>Ga0111538_10014912_pt1 | contig 10232 bp, 9 predicted proteins | sample SoiMethybrSBSTD1_FD_79669 | JGI IMG/M metagenome (GOLD analysis project Ga0111538, IMG submission 79669) | Bulk soil microbial communities from a Populus tree surrounding site in Tennessee, USA - Soil MetaG P. TD hybrid SBSTD1 (version 2)... | ecosystem: Environmental > Terrestrial > Soil > Tree... | reverse complement strand
GCCCTGCGCCGCCACGTCGGCATCTGCTATGATGTGTGCCACGCCGCCATCGAATTCGAGGACCCGGACGCCAGCATCGCGCGGCTCAGGAGCGCGGGTATCGGCATCTTCAAGCTGCAGCTCTCGGCGGCGCTCAAAGTGCCGAGCGTCGATCGGGAGACGCTGGCGCAGCTAAAGCGCTTCGACGAGGGTGTCTATTTGCATCAAGTGGTCGAGCGCCGCGCCAACGGTGAGCTGGTGCGCTACCTCGATCTCGCTCCCGCCTTTGCCGCCATCGAGGGCGCCTACGGCAGTGAATGGCGCGTGCACTGTCATGTCCCGGTGTTCATGGACAAGCTACCCGTGCTTAACACCACCCAGGACTTTTTGGCTGAGATCCTGAGCCTGCACAAACGCTCCGCCATTAGCCCCCATCTCGAGGTCGAGACCTATACCTTTGACGTCCTCCCCGAGGAGCTGCGGCGCGTCGATGTTGCCGAGGCCGTCGCGCGCGAGCTCGATTGGGTAATGCATCGGCTCAGCGCATGACGGCCGCCATCGCCCTTAAACTTGGCCGCGTTTCCAATCTGCCGACGGTCTGGAGCAATGTGCTGGCCGGCACCGTGCTGGCCGGGGGTGAACCCTGGCCTCCGGCGACCCTTCTGGTGATGCTCGCAGTTTCGTTGCTATACATTGGCGGCATGTATTTGAACGACGCCTTCGATCGCGAGATCGATGCGCGCGAACGGCCGACCCGGCCGATCCCGGCGGGATTGGTTGAGGCCAACAGCGTGTTCGCAGCGGGGTTCGGTCTCCTGCTTGGTGGCATCGCGCTGGTCGTGGCGGCCGCGGCCATGCGGGGGCCCGAGCTGGTGTCGCGGCCGGTGCTCGCCAGCCTTGCCCTTGCCGCGGCTATCGTTTTTTACGATTGGCATCACAAGGACAATGCGCTGAGCCCCTTGTTTATGGGCCTGTGCCGGGTGTTGGCCTACCTGACCGCGGGCTATGCCGTAGCCAGTGAACCAGCCCTTGCCCTGTTTGTGGCCGCCCTCGTCGGTCTGTCCTACCTGATAGGGTTAACCTACATCGCCAAGCAGGAGGCGCACGACAGGATCGGCAATTTGTGGCCGCTCATTTTTCTGGCTGCCCCCTTTGTCTATGCCATTGTCTCCATCCAGCAGGCCCCGGTGGCCGTAAGCGTGGTCGCGGCCGTGCTCATCGTCTGGATCTTGCAGGCGTTATCCTATTTGCGACGGCGTGGGCCCGGGGACGTCCCGCGTGCGGTGGTTAGTTTGATTGCCGGGATCTCCCTGGTTGACGCTCTATTCCTCGCCGCGGCGGGTGCCACGCTCGCGGCGTTGGCCGCCGTGCTCTGCTTCCTCGCCACGCTTCTGACACAGCGCTGGGTCAGTGGTACCTGAGCGCCCGAAGGATTCTGGGTGCACTGCGAGACGAAGCTTCCCGCAGGAGGTGGCCGCTATCGACACGAAGACAACGGACGACTAGGCTATCTCGTGGTGCGAGAAGACTTCTGACTGCCAACCGACTTGAGACCATCGTTGCATCGGGAGGAAATGAGCATGCGCTTCATGCTGAAGTATGCTTGCATGGCTGCCGCCGTGGCAGCACTCGCAGCGCCGGCCAGCGCTGACGTGAAGGTGAAACTCCAAGAGGTCGCCGGGGGCCTGACCCATCCCCTCGCGATGGTGTCGATTCCGGACGGCACCGGCCGCATGGCCCTTGTTGAGCAGCAGGGACAGGTTCGTATCATCGACAATAAGGGGCGTTTGTTACCCGAGCCCTTCCTCAACGTCGGGCCGAGAATGCCGGAGCTGCACTATTTCTTCGATGAGCGCGGGCTGCTCGGCCTCGCCTTCCATCCGAATTACCGCGAGAACGGCAAATTCTACATTGCCTATTCGGTTCCGCAGCGCGGGCCCGAGCTCGATCGGCGCCTGTGGTGGTCGCACACCAACCTGGTCTCCGAGTTCCAGGTCTCCAAGGCTGACCCGAACAAGGCCGACCCGAACAGCGAACGCATCGTCTCCCAGATCGATTGGCCGCAGTTCAACCACAACGGCCACTGGATCGGCTTCGGTCCGGACAACATGCTTTACGTCTCGACCGGCGATGGTGGATATGCCAACGACTGGGGCATCGGCCACAATGTCATGACCGGTAACGGTCAAGACTTGAACAGCATCCACGGCAAGATGCTGCGCATCGACGTGAACAAGCCCGACGGCATTGCCGCCGACAACCCGTTCGTTGGCCGCAGTGATGCCAAGCCACAGATCTGGGCCTATGGTCTGCGCAATCCCTGGCGCTGTTCGTTCGACATGGGTGGCGACCGCGCGCTGATGTGCGGCGACGTGCAGCAGAATTCATGGGAAGAGGTCGACGTCATTGCCAAAGGCAACAACATGGGCTGGCGTCGCATGGAAGGTGACAAGTGCTTCGACTACCAGAAGCCCGACAACCATCCCGCCTCCTGTGACAAAGCTGGCCTGACCGAGCCCGTTCTGGTCTATGCCAACTGCACGGCCGTGAAACAGAACTGCATGGGGATTTCGGTCACCGGCGGTTACGTTTATCGCGGCTCCCACCAACCCTGGCAAGGCAAGTACATCTTCGGTGACTGGTCGAAGTCCTTCGACGCGATGGATGGTCAAATCTTCATCGCCACCAAGGGTGGAGACGGCAAGTGGACGATGGAAAAGGCCGTTGTCGATGGCATGGAGAAGGTGCCTTACATGCTGGCCTTCGCCCAGGACGAGAAGGGTGACGTCTATGCCCTGACCAGCATTTCGACGGGACCCGTCGGCGGTCACGACAAGATCTACAAAATCGTGCCTGCAAATTGACTTAATCGACGAGTTCAAGATAATCGAGGAGGCGGATCGCAAATCCGCCTCCTTTGCTCATCTAGCGACCTATGTTCCCACAAGTGAAAGTCTGAGGAGGGGGCCCTGATCCGCTCTATCGTATTGATCGTTGCCCTGGTGACGGCCTTGGGAGCGGGCGTTTCGGAGCACGTGCTGGGACAGTCAGCGATGCCGGCCGCCAATGAGCCCGAGCCGCCCCGCGATCCGCCACCGCCCATTCCAGCGACGGTGCTGAAGGATGCGGTGATTATCGCACAAGGGGAGAAGATCTGGCACGACCAGTGCACCCACTGCCATGGGGCTAGGGCTTATCCGGGTAAGGCTCCAAAGCTGCAGCCGCGCACTTATAAGCCCGAGTTTGTTTGGGACCGGGTCCACAATGGCTTTCGCGGGATGCCTGCCTGGAAGGAGGTTTACAAACCCGAGGAAGTGTTGGCGCTCGTGGCCTATGTTCTGAGCGATGACTTCTTCCCCTAAGGGTTGCCTGATTTTCTGGCGCGCGGTGGGTCTTCCCATAGGGGCGCGGTCATGGCATGACAGGGCGGGTGCAGCGGCCGGACGCCGGGACCGGCGTGGTTGCTTGGCGTAAGGCCTTTTGCACGAAGCCTAGGTTCGGAGCGTAGCGCAGCCTGGTTAGCGCACCAGTCTGGGGGACTGGGGGTCGGGAGTTCAAATCTCCCCGCTCCGACCAAATATTTCAACGACTTAACAATCTCATGTCTCAGTAGCTCGGGCGAGCCGTGTCTCACTGGTGTCTCAGTCTGACATGCAATGAAGATGGCCGGATTGCGGCACAATTGATCCGTGTCTCAGCCTTGTCTCAGTGAAATTCGGTTCATGTCTCGGCCAAGACGGCGCAAGTCACAGCGTATAGGGCCTCCGAGGGGGAGAAGACCAGTTCCTCGGCGAGCGCGATCTCGCCCAGTTCGTCCGCCCGGTCTTGTTTCGACATTATGGATCCCGCGGCCTGGATCGCGTCAACGAGCGATGCGCAACGCTTTGTGGGCGGCCGCAGTTTACGGTGCAAGGCTAGCTCCCCAGCTTTCGATCACGGAAGTTGTGCCGTGATTATGGCAATTGTGCCTGCGGAAGATGACGCCTGACTAGCAGATCGTCTTGGCATTGCCGAAGGTGGAATGTCGTTCGGCAGGCCTCCCTGTGGCCCGGTGCTTGAGCGCATTCCAACCGGTCAAGGGAAGTCGCCTGATGGATGGGTCCTCAAATACAACCAGCGGCGGACGCTTTGCGAAATCAAGTCGCCACGGGACGACGAGCTTATCGACGAACTCGAGGCGGCACGCGCCGAGATCCCGAAGCACCGATCGTCAACGCCGGTGTCATCAGAACCGGCAACCTCGCCGCGCGGCCTGCCGGCCATGTAAAATCAGCTGTCACCCAGTTCAACGCGCTCAATCGCGATCGGACGCTCCCAACGTGCTCATTATTGTCAACCATGCGGATGGCTGGGACGGAGGCGATCTGCAAGAGGCGCTCACGGCTACTCTTACGCGGAGGGCGGCGAGAAATTTGCCACCGAGCAGAAAGTCGCGCGGCAGATCGGCGACGCGCGGCGCAGCACGATCGACCTCTACAATCTGGATCGACCGCAAGCAGCGCCGGGTGACCGCCTGGATTCAGGGCAACGCCAGTGCCGAACACGACGCGACGATCACGGCGACACAGGCATGAGCACTCCGAGCCACGCTGCCAAAGCAAAGTCACTAATAGGCCGCGACTAACAGAAATACTGCTCCGCGCTCGCGACCGGGCTGTGGGACTATTCAAGTTTTAAGAGCACCTACTCGCAAAACGCGCTGTGCTTGCGCGCTGCAAGATCCAAGTGCAGGTGGTTTCGGTGCGCTTCGTTCGCTTCGGGCCCCAGCACCGTGCCGAATATTCCGCAGGCGCCCTCGTGCATGCGCCGCAGAAATTGGCCTTCCGCGGTATCAGTTCGATCGCCTGGACTGGCGTCGCGCAGCGACCGCGCGTCGCCGCCAGCGGGCTTGTCACTTTTTGCCTGTGCCTGCCGGTCACGGGTCGTTTGACCCCAGCCAGTGAGGACCTCTATGGATCGTCCGTCGGCGGTCACGAATGCCGAAATATCCAGTGCGTTAGCGAACGAGTGTTCGCTTGGACGGCTGCCGTTGGTGGTGCCGATCCTTTGCCGGCACATGTAGGCCGAGGCGGTGACGATGCGCCGAATTGGCGCTCCCAACAGCTCCTTGGCTATCGGCTGCACCGTTTGGTTGATCCATTGATTAACCTTCGCGGCGACACGGCAGTTGACCAGCGCCGAGGGGCTCAACTCGACGCTGGCCACGCGCTTCAAGATGACTGGCGCCGGCGTTCCGCATTGGCCGTCGCGGATCGGCTTCGAGACGTCGAACTCGTCCCCGGTGGAACTCAGGAGCCGCGCGCATTCCTCAAGGGCAGCGATGATTTCCGCATCCGGCCAGGTGGCCGCCTGTGCTTTGTCGGAAGGCTCCACCGGCGGATGGTCGGTCTCGACCGGCCTATTCTTGGGTTGAGGTGCCGACATAGGAGTCGAGCGGGCGGCCTGCGCGGCGCCATCGAATGTTGTCCTCCACCATTTTTGTGAAACCGAAATTGCGAGGGCCAATACCACGGCTGCGATAGTGGCGACCACCGTGGTGACGTTCCTGAGTCGTGCCGGGAGACGCATCGTCCAACGTCCTCCTCCGCGTTAAACAGTCCGCTGAAATTTGCGTTCCCTACTGGCAGGTAAGGAACTGCGTTCCTTTCTCCTTCGTTGAGCCTGAGCTCGTTCCCTCGAGGTTCCGATGTTCCTCTCCCTCCGTGTGCCGCGGATTACCGTAGTGGCGCTAAGTCTTCTCGTTGTGCCAGCGATCGCCGCACAAAGGAAACCTGCCGCGGTGCACAATCTCGGCCTCGAAAACGTCAATACGGCTGAATGGCGGCGAGGGACAATTTCGCCGAGCCTGCTCTTGAAGCTCCAGGTGCTGTTGGACCGGGCACACGCTTCACCCGGAGAAATTGACGCCAATCGCGGTGAGAACACGCGCAAGGCTGTGGCCGCATTCCGCGAGATGCGGAACCTCGGTAGCGGTGAACAGGTCGACGAAAGGCTATGGCGTGCGCTCGCCGACAAAGACAACGAGCCCGCCCTGGTCATCTACACAATCACGGAGAAGGACGTCGCGGGTCCGTTCATTGACGAGATACCGAAGGATTATCGCGAGAAGGCCACCCTCAAACGGCTAAGCTACACGAGCGCCCAGGAGCTCCTGGCCGAGAAGTTTCACATGAGCGAGAAATTGCTGCGCCAGCTCAACCCGGACGCCCCGTTTGACCGCGCCGGTACGCAGATCGTGGTCACCAACGTTCAGCGGGAAGCGTTGCCGAGGAAGATCTCCCGGGTTGAGGTCGATGGCAGCCGCCAACGGGTGCTGGCTTACGACAAGGATGACGCGGTTGTCGCAATTTATCCGGCGACGGTCGGCAGCTCCGAGCGGCCCTCGCCATCGGGTGAGTTCAAAGTAACGAGCGTTGCCGAAAACCCGACCTATCACTACGACCCCGCACTCAATCTGCGCGGCGTCGACGTGCAGGAACCGCTGAATCTCCCGCCCGGCCCCAATAACCCGGTCGGCCTAGTATGGATCGCCCTCTCGGCCAAGGGTTATGGCATCCACGGCACCCCCGACCCGGATACGGTAAGCAAGCGTACCTCGCATGGTTGCGTAAGATTGACGAATTGGGATGCGCTTGAACTCGCCCGCCACGTGTCCAAAGGAACGCCCGTCACTATTAGTCAGCAGTCCCCAGGACGGCAGGCGAGACGGTACTAAAGTTTGCAACGTATGCATGCCTGCCTCAGGGCTCGAACCGGGTGTGGCAGGGGCCATCTCCGATAACAATGCACCGAAGCCACGTGGTCACAGTGCCCGGAACAAGAAGACCGGCGGTGTGTTGTTCTGATCGCCGGGTAGCCTGCAGGAAAGGAGACAATGGAGAATTTCGCACCTGCGGGCAACGTTACCCAGCTTTCACTGCTCAGCCGATATCAGCCGCTCATCGGCGTGCGCGCCACCGAACGCCTGCTCAGAAAGGCACGCAGGCTGAGCGGCCTCAAGGTCCTCCACGTCAATTCCACGCGCCAGGGCGGCGGCGTGGCCGAGATTCTGTCGAGCCTTACGCCGTTGATGAACGACGTCGGCATTACCACGGAATGGCTGGTTATCGAAGGTTCGCCCGCATTTTTTGCGTTCACCAAGGACGTCCATAATGGGCTCCACGGTGAACCCATCACGCTTACACCCGCCAGCATATCGCTGCACCGGGAGGTGGCGCAGGCTAACGGTGCGCAAAGCCGCTTCAGCGAATACGACGTCATTATCGTGCACGACCCGCAACCTCTCCCGCTGGTCGAGCTCAAACGACAGGAGCGGTGGGTCTGGTGCTGCCATATCGACCTTTCGGCCCCCGATCCGGATGTGTGGAGTTACCTCGCGCCGAGCGTCGACCGCTACGACGCGGCAGTGTTTTCCCTCCCCGAGTATGCGCAGCCCCTCGCCGTGCCCCAGCGCTTCATCATGCCGGCCATCGACCCCTTCTCGCTGATCAACCGGGAGATCTCCCGCAGCGAAAGCGGAGAGCACCTTGAACGCTACGGTATTCCCAGAGATTTGCCAGTCGTCGTGCAGGCCGGGCGGTTCGACAAATGGAAAGACCCGCAGGGTGTCATAGACGCCTTCTGCATGGCGTCTAAAGAGATTCCGGCCACCCTTGTCCTGGCCGGCAACACGGCGGCCGATGATCCCGAAGGCCCGGCCATGTATGAGAGCATTTGCCGATCATCGGGCGAGCGCACCATCATCATCGCTGCCGATGACCCGCTGCTGGTCAATGCCCTCCAGCGCCGCGCTGCGGTGGTGCTGCAGAAGTCCTTGCGCGAAGGCTTCGGTCTCACGGTTTCGGAAGCGATGTGGAAGGGCAGGGCGGTGATTGGCGGCGATGTCGGCGGCATCCTGCACCAGATCATCAATGGGCAATCGGGCTTCCTTGTCAGCAACGTGGAAGAGGCTGCCCGCCACATCACGATGCTGCTCAAGGACCCAATGCTGCGTCGCAACCTGGGACGGCGCGCCCGCGAGCGTGTGCGCCGACATTTTCTGATGACCCGGCTGCTGGAGGATTGGCTCGATCTCATTGCAGGCCTGACCCTGCGACGTCGACCCCGATCATCCGCACAGGAACTAGCTACCTCGGTATAGCATTAGCTCGGTACCCCTCTCATGCGCATCGCCCAAATTGCACCTCTCGCGGAGAGCGTGCCGCCCAAGCTTTACGGCGGAACGGAGCGCGTCGTCGCATGGCTGACCGATGAGCTGGTAGGCCTCGGGCACGAGGTGACCCTGTTTGCAAGCGGCGACTCGGTCACCAAAGGCAAGCTCGTTCCCATCATTCCCCGGGCCATTCGGCTTAGCCGACCCCGCCCGGAGCCATTTCCGGCCTACGCGGCGCAATTGGATGCGATAGCGAAGGCAGCCGAGGATTTCGATATCCTACATTGCCACATCGACTGGGTGCACCTGCCGCTGCTCAACCGTCTCGGTGTGCCCCACCTCACCACGATTCACAACCGGCTTGATACTCCCGACCTTCCGCCAGTCGTGCGGCGGTTTCCGCAAGCCCCGCTGATTTCCATTTCCGACCATCACCGTGCGCCTCTCCCCGGCGCCAATTGGCTTGGAACGGTTTACCATGGCATGCCCGCCAACACGCTTGCACCGAGCTACCAGCCCGGCAGTTACCTTGCGTTTCTCGGCCGGCTGACCAAAGAGAAGGGTCCGGAAACAGCCATCCAATTGGCGAAAGCCACGGGCCTGCCGTTGAGGATGGCGGCCAAGATTCCTCGCTCCGAGACCCGTTACTACAAGGAGTGCCTCCGGCCACTTATTGATGGCCAGCAGATCCAACTCGTCGGCGAGCTCAAAGATGCCGGCAAGGGGGACTTGCTCAGAGGCGCGTCGGCGCTCCTCTTTCCGATCGATTGGCCCGAACCCTTCGGTCTTGTTATGATAGAGGCAATGGCCTGCGGAACCCCGGTCATTGCCTTCCGGCGCGGCTCTGTGCCCGAAGTTGTCGATGACGGCATTACCGGCTTCATTGTCGACAACGAGGATGAAGCCATCGCAGCCATCAAACGCGTTGGCGAGCTCGACAGGCAGCGCGTCCGTGCAACCTTCGAGCGACGGTTTACCGCAAAAAGAATGGCCGAGGATTATCTTCGCCATTACGAATCTCTTCTTCGGATGGAGACGGCCCGGGCGCTCGAGCCGGTTCGGATGCTCAACCCGGTAGGCGCCCGGTAGCCACGCGGTATCCATCTCGACAGCCCGGCCGTGCCGGAGCTACCGCCAGGCGACGGCGATCCCTGACTCGCAGTGCAATCACGTCGCTTGAAGGCGCGAACCAGCGGAATGACCATTCCCGCGACACACGCCGCCATCACCGCCGTGGATGCCCAACCAAGCCATCGCAACCAGCACGACGACGACAAATTTTTGCGTTCTATCTCTCTCTGGATGCAATTGGGGAAAGCGCCAACGCTCGATACACGATCTTTCCTGAAAACAGCTCGGCGCCAACAATCTGCTTCGTTTCAACATGCCGTTCGAACTTGGATTGGCCCTTGGGGCGAGAGGGTTCTGCCAACGAAAAATCGAGCGCATCAAAATCATGGTGGATGAGCAGTACCAGCAGCCTACCTTTACGATCTCGGTGGCAACGATCTAGATGCACACGCCAACCAGCCGGCCGAGGTTATTAGAATGGTCCGCAACTTCCTTCGGCCCTCACGGGCAGGGGGTCGACTTCCTAGGCCGGCGGAGATCCTTGCTGAATTCAACCGCTTTCAAGCGGCCCTTCCAGCCATTGCTGCCGGCATCGACTTCAAGGTGGAAGAACTCCGCGGCTTCAAGGATTTCCCAACATTCGCTGAGTGCGTGGTCGACTTTTTGACGGTGCCGCCGTGCGAAGGTTGGTATGGTTCTGAGCGCCATGTGGTCACAAAAGGATATTCAGGTAACGGATTGAATTATGGCGTGGCGGCGGCGCCACGCCCAGGAATGCCCCGGTGAGCCGGGTCGCTATTGTCACCGGGGCCTCCTGAGCATCTCCCTAGCCAGGCCAGACGGGGCCCAGCGAAGCTAGACTCTATTGTAGCGCGCCGGTCGATCGCACCGGTTCCCGCCGCAGGTAAGCCAGCTGCATGATCTCGGCAATAGTTTCGTAGACGTCGATCTGATGGCCGCCGCGAAAGGTAAGCCGGGTTACCGTGGTCCCGGCAGGGCCGGGTACCTCCTCCATACTGGGGACTTCATC
>Ga0111538_10014909_pt1 | contig 10234 bp, 10 predicted proteins | sample SoiMethybrSBSTD1_FD_79669 | JGI IMG/M metagenome (GOLD analysis project Ga0111538, IMG submission 79669) | Bulk soil microbial communities from a Populus tree surrounding site in Tennessee, USA - Soil MetaG P. TD hybrid SBSTD1 (version 2)... | ecosystem: Environmental > Terrestrial > Soil >... | reverse complement strand
GTGCGGGAGGCAGCGCGCGATGTCTCTCGAGAGCTGGCCCGGTCCGCTTACTGGATTCGCCGGTAGCCTGCCCGGCGCGCGGGTTCGCTTGAGCGGGTGCGCGCCGGCCGGTATTCTCTCCCCCATGCGCCGCTCGGACGAAATCGTACTCGCGCAGGCTCGGTCGATTCTCGAGGAGGAGGGGAACGCGATCCTGCGGAGCCGCAGCTTGCTCGGGGCCGGCTTCTTGAAAGTGGTTGATCGCATCCTCGCGGTGGAGGGGCACGTCGCCGTGACGGGCGTGGGCAAGTCGGGCATCATCGGCGAGAAGATTGCGGCGACTCTCGCCTCGACGGGCACGCCGGCTTTCTTCCTCCGCGCCGTGGAGGCGCTCCACGGCGACCTGGGGATGGTTTCGCCGCGGGACGTGCTGCTCGCCGTGTCCACGAGCGGTGAGACCGCGGAGGTGCTAGCGGTGGCGCAGGCGGCTCAGGCGCTCGGCGTCGACGTGATCGCGCTGACGGGCGCGCCGGACTCTACGCTCGCGCGGAAGGCTTCACTGACCCTCGACGTGAGCGTGGAGCGCGAGGCGTGCCCGCTCGGGCTGGCGCCGACCGCGTCGACGACGGTGACGCTCGCTGTGGGAGATGCGCTCGCGATGGTGCTCCTCGAGGAGCGAGGCTTCACGCGAGAGCATTACCTGCGTTTCCATCCGGGCGGATCCCTGGGAGAGCGCTTGCGCTTCCGCGTCCGCGACCTGTTGCGGCGCGGCGACCGCGTGCCGAAAGTCTCGCCGGACGCCACCATCAGCGACGCGCTCGAAGAGATGACCCGCTGCGAGAACATCGGCATGACGCTGGTCGTCACGCCCGACCAGAAGCTCTGCGGCATCGTGACGGACGGCGACCTCCGGAGGCTTCTCCTGCGCGCCGGGGGATCTCGCGAGCTGCTGCGCGACAAAGTCTCGGCTTACATGACGCGCAACCCCCGACTCGTCGACCCCGAGGCCTCCGCCGCGGAAGCGCTTCGCGTCATGGAGGTCCACGGGATCACGAGCCTCGCGGCGCTCGACCCCACGGGCGTGCCGGAAGGGGTCATCCACCTCCACGACATCCTGGGCCGCGGGAAGTTTCAACTTTAGCCGCCATTCCGGAGCCCCATGCTGACTTCGGGCGGCTGCCCGGTTTCGGCTTGGAGCGCCCCGGGCCTTTCCCTATAATCCGACCCTCTTTGCAGCACCTTCTTCGAGGACCGATGCCATGCATACCAGGATTCGAAAGAGCTCGATCAAGCGGACGAAGCGCGGGTTCCGCTACCGGATGAAAACGGCGGGCGGCCGCGCGATCATCCGTCGCCGGCGCCGCATCGGCCGCAAGATGCCCGGGCACAAGAAGCATCGATAGCCGGGCGGCGGGATGGCGAGGCCGCGTCGGGGCAGCAAAAAGCCCGCGCCGGGACCTCGCCTCGCGTAGAGGCGCCATCCAGGCGCGGGCTCGATCAAGCAACCCGCGGGAGCGCGGGTCTCACATGGGCACTTGCCACTGCTCCTCGCGGACGTTGTCGGCGACCTTGAGGGCGCCGCGAGCCACGAGTCGCTTGTAGTCCGACGGCTTGATCGTGCGCGAGCAGTCGTATCCTTCGCCGCGGAGCTCGCTCTCGATCTTTTCGCAGAGCCCGTGAATCTCGGATCCGCCGCCCGTGATGATAATGTTCTGCATCACCTCGACGATCGAGTCCGAATCGCAGCGGCTGAGGAGCTCTTTGATCCCCTTCAGGATGAACGGCGTGAGCTGGTCGCACGAATCCTGGATGATCTCGCCGAAATCCAGGATCTGCGGGCGGCCATCGACGTAAACCTTGACCTTCGAGTCGCGGAGGTACCCTTTCACGAAGGAGTGCTTCTCCTTCAGCTGGGTGATCGACACGCGCGTTAGTTTCAGGTCGGGGTAACGGCGGCAGATGCCCTGGTAGAGCATGTCGTCGACGAAATTGCCGGCTTTCGGGAAGCTGATCTGATCGTCCGACGTGGGGAAGTACCCGCGCACGAGGCACAGGTCCGTCGTGCCGGCGCCGATGTCGACGATGAGCGAGTGCTTGGTCGGGTCGTTGTCCTCTCCGCTGGAGCGGCGGAACGCCTTATCGTCCCGGAGCCCCATCGCCGCGAGGAACGGCTCGGGCACGATGAGCAGCCGATCGAGGACGCCGATCATCGTGGCGCGAATGTCCTTCTGGCGCTGCGTTGACGCATTAGCCGGCGCGCCGACGACCCCCCAGAGCCTTTTCGAGCCGTCGGGATCGACCAGGCTGCGCAGGTGTTTCGTGAAAACCTTGCAGGCGTCCACGTCCTGAACGAAGCCCTCATGGAGCGGCCACTTGAGGTCCAGGTGCAAGCGGTAGTGGATCGCCTCCTCGCCGAAGATCACATCCGTGTCGCTCGGCAAGATGCCTGGGATGATCCCTTCCTTCGGATAGCCCACCACGCTCTTGACCAGATCGACTTTGAGGTCGGTCGGCCGGCCGTTCTCGGAGGCCTGAATCACCGACGTGTTGGTGCCGAGGTCGATGCCCACCCGCACCACCGTCGATTCCGCGACTTGCGTCTTCGAACTCTTCTCTTCTTTGGCTCGTGTGCTGTCCGCCTTCACTGCGCTTCTCCTCTGGGTCTGGGTCCTCGAAGGGCTCTCCTCGAGCTGCTCGTTGCAACACTCCGAAAGTTCAACTAGAAAGCGGCTCCCCGGCGCACGCTATCGGGGGAGTCGAAGGCTGTCCGATCCGGCCCCTCGAGGCGAAGGAAACAGCCAGAAAAACAGAGCTCGGAAACGAAAATGCGTGCCAGCTCGCCGAGGGGCGCGGAAGTATATCATCCGCGAATCCAGCGGGCCAAACGCCGCAGACAGCCGCGGCAACTCGTCGTAGCGCGCCGTCCTCGCGGACTTTACGAAGTGCCGGAAAGCCGTGCGGTGGAGCCGCAGCGCCGCCGCGGGGTGCCATGAAGCCTGGTGATATAATCGCGCCTGTCGCTTGGAAACACTTCGGGAGGAAACGCGAGGAACATGATCGCCTGGCACGGCCTGGAGACAGGCTGCCCCGTCTGCTCGACGCGTGTCGCCATGCGCGAGCTGAGCGGATGCGTCGCCGCAGGGCAGGACTCGGACCTCCTCGTCCGCATGGAGGGGCGCCACGTCATCCAGGCGGAAGTCCATAGTTGTCCGCGCTGCCGCTTCTCGGGGTATCCCTCTGATTTCTTGCGAACGTTGAGCCCTGCGCAGGGGAAGCGTTTCCTCCGCGACGTCTCGCCCCGCCTCGCGAGTTCGGGCACGACCGTGCCGACAGCGCATTCCACACCGCTGGAGCAGCGTGCCTCCGTGGAAACCTCCGAGGCCCCCAAAGGCTCTCCCCTGCCCCACCTCCAGTACCAGTGGGCCGCGCGCACCGCGGAATCCCTGGGGATTTCGCCGCTCCGGCAAGGCCTCCTCTGGGTACGAGCTTACTGGTGCTTGCGATTGCCGCCCGCCGCCGACCACCTGAGCGTGGCCGTCCGCGCGTCGCTCGAGAAGCTGTACCTGAAATGGGCGATCGCCCGGCTGCGCCAGGGCCTTCGCGATGCGACAGACCCCCACCCGCTCTATCTCGTCGCGGAGCTCTGCCGCCGCAACGGCAACTTCCTGCTTGCCGTCGGCTACTTCCGCAAGTTCCTCGAGGCGCCGGGCGCCGCGCCTTATCTAACCCTGGCCGCCCGCCGACTCCTTCAGCGCGCGCAGCGCCGCGACAGCCAGTCGCTCCGCCTCGAGGAGCTGCTCTACGGCAGCTCCGAAGGCACGAACAGCCCGAACGCCGACGAAGCCCCGCGCGACGCTTGAGCCTCCGTCGGGCTCAACTGCCAGTCGGGCTCAAACCTCCTTCGCCATCTTTTTGATTTCGTGGCGAACGTCCTGGAGGAAGCTCGCGAAGGCATTCGAGCGCGGATCGCCGCCTTCGACGTTCTTGTTCCGCGTGTTGGCCTGCACCCAGTGGAACTCTTTCGTGGTCCATTTGGCGCTCAGATCGCTCACGCGAGTCGACAAGGAGCCCACGCGGTCCAGCCAGCGGGACAGGTTCGGCGTTTTGGACTTGCCACCGAATTCCTCCGTGTCGGCTTCGAAGGCGGCGCGATTCGCGTCGTAGTAGCTCTTCGCCTCCTTCTTCACAAGGTCGCGATAATCGCTCATGATAAGCTTTGGGCTCCCCTTGGTAGTTTCCTCTTCGTGTCTCTTCGTATCCTGTCCCCACAGCGTGCCCAGCGAAGGAGCATTCTAAGTGGCCGGACCCTCGCCTGACAATCGGCGGCAGCCCGAGGCGTCGCAGCGCCGTCGCTTCGAGGGCAAAGTGGCCGTTGTGAGCGGCGCAGGCTCGGGCATCGGCCGGCAGGTGGCGAGGCTTCTCCTCCAGGAAGGCGCGCGCGTCGCGTTCTTCGGCCCCACGCGAGAGAAGCTCGAAGCCGCACGCGCGGAGGGCCCTGACGCATCGATTGCCGTCGCGGGGCGGCATGAAGCCCCCGGCGACGTGCAGCGGGTGATTGCGGCAACCGTCGATGCTTTTGGCCGGCTGGACTTACTCGTCAACAACGCGGGCGCATACCTCGAGGCCAGCACGGCCGACACCCGCCTCGATGACTGGAGGCGCATCCTCGACGTCAACCTGACGGGCCCTTTCCTCCTCGCTCGCGAGGCTCTACCCCATCTCCGCCGCTCGGGGAAAGGCGTGATCGTCAACGTGGCCTCGACGCTCGGCCTGCGGCCGATTCCGGGCAGCGCCGCCTATTCGGCCGCCAAGGCCGGACTCATCCAGCTCACCCGGTCCCTCGCGCTCGAAGAGGCGCCTCGAGGCGTCCGTGCCAACGCGGTCTGTCCGGGAGTCGTCGACACGCCGATCCACCGGCAGAGAGTCGGGGACGACGATGCCAGCGTGCGAGCGTTCCTCGATTCCGCTGGAAAGCTCCACCCGCTCGGCAGGGTCGGCGCTCCCGAGGACGTCGCAGCGCTCATCCTCTTCCTTGCGTCCGAAGAATCCTCGTGGACGACGGGCGCTGTCGTGACCGTGGACGGAGGTATTTCGCTCGCATGAAATCCAGCGACGAGAAAAAACGGGTTCGGATCTCGCGGAAAGGGCGCTTCAGCGCAGCGCATCGCTATCACAACCGAGCCTGGACCCCGGATAAAAACCGCGAGGTTTTCGGGGCCTGTAACAACCCTTTCGGCCATGGTCATAACTACGAAGTGGAGGTCACTGTCGAAGGCGAAGTCGATCCCGACACGGGCATGGTGATGAACCTGCGAGAGATCGACGCCATCTTGAATGCGGAGGTCATCTCCCCGCTCGACCATCGCCACTTGAACGAGGAATTGCCCGAATGGCGCGACAAGGTGCCGACGACAGAGAACCTCGCCGCATCGATCTGGGAGCGCCTCGAGCCCCGCCTGGCCAGGCCGAATGCTCGTCTGCAGCGCATTCGGGTCTACGAAAGCCCCGACATCTACGCCGACTGCTTCGGCGATCATGCCCCGGAGTGACGCAGGATGCTCGTCTACCTGACGAAGGCGTATCAGTTCAACGCGGGTCACCGCCTCTTCGACCCGCGGAAAGATGACGCCTGGAACCTGCAAGTGTTCGGGAAGTGCAGTTTCGCAGGCGGCCACGGGCACAACTACCGTCTCGAAGTCAGCGTGCGCGGCGAGCCGCATCCCGAAAGCGGCCTCGTCGTCCCAGGCAGCGTCATCGACGAAGCGGTTCAAGTGGCGGTGATGGATCGCATCGACCACCGGAACCTGAACGATGTCCTGTCGAACGAGTATGGGCCGACTCCCACGACGGAGGTCCTCATCCTCGAGCTCTGGCGCGCCATCGCGCCGAAGATCCCGCGGCCGGCGCAGCTCCACCGCCTCACCGTGTCGGAGACGTCGAAGAACTCGTTCGACTACTTCGGCCCGGCTCGCGGCTGAGGAGCAGCGTTTCCGGATGGTTGCGAGCTTGCCGGAGGCCCGAGCCGCCGGAGGCGGTGGTAGAGGTTCTGCAGAAAGACTCGATTGTCGAGTCCGATGTACTCGAATCTTCCACCCATTCGAGAGAACGACTTGCAGAAGCGCACGTAGTAGGCCGGGTTCTCGGGGGGCGGCTCGCCGTGCGACCAGTCCCAGGTGACGTCGGCTAGGTCGTTGGCGATGATCGTGAAGTTTTCCAACTGCCGCCCGGCCTGCAAGAGCACGTTTCGCGACATCGAGAGCGACTTCTCGAAAATCATGGGGGACATTACGGAGGACCCGACCGAGAGGTAGACGCCGCCTTCGAGTCGCTCGATGGAGGATGCGAACATCAGGAAGTCCGTCAGGGATGCCTCCCCCACTGCGGCGCCCCGGACGAGCGGGTGAGAGTAGATGATGTCCTGCCCGATTCCGGGGTGCACCGTGAACGGCACGCCGGCCTCCCAGCATGCGCACTGGATGCTCGTGGCTTTCCAGGGATGCTGCACCTGCACCTCGCGCCCCGCGATCGACCGCATCTCGAGAGCGGCAGCGAGGTCGAGGACGCGTGCCGCGGCTCCCGGCGCACCCCCGCCGGCAAGGAGCCCTTGAGCCTGTGCGCGGAGCTCGCTGGCCAGAGGAAAGCGCAGGCCATCGGCGGAGATCATGCGCCCCACGGCCGCGCCGTAGCCGAGGCCGTCGACCGCCCCCACATGGAGCGCGAGGCCGATCCACGCGCCCGTCTCGTCCCAGATGCCGAACTGGCCGACTTGCACGTAGGCTCGCACGTCCTCCGTGCTCCGGCCGAGGTGCGCGAATTCCCAGTCGTGGATGGAGCCCGCGCCGTTCGTCGCCACGTGCGTGAGCCAGCCTTCGCGGACGAGGCGGACGAGGAGCGGGCCAAGACCGTTCTTGATCAAATGCGCCCCATGACAAATCACGACCGGCGCGCCGCGCTGGCGCGCCGAAGCGATGCAGTCGGCGATGTCATCCAGAGCGGCCTCTTGGCGGCCGGCTGGCGGCGGAGGAGCGTCGGGGTCGACGGCGATTTCGTCGATTCGAAACTTGCTGCGACGCTCGGCTACCGGCCGGAACTGAATCCGGTCGCGGTCGAAAGGCTTTTCCATGCCGGGGGCTCCCTGGACGCGCCGCGGCCGAAAAGTCCGCGGATTCCGTGATTCACGGGACCTCGTTGATGACGTCGATCATCCGGCGCAGCTGGCCGATGCTCCTCCGGTCGAACCACAGGGCAATCCTGTGGAGGTGATGCGTCTCCGGCTCATTCTCCTCCTCCGCCAGCACTCCGCACCGGTCAATACGTCCTCTCAGGACAATGTCGCCGAAAGCTTCGTTCAGCCGTTCGAGCAGGGCGTCTTCGACCGGCAGCTGGAGGCGGATCACGAGCTGGGAGTTGACGTAGCGTGACGAGTGGTAGTTCCGGTAGAACCCGCGGATCACGTCGACCGCCGAGTCCACGCTGTCCGTCACCGTGAAGAGGGACATGTCCTCCGGGTCGACGTACCCGCCGCTCGCAAGGTGGCCTTCGACGTACTTCCGCCACTCGCGCCAGTAGCTTCCTCCGGGCCGGTCGAGGAAGACGATCGGCAGGATGGCGCTCTTGCCCGTCTGCACCAGCGTCAGCGACTCGAAGCCCTCGTCGTGCGTGCCGAAGCCGCCAGGGAAGAGCGCGATGGCGTCCGTCTCCTTCACGAACATCAGCTTGCGAGTGAAGAAGTACTTGAAGTGGACGAGCTTGGGGTCGCGATCGATGAACGAGTTGGCGCGCTGCTCGAAGGGCAGCCGGATGTTCACGCCGAAGCTTCTCGCCCTGCCCGCGCCGCCCTGCGCGGCTTCCATGATGCCGCCGCCCGCTCCCGTGATGACCATCCAGCCGAGCCGCGTCATGCCGTTGGCAAACGCGCGCGCCTGCTCGTACTCGGGAGCCTGCGGGCCCGTGCGCGCGGAGCCGAAAATCGAGACTTTGCGGATGCGGCGGTAAGGCGCGAAGACTTTGAAAGCGTAGCGCAGCTCCTTCAGGCTCTGATTCAGGACTTTGAGGTCGCCGCGGGTCGTGTCATCGCGGATGCACTTCAGGGCATTCTCGACCATCTCGAGCACGAGCTCGGCGTCGGGGTCCTCGGCGCGGCGCTGGGCGAGGAGTCCAAGGTCCCGGAGCAGAGCCTCCACGTCCACGGCGGGCCGCGGCCGGCGCCGCTCGGACCGCGAGGGCTCTTCCATGAACGGCGTCTCCCCCGTGCTGGGAGGCTCGGCCAAACCTTCCTCCTGGATCGGTCGGGTGGGCGGAGGCGAAGGGCTCTGGTTCTCGCCGTCCGCGGCGAACGCGTCACCAGGCTCGGGGATTCGGGGTCTCAGCTGTCCTTCTCGAAGTGCGAGCCGATTTTGGCGAGCTTGTACATCTCGGTCCCGCCGGGCAGCTGCGCCTCGACCTCCTCGCCTTCTGTCCGACCATGGAATAATCGGCCCAAGGGCGAAAGGTAATTGAGGATGCCGTCTTCCGGGCTGCCGTCCCAGGGGCCCAGCACGCTGTAGACGAATTTGTCTCCCGTCCGCAAGTTGACGAGATGGATGCGCGACCCGAGCCCCGCCCGATCTTTCCGGACCATATCCGGAACGATGATCGTGGCTTTGTCGAGCTCGGCTTTGATCTTCGTGGCCCGCTTCGTCAAGCTGTCGCGCTCCTCAAGCGCCGACGTGTACTCGGCGTTCTCCGAGAGGTCGCCGAAAGCTGCCGCGCGGCCGATGTCCTCGAAGACTTTGGGCAGCTTCACCTCCATGATCTCGCGGAACTCATCTTTGCGCTTCTCGAGGCCGGCGGCCGTCACGTAGATGCAGTCCTCCTCCCAGGGAGGCAGCTCCTTTTCCTGGACGAGACTCGGCTCGGCTTCGAGGATGCACTGGAGGAGCGCGCCTTTCAGCTGGGGGAGCAGGCTCTCGTTCCGCACGAGGCGCGTGTAGAGGTCCCGCCGGTCCTCCGAGCTCATGGCCTTCAATCCGTCGAGGAAGAACCTGCGGTCCCCCTGGCCGAGGATGTCCTCGACGCGCCGCACGATCTCCTTGTAGCTCAGCCGCCCTCGGCGCTCGGCGAGGTGCTGCAGGTGGTCGAGGAGGTCCGTGACGAGGACGAGAAGCTCGCGAGGGCCGCGCGAGCGGAAGACCTCGAGCGATGAGTGGCTCGACCCCTCGATGTGGCTCTGCAGCATGAAGCAGAACGCCTCGGGGGAGGCTTTCGGGTTCTTGACAAGGTCTTTCAAGAGGCTCTGGATCTTTTCCGGACAGCGCTTTTCGAGCAGGTCCACGGCGGCGTCGCGCAGCGTGTCTTTCTTCTCAGCGAAAAGGGTCGAGGTGATCTCCTCCCAGTCGTCAGGGCGCGTGTCCGGCAAGCTCTCCACGGCCCGGCGCTGCTCTTCCGCCCCCGATAGCTCCTGGAAAACCGTCGAGAGGTCTTGCGAGCTGAAGCGCGCCAGGATGCTCCGCAAGAAGTCCTTGCTCTTGCCCCCGTCGCCGCGGTCGATGATCAACGCCGCTTCGATCACGTTGACGCCGCGGCCCCCCGAGGAATTGGAGACGCTGAGCAAGCGCTCCCGAATCTTCTGCCAGGCGTTTTCGAGCTCGTTCGCGTTGCGGCGGGCCACCAGGCGCGCGATCTGCCGCGCCTGGGGCCACTCGGCGCGCAGAAACGTGTGCACGAGCTCGTCCTCGTAGCTAACCGCCAGCTGCAGTCTCTCGACCGTGTAGGGAGCCCTGTCGCCGACCCGGAAAACCCCGGTATCTCGCAGCGCGCCCTTCACCCGGTTCCACCATTTGTTCCACCCGGAGGGCTCGATCACGGCGGGGACGAGGCGGCTTTTGATGTCTTTCAGGGCCAGGGGGTTGCCGAAAGTGTCGAGGAGCATCGAGACGAGCCGCACCGGATCCTCCTCCCGCAGTCGCCGCAGCTCTGCGCCTCCTTCGTGGCTCAGCGCGAGGAAACTGTCGGGCGGGAGCGGCTCGAGGATCGAGTCGACCGCGTCGATGGCGATGCGGTGGTCTTTCTTGTGCTCGAGGTCCACACGCACCTGTTTGAGGAACGGGTCCACCGCCAGGACTTTACCCACGCCCCAACCGGAGGCGTGCACGACGTAGGCCCCCTCGCGAAACCGCAGCAACTTCTCGAGCCGGCTCAGGGCGGCGGCGGGGTTCTGGTGCGTCGCAAAGCCGGAGGCCTCGTAGAACACGCGCTCGGGCGAGGCGAGCGGGTG
>Ga0111538_10014908_pt1 | contig 10234 bp, 7 predicted proteins | sample SoiMethybrSBSTD1_FD_79669 | JGI IMG/M metagenome (GOLD analysis project Ga0111538, IMG submission 79669) | Bulk soil microbial communities from a Populus tree surrounding site in Tennessee, USA - Soil MetaG P. TD hybrid SBSTD1 (version 2)... | ecosystem: Environmental > Terrestrial > Soil > Tree... | reverse complement strand
TTCCGCAATGACGCGGGTGTCGAGTACACGGACCACGTAGCGCGCGTTCTTGGTCGGCGCGCCCAGCACATCGTCCCCCACGGCTCGTGCGTGACCGCGACTACCGCGGAGGCCCAGTACAATCCTCCGCCACGCCAAGATCGCGCGTTCGTCTCTCGCCGAACACCGGGATGCGTCATGTCTACGAAAGACACTCTCGTGCCGCGCTCCTCGACCCGCTTGCCGGTCATCGTCCAGCAACACGAGGATGCGTTGCTCGAAGACTGGCTGGCGCGTCAGAAGGCCGCCGCGACGAGGCGCGTGGACCTCATCTCCGACTCGGAGCTGCGCGCGCAGTCGGTCGACTTCCTGCGCCGCCTCACCATCGCCCTGCAGACCGGGCACGGGAGCGCCGCCGACTCGCCGTCCTGGGAAGGCGTGCGCGACGCCGTGGCCGAGATCTCGCGCGCCCGCGCCCAGCAGGGCTTCTCGCCGGGCGAGACGGCGACCTTCGTGTACTCGCTCAAGGAGCCCATCTTCTCGCTCCTGCGGCGGGAGATCGACGACTCCGCGGTGCTGCTCGAGGAGCTGTGGAGCGCCACGACGCTCCTGGACAGCCTCGGCCTCCTGACGGTCGACAGCTACCAGAAGGAACGCGAAGAGGTCATCTTGCGCCAGCAGCAGGAACTGCTGGAGCTCTCCACGCCGGTCGTGACGCTGTGGGAGGGCGTGCTCGCGCTGCCCCTGATCGGCACGCTGGACAGCGCGCGCACGCAGGTGGTCATGGAGAGCTTGCTCGAGCGCATCGCGACCAGCGGCTCCGGCATCGCGATCATCGACATCACCGGCGTGCCCACGGTCGACACGATCGTCGCGCAGCACCTGATGAAGACCGTCTCCGCCGCGCGACTGATGGGCGCCGAGTGCATCATCAGCGGCATCCGTCCGCAGATCGCGCAGACCATCGTGCATCTCGGCGTGGAGCTCGGCACCGTGATCACCAAGGCGACCCTCGCCGACGCCTTCGGGATCGCGCTCGCGCGCACCGGCCGGCGAGTCGTTTCGGTCGGCGCCGCCGCGACCGAGAAGCCGTCGCGCAACGGAAGCGCGTAGCGGCACGGGTCATGGAACGGATCCCGATCCTCAAGATGGGAGACAACCTGCTCGTCTCCATCCAGGTCGACATGCACGACCAGCTGGCCATGTCGCTGCAGGAGGATCTGACCGGCCGGATCAGCGCCGAGGGCTCGCGCGGCGTGCTGATCGACATCTCGTCGCTGGACGTGGTCGACTCCTTCATCGGCCGCATGCTGGCGGACATCGCGTCGATCGCGCGCATCCTGGACGCCGAGACCGTGATCGTCGGCATGCGCCCCGCCGTCGCCATCACGCTGGTCGAGCTGGGGCTGTCGCTGCCCGGGGTCCGCACGGCGCTCGACGTGGAGAAGGGCATGGCCCTGATCTCGCGTTCGCACCAGGAAGTGGAGCCCGATGTTGCAGCAGAGCACTGACGTGCTGCCGCTGCGCGACGACCGGGACGTCGTGCGCGTACGCCAGATCGTGCGGGACAAGACGGCGCGGCTCGGCTTCAGCCTGATCGACCAGACGAAGGTGGTCACCGCCGCCAGCGAGCTGGCGCGCAACACCGTGCTGCACGGTGGCGGCGGCACGGTCACGCTCGAGAGCCTGCGCAACGACACGCGCATCGGCATCCGCCTGTGCTTCGAGGACCACGGGCCAGGCATCCCGGACATCGAGCTCGCGCTGCGCGACGGCTACACCACCAAGAAGGGACTCGGCCTGGGGCTCTCCGGCTCACGGCGGCTGATGAACGAGTTCGAGATCGAGTCGACGCCCGGCGTGGGTACGAAGGTCCGGGTGACGCGGTGGAAGTGAACGCCGCCGTGCGCACGACCGTGCACGTCTCCGTGCACGAGGCGAGCCAGGTCGCGGAGGCGCGGCGCGCGGCGCTGGCGCTGGCCGTGGCGATCGGGCTCGCGCAGGCCACGCGCGACAATCTCGCGCTGCTCGTGACCGAAGCGGCCACCAACCTCGTCAAGCACGCGGACCGCGGCGAGTGCGTCGTGCGCACGCTGCCGGCGAGCGGCGGCGAGCGCCGTGGCCTCGAGATCCTGTGCATCGATCGCGGCCCAGGCATCTCCGACCTCGCCGCCTGCATGCGCGACGGCTTCTCCACGGCCGGGAGCCCGGGGAGCGGCCTCGGGGCCATGCGCCGGCTCGCGACGAGCGTCGACATCTATTCCGTTCCCGGGCAGGGCACCGCGCTCGCGCTCGAGCTGTGGGAAGGCGACGCGCCGCCGGCCGCGGCGCGGCTCCGGATCGGCGCGCTCTCGGTCCCGCGGCGCGGTGAGCGGGAGTGCGGCGACAACTGGTCCGCTAGCGACCCCGCGGCGGAAATGCTCCTGATCGTCGACGGCCTCGGCCACGGCCCCATCGCCGCGCAGGCGAGCCAGTGCGCCATCGCGGCCTTCGCGGGCACGGCGGAGCGCGAGCCCGAGCACCAGATCGAGACGCTGCACCGCGCTCTGCGCGCCACGCGCGGCGCCGCTGCCGCCGTCGTCCGCATCGACCGCGAGCACGGCAGCGTGCGCTACTGCGGCGTGGGCAACACCGTCGGTGCGCTGTTCCATGCCGACGGCATCGAGCGCATGGTCTCGCAGCCCGGGACGCTCGGCTCGGGAGTCGTGCGCACGCGTCCGTTCGAGTACCGCTGGACGCCGAGCACCACCCTGGTGCTGCACACCGACGGCGTGTCGTCGCGCTGGGACCTGTCACGTTACCCGGGCATCCTCGCCCGCCATCCGAGCCTCCTCGCGGCGCTGCTCTACCGAGACTTCGGGCGCGCGCACGACGATGCGACCGTGGTCGTGGCGCGCGCGGCATGAGCCTCCGGCTGCTCAGCGTCGGACTGGAGACGGAGCGCGACGTCGTCATCGCGCGGCAGCGCGCGCGACAGGCCGCCGCGCTGCTCGGGTTCGAGCCCCAGGACCAGACGCGCATCGCGACGGCCGTGTCGGAGATCGTGCGCAACTGCGTGCGCTACGCGCGCCACGGACGCGTGGAGTTCTCGCTCGAGGGCTCCACGGCGCCGCAGGTCCTCTTGATCTGCGTCACCGACCGCGGCGGCGGGATCCCGGACGTCGCGGCGGTCCTGCGCGGTGGCTTCCGCTCCCGCACGGGCATGGGCATCGGCATCAGCGGAGCGCGGCGCCTGATGGACGGTTTCGAGCTCGCCTCCGGCCCGGACGGCACGCGCGTCCTCCTGAAGAAGCTGCTCCCCCGCGCCTCGCCGTTCGTGACGCCGGCCGACGTGGCCCGCATGGGCGAGGAGTTCGCGCGCAGCGAGCCGCGCGACGTCTACGAGGAGGTCCAGCGCCAGAACCAGGAGCTCCTGCGCACGCTCGACGACCTGCGGCAGCGACAGGACGAGCTCCAGCGCCTGAACCAGGAGCTCGCGGACACGAACCGCGGTGTCGTGGCCCTGTATGCGGAGCTGGACGAACGCGCCGACCACCTGCGCCGCGCGGACGAGCTCAAGACGCGCTTCCTGTCGAACATGAGCCACGAGTTCCGCACGCCGCTGAACTCGATCCTGGCGCTCACCCGCCTCCTGCTCGACCGTCTCGACGGACCGCTGACGACGGAGCAGGAGCACCAGGTGCGGCTGGTCCGGAATAGCGCCGCCGAGCTGCTCGACCTGGTCAACGACCTGCTCGACCTGGCCAAGGTCCAGGCCGGCAAGATCGTCGTGCGCCCGACCGAGTTCCACGTGCAGGACCTGTTCGGCGCGCTGCGCGGGATGCTGCGTCCCCTGCTCGTCGGCTCCTCCGTCGATCTCGTGATCGAGGCCGAGAGCGACCTGCCCGCGCTGCACACCGACGAGGGCAAGGTCTCCCAGATCCTCCGCAACCTGATCTCCAACGCGCTGAAGTTCACGGAGCGCGGCGAGGTGCGCGTCACCGCGCGGGTCTCGGAGGACGGTGAGCGCGTGGGCTTCCTCGTCGCCGACACGGGCATCGGCATCGCCCCGTCGGACCAGCAGCTCATCTTCGAGGAGTACTCGCAGGTCGAGCACCCCATCCAGGGTCGCGTTCGCGGGACGGGGCTGGGTCTGCCGCTCTCGCGCCGGCTGGCGACGCTGCTCGGCGGCACGCTCGAGGTCGAGAGCGAGCTCGGCAAGGGTTCGCTGTTCAGGCTCGACATCCCGCGAGTCCACGTCCTGTCCGCAACGGACGCGGAGGTTCCGAGCGACGAGCGCGAGGAGCCGCCGCTCGACCGCCTGCGCCTGCCGGTGCTCGTGGTCGAGGATGACGAGGCCGCGCGCGCGAGCTACGAGGGGTTCCTGCGCGACACGCGCTTCCAGCCCTTCCTGGCGCGCACGCTGCGCGAGGCCGGGCCTGGCTCGCAGACGCCGTGCCCGCCGCCGTCGTGCTCGACATCCGGCTGCAGGACGAGGACAGCTGGGAGTTCATGGGCGAGCTCGAGACGAGCGAGCATCTGCAGGACGTCCCCGTGCTGGTCGCGACCGTGACCGAGGACGAGCGCAAGGCTCGAGCGCTGGGCGCCGAGAGCTTCCTGCGCAAGCCGTTCGAGCGCTGGATGCTGCTCGACGAGCTGGCGCGGATCACCGGTCAGCGCGCGGACCGCGCACAGCGGGTGCTCATCGTCGACGACGATCCGACCTTCCGTCATGCCCTGCGGCGCACGCTCGAGCACGCGGGCTGCTCGATCGAGGAGGCCGCCAGCGGCGCGGAGGGTCTCGAGCGCATCCGCACCTGGCGTCCGGAGCTCGTGTTCCTGGACCTCGAGATGCCGGCCGAGACGCTCGACGGCGAGGCCATGCTGAGGATCCTGCGCGACACCCCCGCGACCGCGCCGCTTCCCGTCGTTCTCGTCAGCGCGGCCAGCTCCGAGGCCGGGAAGCGGCTGGAGCACGCCGGCGCTGCGGTCTTCGTCGACAAGCGCGACCTCTCCCGCGAAAACCTGGAGAGGCTGCTGCGAGCATCAGACCCGCTGGCGGACGGGATCCTCGAGCCGGCGCCTCGCCCGCGGGCGGAGCGCCACCCGCCGCCCACAGTCCCGACCACCGGCGTCATACTGCCCGTCACGGAATGACGATGCGCGGCGATCCCCTGGCAACGATCCTCAACGTCGACGACACCGAAGGCGCGCGCTACGCGAAGTCGCGCATCCTGCGCCAGGCCCACTTCGACGTGGCGGAGGCCGGCACCGGCCTGGAGGCGTTGACGCTCGCGCGCGAGCGTCGGTTCGATCTCGTGCTGCTCGACGTCAAGCTGCCCGACATCGATGGCTACGAGGTGTGCCGTCGGCTGCGCGCCGATCCCCACACCGCGACGGTCGCGGTGCTGCAGACGTCGGCCTCGTTCGTCGATCTCGATTCGCGCGTGCGCGCGCTCGACGGTGGCGCCGACAACTACCTCACCGCGCCGTTCGAGCCCGAGGTACTGATCGCGAGCGTCCGCGCGCTCCTGCGTCTGCGCACCGCCGAGAGCGAGCTGCACGCGGCGCGCGCCGCGTTCCGCGCGACCTTCGAGGAGAGCCCCATCGCGATCGCCCACGTCGGGGAGGAAGGTCGCTGGTTGCGGGTCAACGAGCGCTTGCTCCAGCTGTTGCTCCGGTCCGCGCCGCCCGAGGGGTCGTTCCTCGAGTGCGTGGCTCCGGCCGAGCGCGCGGCCGTGGAGCTCGGCCTGCGCCGCCTTCTCTCCGGGGAGCTCGCGACCTTCGGCACCGAGCTCCAGCTGATCGACAGCGTGGGCAACCTGCACGTCGTCAACCTGACGGCGGCGCCCGTGCTGCTGGGCGAGTCCGGGTCGTACGCCATCCTCTTGCTCGAGGACATCCACGCGCGCAAGCAGGCCGAGACCGCCCTGCGCAGCCACCAGACGGCGCTCCGCGAGAGCGAAGAGCGCTTTCGACAGTTCGCCGACAACACGCGCGACGTGCTGTGGATCTACGACCGCCGCGCACGGCAGTACGAGTACGTCAGTCGCGCCTATTCCGCGGTGTGGGAGCGCGAGCCGGAGACGGCGCTGGAAGACGCCGAGCGCTGGCTCGAAGCCGTCGTGCCCGAGGACCGCGAGGCGGTGCGGCAGAGTCGCGACGAGGGCACCTCGAAGGGTGCGGCCGTCTACCGCATCCTCCGACCGGACGGCGAGCAGCGCTGGATCGACGATCGCACGTTCTCGATCCCCGCGGCGGACGGCGGGATCGGGCGCATCGCCGGGATCGCCCAGGACGTGACCGAGCGCATGCAGGCGGCCGAGCAGCTCGCGCAGCTCCTGGCGAGCGAGCGCGCCGCGCGCGTGTCGGCCGAGCAATCGAGCCAGATCAAGGAGCAATTCCTCGCGACGCTCTCCCACGAGCTGCGCACGCCGCTCAACGCCATCCTCGGCTGGACCCAGCTCCTGCGCCAGCACGACCGCTCCCCGGCCGAGTTCGTCGAGGGCCTGAAGGTGATCGAGCGCAACGCCCGCGCGCAGACCCTGCTGATCTCCGACCTGCTCGACGTGAGCAGCATCGTGGCCGGCAAGATCCGCCTCGAGTTCGATGCGGTGGACCTGCGGGCGCTCGTCGCGACGGCCGTCGACGGCTTCCGGCCGGATGCGCAAGCCAGGGGCGTCGAGCTGCGCGTGCGACTCACGGCGCTCGAGGAGCCGTTCTTCGCGGACGCCGCACGGGTGCAGCAGATCGTCTGGAACCTGGTCTCGAACGCGGTGAAGTTCACGCCCGTCGGCGGAGAGGTGGACGTCTCGCTCGAGCCGCGCTCCGGGGTGGCCGAGATCCGCGTGCGCGACACGGGCGAGGGCATCCCGCCGGAGTTCCTCCCGCGCATCTTCGAGCGCTTCAGCCAGGCGGACCCGTCGCTATCGCGCAGTCACGGCGGGCTCGGGCTCGGCCTCTCGATCGTGCGCAGCCTGGCCGAGCTGCACGGCGGGCGCGTGCACGCTTCCAGCCCCGGCAAGGGAGGGGGCTCGACCTTCATCGTCGAGCTGCCGCTCGGCCATCGCCGGGAGCACGACGCCGAGCTCGCTCCACCGCGGCGGGAGATCGCGCTGACCGGGGATGCTCTCGCTGGCGTGCGCGTGCTCCTCGTCGACGACGAGCTCGACGCGCGCGAGCTCGCGCGTCAGGTGCTGGCCGAATGCGGCGCCGACGTGTGCAGCGTCGCCTCGGCCAGCGAGGCGCTGCGGGCGGCGCTCGAGTTCGACCCCGACATCCTCCTGAGCGACATCGGCCTGCCCGAGATGGACGGCTACATGCTCCTCCGCGCCGTGCGCGCGCAGTCCTCGCGCCGCATCACGGCGGTGGCATTGACGGCCTACGCCCGCGAGGAGGACCGCGAGCGAGCGCTGCGCGAGGGCTACCAGGCACACCTGCCGAAGCCGGTCGAGCCGCGCGAGCTGGTCCGGACCCTGGCAGGGTTCCGCCCCTCGACGGGACCGACGTAACGCTGCGCGGCGCTCCCCCTCGAGTTCGGCCTGTCAGGCCTCCCGCTCGATCGCGTGCCCCCGGGCGAAGGCTGCGGCGCGAAGTACTGGGGCGTCCATGACGCGGATCTGGAGGAAGTCGCGAAGCAGTTCCGCGCGTACGGCGAGGAGCGGTGACGGAAGAGCGCCGCGAACGCGGCGCAGGAGCCCCGGAGCACCGCTCGTCTTGCTGTCTCCGCGGACGGCGTTCTCTCCCGTGTCATCACGTTTCCTCTCCTCCCTGGCTAGCATGTGCCCGCCAGCCAGGCGCACAGGTTCTCGGGGGAGGCCACCATGCTCATCAGCTCGACCGCACGCGAGCCGTCTCGGCGGTTCTCGCGACATGCGTCGGTCGCGTTGCTCGTCGTTCTGCTCGCGTCCGCCGCTCGGGCGCAGGAGCCGCTCTTCTCCTTCGTCCAGATCAGCGACTCGCAGCCGCAGACGGCGCAGGACAACCAGAACTTCATCGACGTCCTGCGCGTGATCGCCGAGGCCGGGCAGCCCGGGAAGCTGCTGCCCCGGCCGGCCCAGTTCGTGCTGTTCGCCGGCGACATCACGTGGGGCGACACGGCGAGCGAGTGGATCGCGGCCAAGGACAAGCTCGACACCTGGCTCACGACGAACGGCATCCCCTACCGCGCCGTGCCGGGGAACCACGACGTCAACAACAGCGACACGTCGCTGTACGAGCTCTACATCGCCCCCTCCGATCCATGGGACATGGGGAGCGCGGTCTTCGCGGGACAGAACGGCCTCACGCGGACCCTCAACTGGCAGGGACTGCGCTTCATCGGGTTCAACAACTCGAACCCGGGCTGGAACACGATCCCGGCAGCGGACGTGGCCGACATCTCCGCGCGGGTGACCGCCGCCGCCGCCGCGCACGAGAACGTGTTCCTGCTGTGCCATCACCCGCACGACGAGAAGAACCGCGTGCCGCTCGCGAGCGTGCTGCCCAACCCGGCGATCATCGGCTACCTGCGCGGTCACATCGACACGGCGCACGTGACGCACGGCCTGGCCGGGATCAACAACCCGAACGTCTGGGACGTCAACACGAACTTCCTCTACAGCGACCGGGTGCTGGTCTTCTTCGACGTCTTCCCGACCCAGCTGCGGGCCTACGTGGTGTTCATCGACAACCCGCTGCCCGCGCCGACCACCATGCCGCTGCTGTACCCGCTGACGCGCGTGTCGGAGCCCGACATCGGCGTCGAGGGGCTGGTGCACGCGAACGCGCGCCCGAACCCGACCGGTGAAGCGCCCGAGCACAAGCTCTGGACCAACGCCGGCAGCTGGTGGGCGATCCTGTGGAGCGACGCTTCCGCGGCCTACCGCATCCAGCGCCTGCAGGTCGGTACGCAGACCTGGGCCGACACGGGCACGACCGTGTCGAGCAGCGCCGGCCGCAGCTTCGACGCGCTGGCCTCGGGCAACACGCTCTGGGTCGCCTCCAACGTGACCACGGTGCCGAGCCAGGCGGGCAACGGCTCGCCCGGGCAGCTGTCGCGCTTCACCTACGACACGGGCCAGCAGAAGTACCTGCTCGACGCGGGCTTTCCGGTCGCGATCAACGACGCGCGCAGCGAGACGCTGGCCATCGCGCGGGACTCGCTCGGCACCCTCTGGGCGACCTGGACCGAGGGTGGAGTGCTGCTCGTCAACCACACCCTGAACGGCAACGACGCCACCTGGAGCACGCCGACCCCCGTACCCGGTGCGGGCGCACTCACGGCCCAGGAGACGAGCGCCGTCGCCGCCATCGCCGGCAAGATCGGCGTCCTGTGGGGTCAGTCGGCGGACGGGACGGTGCGGCTCGCCCTGCACGCGGACGGCGATTCCGACTCCGTGTGGACGATCGAGACCGCGACCTCGGACGCGAGCCTCGTCGGCGACCAGATCGATCTCGCGTCGTACCAGGGGCGGACGCTCGTGGCCGTGGTCTCGGGCCTGGGCGCGCTGAACCTGCTCGAGCGCTCCGCGGCAGTCCCCGGCGCGGGCGTCTGGAGCGCGCACGCGGTCGCGGCGAGCAGCGCCGCCTTGCACGACCCGACGCTCGTCGTCGACCAGGGCTTCGGGCTGTTGCGCCTGTTCGCCACGGGTCCGAGCCTCGCCGGCCAGAGCCAGCAGGGCGGCGGCGCGATCTACGAGAAGGACTCCCCGCTCGCGGCGATCGCCTTCCCGCCCGGGATCGGTACGCCCGTCATCCAGGACGGGACGAACCTCTCCACGGGCTTCGCGAGCACGACGCGTTCCGCCGTCGACTTCAGCAGCGACCTCGTCGTCCTGGCCAGCAACTCGCAGACGCTGCGCTACTGGCACGCCTTCGACGGCCTGAGCGTGGCCCCCGTGCCTCCCGACGCGAACTTCAGCGCGAACCCGCTGGCCGGTCCGGCGCCGCTGGTGGTCGCCTTCAACGACCTCTCGACGGGCGGGGCGACGGACTGGCTGTGGGACTTCGGGGACGGCGAGAGCTCGACCGAGGCGCAACCGACGCACGTCTACGCCCAGGTGGGCACGTATGCCGTGACCCTGCGCGTCGCCAACGGCGCGGGCCAGGACACGTTCACGCGCAGCGCGTACGTCCTCGTCTCTCCGCCGCCGCTCACCACCACCTTCACGCCCGTCGCCGACGCGCGCGTCAACCAGGCCAGCGCGAACACGAACTACGGGTCCGATCCGGTCCTGCGCCTGCGCCTCGACTCCAGCGGCACGTACCAGAGCTTCCTGAAGTTCGATCTCTCCTC
>Ga0111538_10014907_pt1 | contig 10234 bp, 4 predicted proteins | sample SoiMethybrSBSTD1_FD_79669 | JGI IMG/M metagenome (GOLD analysis project Ga0111538, IMG submission 79669) | Bulk soil microbial communities from a Populus tree surrounding site in Tennessee, USA - Soil MetaG P. TD hybrid SBSTD1 (version 2)... | ecosystem: Environmental > Terrestrial > Soil > Tree... | reverse complement strand
TCGAGCTCGCCGAACTTCGCCGCCAGATAAAAGGGCGTCGTTCCGACCAGATGGTCCCCGAACACGTACTCGTTGCCGTAGCGGCGCGCAGGTGTTGGTTTCGTGATGCGCGCGTTCGGCTGCGCGCCGCGCGCGAGCAACGCCTTCACGACGGCAACGTTGCCTCTGAGCACCGCCGCCTGCAGCGGCGTGTAGCCAGCCCCGGCAGCGTTCGGATCCGCTCCTGCCTCGAGCAGCAGCGTCGCCACGTTCGGGCTGTCGCTGTGCACGGCAACCAGCAGCGCACTGGCTCCCGACGCGGCCATGTCGTCCACGCGCGCGCCTGCCTTCAGCAGCAGCTTCGCCGATTCCGCATCGTCTTCGCGCGCCGCCAGGAGCAGGGCGGTATAGCCTCCGTCGTCGAACTCCCGGCTGTTGGCCAGGATCGACTCGGGGCTGTGGCCCGTTCCGTTCCGGTTGCCGGCGATGAATCCAACACGCGGACGGGACGCAGACGGCGCGTGCACATCGGCGCCCGACTCGATCAGCAGGCGCACGACATCGGCGTGCCGTTCGGCGACGGCCCACATCAGCGCCGTCTGCTGGCGGGCGGTGTCACGCGCGTTGACGTCTGCGCCGTGCAGGAGCAGCGCGCGCACCGTTTCGGCGCGGCCGGTGCGCGACGCCATCATCAACGCGGTTTCCCCTGACGGCATCTTCGTCTTCGCGTCGGCGCCTGCGTCCAGCAACGCTGTGATGACCGCGGGCGACGCGTCTGCACAGGCGACGAGCAACGGCGTGACGCCGAGGTCGTTGGCCGCGTTCACGTTCGCCTTCGCGCGAATCAGCAGTTGAACGAGGCCGAGGTCGTCCCAGTGCGCCGCCCAGTGCAACGCGGTCGCGCCGTCCGGCTGTGTCGCGTTCACGTTCGCCGCAGGCAGCAGCGCGGCCACGGCCTTCGCATCCCGGTGCTTCGCCGCTTCGAGCAGCCGCGTGTCGTCATCGCCCGCGGCCTGTGCACCGGACACGGGCAGGACGATGAAAAGAACGGCACAGGCGATGACGCGCGCAACGAGACGGCCCATTCCAGCCTCCGCAACGTGTGTGGATCAGATCGACAGCAGGTCCAGTTTGCCGTCGCTGTCGCCCAGCTTTTCGATCGGCGTCCCCAGTCTGTCGAGCAGCGTCAGATGCAGGTTGGCCAATGACGGCTCGCCGGGATGATTGACGTAGCGCCCACCACGAGCCGCGCCGCCAACCAGGACGATCGGCAGGTTGCGCGGCGTGTGTCCGTTCCCGTCGCTCATCCCGCAGCCGAAGAGCAGCGCCATGTGATCCAGCAGCGACCCGTCCCCGTCGGGAGTGGCCTGCAGCTTCTGGACGTAATACGAGAACAGCGACACGTGATACGCGTTGATCTTCGAATACGGCTCCAGCTTCGAAGGATCGTTCGAGTGATGCGAGATCGAATGGTGCGCGTCGGAGACCCCGATCTGCGGATAGCCGCGGCCGCTCAGTTCGCGCGCCATCATGAAGGTGATCACGCGCGTGAGATCGGCCTGGTACGCGAGTACCTGCAGGTCGAACATCAGCTTGGCGTGATCCTCGTAGTTCGCCGGAATCCCCGCCGGTTGTTCCAGGGTCGGCAGATCGAGATCGCCCTGCTCCTCCGCTTTCTGGATCCGCCGCTCCACGTCGCGCACCGCTTCGAAATACTCCTGCAGCTTCGAGCGATCCGCCGCTCCGAGATCGCGGACGAGTCGCGCGATTCCGGCGTTGACCGAATCGAGGATGCTGCGATTCTTCTCGAGGCGCGCACGCCTCGCCGCGGCGTCGGTCGTGCCGCCGTCGCCGAACAGCCGCTCGAACACCACCCGCGGGTTGTATTCCATCGGCAGCGGCGTCGTCGGGCCGCGCCACGAAATCGTGCTCGTGTACGTGCAGCTGTAACCGCCGTCGCAGAAGCCGGCGAAGTCATTGGCGTCGAGGCCGAGTTCGAGCGACGCCAGCTGCGTGTGTTCGGCGAATGCGCGCGCCGCCACCTGGTCCATCGAGATGTCGGCACGGATTCCGTTGCCGCTCGAATCGGAGAGGTTTTCGCGCGGCGGCACACCGGTCAGAAACCTGGTGCTGGCGCGCGCATGCACCGTATCGCCGGCATTGCGCGCGACGCTGAGCCCGCCGATCACGACCAGCTTGTCACGAAACGGCTCGAGCGCCTTCAGCGTGGGCGAGAACTCGAACGCCGTGTGCTCCGGCCCGGCGCCCGACGTGATCGGCGTCCACTTGTGCATCGCCATCCCGTTCGGGACGTACACCACGCCGAGACGCTGCACGCGATTCGGCGCGCGCTGCGCCGAGAGCGCCGGAACCATCCCGTCGAGCAGCGGCAAAGCCAGCGACGCTCCCAGACCACGGAGGACCGTTCGACGCGCGATGCGCCGCCTGGTAATAAAGGTCATGACCCTGAACTCCTCATCTGGAACGGTGTGCTCTCGACGATGCCCAGCACGATCGAGGACCACCGGTAATCATTGGCCGCCGCCGCCCGTCGGATCCGACGCACCGCTGGCGCGTAGCGGTAGTCGACCTTCCGGCCCAGGGAGTACATCAGCAGCTTTTCAGTCAGCGTGGTGACGAACTGCTCGCGCTGCGCCAGCAGGAACTTCTGCAGCCCCACGGGTCCGTTGAGGACCGTGCCATCGGGCAGCGCTCCATTGGCGTCTACGGGCTTGCCGGAATCCGTCGTTCTCCATGCTCCGATCGCGTCGAAGTTCTCGAGCGCGAAGCCGAGCGGATCCATCGGCGCGTGGCAGGCTGCACATGAAGGATTGCGGCGATGCATTTCGAGCCGCTCGCGAACCGTTGCCGCACGTCCGCCCTCGCCGGTGGCCTGGAGCGACGTGTCGACGTCCGGTGGCGGCGGCGGCGGCGGAGAACCGAGGAAGTTGTCGAGCAGCCACTTGCCTCGGAGCACCGGCGACGTGCGGTTCGGGTATGCAGTCACCATCAGGACGCCGCCCTGGCCGAGCAGGCCCCGTCGGTTCGGATCAGCAATCGTGACGCGCCGGAAGTGACTGCCGTACACGCCCGGGATCCCGTAGTGGCGCGCCAGCCGTTCGTTGACGAACGTGTAGTCGGCGGTCAGGAAATCGAGAACGCTGCGGTCCTGCCGGATCACGTAGTCCACGAACAACTCGGTCTCGCGGCGCAGAGCATCGCGAAGGTTCTCGTTGAACTCGGCGTAGAGGTCGGGATCGGGCGAGACATCACGGACGTTGCGCACGACCAGCCACTGGCTGGCGAAGTTCTCCACCAGCGCCGACGAGCGCCTGTCCGCGAGCATGCGTTTGACCTGCCGTTCGAGCGTGGCGCGATCGCCGAGCGCGCCGCGCGCCGCCAGGTCGAGGAGCTCGTCGTCCGGGATGCTGCTCCACAGGAAGAACGACAGCCGCGATGCGAGGTCGAAGTCGTCGCTCCGCACTGACGATCCCGAGGCCCGCTCGATCCGGAACAGGAACTCGGGGCTGCAGAGAAGACGTTCGAGCGCGTACTGAATTCCCGCTTCGAAGCGTCCCTCACGACGGCCGATGCGATAAAACGACAGCAGCGTCTCGATCTGCTCGGTGGTCGCCGGACGCCGATACGCACGGCGCGCCAGTCGCTCGAGGATCCGTCTCGCGCACGGCTCTTCCTGCGCGGCCGTTGGCCGGCACAGGAAAATCGGGCGCCCCGCCTGGTCGCCGGATGCATCGACTTTGAACGGACCGCTGATCGTCACGGTGGCAACGCCAGGCTGTTCGTCGATCTTCTCGTTCTGCGCCAGGCTGTTCCCGATTTGACGCGGCTGACGAATGCCTTCTGCGGCCCAGGACGGATCCTTGACGAACGAGACACCCACGACTCGGCGCCCCGCCTTCGCACGGAACCGGACCTCGAGATTGGCGTCCGCCTCGCGTGCGTACTTTTCCCATTGCGCGTCGCCGAAGATGCTCCCGGCATAACCCACCGGCGGCGGCGCACCGTGCTCGGGTCCCCCGATCGTGAACCGCTGCAGCCGCGCGCCATCGAGCCGGACGTCCATGTCGTGGCGATTGCCGAGACCCAGAATGTAGTCGTAGATATTCGTCTGCAGCCTGACGCGCACCGTGTATTCGCCGTCCACGGGGAACTCGTGCGAAACGGCGACGCCACCGCTCGACCCGAACGGCAACTCCTCGCTCATGCGGGCGTTCTGATCCCAGTTCTTGCCAAGCTGATACGTCGCCGAATCCGGCGTCGTCTGGGCACCGACGGCCAGTCGGCTGATCTTCCGCGCCGCCGACAGGTAACGATCCAGCAGCGCGGGCGATACCGACAGGACCTCGGCGAGATTGTCGAAGCCCTGATCGGAGCTGTCGCCCGGCAGCATCGCGCGTCCGTCGATCTCGACGCCGAGCAGGTCGCGAATCGCGTTCTGGTATTCCGCGCGGTTCAACCGGTGCACCATCGGTCCACCGGGCGGCGACGCGTTCGCGGCGCCATCGAGTTCGGTTTCGAGAGCCGCGACAACAGCGGAGATCGTGGCGGCGTCCGGTCGTGGCATGCCGGCCGGCGGCATCATGCCAGTCCGGAGCTTGCGAACGACCTTCTCCCACGCTTGTACGTTCGCGGCGACGGGCGCCCGGCTCGCATCATCGAGGAGAAGACCGCCAGCCCTGACTCGGGCGTTGTGGCAGGTAATGCAGTAGCGATCGACGAGTGCGGTGGCAGCAGACGACTGCGTCGAGGGGATCGGCCCGACCGACGCCGTTTGCGGACTCGCGGCAGACACGCGCCAATAGCCGGCGCCCGCAAAAATCAGCGCGCATAAGGCGGTCAGGAGTCTGCCACTGCGTAACACGAGTGTCTCCCTTCGCGTGCCGGCGCGAAACGCGGTCGTATGATAATGGCCGCCATCCCGGAGCGGCAATACAATCCGCACCAGTGGAATGCCGTTTTCCGGCATCGGGGGCCCCGTAATGCGAGTCCTGTTGCGACGCGTCAACCGTGCTGCAGCAGGAGTGTGTGCCGTTGCTCTGCTGAGCGCAACGTCCGGTTTGCTGTACCCGATCACAGCACAGTCGACCCCGCTCACCTTCACCCGCGACATCGCCCCCATCGTCTTCGAGCATTGCGTGTCGTGCCATCAGCCGGGTGGCTCTGCTCCGATGAGCTTGGTCACGTACGAGGACGTCGGCGCCTGGGCGGACCGGATCGTCACGGTGACGGCTAATCGATATATGCCTCCGTGGAAACCCGAGCCAGGCTATGGCGAGTTCGCCGACACGCGGCGGCTCACGGACGCACAGATCGCGGCGATCCAGCGCTGGGTCGCCGACGGGCGCATGCGTGGCGATCCAGCGGCGATGCCGCGTTTGCCGGGCCCGAGTACCGGATGGCAACTCGGGACGCCCGACCTCGTGATCACCATGGATCGGCCTTACGTCGTGCCTGCCACCGGCGACGACGTGTACCGTCATTTCGTCATTCCGATTCCGGTAGAACAGAAAAAGTTCGTAAGGGCTTGGGAACTGCGCGCGGACAACTCGCCGGCGTTGCACCACGCGACGATGGAGATCGACCGCACCGGCATGTCGCGGCACCTCGACATGGAAGATCCCGCGCCGGGATACGAGGGGCTCATCGCCCACACGACGATGGCGCCGGACGGATACTTCCTCGATTGGGCGCCGGGCCACACGCCGTATCGTGCTCCCGATGGCATGGCGTTTCCGATCGAGCCGAACAGCGACCTTGTGCTGATGCTGCACCTTCGGCCGAACGGAAAGGCGCAGCCGGTCCAGGTCAAGGTCGCGCTCTATTTCACCGACACTCCGCCGACGCGAGTGCCGGCCGTGCTGCGGCTCACGCGTCAGGATCTGGATATCCCTCCCGGTGAATCACGCTACGTCGTGACCGACAGCTTTCGCACACCGGTCGATCTCGATCTGGTCACCGTTCAGCCGCACGCGCACAACGTCGCCAGGCAGGTAGAAGGGTTCGCCATTCTCCCAGACGGGACACGCACGCCGCTGCTCCTCGTGAAGGACTGGGACTTCAACTGGCAGGGCGTATATCGGTATCGCACGCCGGTCTTCCTGCCCGCAGGGAGCCTCGTCACCGCAACGTGGACCTACGACAATTCCGCGTCGAACCCGCGCAATCCCAACCGGCCGCCCCGCGCGGTGCACTTCGGACAGCGCACATTGGATGAAATGGCGGAGTTGTGGTTCCAGGTCGTTCCACGCAACGGACCGGAACGCGAGCAGTTGACGCGCGGGCTGCACTCGCACCTGCTACCCGAAAACATCAAGGGCTACGAGATGATGATCCGGGCCGACCCGGCCAACGCGGCGCTACACGATGACGTCGCGTTGCTGTATGCGGAGGCGGGGAACGTCGAGGGTGTCGCAGCCCACTTCGCCGAAACGGCGCGCCTGCGGCCTGGCTCGGCGAGCGCGCACTACAACCTGGGCAACGCCCGTCTGACGCAAGGACGGCGCGACGAGGCACGTGCGGAGTTCGAGCGTGCCATCGCGATCGATCCTGCGTACGCGAACGGTTATCGCGGTCTCGGGATCGTCCTGTACCGCGCCGGCCGTTTCGACGAAGCCGCACGGGCCTATCAGCGGGCGATCGAGCTGGCGCCCGACGACGTTGCGGCCCACCACAATTACGGCGTGCTGCTCCACGCGCAGGGGAAGCTCGCCGAAGCGGCGGCGCAGTATCAGGCGGCGCTTCGCCTCGACAGCAGACATGCCGACGCCCACTACGGGCTGGCGCTCGTGTTCAAGGCGCAACGACAAACTGCGAAAGCGATCGAACAGTACCGCGACGCGCTTCGCACCGTCGCCGACTGGCCCGAGGTGATGGCGGAGCTGTCGTTCGCGCTCGCAACCGCGTCCGAGCCGGGCATCCGCGACGCGCAGGAGGCACTGCGATTGGCCGAGCGCGCGTTGACGTTGTCAGCGAGGCCATCGACGGCAACGCTCGACGCGCTGGCGGCATCGCTTGCTGCCGCGGGGCGGTATGCGGAGGCGGCCGATCGCGCCCGTCAAGCGCTCGTGGCGGCGAGATCGTCCGGCAACGACACGGCCGCGCACGCGATCGAGGAGCGCCTGCGTTTGTACGAGACGGGACGATCCGTCGGCGCCGCGCCCTGAGCGAATCACCCCGCAGGGCGATCAAGGCGCCTTGGCCTGTTCATCACATCCTCTATCGATTCGCTAGCGCAGCGGGTTACTGCGCGCAGCGGTTGTGCTTTCGACGAACACCGTCACATCGAAGGCCTCCCGTACCGGCAGGTCGAGCCAGAAGGCGTCCGGCCGGTCTTCGAAGTAGGTCGATCCAATCCAGCGCGTTCCGTGCGGCTGGTTGATCCACTCCGCGGCGGGCGTTCTCCACGTCACGTCCCGCCAGTCCATCGCGAATACCGGGATGCGAGTGTCTGCGAGCGTCGCATCCAGCGTGCCGGCCGGCGCCGGAGGCACGGTGAACGTGCTGAGACCCGTCGGCCGACCCATCGCCTGGAACATTCCCTGGTTGAACGCGAATCCGAACGCCACCATATGCGCGCCGAACATCTTCCGCAGCGCTGCTCCCATCGTCTCGAACCCGAGTCCGCCAGTCGCAACATGGCCGTTGTGCGCCCACAGCACGATCTTCGCTTGTGGTGACTGGTCCAGAATCCACTTGACGTTGTCGGCCATGCTGCGGTCGCGGCTGATCTCGTTCGTTCGCATCTGCACGCCCTGCAGCACCACGATCGCGTTGCGGGCGGCCCACTCGGTTTCACCGTCGCTCGCGCCGGTGGATCGATAGCCGGATCGATTCGCCTCGAGATGCCCAACGACATCCTTCCACGTGGTGGCAACGCGCGCCGGATCGATCTGAGGACCAGCGCCGACATACGTCATGCGCAGGCTCTGTCTCCCCGTATGTACCTGCTCGCGATCGAGCAGAGCGGTGTAACCGGCACCGCCGATCGAGAAGCCGCGGATCGCCGGCGACTCGAAATCGAGGTCGAACACGCTTTGATCGGTAAACGGGACTCCGTCGAGCTCGATGGCCAACCCGTCGAACCAGGCGGACCCATCACCGGTGTGCAGGACGCCAAAGTTGATGTTTCGCGCGTTGATGGCGACAGGAAGCTCGATCTGGAACCTGTTCCAGTCCGTCGTTCCCCTGGGACCGCGGTCCTGCATGTTGTCGAATGCCAGGACGACGCCGGGATCGCCGTCGACGCGCCACCAGAGGCCGGCGAACCCACGCGTGACGCCCGTCGTTTTCAGGTAGCCGCTGTATCGGACTCGCTTTCCCGCCGCCAGCGCGACCGGAAATGTGCCAGTTGCCACACCGAAACTGGCGGGTACCCCGGCGGTCAAGGCTCGTATTTCATCCGTCGCGCTGGCGAGCGCGGTGATGTACGTCGGATCGTACCGAGTGACGAACGCACGCACGATCTCCATGGCTACCGTCGGCGTCTGCATGTCGAACCCCGTGAACTGCACCGGGCCGCGGCCCGATGCGTTGAAGCGGCGCATCCACAGGATCATGTCGAGCACTTCTTCGGTGTCCCAGGTCCAGAAGTACATGCCCCGAAGGAGCTGTCGAGGATCGCCGGAGCCGGTGAGGACGAACTCGTTCATCCGATACGCCTCCGGCAGATTTGCTTCGATCGCGAAGATCGTGAACCCCATTTCGGTTGCAAGAAATTCGAGCAGGCGATGTTTGAGCTGGAAGAACTCGCGGGTGCCGTGTGTCGCTTCGCCGAGCGAGACGATCCGAGCGTTCCCGATCACGCGTTTGAGCCGCTGCATGTCGGCAAAGCCGCCGCCCGCTTCCACGCGCTGAAGGCGTATCGCGTTCGAGCGCACCCACCATGCCACAGCTGCTTCCTCTCGCCGCTGTGCGGACACGACGGCCGCGACCAGCGTGAGTAGGAGAATGGCGACGGTCGTTCGCATCGCGCACCTCCGGACAGGGCGGAACGTGGTGAATGCTACCAGTGTTTTTCAGTCTTTTGACGGTTCTAAGGGAGGAGCGATGGCCCTGCAGATCAGACCGCGGGAGCGCTCTGCGCTCCAGCTTCTTGGCCAATGGAGCAGCGATGGATCTCTTAGCGGGCTATCCAGACCCAGCACGAGGGTACGTGGCTCGTGGAACCTGCACTGCGCTCCTCGCGCCTCGCTCCTGGAATTGACTGGCTTTCCGCCATCACTCTGCACTGGTTGCACGCGCGCTGCGATTGGGTGGCCGCGGGAACCGCCCTCACGTACCTCTCGACGGCGGTCGCGAAGAAGAAAGCGAGCTCGTACCAGCGTCCGAGCAACCTACAACTGAACGAGCGACAGGCTTATCGGCCCCTTATCCTGGTCAGGTATTCAAGCGCACAGCTACCGCGCGCTCGCCAGGACCGGGGCAAACTTCTGGATGCGTTTCCCGTTGTCCACTTCGCCGACGAAGATGTTGCCCTGCGTATCGATCCCGATCGCGTTCGGGAAGTGCAGCTGGCCAGCCAGGCGGCCGCTGGACGCAAAATGTCCGAGCGTCCTGCCGCTCTGACGCTCGATGATCCAGATGACGTCGTTATGCGCGTCGGCCACGAAGAGATACTTCTGCTGCGGATCCTTTGATATCGCCATCTTGTAGGTCGTTCCGCAGATCGATCGGCTGAAGAGCGAGGGACCTGGCGCAGCCAGAGGCGTCTTGTTCAGGCCGCCGCACTCGCCTCGCTGCGCGGGCGAATTGGGCGACACCATGATGTCCTGCAGCCACCGGCCCTCGGTGGTGAACACCTGAATCCGATTCTGCCCACGCTCGCCGATGTACACGCGGCGGTCTTTCGAGATCTCGACGAAGTGCAAGTCGGGGACGAAGTTCCGTTCGTCCGGCGGCGGCCCGCCGGTCCACGTGTAGCCCGCAATCGGGGCATTCGAAATCTCGCTGAGCGGCATCCCGTGTCCGCCCCAGCCCCGCTTGTACGCACCAGTCGACGCGTCGTACACGAGCACGCGCTTGTGACTGATGATGTACAGCTCGTTGGCGACCTCATCGAGCTGGAAGCGGCCCTTGTTCAGGATGAATTTCGTCTCCTGATTGTTCTCGGGCATCGTCCTGCAGACGTTGTTCAGCTCCGCGCCGCAGTCCGGCGGCGGGCGATGATCGAAGTCCCACACGAACTTCCCGTCGCGTGTGAACTTCAGAATGCTGTCCTGATTGGCTTCGCCGCTGA
>Ga0111538_10014906_pt1 | contig 10234 bp, 7 predicted proteins | sample SoiMethybrSBSTD1_FD_79669 | JGI IMG/M metagenome (GOLD analysis project Ga0111538, IMG submission 79669) | Bulk soil microbial communities from a Populus tree surrounding site in Tennessee, USA - Soil MetaG P. TD hybrid SBSTD1 (version 2)... | ecosystem: Environmental > Terrestrial > Soil > Tree... | reverse complement strand
GATCAACCTCACGCAGAAGGAGTATGCCCTGCTCGAGTACCTGGCGCGTCACGCCGGTCGGGCAGTGACACGTGAGCAGATCTCCCAGCAGGTCTGGAAGCAGGACTTTGATCCGACCACGAACATCGTCGACGTCTACATCAACTACGTGCGCAAGAAAGTCGACGTAGAGGGTGAGGCCAGCCTCGTGCAGACGGTGCGTGGGGTCGGATACATGCTGCAGGGGTAGAACGGCCAGCTGAGTCCTATTACTGGATGCTGGTACTGGGGGCTGCTTGCTGGGGCTCCTGCTGGGTGCTAGGCAACCAGCGCCCGCAGGCAGCAGCCAGCCCTGGCATCCCGTAATCGCAACTCAGCAGGCGGTTCCCGTTAACGCCCCAGCCGCCTGACGCGTCTCATTAGCACGTACCTGAGGCGGAGGCTTGCATGCGTCGAGCAGGTTCGCTGGTGACGGCGGCGGCTATCGTGCTGGTTGGGACGGCATGGAGCGTTCGCTCGGTTTCGGGCTCGGTTGCCCGGGAACTGTCCGCGCGCGAACAGGCCGCGCACGTGCTCAACCGCCTGGCGTTTGGCGCGCGACCCGGTGAGATCGATCGCGTCGTTGCCATGGGCGTCGATCGATGGATCGATCAGCAGCTCCGCCCCGACCGGGTGCCTGACCGCGACCTGGAACAGGTGATGGCCGCGTATCCGGCACTTCGCATGAGTTCCAGCGATCTCCTTCAGGAATACCCGCCGGCCGCCGTGCGCCTGGTCCAGCGGCGCCTTCGCGGGGACACGATGCTCACGCGCGAAGACAGCATGGAGCTTCGCCGCGACGCGCAGCGAAACCGTGAATTCGTCAGCGACCTGCTCTCGGCCAAGGTGGCGCGCGCAGTGATGAGCGAGCGGCAGTTGGCCGAGGTCATGACGGACTTCTGGGAGAACCACTTCAACGTCTTCATCGGGAAGGGACAGCTCCGGTACTACCTGCCCGAATACAGTGAACGGACCATCCGGCCCTACGCGTTAGGCCGCTTCCGCGACCTGCTCGGCGCCGTCGCCAGGAGCCCGGCGATGCTCCTGTACCTCGACAACGCGCAGTCGGTGGCCGACAGCGGCCGGCCGACGCTTGGCGGTGGTGGATTCGCGCGGGGAAGAGTGGGCCGGGCGATCGTCAACCGGCGCATCCAGAGGATGGATTCGGCCCAGCGTGCGATGGTCGAGCAGGTGCAGCAGCGACGGCCGCGGGGACTGAATGAGAACTACGCTCGCGAGCTGCTCGAGCTGCACACGCTCGGCGTCGATGGCGGCTATACGCAGCAGGACGTCATCGAAGTCGCCCGCGCGCTCACGGGATGGGGAGTGAATCCTCCACGCCAGGCTGGAAGGGGCCGCGGTGCCCAGGGTGGGGACGGTTTCGTCTTCCGACCGCAGGCGCATGACGCCGGTGCGAAGCTCGTGCTCGGACACACGCTCAAGGCCGGTCGCGGGATCGAGGACGGCGAGGAGGTGCTCGACATCGTGAGCCGTCACCCGTCGACAGCAATGTTCATCAGCCGGAAACTCGTAACGCGGCTCGTGAGCGATGAGCCGCCGCAGGACCTCGTCGAGCGGGCAGCGGCCACCTTCAAGCGCACCGACGGCGACATCCGCGAAGTCGTGCGCACGATCGTGACGTCAGCCGAGTTCTTCTCGCGCCCGGCGTATCGCTCGAAGGTGAAGTCCCCGTTCGAGGTCACGGTGAGCGCGTTGCGGGCATTGGGTGCGCGCGCCGACACTACGCCGTTTTCGGCCAGCCTCGTCGGCCGGCTCGGCCAGCCACTGTACGGCCACCAGGCGCCTAACGGCTGGCCGGAGACCGGCGCGGCGTGGATCAACACCGGCGCGATCCTGAACCGGATCAACCTCGGCATCGTGGTGGCGAGTGGCCGGGTACCCGGTGCGCCGCTACGGGGATGGCCGCCGTTCGCGACCCTCGCGCGGGCGCCACGCACGGAGCAGGTCGATTCGGTGATCGCGTCGTTCCTGTCGGGGCGTGCGTCGCCGGAGACGCGGGAGATCCTCGCCAGCGGCAACAATCCGCTGATGGCGCGCGCTACCGCGGATTCAATCATGCTCGATGACACGGCGGCGGCGATGGGCATGGAGCGTGGACGCGTTGTGGGTGGGGGGGGCGGGAGAGGCGGCCGGCAGGGAGGGTTCCAGCGGTTGCCGCAGCTCACCGGCCTGCCGCAGGTCATCGGTCTGGCGCTGGGCAGTCCCGAATTCCAGCGCCGGTAACGGAGGAGCGTCGTTATGCATCGTCGAGTCTTCGTGAAGGACGGCGCCCTGGCGCTGGTGACCATGGGCCTCAGCCCGAGCTTCCTGCGGCGCGCCACGTTCGGCGCACGGCTCGAGGCCACGCGAAAGGGGAAAATCCTCGTCTGCCTCTTCCAGCGCGGGGCGGCGGACGGCCTGAACATGATCATTCCGCATGGCGAGCGCGCGTATTACGCCTCCCGGCCGAACATCGCCATTCCGCGCCCACGTTCGGGCGCGAATGAAGCGGCGATCGACCTGGATGGATTCTTCGGGTTGCACCCGGCGCTGGAATCGTTCGAGCGCCTGTACCGCGACGGATTGCTCGCGCCCATCCAGGCCGTGGGCAGCCCCAGCGCGACACGGTCGCACTTCGACGCGCAGGATTACATGGAGTCGGGGACTCCGGACCGGAAATCGACGCAGGACGGCTGGCTGAATCGCTATCTCGCGGTGAAGGGCACGTGCCAGGAGTGCGCCGCGGCCGAAGCGTCCCCGTTCCGTGCCGTTTCGATGACGCCGCAAACGCCGCGCATCCTCGAAGGCCCGTCGGCGACCGTGGCGATGAATTCGTTAGGTGAGTTCACGGTGCGCGGCGCGGGTGATTCGGCCGAGCGACTCGAGGCGCTGTACCGCACCGGGGAAGCGGACCTCGTGCACGGCGCGGGTCGCGAGATGTTCGAGGCGGTCAAGCTGCTGCAGTCGGCGAATCCGCAGCGATACCAGCCGGAAAACGGCGCGGACTACCCCCGTTCGCAATTCGGCCAGCGCCTTCGCGAGATCGCGCAGCTGATAAAATCGGGCGTCGGCATCGAAGTCGCGTTCGCGGATGTCGGCGGCTGGGACACTCACGTGAACCAGGGGGCGTCGACCGGACAGCTCGCCGCCCGTCTCACCGACTTCTCGCGATCGATCGCGGCGCTGGTGACGGACCTCGGCGATCGCATGAACGACGTCGTGATCCTGTCGATGTCCGAGTTCGGCCGGATGGTGCGGCAGAATGGGAACGGTGGCACCGACCATGGACATGCCGGTGCGATGTTCGTGATCGGTGGCGCGGTGCGCGGCGGCAAGGTGCACGGAACGTGGCCGGGTCTCGAACGCGAACAGTTGTACGAGGGACGCGACCTTGCGTTGACGACCGACTTCCGCGCGGTGTTTGCGGACATCCTGACGAAACACCTCGGCGCGTCGAACCTGGCGCCGGTATTTCCGGGGTATGACGGGAAGGCGTTCAGCGTATTCCGGTAACAGCGACCAGCGATCAGCGACGAGCGACCGGCAAGCGATCAGCGAACAGCATGGCAGCAAGCAGCAGGAGTCAGCGGTCGGCAGCGTTTGAACCGCAGAGCGGCGTCGCGACGAGGCCTGGAGCGCGCAGCTCGGGATGTTCGATGAGCGCGGCCAGGCCGGCGACGCCCGCGGGCTCGCCCGAGAGCCCGGTTTCGTCCTGGAGCATTGTCATGGCCTGCCGGAGCGAGTCGTCGCTCACCAGCACGACATCGTCGACGACCGGTGCCAGGTACTCGAGTGCATCCGGCACGGGAACGCGCACGGCGATGCCATCGGCGATCGTGTCCACGGACTGCGTCTCGACCGCGTGACCCGCGGCGAGGGAATCCTTCATGGCCGGAGCGCCGGCCGCGCAGACACCGATGATGCGCGTGTCGGGCGACGCGTGCTGCAGCCAGGTCCCGATGCCGCCAAGCAGCGCGCCGTTGCCTAACGGTACGAGCACCGAGGCAATCGGCTCCTTCCAGTGCAGCAGTTCCACGGCGATCGACCCGGCGCCTTCGGCGATGGCCGGCTCGCGGCCGTCCTCGACAAAGCTCACTCCTTCACGATCGGCGTAGTCGCGGGCGTGGGCCTTCGCGTCATCGAAGTCGCGACCAGCGAGGTGCACCACGGCGCCGAGCTCGCGCATCCGGGCCACTTTCCTCGGATTCGCGGATTCAGCGGCGAAAACGTCGAGTTCGACCCCTCGCGAGCGCGCGGCGTACGCGAGCCCCTGGCCGAAGTTCCCGGCGGAAGCCGTCACCAGCCTGCGGGGTAACGGCACGGAGCTGCGAAGGTAGAAATCGGTTCCGCGTCCCTTGAAAGAGCGGATGGGATTCACCGTCTCGACCTTCAGCAGCACACGCGCCCCGAGCCGGCGTCCTAACGCGTCGGCCTCGAACTGCGGGGTGGCGCGGAAGACGGGATCGATGTCACGCGATGCGCGGGCAATCGCGTCCAGGGAGAGAATTGCAGATCGCAAATTGCAGGTCGCGGATTGCGGATCGGAACGCACCGGGTGCGCCTGCCTGCAATCTGCAGTTTGCAACCTGCAATCGGCAATTTCGACTCAGTTCCTCTCGCGCCACCGCCTGAGGATCGCAGCCACCCGCTCCGCAATCTCGTCGTCGAGGTTCGCGATCCAGGACGGCAATCCGTACGCGTTATGCTCCTCGCATACCGCCTGGGGCTGCGTGCCGACGCGGAACCATTCGCGCGTGGCGAGCGGGCACCACTCGGTCGCAAGCGCGCCCGTCTGTGCATCGATCGTGGCTGACACGAGGCCGTCGGGAACCGGCCAGTCATAGCCGCGCTCACGCCAGCCGTCGCGATAGAACCGCACCCAGGCCGGCGCGGCCATTCGCGCGCCGCTCGCCGCGCCGCCGAGCGAACGCGGCGAGTCGTACCCGAACCAGAAACCGGCGACCAGGACAGGTGTGTAGCCGACGAACCAGGTGTCGGTGCCGTCGTTCGTCGTGCCCGTCTTGCCCGCGATCGGCCCATCGACGCCCATGTCGCGAACCACGCGACCGGTGCCGCCGTCCACGACGCCGCGAAGCATCGACGTCATCTGGAATGCGTCGCGCGGATCCATCGCCATGGCCAGCTGCGGTTCGGATGACCAGAGCAGCGTGCCATCCATGCGCTCGATCCGCCTGACGAGTCGCGGCTTCACGCGGGAGCCGCCGTTGGCGAACGGCGCGTAGGCCGTCACCAGTTCGAGCGGCGTGACCTCGATCGACCCGAGCGCGACCGATGGCACGGCGCGCAGCGGGCTGTCGATGCCATTGGCGCGCGCGACGGAAACAACCTTCGCCTCGCCCACGGCCCGGCTCACGCGAACGGTCGCCGTGTTCGAAGAGCGCATCAACGCGCGACGGAGCGTCATCGTCCCGTCATAGTCATCGTCGTAATTCGCGGGCGTCCAGATGTCGCCATTCCCCTGGTCGACTTCGACGGGCCCGTCCTCTACCGTGGTCGCCGGCGTCAGCCCGGACGAAAGTGCCGCGGCGTAGACGAAAGGCTTGAACGCGGATCCAGGCTGGCGGCGTGAGCGCACCGCGCGGTTGAACGCGCCGCGCACGTGCGTGCGTCCGCCGACGAGCGCGCGGACGTCGCCCGTTCTCGGATCCATGGCGACCATCGCGCCCTGGACCCCACTCCCGTCAGGCGGATCCTCGTCCCACCAACCGGTGGACTCGCGTTCGATTTCAATCGCGCGGCGTTCGACGGTGCGCTGCGCGACGCGTTGTGCCACGGGATCGAGCGTGGTGTAGACGACGACTTCCATTCCGACTTCACCGCGCTGGCGGAGCACGGAGTCGACGAGCGAGCGCACGAGGTCGAGCGCATACGACTCGGGGATGTCGAGCGGTTTCCACGCGGTGCGCGGACGCGGCAGCGGCAGGCGTCGCGCGCGATCCAGTACGGGGTCGGTCAGGTATCCCTGCTCGCGCATCAGCGTGAGCACCAGGTTGCGGCGCGCGAGCGCGCGATCGGGATTCCGCCGCGGCGTATATACCGACGGGCCCTTGGGCAACGCCGCCAGCATCGCGCCCTCGGCCACGTTGAGGTCTTTCACGCGCTTGCCGAAGAGATCGCGCGACGCGCCCTCGACGCCGTACACGCCGTTGCCGAGGTAGATCGCGTTCAGGTAGAGCTCGAGGATCTCGTCCTTCGATAGCGAATTCTCGAGCAGGCGCGCGACGCGCAGCTCGAGGAGCTTTCTTCCGATGCTGCGGGCGCCCGTGGCGCGGTCCACGAGGAACGTGTTCCGCGCGACCTGCATCGTTATGGTCGAGAATCCCTCGCGGAAGCGAAGCGCGAGCGTATTGCGGAGGATGGCGCGGCCAACGCCACGCCAGTCGAGTCCCTCATGGTCGTAGAAGCGCCGGTCTTCGGTGGCGATGAAGGCGCGACGCACGTGTAGCGGCACGGCCGACAGCGGGACGTTCACGCGACGCACCGTGTGCATTCGCCCCATCGGCTTTCCGTACCGGTCGAGCACGCGGCCGCCTTCCGGCGGTCGATACGCGTGAACCGCCGCGGCGCTCGGGCAGCCGTCGAACCCGCAACTCAGCAGCCACGCATCCATGAAGAGCATGAAGGAAAGCGCGGCCGCCAGAATTGTCGTCAGGCACCAGTGCCGGCGCATCCATCGATACGGCGGGTCGTTCGCGTCCGCACGAAAAACCCGTCTCGCGGCGGCGATGCGTTGCGTGACCCGATCGCGGAGTTGCAGCACTGGAATCAGCGAAGCTCCGGTGGTTCCGCCTGACGGGCGGAGCCGGGTGAGAAAGGAGACTGGTCCTTAGATACGTATCACCCGTCACAGAGTTTCCCCGCACGAAAACGCTTCGTACGTTTCGTCCCAACGCGACGGGTTGGCGAAAGTCAGAATCGCCAGTTTCGGAGGGCACCCAGCGCTGTGGTAACCGCGTCGCGTTGCGATTGGTCCGTCGTTCGTTCGAGCAGCCGCTCGTAGGTCGCGATGGCGAAGTCGAGCATGTCGTAATCGCGCTCGGCGCCTGCGACCGAGGCGGCATTGTCGGCGACGGCCGCCAGTGCGAGGTGGTCACCCGGAAAGCGCTCACTCACCTGCTGCCAGCGCCTGACGCGGCTGCGCGGGTCTGATTCGGAGAGCGCCCAGAGGTGCCACGCCCCACGATTGGCGGGATCCGCCGCGATGGCTTTCGTCGCGAGTTCGCCGACGACCTGCGGGCCGCGACCCTGCAACCAATACGCGTTGGCGAGAATCACCATCGCGCGCGCGTTGTCAGGTTGTGCCGCAACAATGGCTTCGTAAATCGGTACGACGACTTCCGGTTCATCGCGAAACGATTCGGCAGCGGCAATCAGCGCGTCAGGCGTCGCCATCCCTATGAGGAGGGCGAGTTGTTCGCGCAGCCTCGTGAGGTTCGCGGTGGCGTGGTACTCATTCGCGAGGGTGGAGAGCTGCGCCGTCAGATCGGATGTCGCTGGGGCTCCAGGCATGGGGCGAACTCTAACGCCGTTGGCACTGGTCATGCATGCGGCAAGATGGGTCGAGGTGGAATGCTACTCCGGGGATAGTGGCGATCGTGCTTGCGCGAATGCGGGTTCGGTGCGATACTCGTACAACGGTCGGCGACCTGCGGGTTGTGCGGACCGCGCGAGGCTCGGGTGAGTGGCACCCCGACATGATCGGCGTGACACGCCTGGCCATCGCTGGACTGAGATGAACGTCGCCGGTATCGCGTGAGGACTCCGCGCCACGCGGCGACTCCTGAAACGTCGTGCGAACAGGCACGTTCGTTCCCGTTCCACACAGTATCCGATTTCTCGCGCGCCGTTGGCGCGCGTGCACGCGCAAAGGGCGTGTCGCGCGCGCTGTATCCGGAGTGCCATGGCAGGTTCGCCTAACAAGGCGCAGTTGCATACATCAACCAGTACCCTCTCGACGACATGAACGAACGTCGCCGCCCCGGTCGCCGGGGCCGCCGTCCGGGTCCCCGACGGCCAGCCAAAGATCCAAACACAGAATCAAGTCCGTACAGCAGCGACGAAGGCGAATCGCCGGAGACGACGACGCGCGTTGAGTCGGAGAGTGCGAGCGCGGAAGCGCCGCCCCCACCTGAAGCGCCGCCAATGAACGGCGAACGGACCGCCGACGCGGCGCCGCCCGAAGTCCAGGGCAATCCGCCACCGTCCGCAGAAGGTGACACCAGTGCGCCGCCGGCGCCGTCACCGGCACCATCGAACCATCGGTACGAACAACACCATGGCGGTGGCGGCGGTGGTGGTGGCGGACAGCACTTCCATCGCCGCGACGAAGGCCGTCGCGACGAAGGCGGCGACTACCAGCACAACCGCAACGGGCGCCGTCACCGCCGTCATCGTGGTCGCGGCCGCCGCGGCGGCGTCAATGAAGTGCAGGCCCCACCGGCACCGGTCGTTGCCGACAGCGAAACCGTCGGCTGGTTCGATCCTTCGCGTGATGGCGGATTCATTCGCCGCGCCGGGAACAGCTATCTCGCCGATCCGGCCGATGCCTGGGTGCCTCCGCATATCGTCAGGCAGCACGGCCTGCGCCAGGGCGACCTGACCACAGCGTCGACCGGCCGCGATCATCGTCATCGGCATGTGCTGGTGGAAGTGCTGTCGGTCAACGGCACACCGATCGCCGAGTTGGGCCGTCGCCCCGACTTCCAGTCACTGACTGCGACGTATCCCGAAAAACGCCTTACGATGGAAACCGGCCGTCCGGCCAAGGGCGGACCGGAGTTGACCCGGCGCTGCATCGACCTCATGGCGCCCATTGGTTATGGGCAACGGGCGCTGATTGTCGCGCCGGCTCGTGCCGGCAAGACGATGCTCCTGCACGCGCTCACAGAGGGCATCGCGCTCAACCATCCCAACGCGACCCTGCTGATCCTGCTCGTGGACGAGCGTCCCGAGGAAGTCAGCGAGGCGATCTCGTGGGGCGTGGGCGAAGTGATCGCGTCGAGCTTCGACCAGCCCGCGCAGCGGCACGTCGAAGTCTGCGAGATGGTCATGGAGCACGCGCGGCGCCTCGTGGAACTCGGCAAGGACGTCGTCATCGTGCTCGACTCGCTCACGCGCATGGCGCGCGCGCACAACACCGCCGAGCGCGGGACTGGTCGCACGCTGTCGGGTGGTCTCGATACCTCGGCGATGGCGAAGCCGAAGGCGTTCTTCGGCTCGGCTCGCTCTGTCGCACCGCGCGATGGTGGTGGGAGCCTGACAATCATCTCGACTGCGCTCATCGAGACCGGATCACGGATGGACGACGTGATCTTCGAGGAGTTCAAGGGCACGGGTAACTGCGAGATCAAGCTCGATCGATCGCTCGCGGAGAAGCGGATCTTCCCGGCCTTCGACATCGCGGCCAGCGGCACGCGTCGTGAGGAAAAGCTCTACCGGCCGGACCAGCTCGAAGCGGTATACACGCTGCGGCGCGGCCTCCAGCAGATGCCGCCCCAGGCCGCGATGGAGTGGATGATCAAGCGGATTGCTGGAACGCAGAATAACGACGCGTTGTTGGCGGGGCTCTGATTGCTTCAGGGTCGAGGGTCGAGGTTCGAGGAAAGTTGAAAGGCTTCAGGTGCAGGGGTCAGAACCCTTTACCTGAAGCCTTCTTTCTTTTCTCAACCCTCGAGCCTAGGTATCGTCCAACCTCGACTTCTTGTCGAGATCCAGCGCCGCGCTGTTGATGCAATAGCGCAGGCCTGTTGGATTCGGGCCGTCGTCGAACAGGTGGCCCAGGTGCGCGCCACACTTCTCACACATCACTTCGGTGCGCCGCATGCCGAAGCTGTCGTCGGCTTCGGTTTTCACCGCTGACGTGTCGAGCGGCTGAAAGAAGCTCGGCCATCCGCTCCCCGACTCGAATTTCGTCTCGGAGGAGAACAGTGGGTGGCCGCAAACGACGCAGCGATAGACGCCATCGTCGTGGCAGTTCCAGTATTTCCCCGTGAAGGCCCGCTCGGTGCCTTTTTCCTGGGTGATGTGGAATTGCTCGGGCGTTAGGCGGGTTTTCAGGTCTTTGTTGTCACTCATGTTCGTTTATGCTGGTTGCTGGTTGCTGCACGCTGGTTGCTGACACTACGTGCTGGCGCGGGTGCTGATGTCCAGCAGCCAGTACTAGCGTGCAGCAACCAGCGTGTCTATTTCACTGCTC
>Ga0111538_10014905_pt1 | contig 10234 bp, 6 predicted proteins | sample SoiMethybrSBSTD1_FD_79669 | JGI IMG/M metagenome (GOLD analysis project Ga0111538, IMG submission 79669) | Bulk soil microbial communities from a Populus tree surrounding site in Tennessee, USA - Soil MetaG P. TD hybrid SBSTD1 (version 2)... | ecosystem: Environmental > Terrestrial > Soil > Tree... | reverse complement strand
TCACGCTGCTCGCGATTGCGGGCGGGCGGCCGCGCGTGCTCAACCTGCTCGAGATCGTCGAGCACTTCATCGAGTTCCGGCGCGAGGTGGTCCGGCGGCGCACCGAGTTCGAGCTCCGGAAAGCCGAGGCGCGAGCCCACGTCCTCGAAGGGCTGAAGATCGCGCTCGATCATCTCGACGCGGTCATCAAGCTCATTCGCGGATCGAAGAATCCGGTCGAGGCGAAGGCGGGGTTGGTCACGCAGTTCGGCCTGACCACGATTCAGGCGCAGGCGATCCTGGACATGCAGCTCCAGCGGCTGACCGGTCTCGAGCGGCAGAAAATCCTCGACGAGCTGGCCGAGCTCATCAAGACGATCGAACGGCTGCGCAACATTCTCTCGAGCGACGAGCTCGTGATCGGCCTGGTCGTCGACGAGTTGAAGGCGATCCGCGACAAGTATGCCGACGAGCGCCGCACCGACTTCATCGAGGAGACCGGAGAATTCCGGCGCGAAGACCTGATCGCCGACGAGGACGTCGTCATCACCGCGACGAGCACGGGCTACATCAAGCGCACGGCGCTCGACGCGTATCGCAAGCAGCGGCGAGGCGGGAAAGGGCTCATCGGCATGTCAACGCGCGAGGAGGATGTCGTCCGGCATCTTTTCGTTGCGAACACGCACGCCTATGTCCTCATCTTCACGGACCGCGGCAAATGCTACTGGCTGCGCGTGTACGACATTCCGGAGGTCAGCCGCAGCTCCAAGGGCAAGTCGATCGCCAACCTGGTGCACATGGGGCCGAACGAGAAGATCGCCGGGATGCTCCGCGTCCAGGAGTTCCCCGCCGAGGAAAACAAGCGCTTCATCGTCATGGGCACGCGCAAGGGCACCATCAAGAAAACCGACCTCGGCGCGTTCTCCAATCCCCGGTCGGCCGGCATCATCGCGATCCAGATCGACGACGACGATCGGCTGATTGCGGTGGCGGAGACCGACGGGACCAAGGACCTCATCATCGGCTCGCGCAACGGCATGGCGATCCGGTTCGGGGAAACGGACGCGCGGCCGATGGGCCGATCGGCGTACGGCGTGCGCGGCATGCAGCTTCGCGAAGGCGACGAAGTGGTCGCGATGGAGGTCGTCAGCGAGGACGCCACGCTCCTCACCGTTTGCGAGCGGGGCTACGGCAAGCGAACTGCGCTCAGCGAATACCGCCGCCAGTCGCGCGGCGGAATCGGCCTCAAGAACGTCCAGACCAGCGAGCGCAACGGTCTCGTCGTCGGCATCGAGAACGTCACCGACCAGGACGAGCTGCTGCTCGTGACCGAGCAAGGGCAAATCATCCGGATGAAGGCCGGCGATCTGCGTCCCATCGGACGCGATACGCAAGGGGTGCGTTTGATGGACCTCGGCGAAGGCGATCGGCTGGTGTCGGTGGCGTCGTTGAGGGAGCCGGAGGACTGACAGCGACTGAGTCTTATGCCTGCTCCAGTCCCGCATATCTCGCCATCAGCTTCTTCGTGCCGACGGTCGAAAACTTCACGGTGACTTTGAAATCGTCGCCCTGATCTTCGACGGCGACGACGGTGCCCACTCCAAATTGCTTGTGGCGCACCTTCATGCCGGTGCGGACGGCCGCTGACTGATCCTCGTTCTCGTAAGAAAAAGACTGGTGGTCGGTGTCGCGCACGCGCGAGCCCTGACCGTACCGCCGCGCGTACGGGTTGCGAAGCTCGTACGACGTTGCCTGCCAGCGTGGCTGATGCACAACCGGTTCGATGCGGTCGATGAGCCCGTCGGGGATCTCCGTCAGAAACCGGGACGGCGCCGTCTGCTGGTACTCGCCAAACACGCGGCGGCGCGCTGCGCCGGTCAGGACCAGACGCTGCCGCGCGCGCGTGAGGCAGACGTAACAGAGCCGGCGCTCTTCTTCGACTTCCTCCTCGTCGTCCTTCGATCGCGAGTGCGGGAACAGTCCTTCTTCCATGCCGGCGACGATGACCAGCGGGAACTCGAGTCCTTTTGCGGCGTGCATGGTCATCAGCCACACGCGCGCCGATTCGGCCGCGGCGCCGTTTGCTTCGTCTGCCTCGGAGAGCAGCGAGAGGCGATCGACGAATCCGACCAGCGACGGGTCTTCGTCACGCGTCTCGTATTCCCGGGCGGCTGACACCAGCTCCATCAGGTTTTCGATGCGCGCCTCGGCTTCTTCGGTATGTTCTTCGCGCAGTTCGCGGAGGTAGCCCGTCCGGTCGAGCACGAGGCCGAGAATGATCGACACGCTCCCGCGGCCGAGCTCGGCCTGGAGTCCGGTCATCAGTTCGTGAAAGGCCTTGAGTGACGCGATTGCCCGCGGTGGCAGCAGACGCTGCCTGATCGCCGCCGCCGAGCGCGCCCAGAGGGACGCTTTCGCGCCCGCGCCTCCGCCGGCCTCGAGCAGCGGCGTGTCCGCATTGACCGCGTCCACGCCGATCCCTTCGAGTCCCTCCAGAACGGAGCGGCCAATCCCGCGAGCCGGCACGTTGACGACGCGCCGGAAGCTCACGTCGTCGTGCGGATTGATGATCAGCCGCATGAACGCGAGCGCGTCTTTGATTTCCTTGCGCTCGTAGAAGCGGACGCCGCCGATGATCCGGTACGGCACCCCCTCGCGCATCAGCGCGTCTTCGATCGCGCGCGACTGCGCGTTCGTGCGATACAGCACGGCGGTCGTGGCGTCCGCGGCCGCGCGTTGGGCCTCGCGAATCGTGCGGGTGATGAAGTCGGCTTCCTCGAGCTCGTCGGCGCCGCGGACGTAGAGGATCTTGTCGCCGCCGGCCTGGTCGGTCCACAGCCGCTTGTCCTTCCGCTGGCGGTTGCGGCTGATGACGGCCGTTGCCGCGTCGAGGATCACCTGCGTCGACCGGTAGTTCTGTTCGAGCTTGACGACGAACACATCAGAAAAATCGCGCTCGAAATCGAGAATGTTGCGGAGATCGGCCCCGCGCCACCGGTAGATGGACTGATCCGGATCGCCGACGACGCACAGATTGCGGTGGATTTCGGCGAGGCGCCGGATGACCAGGTACTGTGGCCGGTTCGTGTCCTGGTACTCGTCGACCAGGATGTATTTGAATTTGCGCGCGTAGATCTCGCGCACGTCCTGTCTGGTCTCGACCAACTCGACCGTCTTCAGCAGCAGGTCGTCGAAGTCGAGCGCGCCGGCGTCGGCGAGCGTCCGGAGGTACGTCCGGTAAATTCGGCTGATGCGCTCGCCTCGAAAATCGGATGCGTCCTGCTGCAGATCGTCGGGCGATTCCATCCGGTTCTTGGCCTGGCTGATGCGCGCCAGCGCGACCCGGGCCGGGAGCAGCTTGTCGTCGATGGCGAGGCTCTTCATGGCCTGCCGTACGACGGCGAGTTGATCCGCGGAGTCGTAGATGACGAAGCCACGGTCGAGGCCGATGGCCGGCCCTTCACGCCGCAACAGGCGCGCCGAGAGCGAATGAAACGTCGAGAGCCAGATTTGCCGGCAGTCCTCGCCGAGCAGTTGCTCCACCCGCGAACGCATCTCCTCGGCAGCCTTGTTGGTGAAGGTCACCGCGAGCACCTGGCCCGGCCGAGCGTGTCCGTTGGCGATGAGATACGCCATGCGATGGGTGATGACGCGCGTCTTTCCCGATCCGGCGCCGGCGAGGATCAGGAGCGGGCCGTCGGTGTGGAGAACGGCGGCTTGCTGCGATGGATTCAGCGACGAGAGGAAGTCCATGCCGTCAGGCCAAAGGCCATAGGCCGAAGGCCGAAGTAGAGCGAATGTTCAAAGAATCAAGATTCGGGCTGCGAGCCACGGAAGACCAGATACAACAGCAAGCAAAGTCAAAGAATAGCAGACGGCGGCGACGAAAAGGGATCGCCACAGCCCGTAGAGAAGACGCCCGATCTCCTCAGAAAGCGAAACCAGCTCACCGATTGCGGACTGTTCAATCAAGGCTAGCCGGCGGCACAACTCCAGGAACGTCTGGACTTCGGCGTTTGATCCCAGCGCGATCGCGACGTGTGCGCGATACGCGCCTCTCGATCGCCGGTGGAAGCCCTCCGAGATGTTGGCTGGAATCGAATTCGCGGCTCGTCGAAGCTGCGTGCCTAGCGTGAAGAGGTCTTCTCTCCGAAAGGATCGCGTCGCTCGGTGAATCTGTTCCGCCAGATCCATGCCCTTCTGCCAGACGACCAACTCTCGAAAATTTGCGATCTTCGCCATCCTCGACCCTCGCACTTTCTGCAATCCGCCTGACGTGTCGGGCTTGAATCCCTTCGGCCTCTGGCCCTTGGCCTTCGGCCTGAGACCGATCCCGTTCCTGTCCGGCACAGTTCCGTAGCAACCCGCATGCCCAACGGGTTCGATCGCCCGAAGCGAAGCCAGCGGGCGAGCCTGATACGATCGTCTCGATCATGGCAGCGACGCTCTTTCAAAAAGTCTGGGATCTCCACGCTGTCCGGCGGCTGCCGAACGGACAAACCCAGCTGTACGTCGGCCTGCATCTCGTCCACGAAGTGACCAGCCCGCAGGCATTCGACGAGCTTCGCGAGCGCGGATGGCGCGTGCGCGCGCCCGAGCGCACCTTCGCCACCATCGATCACATCGTCCCGACGCGCTCGCAGGTGCGGCCGTTCGCCGACGGGATGGCGGAGACGATGACGTCGGCGCTCGAGCGAAACTGCCGTGAGCACGGCATTCGGCTGTTCGATCTCGCGAGTGGCGCCCAGGGAATCGTGCACGTGATTGGTCCGGAGCTGGGTCTCACCCAACCCGGCCTGACGATTACCTGCGGCGACAGTCACACCTCCACGCACGGCGCCTTCGGCGCACTCGCGTTCGGCATCGGGACGTCGCAGGTGCGCGACGTCCTGGCGTCGCAATCGCTGGCGATGTCGCCGCCGAAAGTGCGCCGAATCGAAGTGAACGGCCGCCTGGCGCCGCACGTGTACGCGAAGGACGTGATTCTCACGATCATCGGCCGGCTCGGCGTCAAAGCCGGCGCCGGATTCGCGTACGAATACGCCGGCGACACGATCGACCGGATGTCGATGGACGAGCGGATGACCATCTGCAACATGTCGATTGAGGGCGGCGCGCGCGCCGGCTACGTCAATCCGGACGAGACGACATTCGCCTACCTGAGAGGCCGTCGGTTCGCGCCCCAGGGCGACGCATTCGATCGGGCGTGCGACTGGTGGCGCAGCATCGCCTCGGACCCGGACGCGGTGTGGGACGACGTGGTGAAACTCGATGCGGCCGGGATTGCGCCGACCGTCACGTGGGGGATCAATCCCGGGCAATCGGTGCCGATCGATCTTCCGCTTCCCGACCCGGAATCGGTTCCGGATCCGGACCGGGCCGGAATGCACGAGGCGTTCGAGTTCATGGGCCTTCGGCCGGGCCATCTCATGACGGGCACGCGCATCGACGTCGCCTTCATCGGCTCCTGCACCAACGCGCGGCTCTCCGACCTGCGCGAGGCGGCGCGGGTCGTCTCCGGCCACCGCGTGTCGCCGCACGTGCGGGCGTTGGTCGTGCCCGGGTCGCAGGCCGTCCGTGCTGCAGCGGAACGGGAGGGTCTCGACGATGTTTTTCGCAGCGCCGGATTCGACTGGCGCGACGCCGGCTGCTCGATGTGCCTCGGCATGAATCCGGACAAGCTCGAAGGCCGCGAGGTGTGCGCATCGTCGTCCAATCGCAATTTCAAGGGGCGGCAAGGCAGTCCGACCGGGCGGACGTTGCTGATGAGCCCGGCGATGGTGGCGGCGGCTGCCGTCGCAGGCGAAGTTGTGGACGTCAGAAGTTGGACGAGTCCCGACAATGGCTGACTCCTCCATCGCACGCATCGGCGGCACAGCGATCGTCGTTCGAGGGAACGACATCGACACCGATCGGATCCTTCCTGCGCGGTTCCTGAGAGCCGTCACGTTCGAGGGAATCGAGCGTCATCTCTTCGAAGATGAACGACGCGCGATGGCCGCGCGCAGCGAGATGCATCCGTTCGACGATGCGGCGCGCCGCCACGCCCGGGTGTTGATCGTCAATGCGAACTTCGGGTGTGGATCGTCGCGTGAGCACGCGCCGCAGGCGATCCGGCGCGTCGGCATTCAGGCGGTCGTCGGCGAGTCGTTCGCCGAGATCTTCTTTACGAATTCGATCACGATCGGGTTGCCATGCGTGACTGCCGCGCCCGCGGACGTCGAGCAGCTCATGGCTGTCGCGGAGGCATCCGCCGGCGCGAGCTTCACGGTGGATCTGGTCGCGCGTCGCATCTTGGTCGATTCAAGCCCCAAGCCCGAGGCCTCAAGCCTGTCAGTGGAGATCGGTCTGCCGGAGACGGCTCGAAGCGCGCTCATTTCGGGTCTGTGGGACGCGACCGGCCAGTTGCTGGACCGCTACGACGAGGTTGAGCGGTTTGCGGCGAAGCTCCCCTATCTGCGTTGGGGGTCTGACCCCGGTCTGACCCCGGTCTGACCCCGGTCTGACCCCGCGCCACGGCGAGAAACGCCTGCGCGGCGTGCGAGAGATCGCCGTCCTTGCGATAGACGAACCGCAGATGACGTGGCGAGCGAAGCTCCGGCACGCGAATCTCGGCCAGCTGTCCGCGCGCGATTTCTCCCTGCGCGCAGCGGCGCGGCAGCAGCGCGACGCCGAGCCCCATCTCGACCGCGCGCTTGATGCCGTCCAGGCTCGGCAGCGACATGCGGATGTTGAGCGGCGCGTGGCGCTGTTCGTACAGACGCAGCACGCGCTCCCGCGCGGGTGAGGGATCGTTGTGGGCGATGACCGTCTGCCGCCCCATCTCTTCCATCGTGATTTCGCCGCGGCCGGCGAGCGGATGATCCGGCCTGACGAGCAGCACGAGCTCGTCGGTGCCGAGGAGCAGCGATGACAGCTCCCGCTCGGACGGATTGAACGTCAACAGCCCGAAATCAACCGATCGCAGCAGCACTTCCTGGGCCATCTGCCTCGAATGGATGCGGCGCACTTCCACCACGATCGACGGATGACGTGCCTGGAAGGCGCCGATGAGCGGCAGCACGGCGTAGACGCCGCTTTCATTCGCGCCGATGAGCACGCGCCCTTTTTGGACGTCGCGGAGATCGACGACGGCCGTGACGGCCTCATCCGACAGACGCAACAACCGGGTCGCGTAGTCGAGGAGCAGCTCGCCGGCATCGGTCAGCGTGCCGTCCCGGGAGGCCCGGTCGATCAGCCGCTGCCCGACGGCCTGCTCGAGCCGGCGGACCGCCTGGCTGACGGCCGGCTGGGTCCGGCGCAGTTTCCGCGCGGCCCGCGAAAAGCTCCTCTCGCCCGCCACCGCCGCGAAGACGCGCAGATCGGCGAACGTCATATATAAATGATCCTACTATTAATCTAAGTTTCATAACTTTGACTTTTCCTTCGGTTTCCCGGCACACTGACGGGCCCATGGATCGACTCATCGTGTTCGACACCACGCTCCGCGACGGCGAGCAGGCGCCGGGATTCTCGCTCCGGATCGAGGAGAAAGTGCGGCTCGCGCGTCAGCTCGAGGCGCTCGGCGTGGACATCGTCGAGGCCGGCTTTCCGATTGCGTCGGACGCCGACGCCGAGGCCGTACGGCGGGTCGCGCTCGCGCTCGAGCGGCCGGTCGTGGCCGCCCTGGCCCGCTGTGCCCCCGGCGACATCGATCGCGCCGCGTGGTCGATCGCGCCGGCGCGGCGCGGCCGCATCCACACATTCATCGCGACCTCGGATCTGCACCTCACGAAGAAGCTGCGGATGACGCGGGAGGCGTGTTTTACCGCCGCGGTGGATGCCGTGACCCGCGCGCGCACCTACACGGATGACGTCGAGTTCTCGGCCGAGGACGCGACGCGAAGCGACTTCGACTTTCTGTGCCGGCTGATTGAAGCGGTCATCGACGCCGGCGCCGGCACGATCAATTTGCCGGACACGGTCGGCTACTCGACGCCGGACGAGATCGCGGAGTTTTTCCGGAGCGTCATCACCCGCGTGCCGAACGCCGATCGCGCGATCTTCAGCGCGCACTGCCACGACGATCTGGGTCTGGCGGTCGCCAACACGATCGCGGCCGTCGGCGCCGGCGCCCGTCAGGTCGAGTGCACGATCAACGGGATCGGCGAGCGCGCGGGCAACGCCTCGCTCGAGGAGATCGTCATGATCAGCCGTGTGCGGCCGGACCGCATGCCGGCGCAGCCCTCGGTCAACCCGCGCGAGCTGTACGCAGCCAGTCAACTATTGAGCGAGCTCACCGGCGAGCTCGTGCAGGCGAACAAGGCCATCGTCGGCCGCAACGCGTTCGCGCACGAAGCCGGCATTCACCAGGACGGCATGCTGAAGGATCGCCGCACGTACGAAATCATGCGGCCCGAGGACGTTGGCGTGCCGCAGACGACGCTGGTGCTCGGCAAGCACTCAGGCCGGCATGCCGTGCAGAAACGCTGCGAGCAGCTGGGCCTCGTGCTCTCACGGCACGACCTGGACCAGGTCTACCGCCGGATGGTCGCGCTCGCGGATCGGACGAAGCACATCTCGGACGAAGATCTTTTCGATATTGCGGAGGCGGTCACCGGCCGCGCGCGGCCGAAAGAAGCGCGGGAAGCAGTTCTGCAGGAAGCCGGGTACGGTTTTGGCGTTTAAGACCTCGGGTGTCTTTTTGACGACTCAAAAACGCACCCAAGCCGCGAATGCGTTTTTGAATCGTCAAAAAGACACCCGAGGTCATTTCACTCCACGGTGACGCTCTTCGCCAGGTTTCGCGGTTGATCGACGTCGCACCCTCGTCGAACGGCCACGTGGTACGCGAGCAGCTGCAACGGAATTACCAGCAATAGCGGCAGCATCAGCGGATGCGCGTCGGGGACGTCGAGCACGACGTCCTTCGACGCGTCCACGATCTCGTCGAAGGCCCGCCGCTTCGATGCGTTCGTGACGACAATCACGCGCCCCCCGCGCGATTTGGCTTCCTGGATGTTGCTGATCGCTTTCTCGAACACCACGTCGTCGGCCGCGAGGGCAACGACCGGCAGGTCGTCGTCGATCAACGCGATGGGCCCGTGCTTCATCTCGCCGGCCGGGTACCCCTCGGCGTGAATGTACGAGATCTCTTTGAGCTTCAGCGCGCCTTCGAGCGCGATCGGATAGTTGATCCCTCGTCCGAGGTAGAGAAAGTCGCGGTGCTGGTAGAGCGCGCCCGCCAGCTTCTTGATCTGATCGTTCAGCTTCAGCGCCTGCTCCATCCGCAACGGCAGCTGATCGAGCTCGTGCAGAAGCGGACGCGCCGCGTCGGTTGACAAGGTTCCGCGCGCCTGCCCCATCGCGATCGCGAGCAGGTGCAGCGCGACCAGCTGCGAGGTGAACGCCTTCGTCGAGGCGACGCCGATCTCGGGCCCGGCGTGCGTGTACACGGTTCCGTCGGCCTCGCGCGTGGCCATGCTGCCGACGACGTTGCAGATCGCGATGCTGCGTGCGTGCCGCGACTTCGCCTCACGCAGCGCGCCCAGAGTATCCGCCGTCTCACCGGACTGCGTGATGACGATCGCGAGCGTGCGGTCGTTGACGATCGGCTCGCGGTAGCGGAACTCGGAGCTGTAATCCACCTCGACCGGAACCCGCGCCAGCTCCTCGATGAGGAACTTCCCCACCAGCCCCGCATGCCACGACGTTCCGCAGGCAAGGATCACGATGCGCTCGACAGAAGCGAATGTCGCCGCGTCGATCTGCAGCTCTTCGAGGAAGACGCGGCCTGATTCGACCGAGGTCCGTCCGAGCACCGTCTCGCGCACGGCCCACGGCTGTTCGTGAATCTCTTTGAGCATGAAGTGCGGGTATCCCGCCTTCTCCGCCATCACGGGATCCCAGCTGATGTGTTGAGGGACCTTCGTGACCTGCCGGCCGTCGAACGACAGGAACCTCACGCCGTTGCGCGAGACGACGGCGATCTCACGATCGTCGAGAAAGACGATTTCGCGCGTGTGGTCGAGAATCGCCGGCGTATCGGACGCGACGAAGAACTCGCCGTCGCCAAGCCCGACGACCACCGGCGGGCCGTTGCGGACCGCCACGATGGTTCCGGGATCGTCGGCGGAGATCAGCACGAGCGCGAACAGCCCGCGCAGGCGCGCGAGCGCGCGCTGCACCGCCGCCGCGAGTCCGTCCCCCCGGCTCTCCTGCTCGACCAGGTGCGCGACGACTTCGGTGTCGGTCTCGGTGACGAAACGGTGGCCGG
>Ga0111538_10014903_pt1 | contig 10235 bp, 13 predicted proteins | sample SoiMethybrSBSTD1_FD_79669 | JGI IMG/M metagenome (GOLD analysis project Ga0111538, IMG submission 79669) | Bulk soil microbial communities from a Populus tree surrounding site in Tennessee, USA - Soil MetaG P. TD hybrid SBSTD1 (version 2)... | ecosystem: Environmental > Terrestrial > Soil >... | reverse complement strand
TGCGCACGTTCTCCTGCGCGAGGATCGTCATCTCCTTTCCGAACACCGCGTTCGCGCCCGTGTGATCCCCGTGGTGGTGCGTATTGATCAGGAACGAGAGCTTGGCGGGGGAGATTCCCTTGAGGGCCGCTCGGATCTTGTCCGCGAGCGGCTCGAACTGGTCGTCGATGACGAGGAGGCCGTCGGGCCCGGCGGAGACGCCGATGTTTCCGCCCGCGCCCTCGAGCATCCAGACGTTCCCGGCCACCTTCGTCGCCTTGATCTCGACCTTCGCGAGCCGGTCGTCTTGCGCCCGCGCGGGCAAGACGGCGACAGCCATCGCACCGGCCCACAGCACAAACCTGGTCATCCGAACCTCCGCTTTGGGTAGAGTCCGCATTATGCATCCCGTCGCGACCGTGGCCTTGAGCCTCGCCGTCATCCTCGTCGTCGCGAAGCTCGCGGGTGACCTCGCGACGCGGCTCGGACAGCCCGCGGTGCTGGGCGAGCTCGTCGGCGGGGTCGTGCTGGGGAATCTCTCGCTCGCGGGTTTCCACGCCCTCGAGCCGATGAAGACCGATCCGTCGCTCGCGATGCTCGCCGAGCTCGGCGTGCTCATCCTGCTCTTCGAGGTCGGGCTCGAATCGACGGTCGGGCAGATGATGCGCGTCGGGGTGTCGGCGCTCGCGGTCGCCGTCCTCGGCGTCGTTGCCCCCTTCGCGCTCGGCTGGGCGGTCGCGGCCTGGCTCCTTCCGGAGCACTCGCTCTACCTCCACATGTTCGTCGGGGCGACGCTGTGCGCGACGTCGGTCGGCATCACGGCGCGCGTGCTCAAGGATCTCGGGGAATCCCAGAGCGACGAGGCGAGAATCGTGCTGGGCGCGGCGGTCATCGACGACGTGCTGGGCCTCGTCATCCTCGCGGTCGTCATGGGCGTCGTCGCGGCGGCGGACTCCGGTGGGGTGATGTCGTATGCCTCCATCGGGTGGATCGTCGCCAAGGCCGTCCTGTTCCTCTTCGGCGCGCTGGCGTTGGGCCTCGTGCTGTCACCGCGCCTGATGCCGCTCGCGGCCCGTCTGAAGGCTCCGAGCACGCTGCTCGCGTTCGGCCTGGCGTTCTGTTTCGTCCTCTCGTGGGCCGCGCATGCCTTGGGGCTGGCTTCGATCGTCGGCGCCTTCGCGGCGGGGCTCATCCTCGAGGACACCCACTTCAAGGCGTTCGTGGAGAAAGGCGAGCACCCGCTCCAGGAATCCATCCATCCGATCTCGGCGTTCCTCGTCCCGGTCTTCTTCGTCCTCATGGGCATGCACACGGATCTCCGCGCCTTCGCGGACGCGTCGGTGCTCGGGCTCGCCGCGGCCCTCACGCTCGCGGCGATCGTCGGGAAGCAGGTCTGCTCCCTCGGGGTGCGTGGACGTGCTGACCGGCTCTCGGTCGGAATCGGCATGATCCCGCGCGGGGAGGTCGGCCTGATCTTCGCGAGCATCGGGCTCACGCTGTCGGTGCGCGGCGAGAGGATCGTGGACGCCGCGATCTACTCCGCGATCGTCATCATGGTCGTCGTCACGACCCTCGTCACGCCGCCCGCGCTCAAGTGGAGCCTCGCCCGGCGTCGAAAAACGCCGTGATGGCGCGCTGAAACGCCGCGTTTCCTTCCTCCGGTCATTTCCTCGTCTTCCGATCGAGGTAGAGTGCTTGCGCGGGGGTGGGATAGGAGGCTCGGAATGCACATCCTCTGGACGATCATCATCGGCTTCATCGTGGGATTGCTTGCACGATTCGTTCTGCCCGGGCAGGACGCGTACGGTTTCATCATGACGACCCTGCTCGGGATCGGCGGTGCCCTGCTCGGTCAATTCCTCGGACAAGCCTTGGGCTTCTACGCGCCGGGAGAGCCGGCGGGATGGATCATGTCGGTGCTCGGGGCTGTTGTCCTTCTCCTGATCGGACGCGCGTTCAGGCGAAGGGCGCCGGTGCTGTGACCGCTTGGGGAGCGCGGGCGCGTCGTTCCTCGTCGTCTTCGGCGCGTTCTTGCCGTATCTCGCTTTCAAGTCGGCGCGACGCGTGGCGACGCGCCCGCTGCCTCCCAAGAAGCCGTACTTCGTCTCCGTCACCGTTCAGCTCCTGATCTTCGGTGCTGCGGCCGTTCTCACCGGCCGCCTCGAGCACGTCGAGCTCTTCCCGCGAGTGGCGCCCTCGGCCGCCTCGTGGGGGTGGGGACTCCTAGCTCTCTCGGTCTTGGTCGCCGGCATGCGGCCGCAATGGCGCAGGCGCGTCGTCGAGCGCTCGAGGCGCGTCTGGCTCTTCATGCCGCGCGACGCGACCGAGCGCGCCCTGTGGGTGGGGAACTCGCTCGCGGCGGGAATCTGCGAGGAGCTCGTCTACCGCGGGATGCTGACGACGCTTCTCTTTCGCATGATCGGAAGCTTTCCCGCCGCGGCGCTGGTCTCGGCCGCGATCTTCGCCTTCTCCCACTTCATGCAAGGCGCGAAGAGCATGGTGATCATCTTCGGCATCGCCCTGACCTTTCAGGCCCTCGCGTGGACCTCCGGGTCGCTGTATGTCCCCATGGCGGTCCACGCGGCCTACGACATCCTCGCGGGACTTCATTACAGCTACTTCGGGCGGAAGCTCGGGTATCCGGTGGAGCCGCTGCCCGCTTGAGCCACCCGCTATCGTAGGCGGCGATGACACGCGAGTGGATCGATTACGAGGAGGCCCGGCCCGGCGGCCGCGAGCGCGTGGCGGGGACGGTCAAGGTCCTTCCCGCCGTGGCGAGCGAGGTCCTCGGCAACGAGCGGGACATCCTCGTCTATCTCCCGCCGTCGTACCCCGTCGAGAACCGTACGTACCCGACCCTCTACATGCACGACGGGCAGAACCTGTTCGATCCCGAGACGAGCTTCGCGGGGGAGTGGGGGGTGGACGAGACGCTCGAGGCCCTGGCCGGGGAGGGCCTGGAGGCGATCGTCGTCGGCATCCCCAACGTTGGCGAGAGGCGTCTCGACGAGTACGGGCCGTTTCGCGACCCAGCGCTCGGGGGCGGACGGGCGGGTGACTACCTCGCCTTCGTCGTGGACACGGTGAAGCCGCTGGTCGACGCGAGCTTCCGGACCACGGGCGAGGCGGCGCGCACCGCGACGATCGGCTCGTCGATGGGCGGCCTCGTCAGCCTCTACGCCCACTTCGTGCGTCCGGAGGTGTTCGGGCTCGCCGGCGCGTTCTCTCCGTCGATCGGCTTCGGCCGCAGCGCCGTCCTTCGCTTCCTGCGCGAGGCGCCGAAGGTGCCCGGGAGGATCTACCTCGACGTGGGCGCGAAGGAGCGAATGAGCCCGCTCGTTCACGAGGCGCGGAACGTCCTCATCGAGAAGGGGTATCGCACCGGAAAGGACCTGCTCTTCGTCGAGGACGACTCCGGTGGCCACGACGAAGCGTCGTGGGCGCGAAGGCTCCCCCGAGCGCTGCGCTTCCTGCTCGCCTAGACGCGCGGGCGCGCGTCCACGCGCCGGATCCAGGCCGCGAGCTTCGGATGCCGGTCCGTCATGGGCATCCGCTCGATCAGGATGTCGTGGAAGAGGTGCTGGTCCTCGGGGTCGTGGACGGTCGCGTACTTCAGGAAGGGGAAGGCGCAGACGTCGGCCGCGGAGAGCTCCGGTCCCATGAGGTAGTCGCGACCGGTGAGCATGTCCTCGAAGGTGTCCATGGCGAGCGTGATCTGGCGCCCCCACTCCTCGATGTGCTCCCGATCGGGATCCGCCTTCTGCAGCTCGTCGTAGATCAGGTTCGGCGGGCGCTTCCACACGCGGTTGAACCAGTCGATGAAGACCCGCATCTCGGCGCGACGCGCCGGATCCTTCGGGAAGAGGGGATGCTCCGGGTAGCGCTGCTCGAGGTGCTCGACGATGACCATCGAGTCCCACACGACGGCTCCGTCGTCGTCGATGACCGGTACCAGGTCCTGCCCCGAGACGCGGCGGACGAGCGTACGGTCCTCGTCGTCGATCCAGACCGACTCGACGGGGAGCTTCTTGTGCGCGAGCGCCAGCGCGACCCGCTCGACGTTCGTGGAGTACTTGAACCGGTAGAGCTTGATCATGAGCGACCCCCGGGCGCGGACCTTACAGGTGTGCCGCGATCCCGTCCAGCGTTCTCCGCAAGCCGCGCGCGAAGATCTCGATCGGCGGGAGGAGGCTGACGACCAGATATCCCTCGTGCGGGAAGTCGAAGAAGTAGCCGGGGTAGACGGCAACCCCCTCGCGGAGGAGGCCGAGCACGAGCGCCTCCTCTCCGACGACGCGTGGGAAGCGGAGGACGGCGCTCCATCCCGCGGTCGGTGCCAAGAGCTCGACGGCCGGGTGATCGCGCACGATTCCGGCGGCCGCCGCCAGATTCTCGCGGCAGCGCGCACGGATCGCGTCGGCCACCGGGGCCGCCCGGTCGAGCAGGTCGGGGAGCGCGAGCTGAACCGGGGTGGAGACCGACAGGTACGTGTCGGCGACGTGCTCCAGGCGCTCGAGCGCCGCATCGACTTCGGCGGCCGGGCCCGACACGACGATCCACGCGAGCTTGAGCTGGGGCAGGCCGCGGCTCTTCGAGAGGCCGCCGAGCGTGAGCGTCAGCGACCTCGCGCGCGACGCGTACGATTCCGGCCTCGCGGCGGGATCCAGCGGGAAGTCCAGGAACACTTCGTCGACGATCAGCGGCAGCGCGGGGAGCGTTCGGCCACGGGTCGAGGCCAGCCGCTCGGCGGCGAGACGATCGACGAGAGAGCCGGTCGGGTTGTTGGGGTGCACCACGACCGCCGCCCGGGCTGCATCCGCATCGGGAAGCGCAAGCGGCTGAGGCTGCCAGCCGGCCCCCGGGTCGAGCGCGTACGGAACGGCGCGGACGCCCTCCAGGCCGAGGAGATGGTCGAAGAGCGGGTACGAGGGCGTCGGCACGAGAACCGCGCTTCCCGGATCGCAGAGGAGCTTGAGCACGAGCGCGTACGCCTCGCTCGTGGAGGCTGTCAGCACGATGCGCTCGGGATCGACGGTCACCCCGAAGCGTGCGTACTCGCCGGCGATCGCGGCACGCGCGCTCCGAAGGCCCCGCGGCTCCGGACGATAGGAGAGTCCGGCGGGGTCGGCGAGCGCGCGCAGGAGGTCGGGCGCGTAGGGGAAACCACACGCCGTGGGGTTGGAGACCGTCAGATCGAACGGGACGGAGCCCGCGGCCGCGCGCGCCTTCGCCCAGGGGGACGCGGTCAGGTCGGAAGGCAGCCGCCCCGAGAACCTCACGGCTCGGCCGGGACGGGCATCGCGGGAGCGACCGGCGGAAGCGGGCCGTCCCCCGCGTACAGGACCCGCTCGAGGTAGAGCCCCGACGGCGGCGCCGTCCACATCGCGGGCGAAGCACCGGGCACGTCGCCCCTCATGAGCTTCTCGAGGGTCGATCCGGGGATCGAGCCCGCACCGACCTCGACGAGCGTCCCCACGAGGCGGCGCACCATCTTCCAGAGGAAGTGCGAGGCCGCGATCCGCACGAGGATCAAGGCACCGCTCTCCACGACGGTCACGCTCTCCACGGCCACCTTCGTGGAGGGATGGTCCTGCGGCCTCTCGCAGAAGCTCTTGAAGTCGTGGAGTCCGGGGAGGATCGAGGCCGCGTCCGCGATCGCCTGCGGGTCGAGACGCCGCTTGACCCACCACACGCCGCGCTTCGACAGCGCGGTGCGGCGGCGCGAGATCTGGTACAGGTACGACCGGAGCACGGCGTCATGGCGTGCGTGGAACTTGTCGGGCGCCTTCGACAGCGAGAGGACGTGAATGTCGGCGGGGAGACTGTCGTTCACGGTCCGACGCAGCCGCTCGGGATCGGTCGCGCGGCGCAATCGCAGGTGCGCCACCTGGTGCAGCGCGTGGACGCCGGCATCGGTCCGCCCCGCGCCGCCGAGCTCGGCGACGTCGGCGCCGGTGTTGGCGAGGGCGCGCTTGATCTCCCCGGCCACGGAGCGCGCGTTCTGCTGCTCCTGCCACCCGCGGTAGCGCGTTCCCTCGTACTCGAGGTCCATGCGATAGTTCGGCATGCGGGGGCGCCTAGGGCGCCGCGTTCAACCCCCAGTCGAATTCGGCGAACTCGAGCCGCGCCTTCCCCGACGCCGCCGCTGCCGCGGCCTCCGGCGGGCCGTACTTCGCGAGGAACGCGTTGATCCCTCCGGCCGTCTTGAAGTCGTCGGCGAAGGCCTGGAAGACCTTCGACACCGTGAGCGTCGGACGCCCGCCGGCGGTCTTCACGTCGAGGGCGTCCGGGCGCGCGAGGAACGTCCTCACCTGCTCGTCGAGCTGCTCGTCGAGCTTCGCGGGATCGTAGGCCTCGGCGCGGAGCGGCGGGGACGATCGCGCGGCGCGATCGAGCGCGAAGAGCACGCGGGGGTCCTTGAACTCTCCGCGGATCCTCTTCTCGAGATCGTTGAGGCTCATCCCCTTCTCTTGGTACAGGATCGTCTTGCGTTCGAAGATCTCGTTGCCGCTCAACCCCTTGCTGATCTCGCGGATCGACGTCTTGGGGTGCCCGACGAGGACCAGCTCCAGCACCTTGGCGTTGTAAAGATTGATCCAGAGCGCCTTGCGGGCATTTGGCTCGAGCGGTTTGGGATCGGCTCCGCGGAGCGCCGCCAGGACCGCCGAACCCGACTTGAGATCGTCCCCGCTCGTCCGCCAGGCGGTGTAGCGCACGCCTCGGGGGGTGACGTACTTCTCGAGGAGCGCCGAGTACGACGCATAGGCGGACTCGAGGCTCACCGTATCCGCGCGAGCGGGGCCGGCCCGGAGCAGGAGCGAAGCCGCGATCGCCGCGGCGAGGCGCTTGCTCATGCGGCCGTCAACACGAGCGGCGCGCCCTCGGTGACCACGATCGTGTGCTCCGCATGGACGGCGAGCGCGCCGTCGGCGGTGCGCACCGTCCAGCCGTCGGCGTCCTCGACGACGCGCCCGGAGCCGCTCGTGAGCATCGGCTCGATCGCGAGCACGAGGCCGCGGTTCAGACGCTGGCGTGCCGTCCGCTCGTACACGTTCGGCACCGCGGGCGGCTCGTGGATCGTGCGCCCGATCCCGTGACCCGAGAGCTCGCGCACCACGTTGAAGCCGTCGCGCCGCGCGCTGGACGAGACCGCCCGCCCGATCTCGTTCAGTCGAGCGCCCGCACGCGCCGCCGCGAGCGCCCGCGACAGCGCCCGCTGCGCCGCCGCGAGGAGCGCCCGCGCCGCGGAGTCCGTGCGACCCACCGGCACCGTCACCGCCGCGTCGGCCATGAACCCTTCCTTCTCCACCGTGACGTCGAGCGTGACGAGGTCTCCCTCCTCGAGCCTGCGCCCCGACGGGATGCCGTGGACGACCTCGTCGTTGACGCTGATGCACGTCGCCGCGGGGAACCCGTAGACCAGCCGCGGCGCCGAGCGTGCCCCCTCCGCCTTCAGGACGCCTTCCGCAATCCCGTCCAGCGTCGCCGTCGTCACACGGGGGGCCACCGCCTCGGACATGGCGTCGAGCGCGGCGCGGACGATCCGTCCCGCCTCTTTCAGCGCCAGGAGCTCTTCACGGGTCTCCACGGACATCGGGTTCTCCCTCAGCCCTTCCGGTAGCGGGGCTGGTAGAGCTGGACGTCAAACCCACCGGGAACGGCGAAGCGGGTGACCAGCCCATAACCATGATCCTCGATCGGCATCGTGAACTCCACCCCGCGCTTCTTCAGGTCCGCCACGGTCGCCTCGATGTCGTCGCAATAGAAGGAGATGTCGTGCGTCCCCGAGGGGGCCTCCGGCGGATCGGCCGGGTGGCATCCGAGGTCCGCCTCCGGCGCGTCGAAGATCAGCCAGCCGTCGCCGACGTCGAACCCTTGGAGCCCCAGCTTGTCGCGCAGGAACGCCCGGAGCTTCTCCGGCTCCGACGAGTAGAACATCGCGTGCATCCCTCGGATCATCTCCGCCTCCCCTCGAGGACGAGCAGCACACCGCCCGGCTCGTCGTCCACGACCGTAAACCCGCACTTCTCGAGCACGCGCAGCGACGCGACGTTCCGCTTCGCGACGCCGGCATACAGCGGCCGCTCGTGCACCTCGGACAGGAGGAGCGACACCGCCCGGGTCGCGATGCCGCGACCCCAGTGCTCGCGCCCGATCCAGTACCCGATCTCGCGCTTGCCGTCGCGGTCGAAGCATCCGACGTGACCGACGACGTCACCGCCGGCAAGGATCGTGCGCTTCACCACGCCGGGCTCGCCGAGGACGTTCTTGCGCCAGTGCTCCATGAACGCCGCGCGGTCGCGCGGCGGGAACTCCGCCATCCCGTAGGCCACCGGGTCGATCTGGTGCTCGAACAGGATCGGGAGGTCGTCCTCGACGACCTCGCGCAACACGATGTCCGTCAGAACACCCCTTTCTTCTCGAGGAGCCGCTTCGCGATGTCCCGCGCGATCCAGCCCTCGGGCCTGTCGTCCTTGGACGTCCCCGCCCGATCCCAGTAACGGGTCACGAACACGTACTCCTGGTCGCCCTTCGCGACATGGCCGGCGAACCACCCGCCGACGTCGCGGCCGCCGGAGCCGGTCTTCCCGTGCAACGTCCAGCCTCTCGGAGAGGTTTCGACGAGCGTGATCTTCTTCGTCATCTCGTACGCGTGCTTCGAGACGGGAAGCTCCTCCCGCCAGAACCGCGTCCAGAACCGGAGCTGCTCGTCCGGCGAGATCAGCATCGAGGATTCCAGCCAAGCCTTCGTCAGGCCGCCCGACATGTCGCCGTTCCCGTAATCGAAACCCGCGAGGTAGGCCTTGACCTTGTCCATCCCCATCTCGGTCGTGAGGCGCTGCGAGAACCACACGACCGAGTCCCGCATCCACGTCGCCGCGGTGTGATCCTTGTTCCACGCCTCGCGGGGGTATTTCGTGCCGTCCCACGTGCGAGACGACGTCTCGTCCTTCAGCACGCCCGCGTCGAAGGCCATGAGTGCGAGCGGCACCTTGAACGTCGAGCAGGGCGAAGCGCGCTCCGCACAGCGCTCGCCGCCTTCGCGCGCCACGATCTTGCCCGCCTTGAGGTCGTAGAGGATGAAGCAGTCGGCGTCTTGCGCCGCGATCGGTACCGTGGCGATCAGCAGCGCCGCCAGAACTCCGCCGGCCTTCACCGCATGCGCTCTTGGCTCACCGAGACGCCGAGGCCGTCGGGGTCGAGGTACTGCGCGATCCGCGCGCCGAAGACGTCCTTCGGCGACTGGACGCACGGGACCTTGAGCGACTCCATCCGCTTGTGGAACGCCTCGAGATCGGGGACCGCGATCCCGGGGCGGCAGCGGCCGGACGGGACCTCGAGCGGGTTTTCGCGCGCGCCTTCGGAGTCGGACTGATGGAGCGCAATCGTCGCGCCCTCCGTCGCGAACTCGGTCCAGTGCGGTGATTCGAACTTGAGCGGCAAGCCCACGACGTCGCGGTAGAAGGCGATCGACCGCTGCATGTCGGAGACGAAGATGATCGCGTAGCTCAAACGCATGATCGGCTCCTTCCGAACATCCTACGCCCTAGAGGACGCGTGTCAGCCACCGCATGATGTTCAACGCGAGCTGCCGGTTGTCGTAGCCCGGCGTGTTCATGCCGATGGGACGGCCGTCGTAGCCGGAAAAGCGCGCGGTCAGCATCGCCGCCTCTCCCAGCACCACGACCCGCCCGCGGCCGAGCTCGAACGCCAGCCCCTGGGACCAACCGGGTATCGGCGCAGGATCGCCGTACTCGACCTTGACGATCACGTCGCCGCCGCGCCGTTCCACCTTCGGATCGGGCGGGCGCGCGAGCGCCGTCGGGAGCAAGTGCAGGAAGCCCACCGCGGGATCTCCCGCGTGGATCGCTTGTCCCGTGAACGTCACGACGCTTCTCACGCGCTCCGATTCGTTCCGCCCGAGCGTGATCGGGTGGTCGAGGAGGCCGCCGTTGTCGCGCGAGAAGACCAGGTGCGTCGGCTCGAACGTCTTCTCGTAGGCGACCGGGTCCTCGACGGTTCCCTTGCTCTGATCGACGCCGAGTCGCGAAGCGAGCCCCTCGTTCGCGTGGCCGACGGGGTAGTGGTCGGTGATGAGCAGGAGACTCCCGCCGCTCGCGACCCAGTCGCGGATCGCGTCGCATTCCGCGTCCGTGAACGCCGGGTCGTCGTTGCGCTCGTTGTTCCCTTCGGCGTTCGCGACGATGAAGACCGCATACGGCGTCAAGACGTCGGCGGTCACCACCTTCGAGTTC
>Ga0111538_10014900_pt1 | contig 10236 bp, 13 predicted proteins | sample SoiMethybrSBSTD1_FD_79669 | JGI IMG/M metagenome (GOLD analysis project Ga0111538, IMG submission 79669) | Bulk soil microbial communities from a Populus tree surrounding site in Tennessee, USA - Soil MetaG P. TD hybrid SBSTD1 (version 2)... | ecosystem: Environmental > Terrestrial > Soil >... | reverse complement strand
TTGATGGTCAAATCCATCCGCTTGGCGATCCCCTCACAGGCGGCGAGTACCGGCTGAGGGCTTCCGCGGCAGACCAGGATGGCGTCATCGGCGTAGCGGTGTAGGGTCGCACCAAGCTTTGCCGGGTAGCCTCGACTATGCCACAGTTGATCCAAGAGGTTCAGGTAAATGTTGCTGTACAACGGGGAAATCGGGGCGCCTTGCGGCACCCCAACCTTCGTTGCTACCACCTGCCCCTTGACATACGCCCCGACCGTGAGCGTCTGCTTGATCAGCTTCAGCAGACTGCCATCGGCGATCCGCTTCGTAATCAGCGTCATCAGCTTGCGGTGCGGGATACTCGTGAAGTACGCCTGGAAATCAATCTCCACGACGCTCCAAGCGCGGTTGTACAGGTCATCCCGAATCGCCTGGGATGCCTGTTTGGCGTCCCGCTTGGGCCTGTAGCCGTAGGAGCAGTCGTGAAAATCCGCCTCAAAGATCGGCTCCAGGACGAGCTTCATCGCCGTCTGCACCACGCGATCTTCCACCGTCGCGATGCCGAGTGGTCTTGTCCCCCCTTTTGGCTTGGGAATCTCGACGACCCGTACAGGTGCGCACTGGTAGTGTTGCGCGCGCAGTACCTCATGGAGTTTGTGTATCATCTCCTCTTCATACCCTGTGTTAATAACCCACTCGATCGCCATGCCATCCACACCAGGCGCCCCCTTGTTGGCCTTGACTTGCCGCCAAGCCTCCCAGAGGACGTCCACTCTCCAGACCTTGTCATAGAGACTATAAAACCGTCTCTTCGTGTCCTGCTTGGATGCGCGGTATAGGGCTCTCTGCAGTTTCCGGACGTTGTTGGCTCCGTGGGTAGCCGTGTGGCAATCGGACATCCCAAACTCCTTTGAGCACCACTGACTGAAGCAGGGCTCCTTCCCTCTCGCCGAGTTTCCAGGGCGATCCAGGCGGTACTATGAGCCCCGCGGACTTCTTGCAGAGCCAGCCGCGACTTCGGCGCCGCCTTATACGCTGCTGTTCCCAGGAGGCCGCCTGGGACTCTGCAAGATCTCCCGGCCTGCGACGTGAAACATTCGCGGCGTGCCACCCCTAACACCCCGGCACCTGTAGCGTGGTTCGTCTGTCCATTTATCCCCACGCCCTATCAGCCTTCCCGCGCAGACGATACGGTCGGCAGGTGCAGGTTCGTATTACGAGGCTACTTTGGGTTCACTGGTGTTGCAGCCCGCTGCTTTGCATCTCTCGTTCAAGGGCACTTGAGCCTAGAGATCACTCCCTAAACTCGCCCTCCTGCTAGACCCCCGAATGGACAATTGGGGTCAAGGGACTTTCACCCTATCTGTTTCACGCCTGTACCGGCGTGCCGTCCGCATATCTGACCAGTTTATAGTTGCCGTGCCCTGCCGCTCTTCTCATGAACTTAGCTGACCTTGGGAGATCCCATTTCTCTTCCGCCCATCTGTCTAGCTCGTGGAGATAGACATTTGCAAATAGGGGCGAGATAATACCTCCTTGCGGTACCCCTTGTTCTGTTTTGGCAAAGAGTTGGCCTTCTATAACTCCAGCTTTGAGGAACTTCCAGATGAGGTCAATTATGTCTTTATCTGCAATTCTTCGCTTGAGAAGGCTCAGGAGTTTCCTATGATGGACTTCATCAAAGTAACTCTTAATATCGCCTTCCACTACATAGTAGTATTTGTTGCTCGTATTGAAGAGAGGCATAATGACCGCGATGGCATCCATAGTGCAACGACCTTTTCTGAACCCGTACGAGTGCAGGCAGAAGTCTGACTCAAAGATGGGGTCCAGTATGGCTTTGAGTGCTTCCTGAACGAAGCGGTCTCGTAGCGCAGGTATCCCTAGTGGCCGCAGTTTCCCATTGCTCTTAGGGATGTGCACCCGCTTGACGGGCTGTGGTTGGTACGTTTTCCTTTTCAGACTCGTTACGAGTAGTGTTACCGTTTCCTCGTAATGGTCTTTGAAGTAGTCACGTGCTTTGCCATCCACTCCCGCCGTAGTGCTTCCTGGTCGTGCCAGAACGGTGTCCATTGCTGTCCGTATCCAGTAGTCCCAGTGCAGGAGACTGTAGAGGTTTGTAAACCTATGCTCTGGATTTGCTTGGGCAGCTTCTGCCAGGGTCTTTTGCTTTTGGGCCATTATCGCTTGGCTCATACGTCCTCACTCCGACTTAGTTCGCATTGACCAGCACTGTTCCTAACTGCCTTCCTTCGCCGTGTGGTTGGCTTTCCCAACCGCTGACTACTACGAAGGCTCCGCCCCTTGCACCGCATTGGTCGCAAGCTGACCTACTCCGTGCGGGAGAGCTGTACAAGGTTCCCAAGTTCACATACGTAGCGTCTGCATGATGCGGTAGGCTCTGCCTGTACGCCTGGCTCGGCTCTTTGCCTTGCTCGTTACCGGGACGTGCGGGTTGTTGACGGAGTGCCGCTTGTCTATCCCATCCGAGAATATCCTGTCCCATCGGAGGCAGGAATCCGGTAACTACGTCCAATGCTCTACGTGACGACGTTCCAACCTTCGGCGCGTCAGTCGGCAGTTTCTTGTGTAGCCGTGGCATCACTCTGGCTAGCAGCACTGGTGGGTGTAGAGCCCCACCATGCCACATTGTCGGGAGAGCTTCAGACATCATTCTGCTTCGGGTCCTGGTGCCTGTCCCCCTAGCCACCTGTACACTCCTTACAAGGTATCGCATTGAATACATTCTACGTATGCGCTTCTTGGCGCACCGGACGGGTGGTTGTGGCAGCACAGCAGCGCGGCCGCATTGCTTAGGATCGCCGGCTTCATGACTTCGCGCGGATGGACCACGCTGGCGGTCAGTGACCCCATCGAGACGGTATTGATCCCGATCACCTTGTTCTTCTGGTCCAGCATGGCCACCAGGAAACGCCGATTTCCGCAGCGCAAAATCGATCAACATTTTTGGGTCTTCTAGAGAAGCTCACGGGTACTGGAAGACCACAGGGAGATTCCGCAACCAAGGAATTACCTGGCTGGGCTGGTCGAGAGCCGCTTCCCGCAAGATCGGGTTGTGGCAGCGCTTGTCGAAGTGCACAACAAGCCGTTCCGGCTGGATTTCGACCACACCCGCTGTTTCCACGAATTTGCGATACAGTTGCTTGGGTGCAGCGGTGTCAAAGCCTCGCAGTTGCTTGGCGAGCCAGCGATAGCAACCATTGGCCAGTACGGTCATGGTGGTGTCCAGATCCACATTGAGTCGCACCTCACTCGCCAAACAATCGATGTGAAAGAAATTCACGCTGATCCCCAACCCGTCCTCGACGCGATTGCGGCTGGCGTAGCGCACAATCAGCGCCCGCGCACTCTCCTTAGGGTTGTTGGACAGGAACAACGTCGGCTGCGCACAGCCCAGTCCCGTGACCGCCAGTTGGCGCAGCGAGCCCTTGTACCCCGGGAGGTGCACCGTCTCATCCAGGTACCGGATACGTTGACGACGGCGGTGCGCCGTGTCGATCACCGCCTGGCGCCATTGGCTGACTGGGAGCGCACGCAGGCGGCGCAGGATGGCGGCGCCACGCCGCCGGATCGTGACAAACCAGATGCCGCGTTGATTCAGTTGCGACAGCTCAGGATAGGGCACGACCTTGGAATCAAAGTACAACCACTGCGGATTGGCTCCAGTAATCCCCTGCCAAAACTCGACAAACTGGAGCGCCTCGCCAGCTTGGTCACGCCGGGTGAGATTCGCATTGGCATAGCATACGACCTGACTCTCGTGCTCTTGCGCGAAGAAGCTCAGCACACTGGTCCCGGCTTTGCCACGCCTGGGCAGGTAGTGCTGGTCCAGCCCGGTGGCATCGCCCCGAAACGGGATCGGGTGAAAGGCCAGGGAGAAGGTGTTGGCGTGTGGAAACAACACAGGCGCTACGGCGCCGATCCAGCCCGAGAGTAGCTTTTGCTGATGGTCGCGTATGGTGCGATAGGAGTAGTCGGTCGCGTAGGATTTCTTGGGAGGCACATTGAGGCCCGCACACAAGCCCACGGCCTCGTCGAAGTTAAAGTCGTTGATGTGGCTGCGCCGTTCTTGGTCCAGGAGCTTCAGGACGAGCAAGCTCAACAACGCACTGGTCGCGGGCACCATTGCGGAGCCAGGATAGCTGGCATCGCTGACCAGTTGCTCGAAGTGTACACGGGCCAACAAGGGCAGGAAGAGAAACACCCCCGCGACGCGCGTGCGCAGGCGACGTCCTGGAGCCAGGCTCAACGCGCGCGCATCGGCGACGACTGTCGGCTCTGGGACGGCTGGGGTGAGGGCGTGCGGCTGCCGCTGGGGTCGCCCCAGGGGCGGTTGCACAAAAAAGGGGGGACTTCGCCAGCTTGCACTTGGGCACGAAACCGGCAGACCAGAGAGCGCAACGAGGTCTCCCGATAGCCAAACTGCCGGGCGATATCGTGCAGGCGACGCCCCTCGATGAAGAAGGCACGGAGCGCTTCGTACTGGCGGTGATAGGTCGCAACCGGTTCAAGAAAGAAACCGCGGCAGCCCGTGTCATCCATGAGCCAGACCTCCGTAAGGTTGATCGATTTTCCCCGCGTTGAAGGGAGTACCAGCGACGTAAATGCCCAGAGCCCCCAGGGGCCACAGGCAGACCAAACGACTGCCGACGCTGTGTATCAGGCGCGACACCGCCGTCGTAGCGTCGCTCAAAACCCCTTGCTCAACTACCCACTGGGCAAGATAAACCGATCAACCTTGCCGTCGCAAGCCATCCGATTTTCTGGGCAAAAACTGCGCGGTCCCATCCCAGATTGTTGTAGAATTTCGCTCCGCGGAAATCGGCGGGAAATGCTCGCGGTCGACGTTGCCGAGGTACGCGCGGAAGATAACGGCCGCGTCTCGGGAACTGCGGATCTGGGGCTGCTCCAGCAAACCTCGCCATAATTACCGTTCCACCAGTGCGGAAATAAATTGACTGTATGGCGCACTGGGACTGGGAATTCTACGCCGGCTTCACGAGTTCGAAGAGCCACAATTGCTGCACTGGAACGGGCAGTTGAGCCTGCCGTGCCACAGGCTTGGGGCGATAAAGCACTAAAGATTCCTGCGGCGTCAAGGGCACCAACGAGCCCTGGGGCGACGCAAAGCGTGTGGGGTAAAACACGCCGTCGCGGATGTCTTTGACTTTGTGCTCGCGCCAATCGTAGTGACAGTGATACTCGGCCAGCACCACGTGGTCCAAAACCGCCCGCAACTGCTCTCCATACACCCACAAGAACACCTGGGCCTGGGGTACGCCCACTTCCACATAGAAATGGTAACTGTGCAAGGTGACACACCCATAGCGATTGGTGGTGCGCGGAAACAGCGCCCGCGAAAATTTGCGGGCCAGTTCCTCTTGGGTATATACCCGCCCCTTGGCCTCACCCAGGACGTGGAGCGGTATCGGTGGGGAGAACTGGTCTTTGAGGAGCCCCTGATGCGCCGTCGTATTATAGGTTTCGATAAAGGTTTGATGGACCCGTTCGAACTCCCCGGGTGTGGTGGTTAACGAGCACTGGTAGTCGAACAAGCGACGTTGGACATTGAAGTGTGTTTCCATCCAATTCAAGTAGCTTTCGCCTTTCGTACTTTCCATGGGCTTGTGATCGATGCCTAAGCGGGTACACACCGCTGCGAATTCATTAGAGGTAAAGGCCCCACCGCTATCCGAGATCAAGAACTCGGGGACGCCATAGCGCACACAGGCCGTATAGAGGACCATCAAGGCCACCCAACTCGCTTCTGAGGGCGCTCCCGCTCCCGCCAGGATGGTCCGCGAGTAGCCCTCGAGCAGGATGAGACTCCACCATCTGACGCCCTCCAACGCAAAGTCCATCATCCGGCCGTCAATGAACCAATATTGATGAGGGCGGGTGGCTTTATACGGATGCGGCTGCGGTGGTGTTTTCGCCTCTGCTTTCCGCTGATGCGGAATATCATCATAGACCTGTCGATTGAGGGCCATCACCCGCCCGACCGTGCGCACGGAGATATCCTCGCGGGCCAGGAGACTCCAGATGCGGAACTCCCCAGCATCGGGATGGGCTTTCTGGAGGTGATACACCTCGACCATAATCGGGAACCACACCTTCCGCGGAGACTGCGGTCCAGGCTTGTGGCCTAGGAGGCCCGCAAAGTGCTCAGCTTCAAAGCGGCCAATCCAGCGGTCGACCGTCGGACGCGAGACGTGCAAAAAGCCACAGATGCTGCGCTTCGTCCACCCTTGATAATAGAGTTTGATGACTTCAAGGCGGCCCTGGTAGCGCTGCGGATGGCTGTGGTAGGTGGGCAAGGGCAGTTCACCTTGCACGGGAGGGGGGCTCTGCTGCCAGAGCTGTTTGACCGTCTTGTCGTCAATGCGCTCGTGCGTCTTATGCAAAATAATGCGGGCCAATTCGCGATAGCCAAAGCCGCCGTACAGCGCTTTCAGTCGAGCCAGTTCCTCCACCACGACTTCGGGGACCGTCTTGCCCCGCCTTGGGGTGACGATTGCTGTCTGCGCCGGCAAGAGCCCCAGTATGCCCTGGTGCCGAAAGCGCCGGGTCAAATCCCGCACCGTTTCGGGGTGCAGTTGCGTCTCCTCTGCCCGCTGGGCCACGGTACGATCGCCCAGCAGGACGATAGGGCGGATCACTTCATAGCGTCGTTGCACGCTATCGACAAAGTGGAGTTGGAGTTGGGCATAATCCGACAGGGGTTCCATCCGCGTGGCTCTCCCTCCATCCAAGGCTGGTGTATGCTGACGCCAAAGCGAGAGCACCATCAAGGGCTTGGAGCACCCGTGCGTGGCACATGGTGGCTGGTCGCCTGGGCTCATCACGTGGTGGGCTGATAGAGAGGAGCTATTGTAGCGGGATGGGAGGAAAGACGCGATGGCGAGACGGCGGGTATCGCGACTGCAGAAACGCATCCTCCGGTTGTTAGTGGCCGAACAGCGCCGCACGCAGGGAGGCGCCGCAAGTAGTCACTATGAATTGGTCAAAGCCTTGGGCGGGGACAAGGGCAATATCAGCCATAGCCTCCGTACGCTCGAAGAGCGGGGATGGCTCATCATCCTTCGCACACCTGGTGGCCAGGCCAATTCGATCGATCTCACACCAGCAGGGCTGAAAAATGCCCCGGAAATTTGAAAAAAGTTGTGATTAAGATGTTTGTCTAATAGAAATAAGAGGTTGTATGGAGGCATACAGCTCTCTCTGACGGCTCCCAGACAAGGGAGTTTCTATACGCCATACAGTCAATTTATTTCCGCACTGGTGGAACGGTAATTATGGCGAGGTTTGTGCTCCAGCGTGGTGCTGGCCTCGCGCACCAGCATGACGCGGTAAATGGGCACGCGGTAGGGTCGCGATGGGCGTGCGTCGGGGATTGGGAACAGACTCACTTGCTGCGGTGCCAGTGCTGGTGTAGGGTACATGCGTTCGTTTCCTTTCGTGGGAGATGAGCACAAGGGCCAGGGGGTTTGCTTGCAGGCCATCCCCTGGCCCGTTCTCGTTCGAGGCTTAACCAAATAGGGCGTGTAACAACTGGCGTATGGCTTGAAATTGCAGCCGCGTCTCCCGCCTGATGCGTTCGCACGTGCGCTTTACCATCTCCTGCCGAAAGCCGCGCAGCGCATCGAGCTGCCGTTCCTGCTGGCGCACGTAGGCCAGGCGCCGGCGGGTCTGCCGAAAGCAGGCGGCGGCGAGGGGCCGGGCCCGCGGGTCGAGGCCCGGGTAGGTCATCGGTCGTTCTCCTCGAGGAGCTGGCTCGCCACGAACCAGGTGCAGGGACAGACGCTGCATCCCCCGTGCTCGGTGTCGTGATGCCGATACACATGGCGACACTGGCAGCCCTGCGCCTCGGCGGCGAGGAGCTCGGCATAGACGCTGGCAGCCTGACGGAACTCGCCCGCATCAAAGAGCAAGCTGTAGCGCGTCCGCAACGCCGCCACGGGGCTCGGCTGGCGCTGGGCGGGTGGGCGGTCCGCGGTGGCGCGGACCGCTTCCTGGATGAGCTCCATCTGTTGCCGCACGGCGGTGTGTTCCTTCCGGAGTTCGCGGGTCTCCTCTGCCAGCGTGGCCATGACGGTGGTCAGGTCTTTGAGCAGGTCAAACAATGTCACGAGTTGGTGTGGTTCCATGGACTTTCCTTGCCTGTTGCAGGCGCCGCATGAGGGTGACAGCGCCCTTTTTATAGACAGTGACAGCCAGGAGCTGGCCGCCCTCCCAGAGCGCCCAGTAGCGCGTGTTGCGGTAGCGTGTGATGCTCAGCATGCGGCGCCCCTCAATACTCGCTCGGGAGCATGATGACCTTGTCCACGCACCAGAGCGTGATGCTCGGGAGTGGAAAGTCGGTAAACGGGATACGCTTGCGGCCGACGATGCGGCCATTGCCGTCGTCGATGACCAGGCGGGCTTGCTGGGTGGGCTCGACCACGAGCGTCCAGACCTGGAAAGGCTCGCGGGCGATGCCCCGGTTGAAGGCCTGCGCCAGGGCAATCTCATCGAGCAGCCAGTAGGCGCCGCCGTGCTCGGCGACGTACTGCGCGCCCTCGGTATACAGCACCGACTTGACGACGCTATGGCGGTACCACTGCTCGGTGCCGTGGAAGTGGGCGAGCTCGGTGTCAGTGAGGTCATACGTGCTCATGTGGGGCTCCTGTGGCGCGGTGCTCATCCCGCGCCGATGGTGGTTACTCGCCTTTGCAATACGCACCGGAACTCAGGCGGTGCGAGTACCAGGAGCCCCGCTCATTCGTGCGCCGCTCCATCTTGCAGCGGTGGATGGGACACCAGCTCGGGTCAGTGTCAGTGGTGGGCTCCACCTGCGGCGCGCGGGGCGGTGGGGTCCCGTTGGCCTGCGCCTTCATGGCGGCCGCGACGGCCGCGGCGATCTGCTCGTCCAGGGGGCGCTGCGGCCCCTGCTCCGCCTCGGCGGCCGGCTGCCGGGTGCGCTCGGCTTCCTGCTGGCGGGCGGCCAGATTCGCCTCGCAGGCGTGCAGGATGTCCGTGAGCCAGGGCAGCGCCATGGTGGCGCGCCGCTCCAGCTTCAGGTCATCCACGTCCCGCATGGTGTACATGATGTGCATGTTGCCGACCTTGAGCTGGATGTTGAGCGAGGCCGGCGCTTCGCTGATGGGCCAGGTGGCCGTGGTGGGCACAACGCATTGTTCCGGCACGGCCGCCGTGGTCACGGCCTCTGTCACCGCTGCCGTGTCAGCGGCCGCTGCATTTTGCGCCACTGGCGCGGTAAGGCCCAGCGCCCCGAGGTGCACCTCGACCGCCAGCAGGTGCTTGCAGGCCTGCAGGTGCTTCTGGTAGTCCGCACAGGTGCAGGTGAGCAGGCGGGTGTCGACCTGGTAGAGGTTATGGCCGCTGCGCACCACAGCGCTGAGCTGCTCGCCATCGTCGGGGAGGCTGACGGCGCCGCGCTGGGCCAGTTCGAGGCCCTGACACATGCGCTCCATACGCACGCTGACATAGCGGCCGTTGGGGAGGGCCGTGAGGGTATTGGCCGCCTGCACGCAGGCCTGCTGCCAGCGCAGCGTGGCCGCGTCTTCGTAGCCCGTCAGTTCTGCAATCGCCTGGGCTTGTGCGGAGGGAAGCGGATGTGATACTGTTGTGGACATGCTGGACTCCCTTGTGGTGTAAGGGGGTTTATGCTAGAGCTCATGAGCCGTCGCGAGGCTCGCGAACTCGGGGGAAGCGCCTGGACACGTGCCAGGCGCTTTTTTTTATGCCGTGGCCTCCACGCGGATGACCACGACCGGTTTGCCCAGGGCACGCATGCACGCAATCATGTGCGCGGTGCCTGGGCTGTTGTTGACGTGGAACGCCACCAGTACATCGCCTGCCTGCGCCATCTGGTGATTCCGGCGCACCCCGGCGCTTTTCCCGAAGCTCTCCCACTGCGCCGCGAAGCAGCGCGACCGAATGCCGTGCCGCACGGCCCAGCGAAAGCCGAGCTGATCGGCGCCGCGGGCACCCCCGTGCAATACCTCCGTGATGCAGTGGCGCTGCGGCCCGAGTGTCTGACAGAGGAGCTGATAATCCGTGAATGCGCGTGAACCGGCGATGATGAGCCGCATGATTGCCTCCTTCTGGGGTTTAAAAAAAACTAGGGTGGCAAACTAAGCTAAAGCGTGAGAGAGGCCGTGCTGATATCATTCTCTAACCCTTAGAGATGGAGGTGATATCGATGGCCCGTACGACACCCCGACCTCCCCCAAC
>Ga0111538_10014899_pt1 | contig 10236 bp, 8 predicted proteins | sample SoiMethybrSBSTD1_FD_79669 | JGI IMG/M metagenome (GOLD analysis project Ga0111538, IMG submission 79669) | Bulk soil microbial communities from a Populus tree surrounding site in Tennessee, USA - Soil MetaG P. TD hybrid SBSTD1 (version 2)... | ecosystem: Environmental > Terrestrial > Soil > Tree... | reverse complement strand
CTCCAGGAAGGGACGGCAGACCTGCGCTTCCTGCGGCGTCGGCGTGCGATTGCCGGGCGGGCGCCAGTACACGATGTTGGTAATGTGCACGTCGGCCTCGCCCAGCCCGATTGCGGCCAGCATCTTGTCGAGCAGCTGCCCGGCGCGGCCCACGAACGGCCTGCCCTCCATGTCCTCGTCCCGCCCTGGGGCCTCGCCGATCAACATCAGCCGGGCCTGCACGGCGCCACGGTAGAAGCACAGGTTCTTGGCGGTGGCTTTGAGGCTGCAACCGTCGAATGCGGCAAGCCTGGCCGCCAATTCGTCGAGCGAGGCCGCCTGTCGGGCGGCCGCGCGCGCGGCCATGACGGCCGTATCGGGCGCTGTTGCCTGGAATTGCCGCTGAGCCGCGGCGGGCGGCACCGGCGCCGGCCGGTTCTCCTGCGAAGGTGTCGGACGGACCATCGTTGCGGACGGCCTGGGCGCCGACGTCCTTGAAGCGGGCTCCGCAGGGGCCGGCAGCGAGAAGACCGCACCCGGCGCCGCATTGCCGCGCTGCAGCCAGTCGACCGGCGCTTCGCCGACGGGATCGTCGACCCCCATCTCGCGATACCAGCCGAGCAGTGCCACAAGGTCGGCGATTCCATCCCTCTCGATCATGGCCCCAGTCTAGCCGCCGGCATCGGATTTTTCAGCTTCCTTCCGGCCGTCCGGCGCCGGCGGGGCGCCGCCTGCCGGTTTGCGACGCTTGACGCTGGGCGCGCGCGCGACCTATCGAACGCAGGCTTGAGTCATTCCGGGAAAACCCCTGCCAGGATGCCGCTGCATGGCGCTAGCTGACGATCTCCCGCCTCGCGAGGGAATGGACTTCGACGTGGTGATCGTCGGGGCGGGCCCGGCAGGGCTTGCGACCGCGATCCGGCTGAAGCAGTTGGCAGCGGCGGCCGGCAGCGAGCTGTCGGTCGTGGTGCTGGAGAAGGGCTCCGAGGTCGGCGCGCACATCCTCTCGGGCGCCGTCATCGATCCCGTCGGGCTGACGGCGCTGATCCCGGATTGGAAGGAGAAGGGCGCCCCGGTCGATACGCCGGTGAGCGAGGACCGCTTCTACTACCTCGGACCCGCCGGCTCGATCCGCATCCCCAACTTCATCATGCCGCCGCTGATGAACAACCACGGCAACTACATCGTCAGCCTCGGCAACCTCTGCCGGTGGCTCGGCGAGCAGGCTGGCGAACTGGGCGTCGAGATCTATCCGGGCTTTGCCGCCGCCGAGGTGCTCTACGACGAGAAGGGCGCGGTGACGGGCGTCGCCACGGGCGACATGGGCATAGGCAAGAACGGCGAGCCGACCGACCGCTTCACGCGCGGCATGGAGCTCAAGGGCAAGTACACGATCATCGCCGAGGGCGCGCGCGGCTCGCTTGCCAAGGCGCTGATGGCAAAGTTCGCCCTTGCTGAAGGGCGCCAGCCGCAGAAGTACGGCATCGGGCTCAAGGAGCTGTGGGAGGTGCGGCCGGAGATGCACCGTCCGGGGCTCGTGCAGCACACCCTGGGCTGGCCGCTCGACGACGGCACAGGCGGGGGATCGTTCCTCTACCACTACGGCGCCAACCTGGTGTCGGTCGGATTCGTGGTGCACCTCAACTACAGGAACCCCTACCTCTCCCCCTTCGGTGAGTTCCAGCGTTTCAAGACCCACCCTTTGATCCGCGAGACCTTCGCGGGCGGCCGACGCATCGCCTACGGCGCCCGCGCACTGACCGAAGGCGGCTGGCAGTCGATCCCGCGCCTGGTGTTCCCGGGCGGCGTTCTGGTCGGCTGCGCGGCCGGCTTCATGAACGTGCCCCGCATCAAGGGCTCCCACAATGCCATGCTCTCCGGCATCGCGGCGGCCGAGGCGGCGTTCGCGGCCATCGCCGCCGGGCGGGCGCACGATCGGCTGGATGCCTACGAGCAGGGCGTACTGACGGGCCCCATCTCCCGGGACCTGCGCCGCGTGCGCAATGCCAAGCCGATGCTGGCGAAATTCGGGACGGCGCTCGGCACGGCGCTGTCCGGTGCGGACATGTGGGCCAATACGCTCATTCCCGGGATTGGCCTGGGCTACACCCTCAAGCACGGCAAGCCCGACCACGCGACCCTGGAGCCGGCCTCGCGCAGCAAGGCCATCACCTATCCGCGGCCCGACGGCGTCCTCACCTTCGACCGGCTGACGGACGTGTCGTTCTCGGCCACGAACCACGAGGAAGACCAGCCGGCCCACCTCAAAGTGGCTGACATGGCCCTGCAGCAAAGCTCCGAGCACGATGTATTCGCGGGACCGTCCGGCCGCTATTGCCCCGCCGCCGTCTATGAATGGGTGGAGGAGGATGGCAAGCCCCGCTTCGTCATCAACGCGCAGAACTGCGTCCACTGCAAAACCTGCGACATCAAGGACCCGAACCAGAACATCAACTGGACGGTGCCCGAGGGCGGCGGTGGACCGAACTATTCGGGGATGTAGTGTTGGCCGTCGGCCAGCGGCACGAGACGCAGAGGGCATGAGCATGGCGCAGCAGAAACTGGATCCTCAGGCGCAGATGGTGTGCGACCTGATCGTGGCCTCCGGCCGCCCGCCGCTCGAGACGCTGAGCCCACCCGATGCGCGCAAGGCCTATCTTGCTTCCAAGCCGATCCTGCAGCCCGACCCGCCGCCTGTGGCAGAGGTGGTTGCGCTGGAGGCCAGGGGACCCGCCGGGCCGATCCCTCTTAGACTCTATCGCGGCCAGGACGTGGGCAGGGACGGGCCACAACCCGCGCTCATCTATTTCCATGGCGGCGGCTGGGTGATCGGCGACCTCGAAAGCCACGATCAAGCCTGCCGCGCGCTTGCGAATGCGGTGCCCTGCACCGTCATCGCCGTCGACTACCGGCTGGCGCCCGAGCACAAGTTCCCCGCCGCTGCCGAGGACGCCATCGCGGCAACCGCGTGGATCGCTGCCAATGCCGCACGGCTCGGCATCGACGGCGCCCGCCTCGCCGTCGGCGGAGATAGTGCGGGAGGAAACCTTGCCGCCGTGGTCTCGCTCGACGCGCGCGATCGCGGCGGTCCGCGCATCGTCTACCAATTGCTGATCTACCCCGCCACGGACATGCGCATGGGGTTCCCCTCCATAAGCCGGCATGCCGAGCAGCTGCCCCTGACCCGGGCCGCCATGCGCTGGTTCGTCGACCACTACCTCAACCGGCCTGCCGACGCGGGCGACTGGCGTGCCTCTCCGCTGCTCGCACCCAGCCACGCCGGCCTTCCCGGCGCGCTCGTCATCACGGCCGGCTTCGATCCGCTGGGTGATGAGGGCGAGGCCTATGCCAAGGCGCTGGCCGCTGCCGGCGTCGCCGTCAAGTACGAGCGGTTCGCCGGTCAGATTCATGGTTTCCTCACCATGGGGCGCATCGTCGAGGACAGCGGGCGGGCGATCGCGCTGGCTGCGGCCGGGCTGCGGGAGGCGTTCGGCACGGCCTAAGCCCGCTTATGCTCACGGACGGTCGAAGACGTTTGGCGAGCACACCCGTCGCCAAATCGAACGGGGTCGCGAGGCTGGTCCAGCGGATGCCGCAATTGGCGTGCCTTGCTGCAGGTTGCACCGCCACAGGTCGATGGAGCCTGTCATTCGGCGATCTTTTGCGGTCGCAAGCAATGGTCATTCCTGCTAATCGTTGTTGAGCGGGAATCAAGGGACGGGCCTCAACTCTCCCGGCACGAGGTCAAATGCGCGCTCGATATCCTTTGCTCTTGTCGGTGCTCCTCGGGGTGGCCACTGCATCGGGGAACGGTACGGCCATAGCGGGGGTCCGCGGCGGAGCCGAGGCCAACAACGTTCAGTCCTCGTTGCTCGGCAGCTACCTCGCCGGGCGGGTGGCGCGCGGTCAGCACGATACGGAAACCGCCGCGGGCTACTACCGCCAGGCGCTGGCGCGCGATCCCGAGAGCGATGTCTTGCTCGAGCAGTCGTTCCTGATGGAACTCATCGAGGGCCACTGGGCGAGCGCCGAGGAGCTGGCGCGCAACCTTGCCGGCTTGCAACCGCCGCGTCGCACGGCCCACGCCTTCATGGGGCTGGTCGATTTCAAGGCCCAGCGCTACGCCGAAGCCGAGGAGCATTTCAATCTCGCGGCCGCCAATCCCATCGGCGAGCTGACCAGTACGCTGGCGCGGGCGTGGCTCTATCAGGCACAAGGCAGGACCGACGAGGCCCTGGCACTTCTTGATGCGCCCAAGCAGCCGGAGTGGGCGCAGTACTATCTGCGCTTCCATCGGGCGCTGCTTGCCGACCAGGCAGGTCGGCGCGCAGAGGCGCGTGCGGCCTACGAGCAGATTCCGAAGAACGACCAGCGCACCCTGCGCGTGGCACTGGCGTATGCCCAGTCCGCAGCCAACGCAGGTGACACCAAGCAGGCGCTGTCCGTACTCAAGGCGCACGCCGAGCGGGCGCGCAACGAGGGGCATCCTCTGGCGCGGGACCTGCAGGCGCGCCTGGAAGCGGGCGAACGGCCGGACCTGCTGGTGTCGACGCCTATGGAAGGCATGGCGGAGGCTTTCTACGGGCTTGGTGAGGCGCTGACTGGCGATGGCGGGGTCAGCGTCGGCGCCGTCTATCTGCAGTTCGCCCTTTACCTGGTCCCCGATTCCATCTTCGCGCTGACCGCGCTCGCCAACGCCTACGAGGCCACCAAGCGCTACGACGCCGCAATCGCCACGTACGACCGCGTCAAGAAGGATTCGCCGCTGCAGCTGAGCATCGAGATCCGCAAGGCGCTGAACTTGAACCAGCTCGAGCGCGTCGACGAGGCACAGAAGGTTCTCGACGATCTGGCTGGCAGCCATCCGCAAGACATTCAGCCCCTGGATGCCCTTGGCAATATCATGCGCCAACGCAAGCGCTACAGCGAGGCGGCCGAGTATTATTCGCGCGCCATCGCCCTCATTCCCAAGCCGGAGCAGAAGCACTGGACCTACTTCTACGCCCGCGGCACGTGCTATGAACGGGTGAAGAAGTGGCCATTGGCCGAGGCCGATCTGCAGCGCGCCTTGAAGCTCAGCGCCGATCAGCCGATGGTGCTCAACTACCTCGGATACTCCTGGATCGACCAGAACAAGAACCTCAAGGAGGGTATGGCGCTGATCGAGAAGGCCGTGCGGCAGAAACCCGACGACGGCTACATCGTCGACAGCCTCGGCTGGGCGCACTACCGCCTCGGCAACTTCAAGGAGGCCGTGAAGCACCTGGAGCGCGCGGTGGAGCTGAGACCGGAGGACCCGGTGCTCAACGATCATCTGGGCGACGCCTACTGGCGTGTGCGCCGGGAGCGGGAGGCGCGCTTCCAGTGGGACCAGGCCCTCACCCTGAAGCCCGAGCCCGAGGACGCCGAGAAGATCAAGAAGAAGCTGCAGAAGGGCCTGCCGGGGCCGGCGCAGGTGCGCCAGGTCAAGCGCCCCACCGATGCTCAGAAGCGGGTGGAGAAGGCCAAGAAGAGCACTGAGGCCAAGACCACGCCCTCCCTGCAGTAGGCTCGGCCAGTGACCCGGCTGTGCCGCCGGGATCGAGCGTGCCATGCAAGTCCACGAGACCGCCCGCGCCAAGGTGAACCTGACGCTGCGCGTGCTCGGGCGGCGGCCTGACGGCTATCACGACATCGAAAGCCTCGTGACCTTCGCTGAGGTGGCGGACCGCGTGACGCTCCATCCGGGTGCGGAGACCGGCATCACCGTTGGGGGGCCGTTCGCCCGCGATATCGAAGGTGCGAACCTGCTGGAGCGGGCGCTGGGGCTTTTGCGCGAGGTTGACGGCGAGCTCACCCTTGGTGTCGTGGCGCTCGAGAAGAACTTGCCGGTTGCGGCGGGCCTCGGCGGCGGCTCGGCCGACGCGGCGGCGCTGCTGCGCGCCGTGCGCCGTGCCAATACCGAGCGGGCGACCCGGGTGCCTTGGTATGACATCGCGCGCCGCCTCGGTGCCGACGTGCCGGTCTGCCTTGCCGGCGTTCCGGCGATGATGCGGGGGATCGGCGACCATGTCGCGCCGCTCGCGGGCATGCCCGGGGCAGCGCCGCTGCCAGCCGTCCTGGCCAATCCGCGCCGGCCGCTGCAGACTGCGCGCGTATTCGGGGCGCTAGCCTCCCAACGCGTGCCGGACGCGGCGAAAGTGCCGCTTCCAGACCGCGCCTTTGGCGACCGGCCATCGCTCCTTGCCCACGTGCGCGCGACCGGCAATGACCTGGAGGCCCCCGCCGTCGCCTTGCTTCCCGTCATTGCCGAGGTAAAGGCGGCGCTTGCCGGACAGCCCGGCTGCCTCGCCGCCGCCATGTCGGGCAGCGGACCCACGTGCTTCGGCTTATTCGAGGACGGGGCCTCCGCCACGCGCGCGGCTGCGGCGCTGGCCAGCCGGCAGCCGGGCTGGTGGGTCGCTGCCACGAGTTGCGACTGGTTGGCCTAGGGTCCTGATCGCGAGATTCGTCTCAGCAGGCGGCAATGGGGAAACGATTTTCACGATCTGGAGAGTGGCGCCGCGCGCTTACTGCCGCCGGCCTAGGATGACCAGGTACTCGCGCTTCACGTGCAGCCCCGCGGGCACGGTGTAGTGCCGATGGTAGGAATCGACGTCGCGCCTGAGTGCGGCAACGCGGTCCGGGGGGAGGCTCTCGACGAGCTGGCGCAACGGCCCGAAGCCGCATGCGTACCAATCCCAGATGGCGTCGGCGCTGTCGTGGTAGGCGCTGCTGATGCCGGACTCGAACCGGAGCTCGAAGGCCTTCCCGAGCAGTTTTTCGACATGTGCCGGATCACCCCAGGCCAGCGGCGATGACGGCGGCGGGGGAAGGCCGCTGTGCCGGGCAATGACGGCAAAGAATTCCGCGACGGCCCCTTGTTGCGCCCAAGTCGCCAGCGCCAGGCGCGCGCCGGTGCGGCACACGCGCGCCAGCTCGGCGGCGGCCTGCATCTGGTCGACGGCGAACATGACGCCGAACGTCGAGATCACGCCGTCGAACGTGCCGTCATCGAACGGGAGGCGTTCTGCATCCGCCCGCCGGAACTCGATCGCGGGCCGCACATGCCCAGAAAGCTCGCGGGCGGCTGCCAGAAGCTCGCTCGAGATGTCGACGCCTGAGACAACCGCGCCCGCGCGTGCCGCATTGCGGGCGGACCAACCTGTGCCGGTGGCGACGTCCAGAATGCGCTCGCCCGCACGCGCATTGAGCCTCTGGGCGGCGTGCGCGAGCGCGTCGGAAATGGCAAAGCTCACGTCGTCATACCGTTCACCGCCCTTGCCCCACATGGCGGCGGCCGCCTGATGGTGAGCGAGAATGGCCTGGTCGGCGTCTGTCATGTGAGTGGCCTCCGCTGTTTTCCCGCTGCCGGGAACCGACCCAAGCACTGACGCGCGCGATTATCTCCTCCTGAGTTTGTAGTATTCTTCGGTCACCCGGGGGGTATTGTCGCGATCGCACAGGCCGGGAGGATCCGATGAGGCGCTATGGGCAGTTTTGTCCTGTCGCCAAGGCGGCCGAGGTATTCTGCGAGCGGTGGACGCCGCTCATACTGCGCGACCTGTCGCTTGGCGCTTCGCGGTTCACGGACCTGCAGCGCGGCGTGCCGCTTGCTTCCCCTTCGCTGCTCTCCCAGAGGCTCAAGCAGCTCGAGAAAGAAGGCATCGTGCAGCGGCGGAAGTCGGCGACCGGGCGGAGCTGGACCTACCACCTCACGCCGGCCGGCGAAGACTTCGCTCCAATCGTCCTTTCCCTCGGCATGTGGGGCCAGAAGTGGTCGCGCCGCGAACTGGAAAAACACGAGGTCGATCTTGGGCTGCTGCTGTGGGCTATCGAACGCGGCGCCAGGCCGGAGGCCTTCGGCCACGCGCGAACCGTGGTGGAGCTGAAACTTACCGATCAGATCGAAAAGAGGCGCTATTGGTGGTTTCTCAACGAGGCCGGCCGTTGCGAGCTTTGCCTCTCGGCGCCCGATCAGAACATCGATCTTTTTCTCGAGGCAACATTGCGCGACATGATCTACCTCTGGCGGGGGGACCTGCCGCTTGCCCGAGCGTTCGACACAGGGCGCCTGCGCGCACATGGGGTGAGCACGGCGCAACGCGCGCTATCTTGCTGGCTGGGCATCAGCCCTCTCGCGCATGTGCAATCGGCGCGAGCGGATGCGCAAGCCTTTGATCCGGCAAGACCGGGTCTCAGTTGCCGCGGGCGATGCAGAAGTCGATGACGTCGCTGAGCGCGCGGGCGTGCGGGCCGGGCTTGAAGATGGCCAGTGCATCGCGGGCGATCGCACCATAGTGCTCGGCACGCTCGAGGGTCGCCTCAATGGCGTTGTGCTTCTTCATCAGGTGGATGGCGTGCTCGAGGTCGCCGTCCTCGATCTTGCCTTCGCTCAGCGTGCGCCTCCAGAACGTGCGCTCGCTGTCATTGCCGCGGCGGAAGCACAAGATCACCGGCAGCGTGATCTTGCCCTCGCGGAAATCGTCGCCGACGGACTTGCCGAGCCGCTTGCTGTCGCCCGAATAGTCGAGCGCATCGTCGATCAGCTGGAAGGCGATGCCGAGGTTGCGGCCGTACGACTTGAGGGCCGCCTGCTCTTCGGCGGGGCGGCTAGTGATCGCGGCGCCGACTTCCGTCGCCGCCGAGAAGAGCGCCGCGGTCTTGGCGTTGATGATGGCGAGGTACTCATCCTCGGTGGTGGCCGTGTTCTTGGCGGCCGCGAGCTGCATCACCTCGCCCTCGGCAATGACGGCAGCCGCGCTGGACAAAATCTTCAGAGCGCCCATCGAGCCGACCTCGACCATCATGCGGAAAGCCTGGCCGAGCAGGAAGTCGCCTACCAGAACGCTCGCCTGGTTGCCCCATACGCGCCGAGCCGTCGCCTTGCCGCGGCGGACGTCGCTTTCGTCCACGACATCATCGTGCAGCAGGGTGGCCGTGTGCATGAACTCGACGGCCGCCGCCAGCCGCACGTGACCATCGCCGCGATAGCCACACAGCTTGGCTGAGGCAATCGTGAGCATCGGACGCAGGCGCTTGCCGCCGGATTCGATAAGATGGTGCGCCAGCGTCGGGATGAGCTCGACGTCCGACACCGCCTTGTCGAGTATGATGCGGTTGACCGCGCCCATGTCCTCGCTGACGATCTCGATCAGCGGTTGCAGGCTTGCTGCGGGGTCTCGCGCTTCGAAAGGGACGACAACACCCAAGGTGTGCTATCTCCGGGCTATCTTGTGTTTGGTCTCCGGTATAGCCGGGAGGGACAAGGGGCAGTCAAGTGTGCTGTCCCGCGGCGAAACAGGCGTCCGCATGGCCCCGCGCGCCGGGGTCCGATCTGAGGCGGCAGGATGAAGCCATGCGTGAAGTGCTCCGCAGCAACGATCCTGTCCTGATCAACTTCGCCGAATCCACGCTGCGGCAGGCCGGCATCGCCAGTTTCATTGCGGACCAGCACATGAGCGTGATCGAAGGCTCGATCGGCGCCTTTCCGCGCCGGTTGCTCGTGGGGGACGCGGATTGGGAGAGGGCCCGTGGCACGTTGCGCGAGGCCGGCCTCGAAGCGTGGCTCCTCAAGGATACAGAGGCACGCGGTTGAAGGGGCCCGCCCAGATCCCTCGTGACACGACGGATGATGCCTTCCTGGGCGGGGCTTTGAATATTCTGCAGCCCAAGGGCGGCTATAGGGCCGGCATCGATGCCGCGCTGTTGGCGGCTGCGGCGCCGGTCCGAGGCACCCGCAAGGAACGGGTGCTGGATGTAGGTGCCGGCGTGGGTGTCGTTGGCTTGGCGGTGGCACACCGGATGCCACGCGCGGCCGTGACCCTGGTGGAGCGGGAGCCGATTCTTGCCGATCTGGCCCGCATAAACGTCGAGCGCAATGGGCTCAACGTCCGCGTGTGTGTCGTCGAGGCGGACGTGACGCGACGGCTGGATGATCTGCCGGGGCTCCGGCCGCACGCGGAGACTTTCGACCATGTGCTGGCCAATCCGCCCTACAACCCCGAGGGAGCCGGCACCGTCTCGGTGGAGGCATTGAAGGCGGCCGCCAACTTCATGCCCGGCGGCAACCTGGCGCGCTGGGCGCGGTTCATGGCCGCCATGGCGCGGCCGGGCGGCTCGGCCACCATGATCCATCGCGCCGACGCCGTCGGCGAGATCCTGACGGCCTTCGCCGGGCGTTTTGGGGGCCTGCTCGTCTTTCCCCTATACCCGCGTCCGGGTGCTTCGGCTGCGCGG
>Ga0111538_10014898_pt1 | contig 10236 bp, 13 predicted proteins | sample SoiMethybrSBSTD1_FD_79669 | JGI IMG/M metagenome (GOLD analysis project Ga0111538, IMG submission 79669) | Bulk soil microbial communities from a Populus tree surrounding site in Tennessee, USA - Soil MetaG P. TD hybrid SBSTD1 (version 2)... | ecosystem: Environmental > Terrestrial > Soil >... | reverse complement strand
CCCCCCGGCTGGGGGTGGGAGTGGGGGAAAGCCGGGAGGTCTGGGGGATGTAGGGGGGACCTACGCATTTGACATTAGCCACCCGACCGAGCGCAGCAATTGTCTCTAGGTTTACCCGCTCAAAATACCCACGCGTCGGAACGTAGTCCGCACCATTGATGGCGGCAGTTGTCTAGATCTTGTCATAGATTTCAGCGGACGGGTCAGCTGGAGTCCACTAGATGGGCCTATGAACGATGAAATAATCAACCGCGTGATCTATGGGCTGTTGGCGCTTTCAACCATTTTGGCTGTCGTCTTGGGAGCCAGCGTCTTCATACAATTGCACGCGGAGGGCCCAGGATCTTTGTCTTGGAATTCTTGGCTGGACTTTTTCCAGCTGGTTGGCCCGGATAGACCCATGATGCCGGGGGACGTGCCGACCCCCTTCATCTTCAGCGGCAGCTTTAGTGCCACCGGCCGGCGAGCATTCCCAATTTGAAACTATTTGCTGAAAGCGCAACGGCGCTTGCCAATGTTTTTGGAGGAAACCTCATGAAGCTTCCCCGCCGCAATTTCTTAAATGTGGGCTCTATTGCGCGTACCAGCGAACGTTCGGAACTGCTCATTCATGTTTTCAAGACCAAAGCACTGTCTACGCTGTACCCGCCCGCCGAGTATCGTAAGTGGGTGAACAATAAAAGCTTTTCTGTATCAGCACCGGGATTCAGCAATCGACAAAGCAATACGTAAGGCTGATTTCAGCGATGCAAACGGCCGAGCAAGATGGGCTCGCGCCAGTTTGGAGACTTGGTCATCAACCCGAAGACCGCCCAATCATTCGGCGTCGAGGTATCTGGCACATTGCGCACTCGCTGACCAGCTGATCGAAGGAGCAAACGGAAGGGAACTGACCCTGAATTTCAACCCAACAGGGAGGACATCAATGCTGACGTTCAGGCTCGCCGTTATGTTTGCGTCAGTCGCCGCACTGCCGGCTTTGGCTTGGGCCGACGAAACAGAGTTGCATGGCACTTACAGACTCCTCGGTACGACGCAGCGAATTATGGACACCGGGCAGGTTGAAACGTTCACAAATGAGAATGGCTTTATCAGCTATGGCAGAGAAGGGCGAATGTTCGTGCTTATCGTTAGGGGCAATCGGCCAAAGGCGGAGACCCTCGAGAAGATGACGGACGAGCAGCGCGCCGAGTTGTTCCGCTCGATGGCCGCGTACACGGGGACGTATAGGTTCGACGGAAAGAGCATTCTACATCATATAGACGCGTCGTGGAACGAACTCTGGACGGGAACGACCCAAGTCAGGGAAGTAAAGAGAGAGGGAGATAAGCTCATTCTCACGACGCCACCCATTGCTCGGCCACAGGACGGGAAGAAAGCTGTCACGACCTTGGTGTGGCAGAAGATTCAGTGAAGCCTCTCACCGCGTTGGGATTGATTTGATGGTTCGATCGCGAGCAGCGTGATTGAGGTGGACCCGCCCACAACAAAGTCGGCTTAGGGTTGATGACGAGATCGAGCAAGAATCCTTTCCGATATCGGGTGTCGTCTATCATAAGCTTCGGCAAGCAACCAAGAGTGCGCCTCCAAATGACGTCGGGAGGTTCTCGTAATGAAGTTATCTCAAGCGGCATAATCGAAATCGTTAGCTGCAAGCGTAGCGCCTGCCTGAAACTTACAGTGCCTAATCCTAATTTTTGGAGGAAACGCCATGTCAAAGCGAAGCTTTACCGCTGCGGTAGTCATAGCAGGGGCCGCTTTGGTTGTCCTCAATGGGGCTAACGCCGAGGACGTGCAGCATCCTGATTGGAGCGGGCAATGGGAACGGTTCGTGGTACCGGGGCTTCCCGGCCAACCATCTCACGATCAGGCCAAGCCCTGGGGATTCGGACAACAAGCGCCACTGACGCCGCAGTATCGGAAGGTTCTGGAAGACAGTATAGCCGATCAGGCTACAGGCGGGCTGGGCAATTTTCCTACTGCCTGGGGCCGCGCCTCGGGCATGCCCTATATGATGATGGCATTTGGACCGCTGGAGTGGGTGATCACACCCAAGACAACTTACATTTTAATCGCCTGGCACGATCATCTTCGGCGGGTCTTCACCGATGGACGCGACTGGCCCGTCAATATTGAGCCGACCTTTGCGGGGTACTCGATCGGGCGCTGGATCGACGAGGACGGCGACGGGATCTACGACGTGCTCGAGGTCGAAACCCGCGGCTTCAAGGGCCCTCGCGCTGTCGACGAAACCGGTCTGCCCATGCACGAGGACAACCAGACCATTTTCAAAGAGCGCATTTACCGCGACAAAGCCGATCCAAAAATCCTGCACGACGAAATGACGATGATCGACAATGCCTTAACGCGGCCCTGGACCGTCGACAAGAAATACGTCCTCAATCCAGATCCACGCCCGAACTGGCCCGAGTACTACACGAACGAAACCAACGGGCAGATTAAGATCGGTAAGGAAAATTATTTTCTGAGCTGGGATGGGCACCTGATGCCCACCAAGAAGGGTCAGGCACCGCCCGACCTGCAATATTTCAAACAGGGAACGAAATGAAGCCACGGCCGCCGGTTGAAGTTGCCGTATCCGTCTTGATGAAGATTGAGGTAACATCATAATAAAACAGAGAAAGCAGCCTGATTAGGGGGATATTTATGCACGTGAGGATTCTCGCTTTTACACTGATAACGGCCGTCGGTTCAGGGGCGACGGTGGGATTGACACTTTCACAAGGTTTGGCCGCAAGCGCTCCCGCCCTGTTGCAGGGGAAGTCAGTCATTGTGACGTGGACAGAAAAGCGGGTTCAAAGGCCGCTGGATGAAAAGCTGGTCCGAAGCGTTACTGTCTCAGTTGGGCTGGACTTATACGTGAGCGATCAGGGCCGGGTCTTTAGTCGAATGAGGCGGCAGAACGAGCATCAAGCTGCGAAACGGGATCGTCTGCCAGGAGAATCCTTGACGGGATATGCCGGTGAGACGCGATTTGAAGACCGCTCCCTAACCATCGACAACAAGTATGCTAGCGGCGCTCGGCGCATCGTTGTTGCGTTCGACGCCGGTTACGGTGGCTGTACGGCGTCGATCATTCAAGGGAAGGAAAATGGCTCACAGAAAATGATCATGACAAGCATGATCAACAAGAAGAAACTGGAAGTTCATTCGATCGAAGTCCTCACACCACGCTGCTCCGTGCGGCAGGGAAATGTCTTCGCACCATAGACTTTGGCACAGTCGAGCACGGAATTCATGATGGCGGCCCCGAGATCGTCGAAGCAGATAAATCAGCCGGATATGCTGCAAGAGATATTTTGCGCCTGTACGTCCGTAAAAGTGGCGGCACCGCCCTTTCGCACGAAGGCGCTTTTCCCCGGTTTAAGACGGAATGTCACCGTCGCAACACAGGATGTTCGTCCGCTCAGGGCGACGACGATTGTCTCGTGATGGTTTTGGTGCGTAACCGTGCGCACCAAGGTATTGTTTGGACCGACGCTCCAATTGCCGGTGGCATTGCGACCTTGCCTCGGGCGAAAGTCTGTGCGAAAGGCACCTTCGCTGGTCTGATCCCTGGCGCCGCCTCCTCGGCCTTTGCCCCGTCCTCTGACGCGTCCAATCTCCTGTTGGCGATCCGTGTCAACAATCTGATTTCCACCTAATAGGCTAATCTCGACCGTACGAGCGACCGAGCGGTTGATCGTTGATCCACCACCCTGCACCATCGTGAAATTTACGACGATACGCACGGCGTCTTCAGACGCAGCCGGCACTGCACCGATAACGATAGCGACGATAAAAACGGCCCTCTCCCATGGAATTATCATCACGGCTTCCTCCACGCGCTCTATTGTCTAGTGCCTCTGAGGGCGTCCCCGCGCCAAACACGGCATTGAAGCGAACCACGGCTGGTCGTCGATAAGCGGATAAAGGAAATGGTCTGGTCTTGCGTCGAACACCGCCGTATTGCGCCGCCTCATCATCGATCATCCGGGAAGTACTCTGGTCAAGCCAAGCTCAATTCTATTCGCGCACAGGGTGCCGCGCAGGCGCAGGAACATCGGCACGGGCGCTCCAGGAATGCACCGGCGACGGAAGCCCACAACTAACTCTCAAACCCAACGAGTTGAAGATTATCAAGAAGATGCTTAATTATTCGCAGAAGCGACGATTCTGGAAGGTAAAGCACTTACTGGATTTTGTCGAAGTGCTCTCAACTGGCACCGATGGGCGATCGAATGGTCCAGCGACCGGACTCCAGCGATAGCTGGGGCTGCCCTTGGACGCCGAACGGGCACGCACCAGGATCCAGGATTGGCCGCTGCAGCGGTTCAATAGGAATGCGCCCGCCTCCGGCTTGTCAGCGTTGCCCACGATGATATTGAAACAGGCGCCCGCCTGAGTGTCCTGGGCGCGAGCCGCCTTCGTCGGAGATGCAATGAGTGCAAGTGCAACCAAGCACCCGACCAGCCAATGCCCTGCTATGCTCATATGCTCCTCACTCGTCATCTATCGAGAGGCTGCTTCGCCCCGGTTTGTAATTCGGCAGCTCGAAGCGACCTGCCTTGCACTCAAGATCTCCAGCCGCTCCTGATCAACAAACGATCTCATGACGATAGGGGTCCCCTCTTCACGTAGCCAGCCGACCTTAGCCGTGCAGTCGAACCCAGTGGGGCTGCGAGCCACGGCAAATGTAGCCTTCAGCCCGCCGCCCTGATAGGTCCGCAGGAAAGTGAGAGTGTCATCCTCAAATATCCACAGCGCGTGGCCACCGCCCCTCGACTGGGTTTCCTTGGGACGGGTCAAATTCTTCACGCTCTCCTTTTCTTTCGTTCGGTTTGTCTTGCGAAGACCGTACGAAATACGTTCTGAACTCACGGAGATAGAGTCAACAGAATTGAACCGGATTTTCCAATCCATCCGGAACTTGTTCGGAAGTTCTTTCCCATCTCGCCGGATTGTGCGTTCGTGCGTGACTGACACCTCCATCAGCGCTCCTTGCAAATCCTCTATCATTGTTGTCTGAGCCAAGGCAGAGATCGGCGGCAAAACCTGGCTGCATGTCAGCAAACAGGCACCAACAACTGCACAGATCATCGCAGGTCGGATGCTCCAGAGATAAGAAGCGCTGCGCCAATTCATAAATCACTCGCTAGGAGGTGACATCATTGGAAAAGTGACGCACTTTCTGCCTCCTCGGGGCAATATGCATGCAAACATCGTCGTAACCGGCCATCATTGAATAGCCGCTTGGCCGCCGAGTGTGACCTGGCAGCTCGACGCGACCAGTTTTTCGCTCAGGATCTCCATCGGCTGCTTATCAAATGATTCTAACACAATCGACGGAACACCGACCTCGCGCGGCCAGGAAGCAGTGGCTGAGCAGGCGAAGCCACCCGATTTGCGTGTCACAGCAAAAATGGCCTTCATCCCGCCGCCTTGATAGGTCCGCAAAAAAGTGAGAACACCGTTCTCGAAAATCCACAGCATATGGCCGCCGCCACGCGACTTTGTTGCCTTTGGACGTGCTAGATTCACGGTCGCCACATTTTTCTTCGAGTATGTACCGCGAGCGTTGTTCGAAGTGGCAACAAGGCTTGTGTGGATGGTGTCGCGAGAAATGAAGCGGATACTCCAATCGAGCCGGTATTTGTCAGGGCGCTCCTTTCCGTCTCGCCTTGTCATGCGCTCATGTGTCGTCGATGCGCTTATCGCGGCGCCTTCCAGATCATTGATCGTCACTGGTTGCTGAGCCGACAACGAAGCCGGCTGCCACGCGAAATTTAGACCGAACAAATCGGCGCCCAGCACAGTACAGATGGTCGCCACTCGAATGCTCCAGAAACCGCGGGCTCGACGGCTGTCCATTGAAATTCACTCGCAGAACTGACGTCCCTGGAAAGTGAAGCACTTGGTGCCTCCTTTCGGGGTCGGAGCCGAAGCCTTTGCGCTCGGACGGTTCGAGACACAGGCACCCTCTTTCAGGACCTGCCCAGCCGGACATACAATTTTGACACAGCGGTCTCCCTCGGCACTTTCTCCCGTTGGGCAGTTGAGCGGACAGACCCGCTTGTTGAATGCGCGCACGGCGCGGACGGCGTCAGGGGTAACGTCCTCTGTTGGAAGGCTAAGTGCAGCAAGTTTCACAAAATTACGAAATGCCGCACGTGTGCCATCGCTGAATTCACCATCGATAGCCCCCTCGAAACAACCGATTCGTTTGAGCTCCAATTGCAGGGAGCGCGCCAGCTCGGTTCGATTGGGTTCAGGTGGAGCAGCCTTAGCGGCTTCGGCTGTGAGCCGTGCTAATCGTTGGACAGCCTCTGGGCGATAAGTACTCGCTGGAAACTGCTCGATAAACCGCTTGAGCGCGTTCACGTCGGCTGTGTCCCTGAGGAAGTTCCACATCACTTCATCCGGGGCAGGCAACGGAACCGGCGGTGGAGCAGCTTTAGCAGCTTCGGCTGTGAGCCGCGCCAACCGTTGGACAGCCTCTGGGCGAAAAGTACTCGCTGGAAACTGGTCGATAAATCGCTTGAGCGCGTTCACGTCGGCTGTGTCCTTGAGGAAGTTCCACATCACTTCATCCGGCGCCGGCAACGGAACCGGTGGTGGAGCCGCCTTGAAGAAGATTGCCTCTCGCGACAGAGATCCATAAACGAACGGCTCCTGCTCAAGCTGCGTTGCTCGCAGGACATCGTCTCGCACGTTGCGGAACAGGAAGTTGACCTCGAGTCCGGGCGTCTCAAGATGCGTCAAGAGCGCCTTAGTAAAAGGACTGTTGCGCCCCGTTCCGTCAGAGGCTGTCGTGCCATCCTTCGCTGCGTACGCAACAAGAATGCTTCCGGTTGGCTCGACAGTCGCAAGACCACGACCCACTGCCCGCGTCCGCAAAGTGCGGACCATCCTGCTGGCGAAAGGATTGTTACGGCAGGCATCAAGCACGACCAGGCCAAATTTAGATGCAGGAGAGACCACCTGCATGACGTTCTTGAGCGAAATTGCCTCGTGCGGAACGTCAAGATCTGTCTTGAGGTCCGCATCGATCGGGATCAAGTAATTCTCGCCGCCCACTTCGAGGCCATGGCCCGCAAAAAATATAACTGCCATTTCAGCTGCGCGCACTTTTGGACCAAAATCCCGCAGCGCTAGACGCATTCCCTCAAAAGTTGCGTTGGCCACGCGAGTGACCGAGAACCCGAGCCTCTGCAGCGAATCCGCCACATCGTTTGCGTCGTTCGTCGGGTTTGCGAGCGCTGAAACTTGTCGATAGGCCCCATTGCCAATAACGAGCGCAACACGCGATTGAGCGTAGGCCGATGCAGAAAGCAGCATCGTCGCAAATAGGGCACAAGACACGGTAAGCATTAACGCTGTCGAAACGGACAGGCTACGGCAAAGGCCCACGACCCCATCCCTCAAAATAATAGCAAAGTGCGAATGGTTATACCTCACCTAGTACGATGGTAACAAGTGTCCTCTATCGACTGAAGCGGCTCAGATCTCGTCGACCTTGGCTTCCGTATAAAACGTGCAGCCTAGGACGTCAGGTTTTCGCTCCATCGCTAGAGTCATTTGTGCCCCCGCCGGGGGCCAAAACTAACAGTTGAATCAATGCCCCGTTAGAAGCACCGAACCATTTCACTAGCGCGATTTTTCGTTGGTGTCCCAAGCAAGGGCTGCCGTGAGATTCAAGAATTAGGGAATGGGTGTAATTGGAACTGAGTCTCCGGCTGCCTTGAGCAATTGCGAGCGGCCGAGACCCAGGTCTCTCGTCATTGGCCTGGTTACGGATGTGACCTTTTGCCTTCCAAGTGAGGCCGAATGGATCGATGGCGCGGCGCTCGACCCTGTCGCCGGCGGCGGCTGGCATCGCTTCGAAACATGGTCAAATAGATTTCGATAGTCAGACGTTAGGTAGGGTCCAAACATGACCCCCGGAGAAGCGAGCTCATAATAAGACGTCACTCCAACAATCAGATTGTTGCTCGCCTCTTCACTTTTGTCGAAATTCACCACCCAGGCGCCTCCACTGGTGCCTTCTCTGAGATTGGGGTGATCAGGCCGCGAAAGCGAAACAAGGTTTTGGCGACCGGACACCGGAACCAAGGCTCCTTGGGCTTGCTGGACGATTTGTCCTTTCAAGAGGGCATTCGGATAGCCCGTCATGGTCGCGCGCTGATACTTACCAACCCAATCGACCTCCCAGTTGAAATGCCCGGTCAGGCTTTGGCCTTCGATGAGGATCATTGCATAGTCCCACTGAGACCGGCTCTGAATCGTCTCCCCCGATTTCGGAAACCAGCCATCGAAGCGCGATAGGCACAACGGCCGATAGGCTCGCGAGAAATCCAAATTTTGGTATTGCAGCAGGAAATACATCTTCCCGATATCGAACCAGGACCCGGTCTTGTAGTCTTGAATACAGTGGGCCGCTGTCAAAAGCACGTTGGCCGATATGAATTGCGCCGTGCACCGGCCTTCGTACTTTTTCCCATCGGAAGAACCGATGTCCTTGTTCAGCAGTAGACCTGACCATTTTAGTGGCGCAGTACTTGGATTGCCAGTCGAACTCAGATCTGCGTCGTTTTGCGCCAACCGTATTCTTTCTGACTCAACTTTGATCTTGCTGGCCTTTGGTTGCGTTGCTGGAGCAGCATATGCATTCCAGCCGCCAAATATTGCCACCTGATGTCCGTTGGTGTGGACAGCGCCAAAGCACAGAAGCGCCAAAGTGAGCAAACCCCAAGAACGACGCATCCCCCACTCCCTATCGATGACGGCCAGGGCACTGCTCAACGATATTAGTATTGTTCTCTGACGCAAACGAGACCTTGCGATGCCAGGAACGCGCGAAACAAGTCAGTGCGGCAGATAAGCAACGCTACACTGACCGCCAGCGGATTTAAGTCGGTCGCAAAATTCGCTCGCCTCCACCACCGTGGCGAATGGTCCGACAGCGAGATAAAATTCCTCGCCACTGGGGCGGTTGTCGTCTCGAGAAGCCTTACGGACCACGGGTCTCTGGCCACCAAACAAAGAAGGATGGCTATTCTGCAAGGAACGGAAAGCGGCAAGCGCCGTTTCTTGATTTCGGTGCCAAGAGAGCCGGACGATAGCCGGCCCACGAAGAGCTTCCTCAGCCGGATTTTGGGATTGCGCAAACTGTTCGCTGGAATGGTCTCGCATTCGATCGGCCCAATACAATGCAGCTGCGCCGGCGATCATGAACAACAAGAGCAAAGATGCTGCCGCCCACCGCGAGCTATCTGGCGAAAAGATGGAGTTGATTGACGCAGCATGACGCTGCCAGATTTGTGCGACCCAGCCGCCGAAACCCTGCGTCGTTTGTCCGCCTACAGCATCCCTTCGCCTAAGATCCCTTATCTTCGCATCAAACGCCTTTGTGGTCGGTACGATGATCGCGTTGAATTCGCTGGCAAGAGCTCGCCGATCGCCAAAATCCTCGTCGACTTCGGCAAGAAGTTCTCCTTCAGACATATTGATGACGTCTTCGCTGAGGGCATCGGCCAAGTGATACAAACCATCCCTGCTCGGCTTTGCAATCATCACGCCAACTTCTCGATGCGACGACGAATTTTCTTCCGCTTGCTTTCATATTCCGTCGGGTTCAATCCGCTCGATTCTTGAAGCTCCTCTCCTCTCGCCCCATCCATCATTCCCAAGACAATCTTTCGGGCGGTGGGATCATCATCAAAAAGGGCGAGGATTTTCATCACATCAATTTTCGCGTGTGTACCGCGCTCCCCTGCCCCTTCATCTCCGATGTCGATTTCCTCGCTCGTGAACTCCGCTTTCCATTCCCAGGCGATGCTTCGGATGACTCCATGAAAGAACAGGACTGCCGGCACTCCCCTGAGCCATCCCCGCCTTCCGTCGAGAACTCGGCAATACGCCTCCTGAAGCAGATCCTCGTGACCGTAGCTGGTCTTCCTCGCGTACAATCTTGCGATTTTAACAATGGCGGTCTTTTCGCCGTCCCTTAACGTATTGATCACATTCGTGATTTCAGCCGTCGCCAGATGATCGGCGGCTCGTTCCCAGTCTCCTGCCGTGAATCCGCTCATCAACTAATGCGCACGAGGCCAATCAATTCGGACACGCCAAGATAACTTTATTTGTGTCGACCGTCTTGTCCGATTTGGATCGCCTCCCCCGCTTTACGGATCGAGAGGCCGACGGCTGGTCCTTACGAATTTGAAAAAGGGTGTG
>Ga0111538_10014896_pt1 | contig 10238 bp, 5 predicted proteins | sample SoiMethybrSBSTD1_FD_79669 | JGI IMG/M metagenome (GOLD analysis project Ga0111538, IMG submission 79669) | Bulk soil microbial communities from a Populus tree surrounding site in Tennessee, USA - Soil MetaG P. TD hybrid SBSTD1 (version 2)... | ecosystem: Environmental > Terrestrial > Soil > Tree... | reverse complement strand
TGGGCAATGGCTTGGGCCCTCCGGGCCCGACCAACAGCACGTTGGCAACGACCGCTGACGTGAGCTCTTGCCTGCCCGGCGGAAGCCCGTTGGCTTCCAGAATGTACGCCGCGAGATCGAGATAGGTACTCGGAGGCAGTCCGCTGGGATTCCCGAGCGGCATCTGCGACTGCATCATGTTGAAGAGGACGGCGAGTGGAAACTCGCGCCATTGATCCAGGAAGCGGTCACCCTTGAGCGGAGGGCCGGAAAACCCACCGAGGTCGCGGCGGTGACAGCTCGCGCAGTGTTGTTCGAACTGCTCCTGACCGCGACGTGCCTGTGCGGACGTGTAGACGCCATCGAGGACAGAAGGACCGACGGCGCGTTGACCATCCTGGCCGCGCGCGGGCGCGGCCAGGACTCCGAGGAATGAAGCCGACAGGAAGAGGACGACCAGCGCAGTCGTCATGCCCTCGACGTGCAGTGACAGGGCCGCCTGAAGGCGACCCCTACTTCGTTGCCGCAATGGCGGCGTTGCCGCCGAGTGTGCGATTCCGGGTCGGGATCGGGATCCCTCGCTCGTTCATGACCTTCGTCAGATAGTCGACCGCCTCGGCGTGATAGATGGCCGACTGCACGCCAACAGGGACACCCTGCGCCCAGTCCAGCGCCAGCAGACCTTCTTTGGAGTTGCCGAACCGCGCCGCGGGCTTCGACAGGATTGTCAGGTCAGCTCCACGTTCCACCAGAAGCTTGATCGACTCGATGACCGCCTTGTGCGCCGCCCCGTGCAGCGCCGTCAGACCGCCTTTGTTCTGTGCATTGATGTCGGTTCCGAGATCGAGCAGGAGCTTCATCGCCTCGATCGTCTCCTCGACGGAGCGATCGTGGATGAAGCCCTCGGAGTATCCGACACCGGCTGCCGCCATCAGTGGCGTCGTGCCGTCCTCGGTGGCGATCTTCGGATCCGCACCCTTGGCGAGGAGCATGCGCATCACCTCGATGTCGCCGCACAGCGCCGCGCGCAGGAACGCGGTCGCACCCGCTTCGGCCAACCACGTCGCGCGCTGACCATTGCGAATCTCGGTGTCCGCCTTCAGGCGCGCGTTGACGTTGACATTGCGGTCCAGCAGCAGCTTCACGAAGTCGAACGCCTGATTCTGATTCGGTACCGGGATCGTGCCGGTCTCCAGATTCCGGTGCTTCACCGCGAGGTACAACGGCGTCCAGCCCTTTTCGTTGGCCAGATTGATGTCGGCGCCCTTTTCCACGAGGTATCGCGCGACATCGTAGTGGCCGTTCTGAACGGCGACCACGATGGCTGATGATCCGTCGCCTGACGGCTTGTTCAGATCGGCACCGCTGTCAGCCAGGGTCTTGACGGCCTCGAGGTTTCCCTGGCGCGCCGCGAGGACGAGCGGCGTGACGCCGCCCGTGTGCTGCACTTCACCGGTGCAGGTATTACAGCCGTACCGCTTCTTCGGTACTCCGACGGTCGACTGGGCGTTGATGTCGCCACCCGCGGCCACCAGAAGCTTGACGACTTCCGCATGCCCCTGCTCCGCCGCCCACATCAGCGCGGTGGTCTCCCGCAACGTCTCCTTCGCGTCGACCTTGGCGCCCGCCTCGAGCAACAGTCTCACCGCGTCGGGCCGACCCGTGCGCGCCGCCACCATCAGCGGCGTTTCACCGTGCCGCAGGAAGGTGCCGTTGACATCGGCTCCGTGCTTGGCGAGCTTGTCGATGATCGCCACGTTTCCGCTCACACACGCCAGGTAGAACGGCGTCGCGCCTTCGCGGTTCGCCGCCATGACGTTCGCGCCGGCGCCGAGCAGTTCGTCCACCAGGGCCACGTCTTCGTGATACACGGCCCAGTGCAGTGCGGTGGCGCCGTCGGCCTGTGGCGCGTTCACGTCCGCCTTCTTGCCAAGCAGCATCCGAACGGCGGCCTGGTCCCGTTTCATGGCGGCATCGGCCACGTCGCTGGTGCCGGCATAGCTCGCTGCCGTCAGCATCATGCCAACCAGGAATGGCGCGATCATCTGCTTCGTCCGCATGTCGTCTCCCCGCAACCGAAATGAAAAATTCAAGATGCAAAATGCAAAACACCAGAGTCGTGTTTGCATTTTGAATTTTGCATTTTGAATTACACCGCCACAGCGTTCGTGCTGTCGCCGATGCTGTCCTTCTCCACGCCCATCAGCTGCATCGCCGTGAGCAGCACGTTCGACGTGGGCCCTGCGTCGCGGACAGTCAGCTTCTTCGGCTGGTGCCTGCCGGACGCGCCGCCAACCAGCAGATACCCCGCACCGACGTGGCTGTGCTGATTGGCGTTGCCCATATTGCTGCCCCACAGCACGAGCGTGTGATCGAGCAGCGTGCCGTCGCCATCCGCTGTCTCGGCGAGCTTCTTGACGAAATGCGCGAAGCACTTCATGTGGTACTGGTTGATCGTCGCCCAGTCCTCACGCCGCTTCGGATCCTCACCGTGATGCGATGACGGGTGGTTCGCCGTCTGCACACCCGACTCAGGGTACGAACGCAGGCTGACGTCGCGCGCCACCATCAGCGAGGACACGCGCGTGATGTCGCCCTGGAACGCGAGCGCCTGCAGATCGAAGTGCAGCTTGATGTGCTCGTCGAACGATTCGGGGACGCCGAACGGCACCTCGATGTTCGGCGACTCACCAGAGACCTTCGCCGCTACCTGCAGCCGGCGCTCCATCTCGCGCACCGAGTCGAGGTAGTCGTTCAGGCGCGTCCGATCGCTGCCCGGCAGCCGCGAGCGAAGCCGCGTGATCTTGTTCGTGACCGCATCGAGAATGCTGTCGCTCGCCACACGGCGGGCCTGCCGTTCTTCCGGCGTGCTGCCATCGCCGTAGAGGCGCTCGAAGACCAGCTGCGGATTGATCTCGTGCGGAAGCGGCCTGTTGGGCGCCGCCCACGAGACCGAGTTCGAGTACGCGCAACTGTATCCCCACCCGCAGATGCCGGTGTTCGCACCCGGATCCTCGATCGCGAGCTGGATCGACGGCAGCAGCGTGTCCTGTCCGTACTTCTGCGCCACGATCTGATCGATGCTGACGCCGCCATGGATGTCCGCACCGGATGTCTTCTTCGGACTGGTGCCGGTGAACACGGCGGAGGCGCGCGAGTGATCGCCGCCACTACTCCCCGGAGGCGGCATGGACGACGTCGCGTCCAGACCGCTCACGATCGTCATCTTGTCCTGCCATGGCGCCAGCGGCTGGTGAATGAAGCCGAGTCCGGTATTGCGACCGGCTGTCGGCGCGACACTCGGATCGCCATCGGCCCAATACGTCGGAGCCCACCCGTGCGGCGCAAAGATCGTGACCAGGCGCGTCTTGGGATTGGCCGGTGACGTCCCCAGCGCGCTCAGCGCCGGCACCATCGAATCCAGGAACGGCAGCGCCAGCGTCACGCCCGCGCCACGAAGGAATGTGCGTCTCGGAAGATGCGTCTTTGTCAGATACATGGTCAGATCCGATCCTTTTTCGGCGTCGCCGTTTCCTTGCGGTCGCGCGCCTCGGTGGCACCCTCGCCCTCGGCGTCATAGCGGTTCATCGTGAACGCCGGGCTCGTGACGATCCCCAGGATGAGTGAAGACATGCGGTAATTGGTGCGGGCGGAATCGCGAACGATCGCGCGAATCTGCGGCATGTCGCGATAGTCCACGCTGCGGCCCAGCGCATACACGAATAACTTTTCGGTGAGGTTGTTGACGAACTGCGGCGAATAGCGCGTCAACGCCTGGCGCAGCCCGGTCGGCCCCGCGAACTTCACACCGTCGGTCAGCTGCGCGCTCAGATCCAGCGCCTTCCCGAATTCCTGCGTGCGAGCCTTCCCGATGGCGTCGAACGATTCCAGCGCGAAGCCAATCGGGTCCATCATCGTGTGGCAGCTGGCGCACGTCGGGCTCGAGCGGTGCTCCTGCATGCGCTCGCGCATGGAAATCTCGAGCGGCACAGGCTGCCCGTTGGCCATCTTGCCGCTCTCGCGCAGCGGTGGCACCACCGGCGGGTCCGGAGGAACCACGCCCAGGACGTTCATCAGCACCCACTTGCCGCGCAGCACGGGCGACGTCCGGTCCGGGTTCGACGTCGTCAGCAGGACGGCACCCTTGCCAAGCAGACCGCGGCGATCCTCGAGTGCGCCGTCGAGTGTCACGCGGCGGAACCGGCTTCCGTAGATATTCGGGATCCCGTAGTGGCGCGCGAGGCGCTCGTTGACGAACGTATAGTTCGCGTTGAGCAGGTCGACGACGCTGCGATCCTCGCGAAGGATGCTGTCGAAGAACATCTCCGCTTCGACGCGGAATGCCTGGCGCAGGTTGTCGTCGAAGTCGGGGAACATCTGCGTGGTCGGAGCCGCGCTCGGCAGGTTGCGCAACTGCAGCCACTGACCAGCGAAGTTCTTCACGAGCTCACGCGACCGCGGGTCGGCCACCATGCGACGCACCTGCGCGTCGAGCACCTTGGGATCGGACAGCTGTCCACGCGACGCGAGATTGATCAGCTGATCGTCCGGCGTCGTGCTCCAGAGGAAGAACGCGAGTCGCGAGGCCAGCTCCAGATCGTTGATGCGATACGCCTGACCCGCACGCAGTCGCGACGGCGGCGCTTCGCTGCGGAACACGAATTCGGGGTCGGACAGAATGCCCTGGATCCCGCGTTCGATGCCATCCTCGAACGTTCCCGCCTTGCCGCGCCCCGCCTGATAGAACTCCATGAGGGTCCGCGTATCCTCGGCGGCGATCGGACGGCGGAAGGCCTGGCGGGCAAGCCGGTTGAGAATCGTCCGCGCGCAGGCCGTCTCTTCGTGCTGAGGGCCAGGCGTGCAGGCGAGAATCTTCTTACGGCTCGCCGTATCGGTTGCCACGGCGCCGTTATAGGGTCCGAGGATCTTCACCTGGCCGACCTGCGGATAGAAGATGAAGCCCGAGATCGGGTTCGTGTCCAGCACGCTGCGGAGATAGTGGTGATTGAGATCGTCGCCCGGAATCTGCGTGTTCGACAGGAACGTGAAGCCGACGGTGCGATATCCCGCCTTGACCTTCAGCCGCAGCTCGTTCTTGTCGTTGTCCGTTCCCTGCGGCAGCTTCGAGATGTCGAACGCACCGACTTGCTCGCCATCGATCAGAACGATCAGCTGCTCGTCCTTCGACTCCGCGCCGTAGAGCTCGCCGGTATTGCCACGCACCGGGAACCAGGCGAACAGGTACTCGCCATCAGCCGGGAAGTAGTTGCGAATGAGGAGACCGCCGCGGGTGCCAAAGGGAAGCCCTTCGACGTGCCCTTCCTGAGAGTAATCCTGCGGGGCGAGATATCGCTTCTCTTCAGGCGCCGTCGCACGCCCGAGCGCGAGTCGACTGATCTTGCCCGCTGCCGACATATAGCCTTCGACGAGCGCCGGCGAAACGGTGAGACCTGCGGCGACGTTGTCGAACCCTGAGGTCGAATCATCGACCGGCAGATACGCCGCCGCGTCGATTTCCAATCCGAGCAGCTCGCGAATCGCGTTCGCGTACTCCGTCCGGTTCAGACGATGAAGCCCGGGCGCCACCAGATTGGGTGCCGCCGCCGCGCGATCGAGCGACGCTTCGAGCCCCTCCGCCAGCGAGGCCAATGTGGCGGCATCAGGCCGCCGCGCACCGGAAGGCGGCATCAACCCGGCCCGCACCCGGCGAACGGCCTTCTCCAGCACCTCGGCGTTCGGGGCGACATTGGTGAGATCGACCGCGTCAAAGGTGAGACCCGCGGTCTTCAAACGGCTGTTGTGACACGTGACGCAGTACTGGTCCATCACCTGTCGCTGCATCGCTGCCGACATCGCCGGCGCCTGACGTTCCGACGAGGCGACCAAGGTCGGCCGCGCCGGCCTTGCTGCCGACTCGGTTGGCGTGCCTTGCGATGCGACCGCCGGTCGCTGCGCGCGTTCGGGCGCCCGTGGCTGCTGCTGGGCCTGGCCGCCATGGAGCGTGGCCGTCGCCAACGCAATGACGGCGATGATGGACAACCTTTTCATCAGTCGTGATCCCCTGAACGAACCTGGAGCATGGAAGTGCTCAGACGTGGCGCGGACGTTGTTGCAGCATGGTCCGTTGTCGTGATGACCATTCTGCCCGGTCATGACTGCCGGCGACATTCCGGAATTCCGGTAGCCTCACCGAGGGACAGGCCTTCCGTGGACCTCGATCCAGGCGACGTCTGAGAATCCGCCGTTCCCGTGGCTGCTGCCCGGCATGAGGTCCACGAAGCCCACTTCGTCGACGCGACTCAGGTCGGGCTTCTCGACCCAGCCCACGGCATTGGCCGGGGGGCCCAAGGTCGTCACCACCCTCTCGGGATCCAGCTTCCGCCATCGAACCGACGCGATCAGGATCTCGCTGACGTACCAGTCGAACGCCTCGACCCATCCATCGGCGTGATCGCCCACGAGATACGTGCCTTCGGCGAGCTTGAGCACCGGCCGGACCTCATGAAATCCCGATTGCTTCACGTACCAGCGGATTTTCGAGCCGAAGCCTGAGAGGTCCACGTACTGGGTGCGGTGCCGAAGCGTCAACGCGCAGGGACGGTTGCACGTGCCGGTGAAGAGATGGGTCGGGTCGTTGGCGAACCGCTTGTTCATCCACATGCCGGCGTGCGCATGTTCCTGACCTCGGGTATCGCCCTTCGGCGCTTCACCATAGAGCTTGAGCTCGAGGTTCGGTTGAGAAACGTGCTCCTGGCCGACAGGTCCTTCGGGCGGACCGCCGCGGTCGAACTGATGCTTCCACTCTTCGCGGAAGAAGACGGGCGGACGATTGTCTTCGGGACGAGGCGTCTGAGTGCCCTGTCCCTCCTGGCCGCCCTGTCTCCCTTGCCCTGTCACCAGCGCGCCGGACAAGAACAGCGCCGCAACGATCACCGGTCCGATATCTCGTCGCATCGAAATGTGAATCAGAAGTCGAAGCTGCCACCGACCTTGAACAGCCGCGGCGCCAGCACCTGCGTCGGCCTCTCGAAGTTCGGCCCGAAGGTCGGGGTGTAGCCGATGATCCAGTTGTTGTTCGTGACGTTGTACACGTCGAAGTTCACCGAGAACCGCGCCGCAGGCCCGAGCTCGAACTTCTTGGACAGGCGCATGTCGATCTGATTCAACCGATCGCCGAACACCGTGTTCGGCTGAATGATGTTGATCGTCTTGGTTGCCGTCGCGCCCGCCGACAGGTTCCGACCGAGCGCCGGAGCGATCAGCGCATTGGGAACCGCCCACGTCGACGTGATCGCCGGACCGGACGCGTTCTGGTAGGTCGCCGATGTCTGAAGATCCCACCACGGCAGCTCGTACGATCCGGAGAACTTGATATCCGGACGGAAGCCGCTGTCGCGGTCGCAGTACCGGCTGCCATCCTGGAAGACCGATGTTTCCGGGCTCGTCGTGATCGTGCCCGCGCCGGCGCCGGAAAACGGGAACTGTGTCCCCGCTGGATGGTCGCCGGTCAGGATGCCGCAGGTGTCCTCGGTATCGCGCCGCAGATCGATGCCGCCCTGCATCAGGACCCTCGCCATTCGAATGCTGGCGGTGAGGTCGACGCCGGTGTTCATCTGTTTGACGCCGCTTCCGATACTGCTGGCGGAGGTGATGAGATTCTGCACGCGGCCCAGCGCTGACGGGGTCAGGTCATACAGGTTACACACGCTGTACCCGCCACCACCCGGAAGCCTGGAATCGGCCGGCGCAGTGAGACAGAACGGCGCGGAATAATCGCCGTTGCTGATCGCCGTGTTTTCCATCACCAGCTGATTGCCGCTCCAGCGGTGGTAGAACATCGCGGTCGCCGACGCGCGCGCGGCCAGCTGGTGCTGGACCCCGAGACCGACTTCGTAGGTATACGGACGCTGGAACCAGCCCTCGAGCAGCGCCGGATCCACGGTCGTCGTCTGAACCAGCTTGCCGAAGTTCGCGTTGGTGTTCGGCCCGAGCTCCGCCGCCTGCAGCGACATGTTCGGGTCGAAGATCGAACGGTCGCCGTTCAGGTCCGTCCACGTCCGTGTGACGGTCGTGGAGATCGAGCTCACCGGATTGCCGGACGCCGTCAGGCCGACCGTCTCGGCGCCGACGTATCGTGCGACGCTGCCCTTGATGGCGGTCTTGCCGTTGCCAAACAGATCGTAGGCACCGCCAACACGCGGCGACACGTCTTTCCAGTTCACGAACGTGTCGCGCCGATCGAAGCGCGCTGCCTCGGTGAACGGGTTTGCGGGAAGCTCCTGATCAGGCCAGCCGGTGCGCAGCACGTCCAGCCGAACACCGTAGTTGAGCGTCAAGCGATTGAGGCGCCAGCGATCCTGTGCCCAGAGTCCGACATCAGCCTTCACCTGGTCGGTCTGCGCGCGCGGCAGCCGCAACGTGACCGAGAGCGGCTGACCGTTGCGATAGGTATACGAGGCGTAGCCAAGAGGCTGGCTCGGGTTGTACGACTCACCGCGGAAGAGCGAGCCGCCGATCTTTGCCTCGTGCGCGCCGCGGATGTACGTCACCGTGGCCAGATAGTGCTCGGTCGAGTTGAAATCGTTGGTGCACGCGGCGCCGGCGTTGTAGGTGATGCCAGTCGTCTGCTCAGTGAGCGAGAAGTAGGCTGGCGCCTGCGTCTTCTGCGTCAGGACGTTCTCGAAGCACCACGTGGAACGGAAGTTTGCGTCCTGGTACCGCACCTGGTTCTCCGAGTTGAAGTGCTGGTATCCAGCCTCCATGACCAGATTGGAATTCTGAATCCGCGTCCAGCGCGCTTGATACGTCGCGGTCGGGAACCCGTTGACCGATGCCGCCTCGGGAGCGAGCGCCGAGCTGATCGAGAAGCGCGCGCGCGTACGTTTCTGGTTGTCGATGAATGCCGTGACGTTGTCCTTGGTAGACGCCTGCCAGGTCAGGCGATTGGTGACGTCCCAGATCTTTCCCGGGTCGGTCGCGTTCTCGTTCGCGGGGATGTACAGCTGGCGCGTCGTGTCGGTGTTGAACGCGATCGGAGCGGTATTGGTCACGCCCCACGACCTGTACGACGAAGAGAACCACAGCTTGTCGCGGACGATCGGACCGCCGACGCTGGGATTGATGTCCCACAGCTTGACGAGCCCGGTGGGATTGGTGAACCCGAGCGACTTCAGGCGGTCGTCGATGTTCATCTCCGACTGCAGCGAATCCTTCGTATAGGCGCCGAGGATGCTGCCGTGGAAGACGTTGCCGCCGCTCTTCGGGATGATGTTCACGCGCATCCCGGACTGGCCCATGTCCATCGCTTCGGCCCCCGTGCCGAAGCTCATTTCCTGCACGGCGCCATCGTTCACGTATACGCCATTGAACTCCGGACCGGGCCGCATGTACACGCGGCGCATGCCCGCAATCACCTGTACTGTGTCGCTCGTGCCGCGGAACTGCAGCGGCGACTGATTCATCATCGCGGAACCGCCAACGTCCCTCGAGATCGAGCCGGAGCCGGCGGCACGCAGCGTGACGCCAGGAATGAGCACGCCGATCGCTTCCGCGCTGCGCCCCGTCGGCAGCACGTCGATCACCTCGCGCGACATGATCTGCGGGGCAGCGGAGCTCTGTGTGTCGACGAGCGGCGCTTCGGCTGTGACGGTGATAGCCTCCGTCTGCTGGCCGAGCTTGAGCTCCATGTTCACGACGGCGGTGAAATCGGTCGTCAACTGAATGCCGGGGCGGCTCACCGAGCTGAAGCCCTGCAGCGTGAACGTCACCGCATAGGTGCCGGCCGGCAGGTTGACCATGCGATAACGGCCCGCCTCGTCGGTGGTGACGCTGCGCGATGGTTCGATCAACGCGGGACTCTTGCCTTCCACGGTGACGCCCGGGAGAACCGCACCCGATTCGTCGGTGACCACGCCGGTAATCGTCTGCGCTGAGGCGGCGCCGTACCCCAGAACGATGAACGCGAGCGGCAGCAGGAGCTGTCGAACGCGACCGCGGTGTTCCGCCATAGTTACTCCACTGAATGCATTCACGGGGTATCGGTGACACGTGGCCGTGCCAGTTTCTTTTGCCGCGCTGCGCGCGGCTAGGACCGCTATGCGGACGAACAAACGAGCACAAATTCGCGTTCCGGGCCGCACAGCGGTCCAACGCGACCGCGGTATTCCGCCATAGTTACTCCACTGAATCCATTCACGAGGTATCGTTGACACGGGGCCGTGCCAACGAGCCAAGGGCCTCGGCCCCTTGATGTCCCTCGG
>Ga0111538_10014895_pt1 | contig 10238 bp, 7 predicted proteins | sample SoiMethybrSBSTD1_FD_79669 | JGI IMG/M metagenome (GOLD analysis project Ga0111538, IMG submission 79669) | Bulk soil microbial communities from a Populus tree surrounding site in Tennessee, USA - Soil MetaG P. TD hybrid SBSTD1 (version 2)... | ecosystem: Environmental > Terrestrial > Soil > Tree... | reverse complement strand
GCCGCATGGAAGCAGTTCGGACGTCCGAGCGGAATCTATGTCGACAAGAACGACATGCTTTATGTCGCCGACTCGCAGTCCTCCGATGCGCCGGGGGCCGCCAATTACAATCCCGGTTGCCGGCGCGGGCTTCGCATCGGCAGCGCCAAGGACGGGCGCGTGCAGTATTTCATTCCGCCGCCGGTCGTCGCCAATCCGATCTTCCAGCCGCCGATCGCCGTTGCGGTCGACCAATCAGGCGCGATCTATCTGGGCTCGGACGATCAGATGACCGTGCACAAATTCGTCAGGAACTGAGCGCCGGTGCTTCTGGCGCCGTCGCGGCTTGACAACACCGGCAGTCGCACAGCCTCATCTTGCAGGGGCATAGGGAACACGCCATGACCGCTATCGGCGCCACCGGCGAGAGGGGCGAAGCGATCGGGGTGCTGGACAAGCGCCACATCATCGCGCGCGAAGGGTTCAACCGCTGGCTCGTGCCGCCGGCGGCACTCGCGATCCATCTCTGCATCGGCATGGCGTATGGCTTCAGCGTATTTTGGCTGCCGCTGTCGCGCGCAATCGGAATCGATCAGTCCGTCGCATGCCCCGGCATGGGGATCGGCCAGGCGCTCTTCACGACGACCTGCGATTGGCGCATCGCCGATCTGACCTGGATGTACACGCTGTTCTTCGTGCTGCTCGGCATCTCGGCGGCGACATGGGGCGGCTGGCTCGAACGGGTCGGCCCGCGCAAGGCAGGCGTGGTCTCTGCTCTTTGCTGGTGCGGTGGGCTGCTGATCTCGGCGCTCGGGGTGGTCTATCACCAATTGTGGATGCTCTGGATCGGTTCTGGCGTGATCGGCGGTATTGGCTTGGGCTTGGGCTACATCTCTCCGGTCTCGACGCTCGTCAAATGGTTCCCGGACCGCCGCGGCATGGCGACGGGCATGGCGATCATGGGCTTCGGCGGTGGGGCGATGATCGGAGCGCCACTCGCCAACCTCCTGATGAATTACTTCCGCACCGACACGTCAGTCGGCGTGTGGCAAACCTTCGTCGCGATGGCCGCAATCTACTTCGCGTTCATGCTTGGCGGCGCATTCGGTTATCGGTTGCCGCCTACGGGATGGAAGCCCGAAGGCTGGACGCCCCGCGCATCGAAGCCTCTCGTCGCCACACGGCATGTGCATCTCAGCCACGCACACCGGGTAAGACAGTTCTGGCTGATCTGGGGCGTGTTGTGCCTCAACGTCAGCGCCGGCATCGGTGTGCTCGGGCTCGCCTCGCCAATGCTGCAGGAGATCTTCGGCGGCAGCCTTATCGGGCGCCCCGATGTGCCGTTCACCGCGCTCGATCAGACCCAAGCGACCACCGTTGCGACGATCGCCGCCGGATTCACAGGCCTCCTATCCGTCTTCAACATCGCGGGCAGGATTTTCTGGGCGTCGCTCTCCGACATCATCGGGCGCAAGGCGACGTACTACACCTTCTTCCTGCTCGGCATCGTTCTCTACGCGTCAGCGCCGTGGCTCGCGCACAGCGGGTCGGTCGCGCTGTTCGTGCTCGCCTTCGGCATCATCCTCTCTATGTATGGAGGAGGATTTGCGACCATTCCTGCCTACCTCGCCGACATCTTCGGCACGCACTTCGTCGGCGCGATCCATGGACGGCTGCTCACCGCATGGTCGACCGCAGGCATCGTGGGGCCGGTCGTCGTGGCATACATCCGTCAGGCACAGATCGATGCGGGGGTGCCGCGCGATCAGGTTTACGACTTCACGCTCTATATTCTGGCAGGAATGCTCGCCCTGGGCTTCCTGTGCAACTTCTTCGTCAAGCCACTGACGGAGCGCTGGTTCATGAGCGATGAACAAGTCGCGCAGCTTCAGGTCGCGCACACGCCGCCGCCGTCGGACTCCATCAGCCTCGGGCCCACACGCGGAAGCGCAACGCTTGCTCTCGCCTGGCTCGCGGTCGGCATTCCGATCGCCTGGGGCGTGTGGGTGACTCTCCAAAGCGCGCTTGTACTTTTCGGATAAAAGAAAGCGCCCGGGCCGATGGCACGGGCGCTTCTCTTCAAATCGATGTAGTGCGCGTCTAGTCGTCCTTCTTCTTCTGCGCCTTCGAGAGGGCGGCGCCCAGAATGTCGCCGAGGCTCGCGCCCGAGTCGGACGAGCCGTATTGTTCGACGGCTTCCTTCTCTTCGGCCACTTCGCGCGCCTTGATCGAGAGCCCGATCTTGCGGCCGGTCTTGTCCGCCGAAGTGACGAGTGCGTCGATCTTGTCGCCGACACCGAAGCGTTCGGGGCGCTGATCGTTGCGGTCGCGCGCGAGATCGGCGCGGCGGATGTAGCTCTTCGCGCCGCCGTCGAGCGTGACCTCGAGACCGCCGTCTTGAACTTCCGAAACCGTGACGGTGACAACATCGCCTTTCTTCAAGGCGCCCACCTTGGCCATCGGATCGGAGGCGAGCTGCTTCACGCCGAGGCTGATGCGCTCCTTCTCGGGATCGACGTCGAGCACCTTGACCTTGATGGACTGGCCCTTCTGGAACTCCTTGACCACTTCATCGCCCGGCTTGTCCCACGACAGATCGGAGAGATGCACCATGCCGTCGATATCGCCCGGGAGACCGACGAACAGACCGAACTCGGTGATGTTGCGGATCTCGCCTTCGAGCACCGTGCCGGAGGGATGACGCTCCCCGAACGCTGTCCACGGATTCTCCAGGCACTGCTTCAGGCCGAGGCTGATGCGGCGTTTGTTCGAGTCGACCTCGAGCACCATCACCTCGACCTCCTGGCCGGGGGTGACGATCTTGTTCGGGTGGACGTTCTTCTTCACCCAGCTCATCTCGGAGACATGGACGAGGCCCTCGACGCCGGGCTCGAGCTCCACGAAGGCGCCGTAGTCCGTGACGTTGGTGACTTTGCCTTTGAAGCGCGCGCCGACCGGATATTTCGCGCCCACGCCTTCCCACGGATCGGTCTGCAGCTGCTTCATGCCGAGGCTGATGCGCTGCGTCTCCTGGTTCACCTTGATGATCTGCACCGTGACCGTCTGACCTACGCTCAAGACCTCGGTCGGGTGCGACACGCGGCGCCACGCGATATCGGTTACGTGCAGCAAGCCATCGACGCCGCCGAGATCGACGAAAGCGCCGTAGTCGGTGATGTTCTTGACGGTACCTTCGAGCACTTGGCCTTCGGCGAGCGAAGCGACCAGCTCGGACCGCTCTTCCGCGCGCTTCTCTTCGAGCACGGCGCGGCGAGACACCACGATATTGCCGCGGCGGCGATCCATTTTCAGGATCTGGAACGGCTGCGGCTGGTTCATCAGTGGGCCGACATCGCGCACCGGACGAACATCGACTTGGCTCCCGGGGAGGAACGCGACGGCGCCATCGAGATCGACGGTGAATCCGCCCTTGACGCGGCCGAAAATCACGCCGCTGACACGGCCGCCATCCTGGAACGCCTTCTCGAGACGCGTCCACGATTCCTCGCGCCGCGCCTTGTCGCGGCTGAGCACGGCTTCGCCGAGAGCATTCTCCACCCGCTCGACATAGACCTCGACTTCGTCGCCGATCTTGATGCTCGGCGCCATGCCGGGCATTGAGAATTCCTTCAGCGGCACGCGGCCTTCGGTCTTCAGCCCGACATCGACGACGACGAAATCGCTCTCGACCGCAACGATGTGGCCCTTCACGACCGACCCTTCCGCGGGCGCGCGTGAGACGAAACTCTCTTCGAGAAGGGCCGCGAAATCATCGCGGCTCGGGGTGGCAATGCTTTCAGCTCTGGCCATGCAATCTCCTGTCAAGTGGTTGGTGCGAGATCGGTGGCGATACGCGCCCACGACCGCAAATCCGGTGCAACCGGAACGATGAGGTTGATTTTGCTTCGCGGGAAACTCTGCGGTGCCGCCGGGCCTCCCTAGCCCCTGTGGCGGACCGCGAGCGCTGCCTTCACCTTGTGATCCAAGAGGGCTAAGGCCGCCGCGAATGCGGCGTCTATACCCAAATCGGAGGTGTCCAGCAAGGCGGCATCAAGCGCTTGTTTCAGCGGCGAAATCGGACGATTTCGATCGGCCGCGTCCCGTATACTGAGTTCCGCGAGCACATCGGCCTCTTCGCGGACGATCCCCATCGCCTGGAGTTCCAGCCAGCGCCGGTGCGCCCGCACCTCGGGACGCGCATCGACAAAGAGCTTCGCCGCCGCGTCGGGCGCGATGACCGTCCCGATGTCGCGCCCATCGATCACCGCGCCTTCCGCGCCATGCGGTGGACGGCGCGCGAACTCGCGCTGATAATCGAGCAACTCACCACGTACAGCCGCGATAGCGGCAACTTGCGACGCCGCGCGCCCGACGTCGTCACGACGAAGCTTCGTATCGGTCGCGCGCGAGGGATCGATGGCGCGCGCCGCCCTCACCGCGTCGGCTTCTGACGTGGGATGGCCATTGGCTTCGATCACACCGAGCGCCACCAAGCGATAAAGCGCGCCCGAATCCAGATGTGCAAACCCGTAATGACGCGCGAGCAGCCGCGCGAGCGTTCCCTTCCCGCAGGCGGCCGTTCCATCGACCGCGATCACGACCGGCCCACTCACCTGTTCGTCCGCGTGATGGCGGCGCCGAGGCCGCCCATCAAAGGTTGGAAGTTGGGAAAGCTGGTCGCGATCATGGAGCCGTCATCGACGAGCACGCGATTGCGCGACGAGAGGCCCATGACAAGGAAGCTCATCGCGATCCGATGATCCATGTGCGTCAGCACATCGCCGCCGCCTTTTACGCCGTCAGGTCCACAACCATCGACGATCATCCCGTCCGCGAGTTCATCGACGCTGACGCCGTTCGCCTTCAGCCCCGCGGCGACCGCGGCGAGGCGATCGGATTCCTTCACACGCAACTCTTCGAGCCCGCGCATCGTCGTTTTTCCTTGCGCAAAGGCCGCGGCAATGGCGAGCACGGGATATTCGTCGATCATCGTGGGTGCACGTTCTGGCGGAACATCGGTGCCGCGCAGCGTCGAATGACGCACGACGAGATCGCCGATGCTCTCGCCGCCATTGTCGCGCGCGTTCGCGATGGTGATGTCCGCGCCCATCTCCCTGAGCGTCTCGATAAGGCCGATGCGACGCGGGTTGAGCATCACGCTTCTGATGACGATCTCGGAGCCCGGGACGATCAGCGCGGCGACAAGCGGAAACGCGGCCGACGAAGGATCGCTCGGCACCGCGAGGGGCGTGGGTTTGAGCTCGGCTTCTCCGGAGACGTGGATCGCGCTCGCGCCATCGTTCAAGGGTTCTACCGTGATCTTGCCGCCGAAGGCCTGGACCATGCGCTCGGTATGATCGCGCGTTGCGGCCCGTTCAATGACGGTCGAGCGCCCCGGCACGTTGAGCGCCGCCAGCAGCAGCGCCGATTTAACCTGGGCGGACGCCACCTGGAGCCGGTGCTCGATCGGAAACGGCGTGCGGGCGCCTTTCAGCGTTACCGGCAGGAGCCCGCCTTCGCGCGCGTCCGCGACCGCCCCGAATAACGCCAACGGATCGAGCACGCGGCGCATGGGGCGACGCTTCAAAGACGCATCGCCGGTGAAGATCGTGGTGATCGGCGTGGTCGCGACCGCGCCCATCGTCAGCCGGACGCCCGTCCCCGAATTGCCGAAATCGAGCACATCGGACGGCTCGCGGAACCCGCCGACGCCAACCCCGTGGACGCGCCACTCGCCCTCGCCCACCCGAGCGACATCGGCGCCGAGCCGGCGCATCGCTTCGGCCGTGTTGAGGACATCATCGGCTTCGAGCAGCCCGCTGATCCTGGTCTCGCCCACGGTCAGCGCGCCCAAGATGAGCGCACGGTGCGACACCGACTTGTCGCCTGGCGCGGTCACCGCGCCCTTCAGGGCACCAGCCTTTCGGGCGGTTAGCGGCGACAGCTTGGCTGCGGCATCCATCGCGGAAACGTTCCAATTCGGGCCGTTGGCGGCGAAATCAGGGTCAGGCCTCGGATTGCCTAAAGCAATGAGCGCCACGGGGGAAGCCCGCTTTGACAGACCCGCCCGATCATGGCAAACCCACCGGCCCTTAGTCCCCTTTTCGCCGGAAAGCACCACCTTGGCTAAGCCCGACCTCGGAACCAAGCGAGTTTGTCCCAGTTGCGCGTCCCGCTTCTACGATCTGCAGAAGCGGCCGATCGAATGTCCAAAATGCGCCTTCACCTTTGAGCCCGAAGCGCTTCTGAAGCAGCGGCGCACCCGCGTGCCGGAGCCCGTGGCCAAGCCCGCACCCGTCGTGGTCGCCGACGACGAGGAAGTCGAGGAGGCCGAGGACGAAGAGATGGAGGAAGAGGCGACCGAAGGCGAAGACGAGGCCGAGGAAGCCGAGGCCCCTGAGGTGGTCGAGGAAGCGCCTGTCGAGACCGAAGACGCCGAGAGCGAAGACGGCGAACCGGTCGCTGCCGAAGACACGGCGGAATCCGAGGACGATTTCGAGGACGAGATCGAGGACGAGGACGAGGAAGAAGACGACACGTTGCTCGAAGAGGTCGAGGAAGACGAAGACGACGTCTCGGGCATCATTGACGCCGACATTGAGAAGGATGAGCCGTAGGCTCATCCACGCACGTGGGGCCATAGCTCAGCTGGGAGAGCGCTTGAATGGCATTCAAGAGGTCAGCGGTTCGATCCCGCTTGGCTCCACCACCTTCCGACCAAAACTGATTACTCGCCCGACGGTTTGATCCGCGCGTAAGCGGCGGCAAGGCGATCGAACGTATCAGCAAGCAACTCGAACGCCTCACGGCGGCCCGGATCGGTTTCGACCGCCGCAGCCGCGCGATACGCTTCCGCCTTCTGGCGGTATTGTTTCGCCACCATCTGTGAAGTGGGGTCGCCCTCCCCCGGATCAGACACGCTGGCCTCGTAATGTGAATACGGATGCGCGAGCGTGCCGAAAACCGCGTCTCAAATGTTTGTCGCTGAGGCCCCCCGATAATGATCGCTACAAAGATTCCACACGGAGGCGCTCCGTTGCACAATTGTGTCCAGCTGAAGCGTCGGCATCGAAGGAGACCTTCTTTCCGTGATCTGACAAAAGTCAGATACGCGGCGCTTGCATCAGTGCCAGAAGCCCCGCAGGCGTGATCGGCAGATCGGTGATTCGCACATTGAATGGCGCGAGCGCGTCTTCGATCGCGGAGACAATCGCAGCGGGCGCACCGATCGTGCCGCTTTCGGCCGCGCCCTTGACCCCCAGCGGATTCGTCGGCGAGAGCGATTCCATGTGATGGATTTCGATTCGCGGGACCACGTCCGAGGTCGGCAGTAGATAATCCGCGTAGTTGGTGGTCAGCGGCTGACCGTTCGAATCGTAGAGCATCCACTCATAGAGCGTGGCGCCGATGCCGTGCACGATCGCGCCTTGCACCTGACCTTCGATCATCAGCGGATTGATCATCCGCCCGCAATCATGCACCACGACATAGCGGGTGATCGCAACATGCCCGGTTGCGATGTCGACCTCGACTTCGCAGACATGCGTGCCGTTGTTGTAGGCCATGGCCCGTGGCTGGAAGTCCACGGACGCCGAAAGTCCCGGCGGCAAATTGCCGGGAAGCGCCATGCCCGGAACGCCCATGAGCGCACCCGCGATCGCGCCCAGCGAAATTTCGACGCCCTGCATGCCGCGCCCGCACACCTTGCCGTCGCGCAACTCGAGCTCTTCGGGTGCAACGTTCAACAGTGCAGACGCGGCCGCCATCGCCTTCGCGGCGACGGCGCGCGCCGCTTCGTTCACAGCATTGCCGGCGGTGACCGCCTGGCGGCTCGCATAAGCACCGAGACCGAGCGGTGATGCCGCCGTGTCGCCATCGATCACGTGGATCGCCTCGGGTGAAACCGACAGAGTACTGGACGCGATCTGCGCCAGCATGGTCTTGACGCCCTGGCCCTGCGCGGTGGCGCCGGTCGCGATGACGATCCGCCCTGACGGATGCACGCGCAGCGACGCGCTTTCGAATGGTCCTCTGCCCGTCCCTTCGACGTAGTTGCACAGACCGATGCCGATGTGACGGCCGCGCCGGCGTGCCTCGTCGCGACGCACTGCGAAGTCACTCCAGCCTGCGGCTTCGAGCGCGCGGCGCTGGCACTCGGGATAATCGCCGCTGTCATAGACCATCGTGCTGCCATCGCGTTGTGCGACGCTCGTGGCATAGGGCATCTGCTGCGGCGGAATGAGATTGCGGCGGCGTACCTCATCGCGGTTCAGTGCGAGTTTCTCCGCAATCGCATCGAGCAAGCGCTCCATCACGAATGTACCTTGCGGACGCCCCGCGCCGCGCGTCGGCGCCGCCGGCGTGAAATTGGTGAGACAGAGCGAGACGGTCAGATCGCATGACGGCAGCACATAAGGCCCGATCATGTTGGTCGCCGCGTTGTAGGGAAGCGCAACACCATAGGGCGTATTGGCGCCATGGTCGTGACGCAGGTGCCCGCGGATGCCGAGCAGCCGGCCCTGCCCATCGCACGCGGCCTCGATGTCCCAATCTTCCCTGCGCTCGAGCACGGTCGCGGAAAAGTTCTCGCTGCGATCCTCGATCCACTTGATCGATGCGTTGAGCGCGCGCGCCGCCGCTGGAATGACCAGCTCCTCGGGATGGAACACCGCTTTCGGTCCGAATGCGCCGCCGACATCGGGCGCGATCACGCGCAGCTTCGTTTCGTCGAGACCGAGCGCATCCACCAGGATGGATTTCGCCCGATGCGGCATCTGAGTGTTGGCCCATACTGTGAGTGCGGAGTCGATGGGATCGAAACGCGCGAGCACCGCACGCGCTTCGATGGAATGGCCACCACCTTTGTCCAGGCGGAAGCGCATGGCGATGCGATGCGATGCGCGCGCAAAGGCATCGTTGATGTCGCCGTACCTGATTACATGCTGCGCCACGAGATTGTCGGGGCAATCGAGCCGCGCGCGCGGCGAGCCGGGCGCCAAACCCGCGACCGGATCGGTCACGGCGGCAAGCGGATCCGCGTCGATCTCGATTCCGAAGAGCGCGTCTTCCGCAATCGCGCGGCTCTCGGCGACAACGAGCGCGATCGGCTCACCGACATAGGTCAGCTCGTCGCGCGCCAGCGGATAGGGATCGACCTGAAAACGGATCGCCCCCGACGGCAGCGCCAGCGGGATGCGGTCGCGCGTCAGATAGGGCCGCAGCTCGGCATAGGTGAACACCGCACGCACGCCTTTGATCGCTCGTGCAGCCGCGGCATCCACGCGCTTCAGCCGCGCGTGCGCCTGCGGACTGCGCAGAAGCGCCGCGTGCAGCACTCCGGGCAGCCTGATGTCGTCGACGAACCGGCCCTGGCCGCGCAGCAACGGCCCATCCTCGATCCGCTTGATGCGGCGACCCAGGAGACCAGACTTGTGCAAGCCTTTGATCATGCTGATGGATTTCTACTTTCAACAGTCTGTTCGTCGAATTTCGCGATTTTTTCTGACGTTTGGCGCGAGTCGAAAATTGCAGGTGCTCCTTGTGCAGGTCGTTGATCATGCTGATGGATTCTCGCTTTCAATAGTCCGTTCGTCGAATTTCGCGATTTTTTTCTTCGCGCGCTTCCTCCTCAGTCTTCAGGGTTTGCGGCATCTCTGCAATAGTCCTATAAATTGTCCACAAAGAGGATAATTCCTATTGTCCTAGCGTATGTCAACTCCCGCTCCCGGGCAGGTAGGCTGCGGGAGACGCAGCACAAACGTGCGCGACAATGGAGATGACAGTGAGCGATCCGAGACTGCACCACGCCTGGAACTGGGAGGCGCGCTTCACCGTCAATGGCGTGGCGGCGAGCGATTTCCACGACGTGCTCTCCTCGCTCACGAGCTGGGACGATTGGTGCCGCGCCTGGTCCGCGCGCGCCAAGGTGCACGAGGATCTCGGCCGCGAGGCGCTCGCGGAGAAGGCTCATGTCAGCGCCGCCGAGCACCTGGCGCGCGCGGCCGTCACCTACCACTTCGCGAAATATCTCTTCGTGCAAGACATGAAGCAGATGCGCGACGCGCACATGAAGGCGGTTGCGTGCCTCGATCTCGCGCTCCCCTTTCTCGATCCCCCGGGCGAGCGCGTGGCGATCCCCTATGAGGGCAAGACGCTCGCGGGCACGTTGCGCCGGCCGCGCGCCCTGCCGAAGGGCGCCAGGCCGCCGATCGTGCTGATGACCATGGGTCTCGACTCCACGAAAGAAGAGCTGCTCACCT
>Ga0111538_10014894_pt1 | contig 10239 bp, 7 predicted proteins | sample SoiMethybrSBSTD1_FD_79669 | JGI IMG/M metagenome (GOLD analysis project Ga0111538, IMG submission 79669) | Bulk soil microbial communities from a Populus tree surrounding site in Tennessee, USA - Soil MetaG P. TD hybrid SBSTD1 (version 2)... | ecosystem: Environmental > Terrestrial > Soil > Tree... | reverse complement strand
TGGGCGTGAATGCTGAAAACGCCAGCCAACGGCCGCACACTTCCTGTTCCATCAATTGCTGGTTGTAGCCGCAGGTATCGGAGCCCCAGTTCGGATATCCCATCACGGCTGCGCGCTGCACACCCACGATCGACCCGCGCAACCCTTCCTGTGTGCCGCCGATGTCGCCGCCCCAGAAGATGGCATAAGGACCGGAGCCCGTATATCCCGCGCGTGGCATCACGATGAAGTCTTCGCCTCGATGTTTCTTCGCCACTTCGTAGGTGGCTCGAACGAATTCGGCAGGATAGGCGTTGCGGTATTCGCGCAGCGTGCGTTCGTCAAAAACCTTGAGTGCTCCGTTTTCCGGAATGTTTTCCTCAGCGCGGTCGAGCTTGAATCCGGCCACGCCGAGGCGCAAGAGTTTCGCAACGCCATCCTGCCAGTAGGCCTTCGCTGCTGGATTGGTCAGATCAACCAGCGGAAAATTCTGGCCGCCCCGGGGGCCCGTCTGGCCGGGCCAGCCATAGCCTTTGGCTAGCGCTTCTGTTTCCATCGCTCCCTTGAAGAAAGGCCCGATCCACAGCAGCGTCTTGATCTGAAGTTGATCGAGCCAGCGTGTCATCTCGGCAAAGCGCGGCAGTCGTTGCTCATCGATTTCGAAATCGTCGTAACCGATCTGTCCGGGCCCCCAGGGACGGTCGATCCAGTACACGCCATTCGGAATGCCGAACGCCTGCATCATGAGAATGTCTTCCATGACTTCGGAATTGAACGGCCCGGTCACCGGCGTTCCGTCGTAGTAGGTCGTGCGCTGCGTGTGCTCATCGCGCCAGCGCCATGGCCGGTATGTCCACTTCGGTGGCAACACCGGTGGTCCCGCCTCGATCGCGTGTGCGCGAACGAGCGCGGCGGGATTGGCAGCGGTCGCGACCTTGACCTCGAAAGACGAGCCTTCGAATTCCACGAGGACGCGGTCCGGACGGGTTTGCGCGAAATCAAACAGACCGGGCCATGTTCCTTTTGCAAATACGGAGTATCCGCGCGACGACAGATAGAAAGGCGCGTACAGAGAGAGCGTCGGCTTCACGAGCATGTCCAGCTTTTGGCCGCGCAGATTCATAGCTGTTGTGATGCCGGGCGCCCATGATGCCTGCTGCGGTCCGTCCACGACACGCTCCATGAGCCCGGTGTAGTACTCGTCTGGCAACGCCTCCAGCGCGAAGCCCCATTTGACGATGCCATCGCGCGGTGTTGCTGTTAGCGCGATGGTGAACGCGCCTGCCTGCGGGGAAACCGTCAAGCCAATCGATCGTCCATCCGGCATTCGCGTTTCGCCACTCCAGCGCGTGCCGCCAACTGTTCGAACGCCTCCAGTGAGAGAGGCAGGCAGGGCGATGCGTCCGGCGGCAGTTTCGTAAAAGAGGCCGTCGAGTTTGAGGGAGCGGCCTTGTTTGAGGTTGCCGGATTGGAGAACTATTGCAGCGGAATTCTGCCGGGATTGCACAGGGGTCGATATCAAGCTGGTTGCGAGGATCAGAATTAGAAGCAGAAGACGAGTCCTTGATAACATTGCGGCATCCTATATGCCTCGCGGGACGCGCGTCCAGTTGGTTTGACCCCGAAACTCCGATGAGTTCTCTTGCGGCTGCTCCAGCTGCGGACAAGAATGTCTGTCATGAAACGACAGAAATCCTAGCCAATTCTCCGCGTCTCTGTGTCCTCTGTGTCTCTGCGGTGAACACTAGCCTGATTACTTTATCGGCACGCGTTGTTTCAATTCTTCCAGCCAGTTCTGCACGAACTCGAACTGCAGGTTCGAGCGCTGTAGGGGTGCTGCCTGAGGTACCGGCATGACCACAATAAACTGCTTCCCGTCGGGTGTGATGTCGTAATTCCTTGCGGAGGTCGTTCCAAGCAGAACACCTGCAGGCATGGGAACAGGCGACGGCTTACTGAACGAGAATGAGGTTCCGGTCTGAACGGCCACACTGAAGAGTTTGTCCCGTTGGCTGGTGGCATAGAAAAGTTGACTGCCGTCAGCCGACCATAGGGGAAAGAGTCCGCCGTCTGTGGTGATCTGATATTTCGATCCGGCGGGGTAGGACTGAACGTACACCTGATTGGAAGTTACATATGCGAGCCATTTCCCATCGGGCGAAAACACGGCGTCGCGTGCAGGTGTGTCCAGGAACCGCACGGGTTTGGTGTCGCCCTCTCGTGGACGCATCCAGATGCTGACTACAGCATCTGGCGGCCAGAAGAGGAACGCGAGCATTCTGCTCGACGGATGCTCCGATGTCGGAATGTGGATGACTCCTGGCTCTGAACTTGTAAGCCGGTCAGCAGATCCCGTACCGTCCGCACTTTGCCGGAACAAGCCGGATTCCGACTGCGAGGAAAAGATCACGTCCTTTCCGTCAACACTCCAGTGTGGATAGGTGTCCCTTCCGCCGAAGGTGAGCCGGCGCAGAGCACTGCCGCCGTTGAGATCATAGATCCACACGATGTTCTCTTTTGTGATTGTTCCATTGCCAATTGTCGAAACCGTCAGCCGTTTTCCGTCCGGAGAGAACCGCGGTCCCTGGAAATTGCGCGGCTCGAGGGGCAACGGTTGCGCCTTGCCGCTTCGATCCACCAGCGTGAGCGTTCTCCCGGGCTCGGGCGGCAACGCGTTCTGCCCGCGAAGGTAAATGAGGGAGCCGCTATCGGAAAAAGAGTACTGGGCTGCGCCGGAGAGGCCGCCCGCGGCGGGGCCGGTGGCTGGCTGCAGAACACCTTCGATGATGGGGGCGGCTTTCCCGTTGACGCTCAAACTCCCCAGATCGAAGGGCATCGCCCAAACGGAGCCGGATGTTTCGTAGACAAGATGGCCGGAGGGTACGACCCGGGCATCCGTGCCCCCGTGCACGAGCAGCTTCCTTTCACCAGAAGGCAACGGTTGCACGACAATGTCCGCCTGATTCCAATCGACGGCCCCCTTCCCAATGTCCGCCAACGTGAACAGCACGGCCTTATCTTGACCGAGAGTCGTTGGGCCAAACACGCGCTGCGAACTTTCAGCGCGGACCAATTCTTTGGGTTCACCGCCATCCGCGGAGACGCTCTGAATGCTGTTGCCATCCGAAAAGACAATACGATCGCCGGCCCAACTCGCTCCAAAGGGGATGGTTGTCTTCAATATCGGTATCGGCGGTCCACCCGCTGTCGGTACTTTCTTAATTGTCGATTCGGAATAGAAACCGATCCATTGGCCATCCGGGGAGAAGAATGGAGAGTGAGATTGTTCTGCACCGGGAATCGGCCGGCCTTCCGACTCGGACAGGCTTCTCAGGAAAAGCTGGTTGTTGGCGACGTACACCAGCTTTGTTCCATCGGGAGAGATTGCAATGTTCTGCCGGCCATTCGCTGTCGTGAACCGTTGGTCCACAGGCAGCACGATCTGAGATCGAATGATCGGTAACGTAGCGGAAGGTTTCAACGTCCAGGCCGCAGCGGCGGCGAGAGCGGCGGCCGCAAGCACGGGAATCCAGCGTTTCCATCGAGCTCGTATCACCGGTGAAAGTGAAGGAGGTGGGGCGGATTCCGGCGGGGCGGCCATTATTCTTTCGATTTCGACCGCGACGTCACCGATATCCCGCCAGCGTCGGCGTTCGTCCTTCTCCAGGCATCGCTTGAGAAGGTCCAGAACTCTTGGATGAAGACCTGCCGCAAGCGCGTTCCAGTCCGGTTCCGTTTTCAAGACTGCGGCAAGAAGATCGGACGCCGTATTCCCGCCGAAAGCGGGCTTTCCAGTCAGCATCTCGTAAACCACCGAACCGAAAGCAAAGATATCCGTGCGACGGTCTACATTCGCGCCACGCGCCTGTTCCGGCGACATGTAGGCCACGGTGCCTACAATCATTCCCGATGCGGTCATCCTCGTCGGAGTCCTCGAGAGATCCGCAGGTTTTTCGTCTCGAACTTTGGCGAGACCGAAATCGAGAATCTTGACTCCGTTGCGTGTGATCTTGATGTTCGCCGGCTTCAGGTCCCGATGAATAATCGATTTCTCATGCGCCGCTTCCAGTCCTTCTGCAATCTGCCTGGCGAGCGCCAGCGATTCCTCGATTGGGATCGGCCCACGAGCGATTCGCTCTGCAAGGGTCTCGCCTTCGACGAGTTCCATGACGAGAAACTGAGTCCGTTCGAATCTGGCGAAATCATAAATTGCCGCGATATAAGGGTGATTGAGTGATGCCAGGACCTCGGCCTCTCGCTGGAATCGAGACACGCGGTCGCTATCCTGGGTAATTGCATCCGGTAATGCCTTGATCGCGACATCGCGCTTCAGGTTGGCATCCCAGGCGAGATAGACCTCGCCCATCCCACCGGCGCCAATACGCTCTTTAATGTGGTAATCACCGAATATCGCGCCCGGCGTAACCTTACTGCCGGCCACGGAAGGGGTGAGGCCATCGGCTTGTGACGGATCATTCATCGATTACTCCGAACGTACTCCATGGACTCTCCGAATTCCTTTGTAGTGGCGACATTGTACGCCAATCGTCCCCTGGCGCTGTAGGTGAAGCCGTTCATGAATTCTCGACTCCGAACGAACCTCACGAAGGTTTCCGATTCCTGTACACTGACGTCCCAGAATTTGAAAATTCGTCGCGGCGAGGAGATCCCTGCGCCGCTCCGAACGACTGTTAACAACAAAAAAAGGAGCAGCAAGAATGAATAGGAAGACTGTGGCAGCGGTACTGCTTGCGTTGGTGTCGATCAGTGTCGCCACGTTGTTTGCGCAAACTCCCGCGCCGAATATGAGTTTCTTCGTGACAAGCTCGAATCCCAAGGGCGGCAACCTTGGCGGCCTGGCGGGTGCAGATGCGGTCTGTCAGACCCTGGCTCGGGCGGTTGGCGCGGGCAACAAGACCTGGCACGCCTACCTGAGCACGAGTACTGTTGATGCGAAGAGCCGAATCGGAAATGGTCCCTGGCGTAACTTCAAAGGCGAGCAGATCGCTGCAAATGTTGCGGACCTGCATAGCGCAAACAACAAGATCTCGGCAGCAACCTCACTGACCGAGAAAGGCACCGTGCCCAACTATCTTGGTGGGAATCCGCCGGCGCCGCTTGCGCAGCCGTTGCAGCATGACATTATGACGGGAACGAAAGAAGACGGGACGAAGGACGCGGACACCTGCAAGGACTGGACCGTCGGGAATGCCGACGCAAAGACGATGCTGGGTCACGCGGATCGCCTGGGACGCAACGCCGGTGTGAACTCCTGGAACGCGATTCATGCTTCGCAGGGATGCGGCTTAGAGCAACTCGCTCCGACCGGCGGGGCCGGATTGTTCTATTGTTTTGCAACCAACTGACGCTTGCCACAATCGCACTGCCTGAGCGCCATGTCCCCGGAGTCATTGACTCAGGGGGCGTGGCGCGAAGTTCAAGGCTTCTGAAACTCACTCGGGTTTCAGTAGTCTTACCCCGAAATTTCGACTTGCTCAGATAGAATGGCGGCCCGATGGAGGAACAGACCCTATTGCATTATCGCCTCCTCGACCGGGTTGGCGGCGGGTGAGATGTTAGATCGCCGGTTCGAATAGTTCTGAAGCGCGGGAAATATCGCAAACCAGAAGCAGATCATTGGGCAGTGGCAGGCAGAGGATCCTGTATTCCTGCCAATCGACCTTGAAGATACCCATCATGCCTCCCTTCAGCGGCCGGAGGGAAAAGCTGCGTTGTGGCCGAAGCCGATAGATTCGCTCCAGCGCCAGCCATGCGAGCTCGGGGTGGAAACTCATGAGCTGGTCATTCGCGTTTCGAAGAATCTGAATTTCAAGGACAGGGTCTTCCCACCAGTCCGTTTCAAAGCATAGAAGCTCCTCCAGACGCACTCCTCGTTCGCCGTCGTTGACGGCTTGCTGTTGTTGAAGAAGTCGCTCGCGGACTCTGGGGCGCAAAGCAAGGCCAGGTTCCGGATTTTCCCGCCACTCTGCTTCTTTTTCTTCGCATACGCGGCGGATGCGCTCTCGTTGCTCCTCTGGAGTGAGCTTGAGAAAATCGAAAAGTCCGCCAAACCAATCGTCGTCCATAGCGGCGCTACTGTAGCTCGACTCAGCCGTTTCGGTGAAACAAAAGGAAATCGATTTAGACCTCTGCGCGTGAGCGGGCGCGAAGAACATCTTTTGTGATAGCGTACCGCCCGTCTGCACCGCAAAAACCACGACGAGGAACAGCTATGCATCTTTCCACGCACAATTGGATGCGCGCCGAACCGCTGGAAGTCACCCTGAAGCGCATCAAGCGACTCGGTTTTGAGAGCATCGAAATCAGCGGTGAGCCGGACCAATACCCAACCCGAACCTCGCGCCCTCTGCTGAAGCAGCACGGAATCCGCTGCTGGGGCGCGGTCACGCTGACGCTCGGTCGTCGCAATCTGGCCGCTAAGGACGAGGCGCAGCGCGCGGAGTCGGTCGAGTACGTCAAGTCTGTCGTCACGATGATTAAAGAACTCGAGGGTACCGAAATCACCATCGTGCCCGCGACTGTGGGCAAGATCGCGCCCGACGGAACTCCGGAGGAAGAATGGAAGTGGGTCGTTGAGGCGCTCAAAGAGGTCTATATCCACGCGATGAAGAGCGGTGTCCAGATGGCCATCGAGCCGATCAATCGCTACGAGACTTATTTCGTGAATCGCGCGGACCAGGCGCTGGCCCTGGCGAAGGACGTCGGGCCCGAGTGCGGCGTCTGCCTCGACGTGTTCCACATGGTCATCGAGGAAGTGGATATGTTTGCCGCGATCCGAAAGGCCGGCAAGAAGCTCTACGACGTCCACGTTGCCGACAATAATCGACTCGCGCCCGGTATGGGCGGCGTCGATTGGGGCAGGCTCGTCACGACGCTGCGCGAGGTCGGATACGACGGCGCGCTCACCATGGAAGCGGTCGCCTCGGTGGATCGCACGCCCGTCACACCGTGGAAGAACCAGGTCGAGACGAACCCGGTCGATATCTCACCCGAACAGCTCAAGTTCATCCAGGACCACGGCAGCAGCCTGTTATCGGAAGAGTTCTACACAATGTTGTACGAAATGGCGTCGAGAACGCTGCTTCCGCTCATTCGATAAAAGAATCATGAAGATTCGAGACGTTGACGCTGTCTGGCTCCATTGTCCGATTCCCGAGTCGAAGCAGCACACGTCCGACTTCGGCCGAATCACCGCATTCGACGGCGTGATCGTCACGATTCGCACTGACGACGGGCTCGTCGGGTTCGGCGAGGCAAAGGCAGGAGTCGGCAGCTCTGGCAACGGTGCCGCGATCGTGGCGATCATTCAGAATGAACTGCGGCCGTTGCTTGTTGGCCAAGACGCACGAAACATTTCACGGCTGTGGAATCGAATGATGAATGGATCGCGCGCGGAGCTTTCCGAGCGTTTCGGCCGGTCTATGCCGATTCTTGGGCGGCGCGGTATCCATGTCGCCGCGATCAGCGGTATCGACCTCGCGCTGTGGGACATCGCCGGCAAAGCCCGCAACTGTTCGGTGCTCGATCTCGTCGGAGGCGCCTGTCGCGATCGTGTGAAGGCTTACGGCAGCGGCGGCTGGGGCGATCATACCAGGATCGGGGACGAGCTCCGGAACTACATCTCGCAGGGTTTCGCCGCCGTGAAAATGCGCGTTGGGGCTATGGACGGCAGGGTGGAGGAGAGCCTGTCGCGTGTGCGCGCTGCGCGCGAAGCGGTCGGCCGCAATATCGATCTCATGGTGGACGCTCACGGCACAATGACTGTCGCCCAGGCGAAGCGGTTCTGTGACGGGGCGAAGGACCTGGAGCTTCGATTCGTTGAGGAGCCGGTGATGACGGATGATCGCGCAGGACTCGCCGAAGTTCGCAAGGCGAGTGCGTTGCCGATCGCCGCAGGAGAGAGCGAGTTCACACGCTTCGCGTTCGCCGAGCTGATCGATCGCCGTGCGGCCGACGTTTTACAGCCGGATCTCGCGATCACGGGCGGCTTTTCCGAAGGCCTCAAGATCGCGGCCCTCTGCGAGGCGCATCGATTGGAGCTTGCGCCCCACTGCTGGGGATCCGCGATTTCGTTCCGCGCCGGACTGACATTGGCATTCGCCAGCAATGCGGGCGTGTACATGGAAGTTCCCATGGGCGCCGATCCGCTGTTGCGCGAGATGGCTTCGATCGATCTGCATCTCACCGATGGCGCGCTGGGGCCACCTTCTGGCCCGGGCTGGGGCGTCGAGCCCGATGCGGAATTCCTGAAGCGGTTTGCACAAAAAGGATGAAGACCATGGAACGGAAAGACGACTTCCTTATTCAGCACGTCAATGTGAATGTCGAGGATCTCGACGCCGCCATCCCTTTCTATCGCGACATCCTCGGCCTGCCGCTGGACGACACGCCGGACCAGGGCTTCCGATGTCAGTTTTTCAGGATCGGGCAGACGGCGCAGCAGATTCACATGAACGAGATGCACGATGAACGGCAGTTCCGTGGTCACTTCTGCCTTGTCGTGCCCGACTTCATGACCGTCTTCCGGCGCGCAAAGGCCGCGGGCGTGATCGATGTGGCAGCGTGGGGAAAGGTGCGCCAGCTTCCGAACGGGAAGATGCAGATGTTCGTGCGGGATCCCTCGGGCAACCTGATCGAGATCGCAAGCGCGAGCAGCGAGTCGATCGATCTTGCAGTCTTCCGTGACCACGCAGACCTTGTGGAACCCCAGCGTGGCGTCTATCGAATGGCGCCGGGCGCGAGCGTTGGCCGGCACGAGACCTCATGATTCTTCTGCTGGAGAGTTTGCATCCCGACGCGGAAGCCCTGCTCGAACGCTGTGAGCCAATCGTGCGCACCGCCGATCCGTCTGCCGACGTTCGAGCGATCCTGACTCGCGGGCGCGGTCAGATTACCGATGCGCTTATGGGTTCGTTCCCAAATCTTCGCGTGATCGCCCGCGCCGGAGTGGGCCTCGATAACCTCGACACAGCGGCCGCTGCGCGCAGGAACGTCTCCGTGATTTTCGCGCCGGGGATGAACGGTCGCACGGTTGCCGAGCACACGATCGCTCTGATGCTAGATCTCGTACGAAGGATCACACCGTGGGCTAACGCGTGCGCGTCGGGACACTGGGACGACCGTGCGCGTTATCAGGGTGGGGAACTCGCGGGATTGACGCTCGGCATCCTCGGCTACGGCAACATCGGGAGACGTGTCGCGCGTCTCGCGAGCGCGTTCGAGATGAAGGTCGTCGTGCTTGAACGCAGCGGAAAGGCCATCGAATGCGAGTACGCGACGCTACGGCTCGAGGAGTTGCTCGCCGTCGCGGACGTGGTCACGCTGCATTTGCCGCTCACGAACGAGACGAAGGGAATCCTCGGTGCGGAACAGATCGCGCGGATGAAGCCGTCGGCGTGCCTCGTCAATACGTCTCGCGGCGCACTTATCGATCAGGAAGCTTTGCGCGCGGCGTTGCTGGCAGATCGTCTCGGTGGGTTTGGCGCCGATGTGCTCCATGTTGAACCACCCGCTGCGGACGATCCGCTGCTTCGCAGTCCGCGCGTGTTGCTCACGCCTCACGTCGCATCGCTCACGGGCAGAACCTATCGCGAGATGTGTGTGTTTACGGCGGAGAACGTCGTGGCTGTCTTGGAAGGCCGGGCTCCCGCGAGTCCCTCGGTTTTCGGGGGAATTAACCGCGGATTACGCGGATGAAGCGGATGACACGGATAGGTTTGAGATCCGTGTCATCCGCTTCATCCGCGTAATCCGCGGCTAATTGCCCCCACGTTCGCGCAAGAAAGCGATGGTTGCGGGGTCGATTGCGGGCGCAGGACCAGCAGCGGGACCTCCGCGTCCGCGTCCGCCCGCGGGAGTCGCGGCTGCCGGAACGCCGAGCGCAATATCGAGAGGCGTTCGTCCACTCGAGTCCTTGAGATCCAGCCTGGCGCCCTTCTCCACGAGCATCCGCACGAACGCTGGGCCGCGGTCCAACGTCTGATGCAGAAGCGTGGCGCCGTTTGTTCCCACCGCATTGACGTTAGCGCCGCGATCGAGCAACAACCGGATTGCCTGGAACATCGGCGTGTCGGGAGTGAGCGCGCGGGCGCCACGCCCCGTGAGGGCCACCATCAAGGTCGTTGTACCGTTTGGCATAGCGCGGGAGGGATCGGCGCCGTGATCGAGAAGCGCTTTCATCACGTCAAGATCCAGAGCCTTTGCCGCGCGCATCAATGGGGTCGCGCCGTTCCCCAGCGC
>Ga0111538_10014893_pt1 | contig 10240 bp, 9 predicted proteins | sample SoiMethybrSBSTD1_FD_79669 | JGI IMG/M metagenome (GOLD analysis project Ga0111538, IMG submission 79669) | Bulk soil microbial communities from a Populus tree surrounding site in Tennessee, USA - Soil MetaG P. TD hybrid SBSTD1 (version 2)... | ecosystem: Environmental > Terrestrial > Soil > Tree... | reverse complement strand
CGCCCAGCTGTCCTTGCCGCCGGACAGGCCGACCATGACCCGGTCGCCATCCTCGATGAGATTGTGCTCGATGATGCCCTTGGTCACCTTTTTGGCGAGGCGGGACTCGAGCTCGGTGCGATACGCCATTAGAGAGATTCTAAACGCTGTCCCTCATCGAGACCACCCGGGCCGGCACGCCGACGGCGACGGCCCTGGCCGGCACCGGTTCCCGGACTACCGCGCCCGCCCCGACAATCGCCCCCGCGCCGATGGTGACGCCATCGAGAACCTTCGCGCCGGCGCCGAGCCACGCCGCGTCGCCGACCTGCACGCCTTTCGAGCGCCTCGACTGCTCGAGGACCGGTACCTCCGTGCTCGAAAAGTCATGGTCGCCGCCGATGACATACGCATAGGCTGCGATCAGAACGTTCGCGCCAATGCGCACGTGGCTCGCTGAAAACACTTCACAGTTGAATCCCAGGTTGGCGCCGTCGCCGAGCTCGATGTCTCCGTTCTTACATGACAAGATCGTGTTGCGCCCGATGAAGACACCACTGCCGATGCTGATGCCATGGTTCGAGTCGCCTTTCGCGTCGAGCAGGCAGTTGTCATCGATGACGACGTTGCTGCCGACGTGAATTTTATGGGGATGGCGCAGGACGACGTTCTGGCCAAACACGACGTTGCGGCCGCACGATCCGAGCAGCAGCGGATAGAGCTGCTTCCGGAGGGCCAGCCCGAAGGCGCCGGTGCGGGCCTGCGCGAGCGCGACAATGAGCTCATATTTGAGAAGCGCAGCCAGCCCGGGACGTCCGACGATCAGCGCCGCGTACTTTGCCCGGCTCGACTGGCCGGACGCGAACAGCTGATCTTGCGCGCGTGGAATCGCACGGTCACCATCCGGGCGGACTCCCTGGTTGGTGGCCTCAGATCCAGCCATGTGAGCGATACCAGTCCAGTGTCCGGGCGATGCCGTCCGACAGTCCCACCGCCGGCGCAAAGCCGATTTCCTGGCGCGCGCGGGTGATGTCGAACGCCCGGCTCTTCGTATAGAAATCAACCCGCCGCCGGTACAGCGGCGGCTCGATGCCGAGCGGCACGCACACCGCTTCGCAGAGGGCCCCGACAATCCAGAACGGCCACACCGGCAGCCGCACCCACGGCGGCTTGACGCCGGCGACGTGTGCCACCCGGCGAACGAGCTCGTTCAATGTCGTGACCTCCCCACCAGCGAGGATGTAGGTGCGACCGGCTGCGGACGGGTGCGTGCCGCACAGAACGAAGCCGTCCACCAGGTCATCGATGTAGGTCAGATGGTAGTAGATCCGGCCGTCGCCCAGCATCGGAAAGCGCTGATGCGCGACGCCGCGAAAAAGCTTGAGCAGGCGCCGGTCGCCCGGTCCGTAAATGCCGCTCGGCCGTGCGATGACGACCTCGATACCCGATTCGGCACCGGTCTCACGCGCGCGCTGCTCTCCTTCGAGTTTCGTGACCTGATAGACGTCCCCCGGCTTGAGCGGCGCATCCTCGGTCGCCGGCGGATGCTCGACGTCTCCATGGACGCCAACCGTGCTGCAGTGCACGACCCGCCGCACGTGGTTCGCCGCAGCGGCAGCGACGAGGTCCTTGACTGCCGTTGCGTTCACGGCGCGGTAGGTGCCGTTCGGAATGCCCGCCTGGCGGTAAACCGCGGCGATGTTGAAGACGATGTCGACGCCGAGCGTCGCGCGCGCCAGCGATTCGCGCTGGCAGAGGTCGCCCGCGGCGAGCTCGACGCCGTGCTGCGCGAGGTCGCCGCTTGCCAACGGGTTGCGGACCAGCGCCCGCACGGTCCATCCTCGGCGAACCAGCGCGCGAGCGAGATGACCCCCGGTGAAGCCTGTCGCGCCGGTGACTAGAGCGCGCACCGTTCGGCCACGAGGGTCACCGGCGATCCGAGCAGGCGCAGCAGGCCCAGACGATCGAGCCAGTCCTCGACCGCGACGGTGAACCGGCGTGAGTTGATCGTCTTGTGCAGCGCGATCGGCAGGACGAACTGTCGATGCACCGACCGCACGCGGTAGCCGCAGGCGGCGAGCGTCTCCTCGATCTGGCGGTACGAGAAGACGCGATACGGCTCGGTCCGCCCGCCGGCGGCCGCGACCAGGCGACGCCCGAGCGATTGAATCAGCGCGACGCTGTGCGACGACGGATAGTCGAGAATCACCAGCTGATCAGCCACACGGCACAGCTCCGAGAGGCACTGCTGCCAGTGCGGCGTATGCATGATGACCCGCAGGCTGATGACGACGTCGAACGCGCGATCGTTGAAATCGAGCCGGTGGGCATCGCCGGTCGTGAACGTGACGCGAAGGCCCTGTTCCGCGGCATGCTGACGGGCCACCGCCAGCATTTCCTCGGATGCGTCGACACCCGTGACGCGCGCTCCGCCCCGGGCCATCAGCAGAGCGGCACGACCCGTGCCGGTTCCGACGTCGAGAATCGGCCGGTCCTGAATCCTGCCGACGAAGTTCGCCAGCACACGGGCCTGTGTCGACGCGACTAACTCACCAATCGGCCCACCAAAGCGGCGATCGTCGAATCGCTTCGCGACGTCCGGATCGCTGTACAGCTTGTAGCTGTAATGGTCGCGCGACGCTCGTTCGTTCACGCGAGATCCTTCACGTCGTTTGGACCGGCGGCGCCGCGAACCGGCGCGTCCACCGGTGGCACGCTCAGCGCCTGGACGGCCTGACGAGTGTTCTCTAAATACGCCGCGTAGCTGTACTTCGTGTCCGCCAGGTGCCGGGCGCGCTGACCCATCTGAGCGGCGCGATTGGGATTGCCGAGTGCAAGCAAAACTCCTTGCGCGAACGCGCCGGACGTGGCCTCGGTCAGGATGGCAGTCTCGTCCGACAGCACCTGCGTGTGGGTGAGCAACCGGGTGGCCACGATCGGCCGCCCGGAACGCAGGTACTGGTAGATCTTCAATGGCGTGTTCGTACCGCGGGATCGAGGGGACACGAGGACATCGGCGGCTTGGAGGTAGGCCGGAATCTCACCGGCGGGCCGTTCACCGGCGAACAACGTCACGTCGTCCACCCCAGCGGCCCTCGCCTGTTCCTGCGCCTGCTGCACCTGATGCGGTTTGCCGCCGGCAAGCACTAGTCTGGCGTCTGGCCGCACACGCCTGACGTCGGCCATGGCTGCGAACAGAAGGTCGAGACCCTGGTAGGCTTCGAACGTTCCGGTGTAGAGCACCATCGGCGTCGCACTCGAGATGCCGAGGCTGGTCCGAATCGCCGTGGCTTGTTCCCGGGTTGGCTCGCCCTCCGCTGACCCGGGCGCGTTCTCAATGAGGACGATGCGCGCCGACGGATCGACCGCGCGCGCCGTGTCCATCAGGGCCGGGCAGATGACGATGACGACGCGAGACCATCGGATCATCAGTCGCTCGGCGATCTGAAAGATCCCACGGATGACACGTGATCCGCTGAAGGCAAAGTTCGACAATTGCTGCGGCAGGCTCGAATGCATGTCGTACAAATGGGGCACCCGTAGCAGGCGAGCGAGCAGAACGCCGATGACGCCGCCTTCTTCATGCGAATGAACCAGATCGTACGATCCGGCAACCGCGCGCCGCAGCGTGCTCACGGCCAACAGCGCGTCGAGTGGAATCTTGGCCGCCGACGGACCGATCTTGACGTCCCGGACGAACGGTGGACGCGCGCAGCGGAAGACGCGAAGTCCGGGCATCGATACGTCTTGGCCAAACGGATATGTCACGAGATCGATTTCATGGCCGAGGTCAGTCAGCGCACGAATGCGGTGGAATTCACTGAATGGCGTCCCGCGCGGCTCGAAGAACGGCTCGGGCGCGATCATCAGGATGCGCATGGATCTGGCAATTCTGGCACGAATCCAGCGTAAAATGGCTTTACCTTCTTGATGTCCGTCGAAGAACAGGACACCTCCTCCGCCCGCAATCGCCTGATGGTCGCCGTGAGAGTCATCGTCAGCGTCACGCTGCTGGCGATTCTGCTCGAGCGTGTCGACCGGGCGGCACTGTGGAGCAGCGTGCGTCAGGCGTCGGTGGCGTGGCTCGCCGTGGCGCTCGCCATCTACTTCGCGCACATCTTGACCGGCGCGTGGCGGTGGCGGTTGCTGCTCGGCACGCAAAACGTATACGTACCGCAGCGCGATCTACTGTCGTCGCTGCTCGTTGCCTACTTCTTCAACAACTTCCTGCCGAGCAACATCGGCGGTGACGTCGTCCGCATCCGCGACACGGCACGGCCGGCGCGATCGCGGACGCTGGCGACGCTGGTCATCCTTGCCGATCGCGTGCTGGGGGTCATCGGCCTGTTCCTGGTCGCTGCCGTGGCGTCGACGATTGCCTTCGAGATGAAGGGCCGGGCCGGCGCGCCTATCCTGCCGGTGTGGTTATGGACAATCCTCGCCGCCGCGATGGCCGTCGTCGTACCGGTCGTGGCATCGCCCGAGCACATGGGCCGCCTGCTGACGCCGCTGACGCGCCTTCACCCCGAGTGGGTCGGCAACCGCATCGACACACTGACGCAAACGCTGCATCGATTTCGCGCCAGCCCGACGATCCTGGCCACGTGTTTCACCGGCGCCGTGGCCGTTCAGTCGATGCTGGTCATCTACTATCTCGCGGTCGTTTACGCGCTGAATCTGCCGGTGACCGTGTGGGATCTGGCGGTCATCGTTCCGGTATCGCTGGTCGTGCAAATGCTGCCGGTCTCGCTAAACGGCTTCGGGCTGCGCGAAGCGACCTTTTCGTTCTACTTCACGCGGATCGGACTGCCGGTGCAGTCGGGAGTGCTGCTTTCGCTCGTCGCCGCGGGCCTGGCCATGGTGTTCTCCCTTAGCGGGGCCGCGGTCTACGTGACGCGCGAACGCACGCTGCCTTCCACGGGAGCGCAACAGGCCTGACGAACTTCAGGCTTTGGGCTGTGGCCTTCGGGAAACCCTACTGCACAACCGATCTGACGGCGCGAAAGTTGACCAGCACCGCCAGATTCCGGCTGTCATTTGACGTCGGGTCCTGCAGACGCGGCGTGAAGCCATCAGACGAGAGCGCCGTCAACAGATAGGCGTAGCTGTTCAACCCGCGCACGCCGCGAGCCGGCACGTCGAAAGTGACTGGTTTGCGCGGTTCCAACGTGTGGCTGATGGTTGCCCCTCCCATCGACATCGAGAACACGGTTCGAATCGGCGAAAAGGCGGTGACGGTGACGTGGTCGATGACGTCCTCGCAGCGGACGATGATCTCGGCCCGGCCGTCGCCAGCGATCCACATGCCGGGCGGCTCCGGCGGAAAGGCATGCTGGTCGAGAAAATACAGCAGCATCTGCGGATCCTGCCCGTACGGAATGCGCCCTCGCAGGCTCGTGTCGAGCATCACCGGAAGGTCGTTGGCCATGGTGAGTTCGACCGGAAGCCGTCTGGCGAACCCGCGCTGAGTCGTCTCCCACGTGAACTTGGCCGCGGCGAACGGATTGACGAGCATCTTCGCCGTGAAGAGTGCCCCGCCCACCCAGGCCAGCAGTGCACTGCCGGGCCACAGCAGCGGTGGCGTCACGAAGAAAATCGCCGGATAAATTGACAGGAAGTAGCGGTTTCCCGGTGGACCGCCGCCCCCGCTCCAGGTATACGGCAGGAATAGCAGGAGCACGACGGCCGAGGCGCCGATACCCGCCAGGTTCAGCACCCGCCACGCGGCCAGACGCTCGCGTGACGCCGCCCACGCCAGGAGCGCGACGACCCCTGGAAAGAAGTACGGTACGAATCCGAAGTGGCGGCCGACGAGGAAATACTTCAGGTTGGTACCGAAGCGGTTCACGAGCTCGCACGGCTCGAGCACGACCGCAGCGTCGGAATCGTTGGTGGTGACCAGCGCTCGCGTATCCCAAGCATTCTGTGCCGAGCCGTCGAATGGAAATCGCCCGTAGAACGTCGATCGATCGCCTCCCTGGTAGTTGAACTCGCCGGTGATGAGCGCGTTGCAGAAGAACAAGCCGCCGGTGGTCGCTGCGAAGACGAGACCGACGAGGAACCCTTGAACGACGGCTCGTCGCCACCACAGCAGGAGCACCAGTGGAACCGCCAACGGCACGTTCGTCGGCTTCATGTAGGCGGCGATGCCCAGGAGAACGGCGGCGGCGATCTCTGAGCCTCGACCGGCCAGAAATCCCGAGGCTGGACGAGTGACTTCCTTGTACAGCCACAGGAAGTAGGCGACGAAGACCAGCACGAGATTGAAAATCTCCGGCGTCAGGAACACCACGTACACCGGGACGACTGACGCACCGAAGAAGGCCAGAACGAAGGCCATGGCGACCGCCGGCGACGACGTCACGGCGAGAAAGCGATAGCCGCAGTAGCAGGCAACTGCCAGCAGCAGTACGTGGAAAACGAGAAATCCGTTCAGGCCCAGCAGCCGGACGAATGGCGCCGCGACGACCGAGTACGCCATGGCCTTGGCGAAGTACAGTCGATCGGTGCGGGGCTCCTGCGTGTCGTTGTAGATGCGGACAAACGGCGGCGTTGCGCGCACGCGCACGCGGAACTGTTTGCCGCGCTTCAGGAAGATCCCTTCCGGCCCTTGCTTGTAAAGTCCCCAGAACCGCTCGAGATCGCGCCGCTGGTAGCTCAGATCGCCGTCGTAAGCCAGGCTGAGCGTCATGGCGACGTACGTCGACTCATCGCCCTTGATGTCGTAGGCCGCGCGAACAACGTCCACGGAGATTGACGCGGCAAGCGCGACGACGAGCAGGACGATGCCCACCAGAGCGGGCCCGCGATGCGAGACGCGCACTGCGCCGGCCGGCGCCTCTCTCTCCACTGTCACCGGGAACACGCGAGACATCATAGAACGAATGCACGATAGAATTGACGCGCGGCATGGCAGCTGGTACGAGCGATCTCCGCGTCATCGAGGATGTTTTCTGGATCGTGCTCGGGCGAGCGGCGAAAGCGGTCGAATTGCGCGACGAGGCGCGCGGGTTTCATCCAGGTACGCGACAGACGCTGTTGATGCGCCTGCTCGCCTCACCCGAGTTCCTGAAGATCGTCTGCGCCTGGCGCGACGGCCGCGAGCCGTACGGCGACCCTGAGGCGACAGAGCGCGGTCTCGCGTCGATTGGCTCTCCCACCGACTTCGTGACGGCCGCTTATGAGTGTCTGCTCGGCCGACCGGCCGATGAAGGGGGATTGCTTCACTACACGGCCGCGCTGCTCGAGGGCGATACGCGTCGTCAGATCTTGAGGGCGCTTGGAACATCGGAAGAATTCAACCGACGGCATCACGCGCTGGCCCCCGAGGGCGGCCGCGTCTTGCGCGACACGCAGCTCTGTGAGCTGGCGAACCACGCCAAGTGGGACAACGACGAATGGCTGGCGATTCTCCGCAGCCTCGGCTTGTCTGACGACAAGCTCTCGATGCACCGGAAGCCCTACGAGTTCACGCAGCTCATCTTCGGGTGTCGGCGGCTGGGCGCATTGAGAGACGACTCGTGCATCCTCAGCGTCGGCGCCGGCCACGAGCTCGTTCTGTACTGGCTGGCGAATCATGTCCGTCGGGTCGTGGCCACCGACATGTACGAGGGCGTCTGGCAGGACGTCCAAGGTCGTGAAGGCGATCCCGATGTCATTCGAAGGCCGGAAGACTACGCCCCCTTTCCGTATCGGAACGATCACCTCGTCTTCATGAAGATGGATGGCCGTCAGCTGGCTTTCGATTCTGGCACGTTCGACATTGCGTATTCACTGTCGTCGATCGAGCACTTCGGCGGCATCGAAGGCGCCTCGGCAACCATCCGTGAGATGGGCCGCGTGCTGAAACCGGGAGGCATCCTCGCGCTGGCCACGGAATACGTGCTGAGTGGACCGCCGCATGACGAAACCTTTCAGCCGCAAGAATTTGCCGCACTGCTGAACCAGCCCGGCCTCGAACTGGTCCAGCCGTTGGACGACAAGGTCTATCGCCGTTACGAATACAGCGCGATCGACCTGTACAGGAACCCCTACCAGACGCCGCACATGGTGGTGCGATTCAACGACACCGTCTTCACCACGGCGATGGTGTTTCTGCGGAAGCTGCCGTTCTCGGGCCGTGCGGCATGAGCGTTCCTTTCGGTGAGCGCGGCGGAGCTCTCCGTGGCGCCATCGACGTCGCTTGCGCACGGTTGCCGACGTTCGTCTTCGGAGCGCGGGTCGGCGCGCTGATTCCGGTCTTCCACTTTCACGACGAATCGGCCGGCGAACTCGAGCCCAAACTGCGCTATCTGCACGAGAACGGCTATCGCACGCTCGACGCTGACGAACTGTCGGCCGTGGTCCACAACCGTCGCCCCATCGGCGGGCGCGAAGTCGGGCTCTGCTTCGACGATGCGTGGGCCTCAGTGTGGACGGATGCGGCCCCGCTCCTTCGCCGGTATGAACTGCGGGCCATCGTGTATCCGATTCCTGGCCGCGTCGACGATGCCTCGACCGTCCGATCACGTGGCGAAGGCACTGGGTCGCCGTTCATGACCTGGCCGGAGCTGCGGGCGCTGTACACCGAAGGCCTCATCGACGTTCAGTCACACACCTGGACGCATGCGCGCGTCTTCACGTCGACGAGCCCCATCGACTTTGTCACGCCGGACTACAGACTGCGCCCGGTGCTCAATCGGCCGCGGCTGAACGGTTCCGAGGCGGCGCCTCGGTTCGTCGAGGCGACCGAACTGGGCGCGCCGCTTTACGAGCAGCGGTCACGGATGTCGGACGGCCGGCGCTCGCTCGTCCCGCTCGAAGCCCACGCGGCTTGCGTCACATACGTGGCTTCGCAAGGGGGCGCAGAGTACTTCCAGCGGCCCGGCTGGCGAAGCCAGCTCACCCAAATCGTGTCCCGACACGCGACGGACATGCGTCTGGAAAGTGGCGAAGAACATCAGCGGGCGATCGAGGTCGAGCTCGATCGCGCGCGGGCCGAGCTGAACTCGCGCCTGTCGACGACGGTGCGCCACGTTTGTCTTCCCTGGGGCGTGTCTGGCGAGGTGACGAACCGGGCTCTTCAGCGTCTGGGCTTCGATACGGCCATTGCCAATCGCTGGCGTGGCATGTTCGCGGTCCGTCCCGGCGACGATCCCTTCTGGCTCAAGCGGCTGCCGAACCGCTACATCTTCTCGCTGCCGGGCGGCGGCCGCCGGACGTTCTTTTCGTTGAGCCGCGACAGGTGAGCGCGCAGCCGACGACCGGTCCGACGCAGTTCGGCAACCTCGAAGCCAACCTTCAATTCATCGCCGGCACCGGCGCCTTGCGGCCCGGCCGCCGTGTGCTCGAGATTGGCTCTGGAACAGGTACACTCCTCAGCCGGTTACGTGACCAGGGCTACGATGCCGAGGGAGTGGAGCTGAACGCGGGACTCATCGACGAAGGCCGGAGATGGCATGGCGACCTGCCAGTGCGGCAGGTGACCGGGACGGCGCTGCCCTTTCCGGACTCCACTTTCGACGTTGTCATGAGCTTCGACGTGTTCGAGCACATACCCGACAGCGACGCACATCTTCGAGAGGTGCGGCGCGTACTCAAGCCAGGCGGCACCTACCTGCTCCAGACGCCGAACAAGTGGACCAACGTCGTGTTCGAGACAATCCGGTGGCGCAGCTTCACGCGCTTTCGCCAGGACCATTGCTCTTTGCATTCGCTGCGGGAACTGGATCGACGGCTCTCCGCCCATGGGTTTGACGTCCGCGCGTACGACGTTCCCGTCGTGAACGATTTTTTTCGCGAGAAAGTCCGCCGCTACACCGGCTGGCCGGGGACAGCCCTGCTCGCCGTGTTCAATCCGGATCGGCTGCCGTTGGCCCTTCGCACGAATCTTTACGTCGCCGCGACGCTCCCGGTCAGGCGCGCATGACCCCGCGGTCCGACTTTCCGGCGGACGTCGAGGTGGCGATTGTCGCTCACGACAATCTCGACACGCTGAAGGCCACGCTGCAGTCGCTCGCCGATTCCGGATGTCCGCCCGACCGCATCATCGTCGTGGACGTCGCGAGCACTGATGGGACCGGCGAATTCATGGCGGCGACGTGGCCCGCCGCCCGGGTGATTCGACTGGTCAGCAATGACGGACCGAGTCCAGGGCGCAACGCCGGCATCCGCGCGGCGACCAGTCGCTTCGTTCTGCTCATGGATGCGGACGTCACCGTTGCGCCAGACGCGACGCAGATCCTCCACGCCGCGATGCTGTCCGATCCGCGGGCGAAGGTGG
>Ga0111538_10014892_pt1 | contig 10241 bp, 7 predicted proteins | sample SoiMethybrSBSTD1_FD_79669 | JGI IMG/M metagenome (GOLD analysis project Ga0111538, IMG submission 79669) | Bulk soil microbial communities from a Populus tree surrounding site in Tennessee, USA - Soil MetaG P. TD hybrid SBSTD1 (version 2)... | ecosystem: Environmental > Terrestrial > Soil > Tree... | reverse complement strand
TTCGTCACGCATGCGCTGACGGCCGAGCGTGGTGAGTTTGTAGTATTTCGCGCGCCGGTTGTTCTCCGACACGCCCCATTCGCTCTCGATCAGTCCCTGGCGCTCGAGGCGATAGAGCGCGGGGTAGAGCGCGCCCTGCTGGATCTGCAAGGCGCCGGCGGTGATCTGCTCGATGCGCAACAGGACGGCGTAGCCGTGCAGCTGGCCGAGCGATACCGATTTCAGGATCAGCAAGTCAAGCGTGCCGGGCAGCAGTTCCGCGGTGTTTCCCATGTCTCTCCTAATACGTATAGGAGAGCGTATTGGTTCTCTCCTAAGCTGTCAAAGAGAGGCCACAGAAGGCACGGAAAGCTCAGACAAATGCCGAGCACTTCGCGAAGATGGCTCAGCCCTCGCGATAAAAACCGTCCGGCATTCCAGCGCGGTCCATGGCCGTGCTGGAAGTCCGGGGCACGCTGCTTGCACCAGTCCTCAGAAGATGGCGACCCACGGCCACACTTTAAGGAGGCATGATGCACGTTCGTAAACTTTTGATGATCAGCGCGTTGTCGCTGATGCTGCTCCCGGCCTCAGCACAGGCGCAGAGCTGGTTCTTCTCTCCCTATATTGGCGGCAACTTCGGCGGCAACGCCGACTTCGGCGACTTCCCGGATGACGACGATGCCGTCGAGCGCCGGATGGACTTCGGCGCAACGCTCGGCTGGAATCCGAGTGTCGTCGGCTTCGAAATCGATCTCGGCTACTCGCCGAACTTCTTCGAAGACACCGCCGGCGATCGCAACTTCGAGTTCGGTGACAACAATGTGACGACGCTCATGGGCAACGTGTTGATCTCGGTGCCTCCGGGCGGCGGCGTTCACCCGTATCTGTCGGCCGGCCTCGGCCTGATCCGCGCCAACGTGTCGAGCGGCACCGGTCTCTTCAACGACCTGGCGACCAATGATCTCGGCATCAACATCGGCGGCGGCCTCAACGGCTACTTCAACGACAACGTCGGCATCCGCGGCGACCTCCGCTATTTCCGATCGCTGCAGGACAATCAACCCGACAACGAATTCGATCTGTCGCTCGGCAGCTTCGACTTCTGGCGCGGGTCGGTCGGCCTCACGTTCCGCTGGTAATTACCTCGACCGTAGGCGAAAGTGCGGGACATTCTTCCGCACTTCGCCTGCTTCTTCTCAATTTCTGCAAAATCCTTCTTGATTCCCGCTCAGCCGTAAGTTAGAAACACCTTCGTCTCCTCACAAAAACGCGTAGGCCCGCTCGCCGAATCCGAGCGGGATGAGGTACAGGTGTGATCCGCACGTTGGTCGTGTCTGCTGCAATGGTGTGGCTGAGCGTGTCGACGCTCAGCGCCCAGTATTTCGGGCGCAACAAGGTCGAGTACCGCGACTTCGATTTCCGAATCTTCGCCACCGAGCACTTCGACGTCTATTACTACCCGCGCGAAGAGCGCGCAGCGCGCCTCGCGGCCCAGCTCGCCGAGCGCTGGTACGCGCGCTTCTCGACACTACTCAATCACGAAATCAATTCGCGGCAGCCGCTCGTGCTCTACGGCAGCCAGGCCGAGTTCGCGCAAACCAACGTTGTGTCCGGCCTGCTTCCGGATTCGGTCGGCGGCGTCACCGACTCGTCGCGCCGCCGCGTCACGATGCCGTTTGCGCCGACGATGGCCGAGACCAATCGCGTGCTCGGTCACGAGATTGTCCACGCATTTCAATTCGACATCGCGAAACGGCACGGCAACGATACCGGACAGCCGTTGTGGTTCATCGAAGGCATGGCGGAATACCTGTCGCGAGGGTCGCTCGACATGGAATCCTCGCTGTGGCTTCGCGATGCGGTGTTGAGCGATGACATTCCCGCCAAGCAGGGCGAGGCGTCCCGCGATCTCTCGCCGTATCTCTACGGCCACGCGTTCTGGGCCTACCTCGGACACCGCTTCGGCGATGACCTCGTCGAAAAAGCGCTGAAGCCGCCAGCCAAGCAGCGGCGACTGAAGGATCGCATTCGCTACGCCACCGGCGAAGAGCTCGACGCACTCTACGACGCGTGGCGCGTCGAGGTTGGACAGCAATACGGCAAGCGGCCCGCGGGCTCCGATCGCATGAAGACATGGAGCCGGCAGAACATGCAGCTCGGACCGTCGCTCAGTCCCGACGGCACGCAGGCGGTGTTCTTTTCCGAGCGCGATCGTCTCTCGCTCGACTTGTATCTCGCCGACGTCGCCACCGGCCGCGTGATTCGCAAGCTCGCGACCACCACGGCGAACGCCAAGTTCGACAGCCTGCAGCCGTTGCGCTCGGCCGGCGCGTGGAGCCGCGACGGCCTGTGGTTCGCCTTCGCGGCCGTACGGCAGGGCAAGGCCGCGCTGATGCTGATCGACATGACCGGCCTCGGCCACAATCGCGAGCTCGTGTTCGATGGCATCGGCCAGGTGCTGTCGCCGTCATGGTCACCCGACAGCCGATCGATCGTGTTTTCAGCGCTGGCGGGCGGCCTCACCGATCTCTACATGTGCGATCTCTCGACCGGTCAGCTGCGACAACTCACCGACGACGCGTTTGCCGATCTGCAGCCGGCGTGGTCGCACGATGGCCGCACGATCGCGTTCGTGAGCGAGCGTTTCTCGAGCGATCTTGACGCGTTGCATTTTGGACGGCCGCGGCTCGCGCTGATGGATGTCGACACGCTGTCGGTGCGCGACACGGGTTTCGCCGCCGGCACTGCGCAACTCAACCCGCAGTGGTCCGCGGACGATCGCGATCTGTATTTCGCCGGCGATCCCGGCGGGACGATGAACATCTACCGGGCGGGAGTGGAGTCGCGCGCGCTGCGCCGGATCACGAACGTCGATACCGGCGTCAGCGGCATCACGCCGACCAGCCCGGTGTTTTCCGTGGCGGACCGCGCATCTTCACTGGCCTTCACCGTTTACGAACGCGGCCGCCCGCGCATGGTGGTGCTCAACGATCGCGCGACGCTCGACGGCGAGCGGGTTGCCGAGGCGATTGACGAAGCCACCGACTGCATCGAGCCGGCCGCCGAAGGCGCGGTGGATACATATCTGGCCGATGCGATCACCGGCCTTCCGGAACCCGGATCGATGTCCAGTCACGACTACAACTCGAGGTTATCGCTCGAGGGTGTGGGGCAGCCGTACCTGAGCTCCGGCGGCGGACCGTTTGGCACATTCGTGCGTGCCGGCGGCGCGCTGTTCTTTGGCGACATGCTTGGCGAGCGGCGGGTCGGTGCGGCCGTGCAAGTCGGCAATCACATGCGCGATGCGGCGTTCATGTTCCGGTTCCTCAACCAGGAGCGGCGGTGGAACTGGGGCGCGCTCGCCGAGCTCGCCCCGGGCGTTGTTCGCTATCAGCGCACCGAAGCGATCGAGTACGAGGGCCAATCGTCGTTGCTGAAACACGCCGACTACCTGCAGCGCATGCAGCTGCGCGCGGCCGCGGTGGTGGCGTACCCGTTCAGCAAGGGACTGCGCGTCGAATTCACCGGCGGCGTCCGGCACGCCACGTATCACCGCGATCTGCGATCGCAGATTTCCTCCGACGCCACAGGGAAGGTGCTGTTTACGGAGCGAGTCGAATCGCCCGGCGGCTTGCCGACGACGGTGGCGGAGGTCACCGCGGCGCTGATCCACGACACCACCGTGTTTGGTCCGACGGGACCGCTCCTGGGATCGCGGTACCGGCTCGAGGTCGCGCCCGCGGCGGGGCAGCTGTCCTACACGACCGTGACCGCGGACTTCCGTCGGTATCTGATGCCCGTTCGTCCGTACTCGATCGCCGTCCGCGTGCTGCATTCGGGCCGCTATGGCGCCGACGGCAGCGATCCGCGCCTGCTGTCGAACTTCCTTGGCTCGAGCTCCTACGTGCGCGGGCACCGGCAGGATCTCCACTACTGCCGTCCGGATGCGACGCGCGTCTGCGGCGACGATCTGCTGGGAAGCCGATTGCTGGTCGGCAATGTCGAAGTGCGCGCGCCGTTGTGGGGCATCATGTCGCGGCAAATCGATTACGGATCCTTCCCGGCCGACGTGTTTGCGTTCGCCGACGGCGGCCGCATCTGGGGCGAGGCGAACTCGGCCATGATCAGCAGCTATGGCGGCGGCATTCGGCTGAACGCCATGGGTTTCCCGCTCGAGCTGGCCGCGATCCGCGCCCTCGACGGCCCGCGTCCCCGCTGGCAATTCGATCTCGGATTTCGCGTAGGGTTCTGACGGAGAAATCTTTTCGACACGCCAGTGCTGCTAACCGGCGTTGGTATTTTGAAGAGTTGTCTTCGCGCTCTCTGTGTCTCCGTGGCTAACGTCCGTGTCGGGCACTACACTTAGGCACCCGTGCCGGTACAACTGACAACTGACGAACGCGCGATAGCGTCAGGCGCGCGCGGCGATGGCGCGGCGATGGCGATGCGGATCGTCGCGGAGACGGCGCGGCTGATGGGCGCCGAGCGGCTGATTCCGATCGAGTCGGCGCACATCGATGGCGCGCTGTATCACGGAGATTCCGGCACGCTGTTCGCCGAGCGGCTCGTCGCCGGCGGCGCGAAGACCGCGGTCCGCGCCACGCTCAATGTCGGCGCGATCGATCTCACCGGCTGTTCCCGCAACCGCCTGCCGCCGCACGAGCTCGAGATGGCGAAGCGGATGATGACTGCCTATCAGCGGCTCGGGTGCGAGTCCACCTGGACGTGCGCGCCGTACCAGGCCGGGCATCGACCGAAGTTCGGCAGCCAGGTGGCGTGGGGCGAATCGAACGCGGTGGTGTTCTGCAATTCCGTGCTTGGCGCGCGGACCAATCGCTACGGAGATTTTCTCGACATCGCGTGCGCGATCTCCGCGCGGGCGCCCGATTACGGTTTGCACCGCACTGAGAACCGGCGCGCCACCGTCGTCTTCGACGTATCGCAGGTCGATGCGAAGTTCCTGAAATCCGATCTCGCCTGGCCCGTGCTTGGCAATCTCTACGGGCGAGTGATCGGCGATGCGATCGGCGTCATCACCGGCCTCGCGTTCCGGCCGTGGGAAGACATCCTGAAAGGATTCGGCGCAACCGCCGCTTCCGCCGGATCGGTTGGACTGTTTCATGTCGCCGGCACCACACCAGAAGCGCCCGATGAAGCGACGGCGTTGCACGGCGTGCCGGCCGCGGCGCGCATCGTCGTCACGAACGAGATGATGCGCGACGCGCAAGGCCGGCTCTCGACGGCCGATCGCGCCGATCACATCGACGCGGTGGCGATCGGCAGCCCGCATTTGTCGATCGAGGAATTCGACCTGCTGCGGCGGCTGTTGAAGGGTCGCAGGCTCGCGGTGCCGATCTACGCGTGCACCGGACGGCACGTCCTCCGCCTGCTCGAGCGCGACGGGCATCGTCAGCAACTCGAATCCAGCGGCGTCGTCATCGTCGCCGACACGTGCGTGGTGGTGACGCCGATCCTGCCTGAGAAGGCGGGCGCGATCCTGATGACGAACTCCGGCAAGTTCTCGCATTACGCGCCCTCGAACACCGGCTATGCGGTGTTGTACGGATCGATGAGCGAATGCGTCGAGAGCGCGGTCACAGGCAAACCCGTGTTCGGAGCGTCGATGTGGTGAGCCTGCAAGCGGACGTGCTGCTGCCAGGAGCGGCCGCGAGTGCGACGGCGCTTGCCCTGACCGCGCCGATCAGTTTCTGGGGCGGCGTCGATCCGAAGACCGGCGTGATCGCCGATCCCCGCCATCCCGAAAACGGGCAACGCGTGTCGGGCAAGGTGTTGCTGGTGCCCGAAACGGTCGGTTCGTCATCGGCCGCGGCGATCCTGCTGGAGCTGGTGCACGGCAAGCGCGCCCCGGCCGCCATCGTCCTTCACGAGCCCGACGCGATTCTGCTGCTTGGCCTGATCGTCGCGAAGGAAATGGGTTACCCGACACCGATTGCCCTTCGCCTCGATCGCGAGCGGTTCGCCGAGCTGCACGATCGCCATGTGCAGATCTCGACCACCGGCCGCTTGACTATTTCATAATCGGGTATAGTATGGCGCCTATGGCGCTATTCGACCCGAAGCCGTACCTGCCGCTGAGCCCGGCGCTCTGGGAGATCCTGGTCGCGCTGGCCGACGGCGACAAGCATGGCTATGCCATCGGCAAGGATGTGGCGCGCCGCACCAACGGCGACGTCACGCTTCGCGCCACGACGCTCTACAGCGTGCTGAAGCGTGCGCTCGAGGATGGGTTGATCGAGGAGACGCGCGAGCGGCCGGACCCGGCGTTGGACGACGAGCGCCGGCGCTATTACCGGCTGTCCGATCGCGGCCGCAAGGTCGCCGTCGCCGAATCCGAGCGGCTCGCCGCGACATTGAAGCAGGCGCGTGTCAAGCTGTTCGGCCGTTCCTGAAGGAGAGATCCAGATGTCCTTGAACGATCGCTTCTTTCGAGCCTTGATGAAGCTGCTGCCCGCCGAGTTCCGCGCCGACTACGGCCGCGAGATGGAATCGCAGTTCCGCGCCGAACAGCGCGAGGCCGCGGGCGTCACCGGGATGATGCGCCTGTGGGTGGCGACGCTCGGCGACGTGATCCGCACCGCACCTGCCGAGCACCTCGACATCCTGTCCCGAGACCTTTCGTATGCGATCCGGATGCTCGCGCGTCGTCCCGCCCTGGCCCTCGCGACCGCCATGACGCTGGCGCTTGGCATCGGCGCCAACACCGCGATCTTTTCCGTCGTCAACGGCGTGCTGCTCTCGCCGCTGCCGTATCCCGATGCCGATCGCCTCGTCACGATCCAGGAAGACCAATCGGACGACGAGCCAGGCACGACGGGGTTTTATTCATTCGACGCGCTGCGATCGCAGCAGCAGTCGTTCGACCGCCTGGCCGCGCTCAGCGGATGGAGCGCGGTGCTGCGCGCCGACCCCTCGACTTCGTTCGGGGCAGGCGGACAGGACACCGAGCGCGTCAACGGCGTGCGCGTGACCTGGGAATACTTCCGGACCCTAGGGGTGACGCCCGCGCTGGGCCGCGACTTCGAGGCTGGTGACGATCATCCCGATCACCGCCGCATCGTGCTGCTGAGCGACGGGCTGTGGCGCCGGCGCTTCAATGCCGATCCGGGCGTGATTGGCAAACCGATCTCGATCAACAGCGCCACCTACACGATCGCCGGCGTAATGCCGCGATCGCTCAACGAGCTGGTCAGCGGGCGATTGATGCCGGGCTCGGAGATCTGGACGCCGCTTGGCTACACCACCGCGCTGCCGCCCTCATGCCGCAGCTGCCGTCACATCCAGGTGATTGGCCGCGTTCGCGACGGCGTGACGATGGAGCAGGCGCAGGCCGATGCGACGCGCGTGTATCAATCGCTCGCGCAACAGTTTCCGACGGACTACGCATCGCCGGCCGCGGTGCTGACGCCGATCCGCGATCGATTCCTCGGTCCGGCGCGCCCGGTGCTGCTGTTGTTGTGGGCGGCTGTCGGCCTGCTGCTGTTGATGGCATGCGCGAACATCGCCAACCTGCTGCTGATCCGCGCGAGCGAGCGCGAGGAAGAGGTGGCGATTCGACGGGCGCTCGGCGTGTCGCCGTCGAGGCTGCTGCGGCAGTTCCTCACCGAATCGATGGTGCTGGCCGTGATGGGCGGCGCGGTCGGCACGGTGCTCGCGGTGTGGGCGACGCGCCTGCTCGTGGCGAACGGGCCCGACGAGATTCCGCGCCTGCAGGAAGTCAGCGTCAGCGGCCGCGTGCTGCTCTACGCGATCGTCAGCAGCGTCGTGACCGGCGTGATCTTCGGCATGGCGCCGGCCCGGATGCTGCTGTCGCGCGCGGGCGGACGTGAAGCCGCTGCCGTGCTCGCGCATGCGACCCGCACGACGGCCGGCCCGGCGGCGTGGCGGCATCGCGCCGCATTGGTCGGGATCAACGTTGCGCTCTCGACGGTGCTCCTGATTGGTTCGGGATTGCTGATTCGAAGCTTCGTGATGCTGCTCAAGGTCGATCCCGGCTTCGATCCGCACGGCGTGCTGACGATGGAAGTGGAGTTGAGCGGGGGACAGTATGCGGAGCTTCCGCAGATCGCAAGCTTCTACGATCGCCTCGCCGCGAGCCTGGCTGCGTTACCGGGCGTGACCGCCGTCGGCGTGTCGACGAACCTGCCGCTGACCGGCAGCATCGATCAGTGGGGCATCACGATCGAGGGCCGGCCGCATGCGAATCCGGAAGAAGCGCCGGAAGCGGATCGATACGGCGTCGAAGCCGACTACTTCGCGGCGATGCAGGTCCCGCTGTTGCGCGGACGGTTGTTCACGGCCGCTGACGGTCCGGGCGCGCCTCCCGTCGTCGTGATCGGCAAGACGACGGCTGAGCGACTGTGGCCCGATGAAGATCCGATCGGCCGCCGCATCACGCTCGCCGGTGGTCCGAACAACCCGCCGCGCACGATCGTCGGCATCGTCGGCGACGTGCGTCACAACGGTCTGCATCTGCCGGTGTCGTACCAGGCCTACATGCCGCAATCGCAATCGCCGTGGCCGCAATCGAGCATGACGATGTTGATCAAGGTCGGCGACGGCCAGGATCCGGTGTCGCTGGCCGCAGCAGCGCGGGAGCGGCTGCGCGCGATCGATCCGCAGCAACCGATCATCCGCCTGCGATCGTACGACGGGATCATCTCGACGCTGATGGCGACGCGCCGCTTTACGCTCGTCCTGCTGGCGGCGTTCGCGGCCACCGCGCTCTTGTTGGCGATCGTCGGTCTCTATGGCGCGTTGAGTTATGTCGTGACGCAGCGACAGCGCGAGATCGGCGTGCGGGTTGCGCTCGGCGCCGATCGTGCCGACATTCGCCGATTGGTGATCGTGCAGGGATTGCGACCGGTCGCGATCGGAATCGCGGTCGGCGTCGTGATCGCGGCGGCGGCAGGGCAGTTGATTGCCACGTTGTTGTATGGAGTGACGGCGACTGATGCCATGACTTACGGCGTCACGCTCACCGCGGTGGCGTTGAGCGCGACGCTCGCATGCTGGTTGCCGGCTCGAAAAGCCGCGATGGTGGAGCCGGCGGTGACTCTCCGAGCGTAGCCCAGCGGTTTTGTCGCATAATGCGCACGAACCATGCGCCACCGAACAGTGCTCGTCCTCGCGATCGTTGCCACACTGTTTTCATCAATTGATTCACTGGTCGCGTGGGGAGGACAGGGCCATCGCCTGGTCGGATTGATCGCGGCCGGGCGGCTCACGCCGGTCGCGAAGCAGAACGTCGCGTGGCTGCTCGATGGCCAGACGCTCGCGGATGTTTCGAGCTGGGCGGATTCATTGACGGGCGACCAGGTCCAGACGTCGTACTGGCACTACTTGAACATTCCGCCGGCCGCGACCGGTTACGATCGCGATCGCGACTGCCCGAAGCAGCCTGGCGTCGAAGCCGGATCGCGCAGCGATCGCTGGCGCGATTGCGTCGTCGATCGCATCGCATATTGGGAAGAGCGTCTCGGCGATGCGAACCTGGATCGCGCCGATCGCGCCACCGCGTTGAAGTTCATCGTCCACTTCATCGGCGATCTGCATCAGCCGTTTCACGCCCTCGGCGTCGGCCGCGGCGGCAACGACGTCAAGGTGCGCGTGTTCGGCGAGGCGAACTGCAGTAGTGATCCGCAGAGACCGAATCCCTGCAACCTGCACGCGGTGTGGGACGGCCGGTTGATCGCGCGCAAGGCGCTCGACGATACGGCGTATCTCGCGGCGTTAAGAACGCTCATCAACGCGAAGGGATTTGGATCGCTGCCGGCCGGGACGCCGGCGCAGTGGGCGGAGCAGTCGTTCAGGCTTGCGAAAGCAGCGCTGGTGACGCCGGACACCAACATCGACGAAGGGTATTACCGGCGTCACATCACCGTGATTGACGAGCGTCTGTCGCTCGGCGGCGTGCGGCTCGCGTCGGAGTTGAACCGGATCCTGATCACTCCGATCGCAGCGCGGTAATCGGATCGACGCGTGCGGCTTTGCGCGCGGGCACCAGGCAGGCGACTAACGAGACGATCGTCAGGACGATGGTGACCCCGAGAAGCGTGATCGGATCCGTTGGCTCGACTTCGACCAGCCTCAACTGGGCGACGATGCCGATGGCGAGGGAGCCGGGCAATCCGATCGCGAGCGCGATCCCCAGCTGGATCAGTCCCCTGCGCAAGAACATCCACGACACATCCCAGCGGCCGGCGCCGATGGCCATGCGGACGCCGATTTCCTGCGTCCGT
>Ga0111538_10014891_pt1 | contig 10241 bp, 7 predicted proteins | sample SoiMethybrSBSTD1_FD_79669 | JGI IMG/M metagenome (GOLD analysis project Ga0111538, IMG submission 79669) | Bulk soil microbial communities from a Populus tree surrounding site in Tennessee, USA - Soil MetaG P. TD hybrid SBSTD1 (version 2)... | ecosystem: Environmental > Terrestrial > Soil > Tree... | reverse complement strand
TTGAGCTCGGCAGCGAGGTCGTTAAGCGCAACAAGCGGACCGCTGCGTAATGCATTGATAAACGAGCGCAGCTCCCGCTGCTCCTGCATCATCAGCTGCTTCAGCTCTTCGAGTTGCGGTTCGATGTCACGCCCGGCTCCGGTCGTCCGTTTCATCGCCTCCAGCCGGAAGGCGGCACCCGCGATGAACTGAACGACGCTGTCGTGCAGATCGCGGGCGAGCGACAGCCGCGAACGGGCTTCCGCATTGTCTTCGGCTGCCTTCAACAGGGCGTGGCGCTGAATATGAACGGAAACGTCGGCGGCGACCTGGTGGCCGATGTCGATAAGGTCGGTCGAAAGATTGGCTACCTGTTCGAGGAACAGCTCGCCGTCGCCGCGGTCCGAACTGACCGGAACTGCGAGTCCCTCGCCGAGATGGAGCTCGGAAATGGCAGCTTGCGGAATCAGACTGCGCGGCACGATCGGATGAAGATTGCGGTCAGAGTCGCGGCGCAGGCCGCGGTTCCGCGCCAAGTCATAGAGGAACGGGCTCGCCGCCAGGTCATCGCCCATTCCCTTGGCTGTAAGCTTGACCAGGCTGACGTCCCCGTTCCTGATCATAAGCCCGTGCAGATCCTCGCGGCCGGGTTCGCGCCAGACGAATGCTCCGCTCTTTGCCCCCACTCCGGACATTGCAGCCCTCAGCCCATTTTCTAGCGGGGATTCCTCCAGCTCGGGACGCGACAGCAATTCCTCGTCCGGAAGGTAATATGTGGTGCGCCACTGGTTGGCTCCGAACCAGATCAGGATCAGGGAGATGATCACCAGATGGCCGGCGCGGACGATAAACCGCTGCAATTCAAATGGCTGGTCCGAAGTCGCGACAAGCATGCCGACGATCAAATAAAGCAACGCCAGCAGGATCGCGGTCGCGGCGGTCAGGTTCCAGCCCCAGCGGATGGCAGCAGATAGCAGCAGGAAGATGAAAAAAGTGAAGAAGGGGCTGGTGAAGCCCTCCGTCAACAGGACCAGCGCAGCGAACAGCACAATATCGATGGCGTGCGCCGGGCCCGCCAGTTTGGCATCGAGCCACCAATCACGCCAGGTCGCCGCCACGATCGTGGCGGCAAAGACCACATAACCGCCGAGCAGGGCATAGGCGAGCCGGGGGTAATGCGTCGGTTGGCTGACGTCGATCAGGATGGCGGCAAAAAACAGCGTCGCCAACATCAGGCGCCCGAGGGCTATGACCCGCCCGGATGGATGCCGAAATCCCTTCCCCACGGGATGGTCATATCGCATCCGCACCGTCCGGCACAGCGGCATTGGCGTACCGTGCCGTCGCGAGACTTTTTGGGCACATTATCCTTCGATAACTTCAGGGCCCAGGGCGGGGCTGTTATCTCAAGCCTGTCCGAACCCCGGGGAGCATGAGCCGCCGCTTATGCTCCCCTTTCTTTTTCCGACTTGGGTGCTCACGGGTCCTGGAAAGCTTTCGCAAAGCAAAACGGCGCATTCAGGATGAATGCAGCCCCCGGCGCTTAAAAACGTTCCTAGTCCCGGGGACTCCGGGTGGTGTGTTGCGTTTGACTAAAGGAGAATGCCGATGTCGGCGAAGATGTACTTACTGGCCGGGGCAGCCGGTCTAGCGGCGCTGGTGGGTGTGACAAGCCCGGCAGCGGCCCAATATCCGGGCTACGGATATGGCTATGGCAACACCAACACGGTTGGCGGCGTTGTCGGACAGATTCTCGGCTACGGCCGTTATCCTTACGGCAATTATGGCTACAACCAATATGGCAACCAGAGCACGGCCATCGACCAGTGCGCCCGGGCGGTCGAAGCCCGCCTGAACGGCGGCAACGGCTATTATGGCTATGGCAATGTGCCTTATGGCGGCCGTTACGGTGGCTACAACGGCTACAACCAGGCCAATGGCTACAACCAGGGCTATGGCTACAACCAGGGCTATGGCTACAACAATGGCTATGGCGCCGGCGGCCGGGTCCAGGGCATTACGCGGGTCGACCGCAAGTCCTATGGCCTCAAGGTGTTTGGCGTAGCCAGCTCGGGCTATCGTGGATATCAAGGCTATGGCCAGCGCGGCTACGGCAGCTATGGCTATGCCAACGGCACGGACCTGAGCTTCAACTGCTCGGTCAATTACGACGGCCGGATCCGCGATATCGATATCAATCGCCGCACCGCCAACTGGCGCGGCTATTAAACAATTCCCTTCCGGGGGAATGGGGTGCGCGGGAATCTTCGGATTCCCGCGCATTTTCTTTGGTCGTTGCGGAGGCGTCATGTCTCCTCGATGAACCGGCGGTCGACCAGCCGTGGGTGTAGGGCGATGAATGGCTGACCATCGCGGAAGCCCGGAGCGTTCTTATGCTGAAGGGTTTTCACCCAACGAAAAGGAGATTGTCGCCATGACCCTGGCAAAAATCCTGATTGGTGGCGTGGGCTTTGCGGCGCTGGCAAGCGCGGCTCCCTCGGCTGCCCAATATAACCCGTACGGCAATGCCTACGGCTATTATGGCATGAACACGCAGGCGGCGGTGAATAACTGCTCTGCGGCGGTCCAGAACAGGCTCGCCTATCGGACCAGCAACTACGGCTATTATGGCGGTTACAGTTCAGGCCGCGTGCTTAGTGTCACCAGCGTCGACCCGAACCGCTATAGCGTCCGCGTGCGTGGCGTCGCCACCAGCGGCAGGATGGCCTCTAACGGCCTGAACCTGTTCGGACTGCTCGGCTCCAACTATCGAGCCGACCTGTCGTTCGCCTGCACGGTCGATTATCGCGGGCGGGTCCGCGATGTCGACATCAACCGTCGATAATTGAACTGAATGAAGATGAGTGTGGGCGGGAGTCGAAAGGCTCCCGCCTTTTTTATACCGATCGCAGGCGCGGCTTGCTGCGCGCCGTCGGTCCCTCGGTCAGCAGCGCAGCGACCGCATGGGCGAGGTCGGCCTCGCGAAACGGCTTGGACAGGCGTGGCAAGCCGGCTGCTTCACCCTTGGCCAGATTGGCATAGCCGGTCAGCAGCAGCACCGGCAGCCCGGGGCGCAGGGTTAGCGCGTCCTCGACCAATTCGCTGCCGCGCATCCCGGGCATGAGATAGTCGGTGATCAGCAGGTCGATTTCTTCGCCGGCGGAAAGCCGGTGGAGCGCCGCCGAGCCGCTCGCCGCTTCGATTACCGAATGACCCATTTCGCGGAGCATCTCGGCGGTCGCCATGCGAACCAGGTCCTCATCGTCGACGATCAGGATTGACGCGCGGCGCGGCTGTTTCGGCAGCTGATTATCGGCCTCGTCCCGAGCCTCTGCCCTGCCGGCCGCGGCAGGTAGCCAGAGCTCGGCGGTAGTGCCCTTGCCGACCTTGCTGTGAATCTTGAGGGCGCCGCCGGATTGCGCGGCAAGGCCATGGACCATCGACAGCCCGAGGCCGGTGCCTTCACCCTGGCCCTTGGTGGTAAAAAAGGGCTCGATCGCGCGATTGAGCGTGAGCTTGTCCATGCCGACACCTGTATCGGTAACGGCGAGCCGGATGTAGCGGCCCGGCTCCAGCGTCTCGCCCTCCGACGGCCTGACTTCGACCTGGTCCAGCGCGAGGCGAAGCTGGCCGCCACCGGCCATGGCGTCGCGCGCGTTCACCGCGAGATTCAAGACCGCCAGTTCAAGCTGGCCCGGGTCGACCCGGGCGGCGGGAACATTGACGGCGGTTTCAACGCGGACGGCGATATGCGGACCGATGGTCCGCTGCATCAGGTCATGCATGCCCTCGACCAGCGCCTTGACGTCGACAGTGCGCGCCTCGAGATGCTGCCTGCGGGCAAAGGAAAGCAGCCGTTGTACCAAGGTCGCTGCCCGCTCGGCCGCCTGCATCGCGCCGGAAATCAGGCGGCTGGACCGCTCATCGGACTCATGCTGCCGCCGCAACATGTCGAGTGCGCCGACAATCGGCGTCAGCAAATTGTTGAAGTCGTGCGCGACGCCGCCGGTCAGCTGACCAAGCGTTTCCAGCTTGGCCATTTCGTGCATTCGGGAGGTCGCCTCGGTCAGACGCTGCTGGTCGAGCACGCGCTCGGTGACATCGTAGGAGAATTGATAAGCGCCGACCTGGTTGCCGGATGGCCCGAACAGCGGATTAAACTTCATTTCATAATAGAGGCGGCCGCGTTTCGGATCCTCGACTTCGGAAATGTGGGTGAAGGACTCGCCGTCGATGGCCCGCTGCCAGATGGCGCGTGCGTTTTCGAGCAGGTCCGGGCGGTCGGTCAGCATATCGAGCTTGCTATCGCCAATCTTTGGGCGCTTCCCGATCAGCCGCTCGATTTCGTCCGCGGCAGCTTTGTTGATCGCCAGGAGCCTGAAATTCCTATCGACCACCTGGACGATGGCGTCGGTGCCTTCGACCAGGTCGGCCAGCAGCTTGCGCTCCGCCAGCGCTTCCGAGATGCGCTGCTCAAGCGTCACGTTGAGCTGCTGCAGGGCAATTTCGGCCTGCCGGCGGGCGGTCACGTCCTGAAACAGCACGGCAACCTGCCGCCGTTCCTTCGGTTCCAGGCGGAAGGCCGCCAATTCGAGATGACGGCCGGTCGCCACCAGTTCCTGTTCGAAGCGGATCGGTTCGCCTGTTAACAGGACCGGCCGATAGCGCTCGATCCAGTCGTCGGCCTCGTCGGGAACCATCTCGCGCAATTTCTGGCCGACGACATTGGAAATGCCGGCGTGGCGAGCGTAGGCGTCGTTCGCCTCCACATGGATATAATCGCTGAGCTTCCCGTGCGGCCCATCGAGAAACTCGATGATGCAGAAGCCCTCGTCCATGGTGCTGAACAGGTCGCGGTACTTGGCCTCGCTTTCGCGCAGCCGCTGTTCGCTGAGTTCGAGCTCGGCGACATATTGCTCGGCCTCGTGCTGCCTCGCACGGGCACGCAAGGCAGCTCGCGCGGCGGAGACCAGCGTGACCGGATGCAATGGCCGTTCGAGGATCGTGACGTTGCCGAGGCGCCCGGCGATGCTGAGGTTGGCCTCCTGACCCGTACGGCCGCGTGTCAGCAACACGATCGGCAGATCGGACCATGGCGGCTGGCTGGCGATCCATCGTTCAAGGACGATCAGCCCTTCTTCGTTGAGCGCTTCCTCGGCAAGGAAGAGCCCGCCGGCGCGCGGCTCGTCGAGCGCTTCGATCAGCGAGGCGATGCCGGATTCGATGCAGGTCGCGACGCCGGCACCTTTTAGGATGCCATTGATGACGGTAGCGTCTCGACCGGAAGGCGCCAGGATGGCAAGCCGTTGCGGCATTCGCTTAAGCGTCCTCTCGCTGTTCGAGCAGCGCTTCGCTTTTCCCGGAGAATCGGGGGACCCCGGTCAGGATGCCGCTGAACTGGGAGAGCGGCTCCCCAACCCTGATGCCCAGCTTGTCGATGCGATATTCGCGTATCGAAGGTTCGTGGCCGCCGGTGCGCTTCTTCAGCACCGAGATGGCGCGCCGCAGCTGGCCCGCCGCCTCGAAATAGCGCAGCAACAGGACATTGTCCGACAGATAGGTGAGGTCGATCGGCGACTGCATCGCACCGACCAGCCCATGCTGGGCCAGCACGAGAATGGTCAGCACGCCCTGCTGATTGAGATAGGTCAGCAGCTCATGCATCTGGAGGAGCAGGAACTGCTCTTCCGGCATGGCATTCTGGTAACCCGACAGACTGTCGAGAACGACCACGCTAATCCCGTCGGCGACCTGATCGCGAATGATTCCGGCGAGCTCGCCCGGGCAAAGTTCGGCCGGGTCCACCTGCTGGAAGCTGAAGTTTTCGCTCGATCGGTCGAGGTCAATGTGCAGTCCGGCCGCGCGCCTGTAGAAATTGCGGCGCGTCTCATCGAAGCTGATGAACAGTGCCCGTTCGCCCCGCTCCAGCGCCGCGCTGACATATTGCATGGCGAGGGTCGATTTGCCGCAGCCCGCCGGCCCCATGATGAGGGTGCTGGTGCCACGGTCGATGCCGCCGTTGAGCAGCCTGTCGAGGTCAGGCAGCCCGCTGCTGGCCGGCGGCTGCTCTTCAAATTCCGGAACATGGTCTGCCGCGGTCAGGCGCGGGAAAATGCGCAACCCGCCTTTGCGAATGACATAATCGTGGAATCCGCCGCGGAAGGCGCGGCCACGCATCTTGTAGACGCGCAGGCGACGGCGCTCGGCGCCATAGGCGATGGTCAATTGCTCCAGGCGAGTGACGCCATGGACCAGGCTGTGGAGGTTGGCGTCGTCCATCTCCTCGGTGAGATCATCGACGAAGATGGTGGTGATGTGCTTGCCGGTGAAATAATGCTTCAGCGCCAGCACCTGGCGGCGATAACGCAGCGGCGAACCGGCCAGCAGCCGGATATCGGACAGGCTGTCGAATACGACGCAATCGGGCTTGATCCGTTCGACGCAGTCCATCACCAACTTGACGGTTTCGCCCAGCTCCAGGTCTGATGAATAGACGACCGATTGCTCGCGCGTGGGATCGAGGCTGAGCTCGGCTGGGACCAGCTCATAGATTTCGATGCCGTCCAGCGACCAGCCGTGGGTGGCGGCCGCCGAGATCAATTCCTCCCGCCCTTCCGAAAGCGTGACGTAGAGCGTGTTTTCGCCGCGCTCCCGAGCCGCCATCAGGAACTGGAGTGCAAGCGTGGTCTTGCCCGAACCCGGCCGGCCCTCGAGGAGGTGGACCCGCGACCGGACATAGCCGCCCGCGAGAATTTCATCGAACGCGTCGATACCGGTCGGAATGCCGCTTGCCGGCTGAATGGTTTCCTTCGCTGTCATGGATATCCTGCTTAACCCCATCGTCCCCCTTATTGGGGAAACGCAACGCAAGAAATCCGGAAGGGTTTCCGTTAATTTACTGGAAGAGAAATGTTTGAGGCATTGAGGCCGGCCGCTTAGGGTGCGCGGCCGGCCCCGATGCCTCGGATGAACGTCAGGCGTTGGCGCGCAGCGACTGGGCAAATTCCTCGAGTTGGCCGGCGACCGTGCCCCACCCGTCATGGAAGCCCATCTGCTCGTGCTTCTCGCGATCGGCTTCGTTGGCATGTAGTGCCACGGCCTTGTAGGCGGTCTTGCCATTGCCGGCGTCCGCGAAGGTGACGATGGCGGTCATCGGGAAGCTTTCGCAGCCGGTCGCGGCCATTTCGGCCGGGCGATACTCCGGCCCGAGCGCGCTGGTCCAGGCCAGCTTCTTGCCCTCGATCACTTCGAGCACGCAGCCGGCATTGCCGTGGCCGGTGTCGAAGCCGTCCGGGCCCTGCATGCGGATGCGGAAGATGCCGCCGGGCTGAAGGTCGAGTTCGCATTCGGTGATCTCATAAGGCCGCGGCGCGAACCACTGCTTCAAATGCTCGGGGTTGGTGTAGGCGGCCCACACCAGGTTCAAGGGCGCGTCGATCGTGCGCTCCAGGACCAGGTCAAGCTTGTCAGTCATCGTCATTCTCCTTGTCCTTCAATTCCATCACATATTCTTCGAACCGGTCGTGGCGGACTTCCCATTCGCTGCGGCGGTCCACCAGCCACTGCTCGGCCGTCGAAAGCGCTCCCGGATTCAACCGGCAGGTGCGTACCCGGCCCTTTTTCTCGCTTCGGATCAGTCCGCTGCCCTCGAGTGCCTGGAGGTGCTGAAGCACCGCAGGCAGGCTCATGGCGAGCGGCAGGGCCAGTTCGCTGACCGTTGCCGGTCCGCTTGCCAACCGGGCGAGCATTCCGCGCCGGGCCGGGTCCGCGAGGGCCTGGAAGGCGCGATCGAGCCTGGACGATTCGTTAAGCACACGCTTAACTATCGAGTCGCGTGGTGCGAGTCAAGACAGTTAAGCATACACTTAACTAAATTCGTCATTTCTCTAGAGAAACCCCGATGGCGGCACCGCGACGAGTCGCCAAAGTGCCGTTTGTCCGGCGTAAGGCGGGAGAGGAACTTCAGCGCAAAGGGAGGGTCCAATGCAACTGGGACGTCGACTGGTTGCCGAGACATTCGGCACATTCTGGCTGGTGTTCGGGGGATGCGGCAGCGCCGTGCTGGCCGCTGCCTTTCCGGATGTCGGCATCGGCCTGCTCGGCGTCGCGTTTGCCTTTGGCCTCACCGTGCTGACCATGGCCTATGCGATCGGCCATATTTCCGGCTGCCATCTCAATCCGGCAGTGACCCTCGGCCTGTGCGCCGGAGGGCGGTTCCCGGCGAAGGAAGTGCTGCCTTATGCGGCGGCCCAGGTCGTCGGGGCCATCATCGCCGCCTATTTCCTGCTGATCATCGCCAGCGGATCGCCTACCTTCAGCCTGCCTGACGCGGGCCTGGCCCAGAACGGGTTCGGTGACGGCTCGCCGGGCGGGTACAGCATGATGGCGGGTTTCCTGATCGAGCTGGTGCTGACCGCCGGTTTCCTGGTCGTGATCCTCGGGTCGACCGATGGCCGGGCGCCAGTGGGGTTCGCCCCGATCGCGATCGGCCTGGCACTGACGCTGATCCACCTGATCAGCATTCCGGTCACCAACACCTCCGTCAATCCGGCCCGCAGCACCGGACCGGCCTTGGTGGTCGGCGGCCTGGCGCTGCAGCAACTGTGGCTGTTCTGGGTGGCGCCGTTGCTGGGCGGACTGGTGGGCGGCATGGCCTATCGCGGCCTGTTCGAGGAAAGCGCAACAAGGCCGGACATCAGCGGCGACCGTTGAGTCCGGTCGGGCTGAGCCAACTGCTGCAGGCGGGCCGGGGCAACTTTACTCCGACGCCGCTCATCTCTATCGGCCCGCCATGCAGCCTACCGATTCAATCCTCATCGTCGACTTCGGCAGCCAGGTGACGCAGCTAATCGCGCGCCGCGTGCGCGAGGCGGGCGTCTATTGCGAGATCGCTCCGTTCAGCCTGGCATTGGCCGCCTATGAGCGGATGAGGCCCAAGGGCATCATCCTGTCGGGCTCTCCTGCCGGCGTTCCGGAAGAGGGCAGCCCTCGCGCGCCGCAGGAGTTGTTCGAGACCGGGTTGCCGATTCTCGGCATTTGCTACGGCCAGCAGGTGATGAGCCACCAGCTCGGCGGAAGGGTCGAGCCCGGCAACCAGGGCGAGTGGGACGGTGAGTTCGGCCGCGCCTTTATCACCATCACCGAGGATTGCGCGCTATTCGACGGACTGTGGGCGGTCGGCGAGCGGCACCAGGTGTGGATGAGCCACGGCGACAAGGTCACCGCCTTCGCGCCAGGCTTCAGGATCGTCGCGACCAGCGACGGCGCGCCGTTCGCGGTGATCGCAGACGAGGAACGGCAATTCTACGGGACGCAATTCCACCCCGAGGTAGCGCACACCCCCGACGGGGCAAAGCTGATCGCCAACTTCGTCCATCGCGTGTGCGGGCTGAAGGGCGACTGGACGATGGCCGCCTATCGCGAGACCAAGGTCGCCGAAATCCGCGAGCAGGTGGGCAAGGGCAAGGTCATCTGTGGACTAAGCGGCGGCGTCGACAGCTCGGTCGCGGCGATCCTGATCCACGAAGCGATCGGCGACCAGCTGACCTGCGTTTTCGTCGATCATGGCCTGCTTCGCTTGAACGAGCGTAGCCAGGTCGAGACGCTGTTCCGTGACCATTACAACATCCCGCTGGTGGTGGTTGACGCCGAGGAGCGGTTCATGGCGGGCCTGGCCGGAGTCACCGATCCGGAGGCCAAGCGCAAGTTCATCGGCGGCGAGTTCATTGCCGTGTTCGAGGAAGAGGCGAAGAAGCTGGGCGGGGCGGACTTCCTGGCGCAAGGGACTCTCTACCCCGACGTGATCGAGAGCGTCAGCTTCACCGGCGGACCCTCGGTGACGATCAAGAGCCACCACAATGTCGGCGGCCTCCCCGAGCGGATGAACATGAAGCTGGTCGAGCCCTTGCGCGAACTGTTCAAGGACGAGGTGCGCGACCTCGGCCGCGAGCTCGGCCTCAACGAGCAGTTTGTCGGGCGGCATCCGTTTCCCGGGCCGGGCCTCGCCATCCGCATTCCGGGCGAGGTGACCAAGGAGCGCTGCGACATCCTTCGCAGGGCCGACGCGGTCTATCTCGACGAGATCCGCAACGCCGGGCTGTACGATGCGATCTGGCAGGCGTTCGCCGTGCTGCTGCCGGTGCGGACCGTCGGGGTGATGGGCGACTATCGAACCTATGACAGCGTTTGCGCGCTGCGGGCGGTGACCAGCGTCGATGGCATGACCGCCGACATCTACCCGTTCGACGCCGCCTTCCTGTCGC
>Ga0111538_10014889_pt1 | contig 10241 bp, 13 predicted proteins | sample SoiMethybrSBSTD1_FD_79669 | JGI IMG/M metagenome (GOLD analysis project Ga0111538, IMG submission 79669) | Bulk soil microbial communities from a Populus tree surrounding site in Tennessee, USA - Soil MetaG P. TD hybrid SBSTD1 (version 2)... | ecosystem: Environmental > Terrestrial > Soil >... | reverse complement strand
GGTCCGCGCGATGTTCGACCGCATCGCCGGCGTCTACGACCTGATGAACGCGGTCATGACCGCTGGCATGCACCAGCGATGGCGCGAGCGTGCGGTCGAGCTGGCGCGGGTGGGGCCCGGCTCGCGCGCGCTCGACGTCGCGACGGGCACGGGCGACCTCGCGGTCGCGCTGCGGACCGCCGGCGCGGAGGTGGTCGGGTGCGACTTCTCGGAGGAGATGCTCGAGCGGGCACGCCGGAAGGAGCCGTCCGCGCGGTTCGAGTGGGCGGACGCGCTGGCGCTGCCCTACGACGACGACTCGTTCGACGCCGCGACGGTCGGCTTCGGCGCGAGGAACTTCTCGGATCTCGCTCGCGGGCTCGCCGAGATGGCCCGTGTCGTCCGCCCGGGCGGGAGGGTGGTGGTGCTCGAGATCACGACGCCGCAGAAGCCGCCGCTCTCGACCTTCTTCTCCCTCTGGTTCGACCGCCTCGTCCCGGCGCTCGGGCGGATGGCGGGCGACGAGGAGGCCTACTCGTACCTGCCGAGCTCCGTAAAGCGGTTCCCAGGGCCGCGCGCCCTCGCCGGGGAGATGGCCGCGGCGGGGCTCGAGGACATCCGCTGGATCCTCACCGCGGGTGGCATCATCGCCATCCACGCGGGTACGGTCTCGGGGTGACGACGGGCAACACGTCGGCCGTTCTCGCGAGCGTGCTGGAGGCCGGCGGCCCCGAGCTCTCGCGCAACCTGATGCGCACGGAGTCGCGCCTCCAGGAGGTCGCGGAGAGTCACGGCGACGAGCTCGCGCGGCACGCGGCGGGGACGCTGTCCGCGGGGGGCAAGCGGCTGCGCCCGATGCTCGTCTTCCTGTGCGCCGGGGACCGCGACGACGACGTGCTCGTGAGCGCAGCCGCGGCGGTCGAGCTTCTACACATGGCGACGCTGGTGCACGACGACGTCCTCGACCGGGCGTCGCTGCGGCGGGGGCGCCCGACGGTGTTCGCCGACGGCGGCCGGGACGCCGCGACCGCGACGGGCGACCTGCTGTTCTCGCGGGCGTTCTCGGAGCTCGCGAGCGACGCGGGCCCGGACGCCGTTGCGGCCCTCTCCCGCGCCTCGTCGTCGCTAGCTCGGGGTGAGCTGATGCAGCGGGCCGATGCCTGGGCGAAGCACGTCTCCCGCGAGCGCTACCTAGAGCGGTGCGAGCTCAAGACCGCCCGTCTGTTCGAGGCGGCATGCCGCCTCGGCTCGCTACTGGGCGCGCCGGGCCCCGAGTGCGCGGACGCGCTCGGGAGGTTCGGCACCTGGATCGGGCTGGCGTTCCAGATCTTCGACGACGTGCTCGACGTGTCCGGTCCCACCGAGCGAACCGGCAAGCCGCGCGGCGCCGACCTGCTCGACGGAACCGTCACCCTGCCGTTGATCATCGCCCGCGAGCGCGACGACGACCTGCGTGCGCTCGACCTGCGCGAGTGCGTCACGAGCGCCGAGCAGGCGGACGCCTTCTGCGACCGCATCGCCATGACCGGCGCGCTCGGCGACGCACGCGAGCAGGCGCTCCACTTCGTCGCCGAGGCCAAGGCCGCGCTGTACGACCTGCCCCTCACGGAGCGACAGCAGAAGGCGCTCGACCGGGTGGCCGACGGCGTGGTCGAGCGCTACGCCTAGAGACGATCTCCACGACAGCATGCGCGAACCGCAATCCCGAGTCGATCCAGCGCAATCCGGATCCAGGGTTGAACGCACGGCCGGCGCCGGCGCCGGGCGGGTCCTTTCCGCAGTCGCAGGGACGGCTTGTATCGCCGGGGCGCTGCTAGGGACGACGCTTGTGGTGGTGGCAAATGACGTGGGGCTGTCTAACTTCGATGAGGGCACGGGCCTCCTGGTGGGGCTACCGGCAGGGATTGCGACGCTTGCAACAGGGGTGTTCGCGATCGCCTACGCGATCACCGGCGAGCGTCGCCTCCTTTACCCGCACCTAGCTGCTTGGGCAATCGTTGCGCTGATCCTCGCGACGGCCTACGCGACCACCGGCTATAGCGATTAGCGACGCGCCATCCCACGAGTCCGGTGGGAGAAAGCTCGTCGCCTAGAAGTCTTCGGGGAGAAGCGCTTCGGCCTCGAGCGCGGCGACGAAGCGGTCGATCTCGTCGCTCATGTTCGCGTGCATGAGCTGCTTGAGATCGGAGACGACCTGCTCGGTGCCCTCGTCGAGCCGCTCGTCGAAGTCGTCGACGACGTCCTGGGTGAAGATGCCGGTGACGTTCCACTCGCAGTTCGGGCAGCGGAGCGACACGCGCCAGTTCTCGGGCCCGGCCTCCTCCCAATGGATGGGGTAGACCAGCTCCGATGCGCACTCCGCGCAGATATGGAGCTCGTTCGAGGTCCGCGTGGGAGCCGGCTGCTCGGCCTCGACGCGAGCGGACTCGAAGTAGACGACGTCGATCGTGCGGCCGCTCGGAAGCGTTACGCGCTTGACGTAATGGCCTTCGGGTGTGGGGGTCCCTGCTGGCATAGTCGGTCTCCTTTGGGCCTTTTCGGCAGGGGCAGGCGGAACTTGAGGATCGAATCCGCATTTCGGCCGGTTATTCGGCCGTGAGCTGAGCTACGCTGCGCCGCCCGTGGTTCTGAGCGACAGGACGATCCGCGAGGAGATCGAGTCCGGGCGGATCGTGATCGATCCGTTCGAGGCCTCGAACGTGCAGCCCTCGAGCGTCGACGTGCGCGTCGACAGGAAGTTCCGGGTCTTCCACAACGCCCGCTACCCGTACATCGACGTGCGCCAGCCGATGGACGACCTGACGGAGCTGGTCGAGGTATCGGACGACGAGCCCTTCATCCTGCATCCGGGGGAGTTCGTGCTCGGCCAGACGCTCGAGCGGGTGACCCTTCCGGACGATCTCGTGGCCCGCCTGGAGGGCAAGAGCTCGCTGGGAAGGCTGGGGCTGCTCATCCATTCGACAGCCGGGTTCGTCGACAGCGGCTTCTCCGGGAACCTCACGCTCGAGCTGTCGAACGTGGCGAACCTGCCGATCACGATCTACCACGGCATGCCGATCGGCCAGATCTCGTTCATGCGGATGGACGGCCCGGTCGAGCGGCCGTACGGCAGCGGCGAGGCCGGCTCGAAGTACCAGGGCCAGGCGGAGCCCACTCCGAGCCGTTTCTACCTCAACTTCAACAAGTCCTGACGCGGAAGCCCTAACCTTCCGGGCATGCCCACTCCAGGCCCGCTCGAGATCGTGATCCTGCTCGTGATCGTGCTGTTGATCTTCGGCCCGAAGCGGCTGCCCGATCTCGGCCGCTCGCTCGGGCGCGGGATGCGCGAGTTCAAGGACTCGGTGACCGGCAAGGACTCGGACGACGACGAGCCGCGGCGGCTCGCCCAGACCGAGCCCGCGCCGCCGCCGGCCGAGCCCACGGCGCCGGCCGAGCCCACGGCGACGCCCGCCGAGCGCCAGACCTCCGACTAGCGGGCCGCGGTCCCGTGGCGCGCGTGCGGCCGGTCGGCTACGAGGACAGGCTGACCCTCGTCGATCACCTGACCGAGCTTCGGTCGCGGCTCATCTTCTCGATCGTGGTGTTCGCGATCGCGTGGGCGATCTGCGGTTGGCAGAACCACTTCATCCTCGAGGTCGTCAACGAGCCGCTCCAGGATCTCGACCAGGAGCTGCTCGGCGCCGGGGCGAAGCCGATCAGCTTCGGCGTGACCGAGCAGTTCACGACGACGCTGATGGTGTCCGCGTACGCCGGACTGCTCCTGGCGCTGCCGTTCATCCTGTACCAGCTCTACGCGTTCGTCCTGCCGGCCTTCAGCCCGACCGAGCGCAAGGTCGCGTTTCCGCTGCTCCTGATGGTGCCGGTGCTCTTCATCTGCGGCGTGCTCTTCTGTTACTTCGTCGTGCTCGAGCCGGCGACGGAGTTCCTGCTCGGCTTCAACGACGACGAGTTCACGACCGCGGTCAGGGCGCGCGACTACTACAGCTTCGTCGCCCTCACCACGATCGCCATGGGCCTGCTCTTCCAGGTGCCGGTGGTGATCCTGGCGCTCACCCGGCTCGGCATCACGACGCCCGAGGCGCTGCGTCGCAACCGCCGCTTCGCGATCCTCGGCTGCGCGATTCTCGCGGCGCTGCTGCCCACGATCGACCCGCTCACGATGCTGCTCGAGATGATCCCGCTGGTTGTGCTCTACGAGCTCTCGATTCTCCTCGCGAGCGCCATCGGCCGCCCTCCGGAGCCGGTGGGGCCCGAACCCGAATAGCTAGGCTGCCCGCGTGCTTTTCGACCTGAAGGGGCGGCGCCGGCGCGTCATCCAGGGGACTTACCTGTTTCTCGCGATCCTGATGGGAGGCGGGCTCGTCCTGTTCGGCATCGGCGGCGACGTGTCCGGCGGTCTCTTCGATGCGTTCAAGGACCAGTCGAGCTCCGGCAACAGCATCGTCGAGGACCGGATCGACAGAAACAACGACAAGCTCGAGACCGACCCGAAGAACGCAGCCGCGCTGCAGGAGCTGGCGCGCGACTGGTACCAGCTGGCCACGCAGGAGTCGGACGCGACCGGAGCATTCACCGACGAGGGGAAGGAGCGGCTTGCCAAGTCGGACGACGCGTGGCAGCGCTACCTCGACCTCGACCCGAAGAAACCGGACCCCGCGCTCGCGGGGCTGATGGTCAATGTCTACGGGCCGACAGCGCTGAACCAGCCGGCCGAGGGCGCGGAGGCGGCCGAGATCGTTGCCTCAGCCACGCCAAAGGCCAACGCGGCCCAGGCCTACCTGCAGCTGGCCACGTTCGCGGCCCAGGCGGGCCAGGACCGAAAGGCGGACCTCGCCGGACAGAAGGCGATACAGCTCGCTCCGAAGAACCAACGTAGTACCGTCAAGCAGCTCGTCGAGCAGGCGACCCAGGCCGCGCCGCCCGCATCGACGACCACACAACCGAGCGAATAGCGAGAGGGAACCAGGTTTGAACTTCCAGATCTCAGACACCGAAATCGACGACACGACCCATGTCATCGAGCTCGGCGGCGAGGTGGACCTCTACACGGCGCCCGAGTTCAAAGAGCGCATGGTCCAGGTGATCGAGGACGGCAAGAAGCACGTCGTCGTCGACCTGTCGAAAGCCACCTTCATCGACTCGACCACGCTCGGCGTACTGGTCGGCGGCGTCAAGCGCCTGCGGCCGGCCGGCGGGTCGCTGACGCTCGTGTGCACCGACCCGAACATCTGCAAGATCTTCGAGATCACCGGACTCGACCGAGTGTTCTCGATTCACGACAGCCGCGACGACGCGCTGTCGACGCTCGCGTCGGAAGGCGCGAGCTAAGCGAGCTTCTAGAATCGCTCGCCGCCCGCCCCGTTAGCTCAATTGGTAGAGCAGGGGACTCTTAATCCCAAGGTTCTAGGTTCGAGTCCTAGACGGGGCACTCACGCCGCGCCCATACGGGTGCGGTAGCCGGCAGGCGCGAAACGGACGCCGTTGGACGAGAAGGCGTTCGCACGCACGCTGACCACCTCGTTCGCCACGATGGCTGCGCGGCCCGCGTCCGACAGTGGCACCGTCACCGTGACCTCCGGCCAGAACAGGGGGTCGTCGGAAGCGAACTCGAAGCTCCGGCGGCCGAACTCGGTCCCGTCGGGGCCTGTGAGCACCAGTTCCCCACGGCATCGCATGCCGTCGTCGGTGATCTCGGTTGGCGCGCACCGGAGAGTGAACACGGCGCCGTCGTCGGTCAGCTCCGGCACGGTCAGCATCTCGAAGATGGCGAGGCCCGAGTCCCATCCGGAGAAGCGCACGCAGTTGTGGAGGAGATCGAGGGGATCGCTCGCGACTGCATGGTCGTCCGCGTCGCACGCGACATCGTCGGCCCAGATATCGCCGTCGGGGTCATTCGTGTCCTGCGACTCGACCTGATCGGAGCCGGGGCCGCCGGTGAAGCGATCGCTCCCGCTCGGCCCGTCGGCTGAGCGTACGTCGACGAAGTAGATCTCCTCGAGCCGGTCGTCGCCGTTCCCGCCGAGCAACGTGTCGTCGTCCGCGCCGCCACCGAGGACGTCGCCGCCGCCGCGCCCGTCGAGCGTGTCGTCGCCCGGGCCGCCGCCGAACCTGTTGGTACCGCCCGTCCCGATCAGCTCGTCATCCCCTGCGCCGCCGATCAGGCCCTTGACACCACTGATCCGATCTCCCTCGGGGCCAACCCTCGAGTCATGCAGGTCGATCCTGAGGTCGCGATCCCGCATCGAGTAGTCGAGCATCGCGCGCGCGCTCTTGCCGCCGCGGATGATGTCGTACGCCGCCTGCGCGTCGGTCTCGTCGTCGTAGAACTGGTCCGCAAGCGCGTTGGGTCCCGCAGGGCCGTTGCCGAGCATGAAGTCGTTACCGGGCCCTCCGTGGAAGCGGTCCCAGCTCTTTCCTCGCGGCGCCCCCCGCAGGGCGTCACTCCCGCGGTCGCCGTAGAACTCGCCGCCCCCGACCAGGACGTCGCCGCCGCGCCCGCCGCGCGCCAGGACATCCACGCTGCAGTAGTACCTCCGGGCACACGCACGCTCGACTTCGACGCGGTCCGCCCGGCCCCGGAGGACGATCTCGACAGCGTTGTCCGACTCGGTGATGGGGCAGCGAGCCGTGTGGCGATTCACCTGGTCGCAGGCGCCCCTGGCTTGCAGGCGTTCCGCGCGCTCCCTGATGAAGAAGGAATCGTTTGACTTGTCGGGCCTGACCGTGACGCGGTTCGCGACGCCCGCGCCGGCCGTGAAGTGCATCGTTCCGAAGGGCGTTGAGTCCTCGTCCTGGGTGACCTCGCCGGTGACGACGGCCGCGGACGCCGAGCCCGCGAGGCCGAGAAGTGCGACGGCGGAGATCAAAAGCAGTGCCCGCATGCACCCGTAAACATCCGAACGCGGTAAACGGCTCGGGTTAGGCCGTGACGTCCGGCTGGATGCGCAGAGTGCCGATCGCGGTCGCCAGCATCTCGTAGTGGCCGACGAGCAGCACGAGCTCGATCAGCTCGCGGTTGTCGAGCACACTGCTCAGCCGCGACCAGGTCTCGTCGCTGACGTCGCTTGTGGCCACGAGCTCGTCGGTCGCCTGAAGAATCGCCTGCTCGCGCGGCGTCCAGCCCGCCGCCGCCGGGCCCTCCTCGACCCGCCCGAAGTCGGCGTCGGTAAGGCCCGCCTGGCGCCCCAGGCGTACGTGGTGGTCGTGCTCGTAGCGGCACTCGCGCAGGTGTGACACGCGGAGGATCACGAGCTCGGTCTCGCGCCGCGGCAGCTTTCCGCGCGGCATGAGGCGGCCGGCGAATCGCAGCCAGCCGCGGAAGAGCGCCGGGTGGCGGCCCAGCGTGAGGAAAAGGTTGGGCGGTGGCCCTCCGGTGACTCGTCCAGCCACGCGCGCGATCGTCCACGAGACGACTCCCACGTCGCCGCGGCCGCCCGGCGCGATCCTGGGCGGCGCGCTCATTCCTGCGGCGTGGTGAGCGGGGCCTGCTCCCGCCGCGCGACCTCGAGCGCTTTCGCGAGGTTGCGCTGGACCGCCCGGTCGACGATCGGCTGTATCGCCATCCGCAGCGGGAGCAGCGGCGTGGCCGACCGAGGCGCCACCACCCGCCGCGCCCGGCGCGCGATGCCACGCTCGAGGGCGTCGATCGCGACGTGCAGCGGCGCCACGCGCATGAACGCTCTGAGGTTGGAGGTGAGGACTCCGGCGGCCTCGGTGCCGAAGCCACGGCTCGTCATGTCGGTGTCGATCTCGGCGAAATAGGCGACCCCGACCCGCGCGCCGGTGGGCATCAGCTCGACGCGGAGCGCGTTCCCCAACGCCTCGACACCTGCCTTCGAGGCGCAGTACGCGCCCAGGAGCGGCAGGTGCACCGCAGCCGCGACGGACGCGATCGGCAGGGCGTAGCCGGCCGGGTGGCTGATGTGCGGGCCGGCCGCGCGCAGCGTGTAGTAGACGCCGAGCACGTTCACGGCCAGCGTGCGCTCCATCACCGCGGGGTCGCCGCCGACGATCGGCAGCTGGGCAGCCACTCCCGCATTCGCGACCACGACATCGAGGCCGCCGAGCTCCGCGACAGCGCGCTCGACTGCTTCCTCGACCGCTTCGCGATCGGTCACGTCGCAGGGCGCCCACCAGGCGTCGCCGCATCGCGCGGCAACGGAGGCGAGCAGCTCTTCCTCCAGGCCCATGATCGCGACGCGCGCGCCGCGCTCGTGCAGCCGCTCGGCGAGTGCCGCGCCGATCCCTCGGGCGGCGCCGGTGATCAGGACGCGACGCCCGGCGAGCTCGCTCACGACGCCCGCCTGAACAGGGTCACGCCGTCGCGCACCGGCAGCATCACGACGACGCCGCGCGGATCGGCCACGAGCGCATCGTTCAACTCGCGGAACGCCTTCGTCTGGGGACTGCCGTCGTCGTGACCCGGCACGACGCGGCCGCTCCAGAGCGTGTTGTCGAACACGATCAGGCCGCGGTCGGCCAGCAGCGGCAAGCTGGCGTGGAAGTAGTTGACGTAGTTCTCCTTGTCCGCATCGATGAAGACGAGGTCGAACGGGCCTTCGAGCGTCTCGATCGTCTCGAGCGCCGGCCCCAGGCGGAAGTCGATCTTGCGCCCGTGCGGCGATTCGGCCGCGTAGCGCTTCGCCATCTCGTGTGCCTCCTCCCAGACGTCGCATGTGATCAGCACCCCGTCGTCCGGCAGCGCGGCGGCCATCGAGAGGGCGGAGTACCCGCTGTACGTGCCGATCTCGAGCACCCGGCGGGCCTTGCTGGCCCACACGAGCGTCTGGAGGAAGCGGCCCTCGACCGGGCCGGTCAGCATCTGCGGCGCGTTCAACTTCTCGTGCGTCTCGGCGTAGAGCCGCTGCAGCAGCTCGTTCGGCGGCGTCGAGTGCGCCTCCGTGTACTCCTCGATCTCCTCCCGTTCCGGCATGCCGGGTAGCTTGTCATGCCATGGCCGAGGAGCTCGCATCGCTTGACGGCGTGATCGCGCCATCCGCCGAGACGGCGATTCCCGTGACCGACGAGGGGTTCCTTCGCGGCGACGGGGTCTTCGAGGTGATCCGCGTCTACGACGGCGTGCCGTTCGCGCTTCAGGATCACCTGACGCGGCTCGAGCGCTCGACCACGAATCTCCGCCTCGGCTGGAGCGCCCCCAAGGACGAGCTCGCGAAGGAAATCGAGCGCCTGCTCGATGCGCGCGGCGGCTCCGGCTTCGACGGCTGCCTGCGAATCGTCCTGACGCGCGGCGGCCGGCGCCTCGCCCTGACCGAGCCGCTTCCGCCCACCCCGGAACAGGCGCGACTCGCGTACGTGACCTACGCCCCGACCCACCTGCTCGACGGTGTCAAGTCGCTCTCGTACGCCGCAAACATGCTCGCAACCAGGAGCGCGAAGGAGCGCGGGTTCGACGAGGCGCTCCTCGTGACCCCGCACGGGCGCGTGCTGGAGGCGCCGACCTCGACGATCTTCTGGTGCACGGGCGACGGCGTCCTCGCGACGCCACCGCTCGAGGAGCACATCCTCGCGTCGATCACGAGGGCGTACGTGATGGAGGTGACCGGGGCGGAGGAGCGGGTCTGCACAAAGGAGGAGCTCGAGCAGGCGAGCGAGGCTTTCCTCGCGTCGACGACGCGGGAGGTGCAGCCGATCGCGCAGATCGAGGAGATCGAGTTCGAGGCGCCTGGCGAGCACACGCGCGCGGCGGCGGAGGGCCTACGGGCGCGGATCCAGGAGGCGCTCGCGGCCGGTGGCTAGCGCGACGAGTCGCGCATCTGGTGGCTCACGTACCACGCGAGGTGCCGCGCCACACCGCCCGCGGCGCTGACCGCGCCGAGCGCACCACTCACGATTTTCACCAGCGGACTCATGCGGATCACAAGCGTTATCGGCAACCGACCACAGTTCATCAAGGCCGCTGCGGTTTCGCGCCGGCTGCGTGAGCGCCATGACGAGACGCTGGTGCACACCGGGCAGCACTACGACGACGAGATGTCACAGGTTTTCTTCGAGGAGCTTGGCGTGCCCGCACCAGACGTCGAGATGGGGATCGGCTCGGGGACGAACGCCGCCCAGACCGCGCGGATGCTCTCGGGGCTCGAGCCAGTCCTGGCCGACTCGCGCCCGGACCTCGTGCTCGTCTACGGCGACACGAACTCGACGCTGGCGGGGGCACTCGCCGCCGCGCAGAGCCAGCTGCCGCTCGCGCACGTCGAGGCCGGGATGCGGTCATTCGACCGTGCGATGCCGGAGGAGACGAACCG
>Ga0111538_10014888_pt1 | contig 10242 bp, 7 predicted proteins | sample SoiMethybrSBSTD1_FD_79669 | JGI IMG/M metagenome (GOLD analysis project Ga0111538, IMG submission 79669) | Bulk soil microbial communities from a Populus tree surrounding site in Tennessee, USA - Soil MetaG P. TD hybrid SBSTD1 (version 2)... | ecosystem: Environmental > Terrestrial > Soil > Tree... | reverse complement strand
GTATCGCGCCAACCTGAACAACAACTACCTCGGCACCTACACGTTCAGCAGCAAGGAGGCGTACGAGGCCGGCACCCCGCTGCTCTACACGCGCAGCATCGGGGATCCGAATCTCAACTTCTTCCACGCGCGCATCGGCGCGTACTTCCAGGACGACATCCGCGTGCGCAAGGGCCTGACGCTGAGCCCCGGTGTCCGCTACAGCTACCAGACACGCGTGAACGATCCGTACGCGTTCGAGCCGCGGCTGGGCATCACGTGGGCGCCGACGAAGAGCGGCAACACGACGCTGCGCGCGAGCGGCGGCATCTTCCACGGCTGGCTCGATCCGGGCATCTGGTGGCAGACGGTGCGCTTCGATCCGGACCATCAGCGCGAGATCATCATCAACAATCCGTCGTTCCCCGATCCGGGCCCTGCGGTCGCGGTGACGTCGAGCAACCGGTACCATCTGGGCGATTACAAGCTCAACAAGAACGTGCGGTACAGCGGGGGCATCGACCAGCGGTTCTCACCGCTCTTCAGCGTGAACCTGCTCTACAACTACTACCATCAGCGACAACTGCCGCGCGGGATGAACCTGAACGCGCCGGTGAACGGCGTGCGGCCCGATCCGAGCATCGCCAACATCATTGAGACGGTGACCGACGCGCAGATCATCCGGCACGAGTTCTTCGTGAACTTCACGGCCAGCTTCTTCCGGCCTTCACCCGCCGCGGCGGGCGCGACGTTCAACTGGCGCCGCGTGCAGATGAACGGCCAGTACGCGTTCATCAACGCGAACCGCAACGGCATCGGCCCGTTCGACGTGCCGGTCAGCGGTTCGCTCGAGACCGAGTGGGGCAATGGCCCTGCCGACAATCCGTACCGCATCAACGTCGGCATCACGAGCACGCAGCTGAAGAACCTCTCGGTGAACATCAACGTCAACGCCGCGGACGGCTACGTGTACATGGAGCAGACGGGCTTCGACAACAACCACGACGGCATGCTGAACGATCGGCCGGCCGGTGTCGGGATCTGGACGCTGCGCAGCTCACCGGTATGGACGGTCAGCAGCCGGTTCGCCTACAACATTGGCCTCAGCGCCGCGCAGGGCAACACGCCTGCCCGCTATCGTGCCAACGTGTTCGTGAACATCAACAACATCACGAACCACTACAACTACTCCGGCTTCAGCGGCATCGTCACCTCGCCGTTCTACCAGCAGGCCAACTCGGTGCAGAACCCGCGGAAGGTGGACTTCGGGATCAACCTGGCCTTCTGATCAAGAGCCTTCCACCACGTTGGGCACGTTAACCACGTAGGGCGCACGGGCGTCGCACGCAGGAATAGCAAAGCGGCCGAGACGAGAGAGCAGCGTGTCGATTGCTGACCGCTCTCTCGTCTCGGCCGCTTTGCCATTTCTGCGTGCGGCCGCCGGCCGCTGGCGAGCTTTGCTCGCCAGCGACGCCCGTGCGCCCACTACGTGACCCTACGTGCTCAACGTGGTGGAAGGCTCTTGATCTGCTGCCGCGGGAAATCCACCGGTCGGTCCGTCCAATCGGACGAGGCCGATCATGCACCACATCGCGACGTTTTCTTCGCCCGCCCTTCTCAGCGCCATCGACACGTTTCTCCAGATCGACGACCGCTCGAGTATCGGACCGTCGCGTGATGGCCGGCGTTTCAATGAGGTCGTCGCCGCCGTGCACGGCTTGTGCGCTGCGCTGATTTCCGAGGAACAGGCCGGCTCGCGGCGCGCGGACATCGTGCGGATGCTCGAACCGGTGCGCGCCATTCACGGGCGCTCGGCCTTTCTCGCGCGGCTTCAGCAGTGGCCCCGTGGCTACCCCGGCGATTTCGAAACGATCGAGTACCTGTGGCAAGGCCGCAACACCGCGGCCGATCGCACCAGCTTCTACCTCGAGCACTATGCCCTGACGGCGCCGGTGGCCGAACAGCATCGACACAAGATCCGCCGCCAGGCGCAGCTGATGATGAACGTGCTCGACCGCACCGGACACATCGTCAATCTCGCGTGCGGGAGCGTGCCCGACCTTCGCCTCGTCGCGGAGATCGCGCCCGACAAGCTCGCGTCGCTCCGCACCGGCGCGTCGTCCATTCTGCTGAGCGACATGGATCAGGCCGCGCTCGACTACGCGGCGACCGCACTCGGTCCCACGGCACGACTCTGCCGGTTCCAGGCCGGTCATGCGCTGCGTGTGCTCCGGAAACTCGACCGGCCGGCCGATCTCGTGCTGATCGGTGGCCTCTTCGACTACCTGTCCGAGCGTGCGTGCGCGGCCATCGTGCGCGCCGCCGCCGAACGGCTGGCCGACGGCGGCACGCTCTTCTTCACGAACATCGGCCAGGGCAATCCGTACCGGCCCTGGCTCGAGTACTGCGGCGAGTGGACGCTCATCGAGCGCACCGAAAGCGACGTGCGCGACCTGGTGGACCGTTGCGGCGTGCCGATGGACGTCGAGGTGTCGAGAGACACCACCGGTCTGACGCTGCTCGTCACCGCAGTCCGCCGCGGCGGATCGCTACAGTGACTTCAAGTACTCCACGAGATCCGCCTTCTGCGCGGCGCTGAGCCCCAGCGAGAAGAGCGTGTCGTAGTGATTCACCACCGCCAGGAGATCGGCAGCGCTGCCGTCGTGGAAGTACGGCGCATGCTGCCAGACGCCCCGTAGCGGGCTCGTGCGGTACATCCGGGTCGCCGTGCGGAACGCATACTCAGGATCCGTTCCGACTTCACTCGGGAGGTGCAGCAATGGCACTGCCGGATCAGGTCCGTTCAGGACATCCGTGAACCTCGGCGGCGTGTGGCAGTTCGTGCACCCGGCCTGGCCGCTGAACAGCCGCTCGCCCCGCTGCGCCGCCGCGCGATTGAAGCTGCCCTGCGGCGGGTCCGGCGCGTTGAGCTTCAACTGGTAGTCGAGCAGCGCGGGCAGCTTCGGCGTCACGAGGTCCGGCGTCTGCGTGATGCTGATGCCAAGCCGCGAATCGCTGAAGCTGCCGTGCCCGCCCATCTGCGTCACGGCGACGTAGTTGTTCCAGTACGAGATCGGACCGTCGCCGGTCACGGTCTCGAAGCCGACGCCACGCAGCCCGTACGCCGGCGGAATCGGCAGCGGCAAGGTCGTGCCGTTCAGCGACTGAAGGTTCTGTCCGTCGAACATCTGCAGCCGCGGATCGTACCGGCCCGCGCCCCAGCTTCGGAACACCGCGCGCTGTGCGTCGTTCAGCACCGGCGAGAGCGCGACAATCTCTCCGACGTTCAAATCGCGATTCGGCCACCCGTCCAGCCGGTGCCCGATGCCGCCCGTGAGCGAATCGTCCACGGTCGAGTGACACAACGCGCACGTGATACCGACCGAGGCCAGGTGGCCCGACGCGTCCATGCGACCGATCACGCCGACGACGGCGTTCAGTCGAAGGAGCAGGAGCGTCACCGCCGGACTGTCGAGGTTCACGTCACCCGCAGCAAGCGCCTGCACCACCTCTGCGGGCAATGCGTCGAGATCAACCTTGAGCCCCAGGCCCAGCGCGGCCCTCGGAGACACCGTCGAAATCGCCGCCGGCATCTGCAGAGTGTTCGTCCACAGTTGTTCGTCGCCGAATGTGTCGAAACGGAAGACCTGCTGGCCGTCAAAGTCTTTCTTCGACGGACTCTGTTGCGCCGCTGACGACACCTGTCGCGATGCGATGGCGGTCAGCAGCAAACACGTAAGGACGACGGAAAAGATCCGGATGTGGCGAGCCATACGACCTCCTGGTCGGAGGGGACCACTCCGTTAGAGTGAGCAATGCAAAAGAGGTTCCCGCGCGAGTTCTCACTTCGGCTACAGTGCTCCACGGGAGCCGCACGATGACGCGCCTTGCCGCCAACGTCGAGCTGGGGTCGATTGACGGCAGCGTCAGCGCCAATCAGTTCACCCCCGCGCAGTTTCTGGACTACCTGAGCTCGATCAAGCTGACGTGGGCGATGATCTCGCCGCCTCAGGCGGTGCTCCGCGACGAAGCGGCGCTTCGCCAGATTCGCGAGCAGGCCGACCGCCTCGGCATCAAGCTGGTCCTGGCGCACGGGTCCGTGTGCCCCAGCTCACGATCGTTCAACGCGCAGCTGGGCACGCTCGAGGAGCAGCTCGGCCGCTCCCTCAAAGCGTCTCAGATCTTCGGCGCGAGCTGCATGCGCTGCGTGCTGGGCGGCACGCCCGAGCGCCCGCAGATCGAGATGCACATCGACAGCATGGTCACGGCCCTCCGCGGCCTTCGCTCGCGCATCGCCGATTCGGGCGTGAAGCTGGCTGTCGAGAACCACGGCGGCGATCTGCAGGCACGCGAGATGAAGATGCTGATCGAGGCGATTGGCACCGACATCATGGGCGTGTGCCTCGACGCCGGCAATCCAGTGTGGATGCTCGAGGATCCGCACATGACGCTCGAGATGCTCGTGCCGTACGCGCTCACGAGCCACGTGCGCGACAGCGCGGTCTGGCACGTGCCTCAGGGCATCGCCGTCCGCTGGGTGAACATGGGCGACGGCAACGTGGACATCGACGGCTGGATCAAGAAGTTCATTCAGGCCAAGCCGGGGCTGCCGATCATCTTCGAGAACCTCGTGTCCGGCAATCCGCGGATTCACGCGATCTACGACCCGCAGTTCTGGGACAACTGGCGCAAGATGCCCGCGTGGGAGTTCAGCCGATTCGTCGCCGTCGCCGACAAGGGCAAGGAAACACTCGCCACACCGCGTCCGGCCGGCAAGACGGCGGGACAGCAGCAGCTCGACGACATGGACACGTGCGTGCGCTATACGAGGGAACTGCTCTCTCGAAGTTAGAAGTTCGAAGCCAGAAGCCAGAAGTAAGTTTTGAAGTTGAAACATACTTCTGGCTTCGGGCGTCCGGCTTCGGGCTTGGCTTCTGGCGTCTGGTGTCGCCCTTCTGGCTTCTGGCTTCGAACGTCTCGCTTCCGGCTCTGGCCTCTGGCTTCGAACTTCTTACTTCGCCGCCGCCAAAGGCGGCGGCGTACGGCTCCAGTCGCCGACGGGCATCAGCGTGGGGCCGATCTTGTGGCAGTCGTCGAGATCCGCGCCCTCGTGGAACACGCCGCCGCGGTACCACATGACGACGTCGGTGCCGTTGATGTCTTCGTTGTTCAGGTAGTTGTTGAACTTGATCGCGCACGACGGCCCGGACTGGCCTGAGTCGTCGATCTCGGTCGGCTTGTACTTGAGAAACCAGGCGTCGCCGACGGCGAAACTGTCCGCGACCAGATCCGCTTCCGGACCCGGAATCACGCGATAGCCGCGGGTGCTGTTCCGCGCGGCGTCGCGTATGACCCACGAACCGCCGGGGTTGTTCGTAAGCCGCAACAGCTCGCTGGCCAGCAGCGTCCCTGTCGGCAGCGTGCCGCCGCGGTCGCGCTTCGGCTCCTCGAGCACCTGATCTTTGATGGCGCCGTCGATGTCGAAATCAAATCGCCAGTACACGTGATGGGTGTGGTTGTACTGCACGCACGACGACGTGTTGCGTGCCGCAAACCCGAACCACGGCTCGATGCGCCCGTCGAGGAAGAACCGCCACTTCATCGTGTAGCGGTACCAACCGGCCAGAAACTGCGTGGTGAGAATCAGCCGGTCGCTCAGCTTCTCCGCGGCGACGCCCGTGAAAGTGCCCACGTCGCCGTGCGTGCCGCCCGTGTCGCACACGGTCTGCGGTGGCGACGTCGGCTCGGCATAGCCGCCGAGGCCGCCCGTGATCACGTTGTCGGCCTGAAACGACACTTCCGAATACGCCCAGTCGCGGAAGCACCCACAACCACCAGGCGCATACAGCACGTTCAGGATCGGGACGTGCGCGCGTTTGAAGACGAGGTGACCGTTGTAATAGACGTTGTAGATTTCGAGTCCCGATCCGTTCGGTCCCGAACTCACCGACGGCGCGTTGAAGCAAAACTCCCAGACGGGATTGGTCGAGCTTGGCCACTGCATCAGCCGGCTCGGCGCCGGGCACACGGCAAGCGAGACCGACGGGGCCGGCACCGGCACCACCGTGCCTGGCGTCGTCCGCACCTGCGCGTGCAGCGTGGACCCGTTCCGCGCGCGATCGCCCGCACACACCGCGATGGCCAGCGCCAGCGCGATCGCGACGACTTCGCGCGGCCGCATCACTTCCCCGATTTTCCCGGCATGTTGTTCGGCGGCGTATACGCGGGGTAGATCACTTTTCGCGACACCAGATCGACGACGACGCGGCGAAGGAGGCCGAGGCTATTGTCGGCCATCAGCAGAATCTGCAGGCAGCGCGTCCGCGGACCGCATCCGCGGCCGGAGCCCTCTTCGAGCAGGAATCCTCCTTGCGGCACGGCGCTGGTGCGCGCCATCACGCGCCCGACTTCCTGATCGTCCTGCATGATGCCGACCGCTTCGTCGAATTCCTCGAGCGACGGCTGCGGCACGTTACTCGTCAGGCGGCGATTCGACAGGATCTTTCCGGACGCATCGAACGCCACCTCCCACGCCACGCCCGTGTCGTAATCGAACACGATCTGCACCTGACGCGCGATGTCGCGATCGCCGTCTTTGATCGTGTCTTCCCAGACGCGAAGCACACGCGTGCGCGGTTGCGACTTCCCGGCAGTTGATTTGATCGAGGGGCCTTGCGCGGCGTGAAGAGGCGCGACCAACAGAATGGCGCCGAAAAACGCCGCCAGAAGCGTGCGCTTCACACAAGACGTCATGAGGTCGGGTGGAGCTTAGCGTTCCACTGTACAGAGGTCAACCAGCGGGCGCGGGCTGGTAGACTCCGGGCTTCGAATGATGGGCCTCTTCTCTTTTCTCTTTCCCTGGGGCGTGATCCTCCAGGCCATCGCCATCGTGCACTTCATCCGGCGCCGGCCCGACACCTACTGGCTCTGGGTGATTCTGTTTCTCGGACCCATCGGCGCCGCCGCCTACATCGTGGCGGAAATGGTCCCGGATCTCGGGCTGCTGCGGCAGGTCGTCGAAGGGATGAATCGCCGGCGCAAGATCGCGCAGCTCGAGGCGCTGGTGGTCGCGAATCCTGCGGCCGGCAACTACGAAGAGCTGGCCGACACGTACCTTGACGAAAAGAAGTACGCGCGGGCGCGCGAGTGCTACGACAAGGCGATCTCGCCCCGGCTCGATCACCCCGACCCGATGTACCGGCGCGGCATCGCGGAGATCCACCTCGGCGATTTCGGGGCGGCGGTGCGCGACCTTGAAGCGGTCACGTCGCGCGACGCAAAGTACGACTTCAACCGCGCGATCGGCCTTCTCGCACACGCCTATGCGAACACCGGACAAGCGGCGAAAGCGGACGCGTTGTTCACGCAGGCCGTCGATGTGTCGTCGCTCTCAGAAACGTATTTGAACTACGCCAGCTTCCTGGCCGCGCAGGGCCGCACGGCGGAAGCGCGCGAGTGGGCGCAGAAAGTGCTCGCCTCGAAAGCGGCCATGCCCCGCTATCTGCAACGGCGCGAGCGCCCCTGGTTCAGGAGCGCGAAGGCAATGCTGAAGAAGCTTCATTCCTGACGAAGCGCCAGCGTGGGTGCGGTGTACGCCGCACGCCGCGCAGGGACGTACGCCGCCACGAGCGTCACGATTACAAGCAGCGGCACGACGACCACCCAGGTGCTCGAATCATAGTGGTGTGTCATGGGCAGCAGGCCCGGGAGCAGCCGCGCCGTGATGGAGCTGAGCACGAGTCCGGCGCCGAGGCCGGCCCACGCCGGCATCATGCCTTCGCGAAGAATCATCCGCAGGACGCGTCCATGCGTGGCGCCGATCGCGATGCGGATGCCGATCTCCTTCGTGCGCCGGCTTGCCGAGAACGACACCAGCCCGTACAGGCCGACCATCGTCAGCGCCATGCCCATGACGCCCATGCCCATGATTAAACCGATGAGCACGCCGGCAATGCCGCGCACGCGGATCTCGAAGAAGGTCTCGCCCGTCTGGGCGTCGTACGTCGGCACGTCGGCGTCGAGCGCGGCAATCAGATCGCGCATCGGCGCGAGCATGTCGGCCGGATCGCCGTTCGTGTGCGCGAGCAGCACCATGTAGCCCTTGGGCTGCTGACGAAACGGAAAATACAGCGCGTTCTGCGGAGGCTCGCCCGGATAGAAAATGCGCGTCGGCCGCGCGACACCGACGACCTCGACCAGCGCCCCGTCCCGATCGAGCAGGCGGAACCGTTTGCCAACTGCGTTCTCGCCGGGCCAGATGTTCTTCGCGAACGTCTCGTTGACGATGGCGACCCTGGCCTTGCCCATCTCATCGGTTCGCTCGAAGGCACGGCCGGCAAGAATGGGAATGTCCATCGTGTCGAAGAACTGCTCGTCCACGCTGTTCGTGCAGACGAGCAGGTTTGTTTGGCCTGACGCGAACACGTACCCCTCGGGCACGATGGGTGTCATCTCGAAGGAGAACATCGGCATCGCCGAAGTGACGGACGCCGACTTCACCGAGGGCACCGCGCGCATGCTCTCGAGCACCTTGGTGAAGAACACGGCGCCCTCAACGCGCGTGTACTGCGCCTGCGTGGGATCGACGCTCATCTTCGCAATGTTCTCGATCCGGAATCCCGGACCCACGGCCAGTTCCCGTCGAACTACCTGAACGGCAAACGCCGCGATCGTCAGGAGCACGAGCGAGAGCGCCACCTGGCTTGCCACCAGCAGGCTGCGGCCACGGAAGCGACGGCGACGATCCGCGCCGACTTCGCTCGTTTTCAGCGATCGCTGCAGATCGACCTTCGTCGTTTGCACAGCCGGGCCCAGGCCGAAGACGACGGCGCTGGCCATCGCCACGAGCAGGCTGAAGACGAGCACGCGCTCGTCCATCTGCAACTGCGGACGCGCGACGACGTCAGTCGGAAACCGAATCTGCCGGAGCAGCAGAATGCCGAGGTACCCGACGCCGAGGCCGCCCACGCCGCCGGCGAGCGCAATGGCCAGGTTTTCTGTGAGGAGCTGGCGCACGAGGCGCGCGCGGCCGGCGCCAATCGCGAGGCGCAGCGCCATTTCACGAGCGCGCACGGGCGCGCGGCTGGCGAGCAGGCCGGCGACGTTCGCGCACGCCACGCACAGCACGGCAATCGACAACGTCGTGAGCATGATCAGCACGCCGGAATCGAGCGGGCTTCGCTCGAACCGCATCTCGAGCTCCGTCTGGATGACCGGCGCCCGTCCGGTGTTCGTGTCCGGATACGCGCGCTCGAGATCCAGACCGAGCGCCGCGAACTCTGCACGGGCGGCGCTCGGGGTCACGCCCTGGCGCAGCCGTCCGCGCACCGACAGCTCGCGAAGGTCTCGATCTTTCAGCGGATCGCCATTCGGCCGCGGCGTGACGCGCGACCACATCGACAGCGGCAGGAACATCGATTCGGTAATCCGCAGGATGTTCATGCCGGTGAACCACTCCGGCACCACGCCGACAATCTCCGCATCGAGCCCGGCGACGCGGATGCGAGTGCCGACGATGTTCGGGTCGCCGTTGAACTCCGTCTGCCACAGGCCATGGCTCAGCATCACCACCGGCGGCCGCGCCGGATCGCTCTCCTCTTCCTGGACGAACGTCCGGCCCAGCTCGGGCGGTACGCCGAGCGCGCTGAAGAAATTGCTCGAGACGAATGTGACGAAGCGCTCCTGCGGCCGCGCGCCAGCGTGCTTCGCCAGCCCGGCAAACTCACCGACCGACGCGACGAGATCATCGAAGCTCGTCGTGCGCGTGCGGTAATCCAGATAGTCCGGGTACGACGCGACGTTGCGCGTCGCGATTCCGCGCGTGACGCGCGAGCCGACGATCAACAGCTCGCTCGGGTTCGCCACCGGCAGCGGCTTGAGCAACAGCGCATCGACCACGCTGAAAATGGCGACGTTCGCGCCCGATCCAAAGGCGATCGACACGATCGCGATCGCGGCAAACACGGGCTGCTTCACGAACATGCGCCCCGCATGACGGACGTCGTGCCAGAGCTGTTCAATCGAGCGAACAATCCAGCTGGCGATCGACATCAGGAGGGCCACGTGTGGATTGTCGATAGTCGAGGCATAAGTGTCAAGGGAGGGGACGGCTCACGGCTCACGGCCCACGGCTCACGGCTCACGGCTTACGGCTCACGGCTTCGAGCTGCGGCTCGCCACCCGCGTTAACGATCTAGGCTAGGACCACGTCTTGTGGACGTGCATCGCTGGCTCGAACACTCGGTACAGGACACGCGGCTCGCC
>Ga0111538_10014886_pt1 | contig 10243 bp, 6 predicted proteins | sample SoiMethybrSBSTD1_FD_79669 | JGI IMG/M metagenome (GOLD analysis project Ga0111538, IMG submission 79669) | Bulk soil microbial communities from a Populus tree surrounding site in Tennessee, USA - Soil MetaG P. TD hybrid SBSTD1 (version 2)... | ecosystem: Environmental > Terrestrial > Soil > Tree... | reverse complement strand
CGTCCTTCCTTCTTGGTGACCTTCTCGACGAGGTAAGGCGCGCCGCAGTCGGGGCAAGCGCGGGGAATGGGCCGGTTCCACAGCACGAACGTGCAGTCGGGATACCGGTCGCAGCCGAAGAACAGCTTTCCGCGCTTGCTCTTCCGCTCGACGATCTTCCCCTTGCCGCACTCGGGGCAGTCGACCCCGGTCTCCTTCATCTTGATGTACTTGCACTTCGGGTAGTTCGAGCACGAGATGAACTCGCCGAACCGCCCCTGCTTGATCTTGAGCTTGTTCCCGCAGCGCGGGCACGTCTCGTCGAGGATCACGTCGGGTTTGGCCTCGGCCTTCCCCTCCTTGCTCACCGTGATCTTCCGCGTGGTCTTGCACTCCGGATAACCGGAGCACGCGAGGAACGCGCCGAAGCGCCCGCGCTTCAAGACCATCGGCCGGCCGCAGTTCTGGCACGGCTCGGCCTCGGCCTCGACCGGATCGGGGGCGGCCGCCTTGACCTTCGCCGCCTTGGCCGCCGCCGGCATCTCGGCGCGATCGACGTGGACGTCGTCGTCGCCCCCCGCGATGCCGCCGACCTCCTTGGTGTTCTTGCACTCGGGATAGCCGGAGCAGGCGAGGAACTGGCCGAAACGGCCCCACTTGAGAACCATGGGCTTGCCGCACCGGTCGCACACCTGGTCGGTCGGGATCGCCTCGCGCTTGACGTCGCGCATCTCTTTCTTGGCACGCTCGAGATCGACCTCGAACTTCGCCTGGAACTCGCGCAGCGCGTCCACCCAGTTGAGGCGGCCCTCCTCGATCTCGTCGAGCTCCTCCTCCATGCGCGCGGTGTATCCCACCTCGACGATGTCGCCGAAGCTCGCGACCATGAGGTCGTTGACGAGGATGCCGAGCTCGGTGGGGGTGAAGCGGCCCTTCTCCTTCTCGACGTAGTCGCGATCCACGATGGTCGCGAGGATCGCGGCGTAGGTGGAGGGCCGCCCGATCCCGTTCTCCTCCAGCTCCTTGACGAGCGTCGCCTCGGAGAAGCGCGGCGGCGGCTGCGTGAAGTGCTGGCGCGGGAGCAGGCTCTTCAGCTCGAGCGCCTGGCCCTCGGTGAGGCGCGGCAGGCGGCGATCCTCCTCGTCGTCCGAGTCGGCATCGGGGGCGCGCTGATCCTCCGCCGGGGCGTCCTCGTCCTTCCCCTCGTGGTAGACGGCGAGCCACCCCGCGAACTTCAGGACCGAGCCGGTCGCCCGGAAGGTGAACGGCCCCGCGGCGATGTCCGCACGCGTCGTGTCGAAGACGGCGGTCTCCATCTGCGACGCGACGAAGCGGTTCCAGATGAGCTGGTACAGGCGGAACTCGTCGCGGCCGAGGAAATCCTTCACCCGGTCGGGGGCGTACTCGAGCGACGTCGGACGGATCGCCTCGTGCGCTTCCTGCGCGGACTTTCCGACCTTGAACCTGCGCGGCTCCTGGGGGAGCGAGTCCTTGCCGTACGTCGCCGCGATGTACTCGCGCACCGCGTCGAGCGCCTCGTCGGAGGTCCGCGTCGAGTCGGTACGCATGTAGGTGATGAGGCCGACGGTGCCGGCGTCGCCGATCTCGCGGCCCTCGTACAGGCCCTGCGCGAGACGCATCGTCTTCGCCACCGGGAATCCGAGCGCCCGCGCCGCGTCCTGCTGGAGCTTCGAGGTGATGAACGGCGGCGGAGGGTTCTTCTTCTTCTCCTGGGACTGGATCTTGGAGACGGTGAACGGCGCCGCGTCGGGACGTGCCGGCTTGACGTCGAGCACGAGGGCCGAAGCACCCTCGTCCACCGGACGGGCCGTGGCGACCTCCCACCCGAGCTCGGCGAGCGCTTGGGTCATCTCCTCCTGCGAGACGACCTCGATCTTCTTCCCGTCCTTCTGGATGAGCTTCGCGCCGAACTGGGGGGTCTCGCCGGCCCAGAGCTGGGCGGTGAGCGACCAGTACTCCTTCGGGACGAACGCGCGGATCTCTCGCTCGCGCTCGACGATGATGCGAAGGGCGACCGACTGCACGCGTCCCGCCGAGAGTCCGCGGCGGACCTTGTCCCAGAGGAGCGGCGAGATCTTGTAGCCGACGAAGCGATCGAGGATGCGGCGCGCCTGCTGGGCGTCCACCTTGTGGGCGTCGATGTCCCGCGGATGCTCGAACGCTCCCTGGACGGCCTTCTTGGTGATCTCGTTGAACAGGACGCGGCGGAAGGGAGCGTCGGTGGATTTCGCCAGCTCTTCCTTGAGGTGCCAGCAGATCGCCTCGCCCTCGCGGTCGGGGTCGGCGGCGAGGAAGACGGTGTCCACGTCCTTGACGGCCTTCTTCAGCTCGGTGAGGGTCTTCTTCTTCTCGGGGAGCGCCTGGTAGGTGGGCGTGAAGTCCTTCTCGTTCACGCCGAGCGTGCGCTTGGGAAGGTCGCGCACGTGTCCCATCGAGGCTTTCACCACGAAGTTTCGGCCCAGGAACTTGTTGATCGTCTTGGCCTTCGCGGGCGACTCGACGATCACGAGGGAACGCGCCATGAGTTGTCCTTACGCCTCGACCGGACCCTTTCGGGGCCGGGCAACATAGTACCCACCTGGTAGGGGATCAAGGCGGCCCGCCAGCACGAGCCCCAGGAGCGCCGGGTTCAAACGCGCCATTCCGAAGGGCGCCGCCTCGGCCAAACGGTCGATGTGCACGGGGCGCGGATCGTCGAAAAGCGCGAGAACGGCGGCCTCGTCGGCCGTCGGCGCACCGGGCTCCGCGGGCTCGGCCGGCCGGTCCGCCAAAGTGTCACGGTACATCGGCGACAGCTCCTCCACGACATCTTCCGCGTCCTCGACCAGCTTCGCACCGTCCTGGATCAGGCGGTGGCAGCCGCCGGATGCCTCCGACGTCACCGGCCCCGGCACCGCCATCACTTCCCGGCCGTAGTCGAGCGCGTGCCGTGCGGTGATGAGCGAGCCCGAGCGCGCCCGCGCTTCGACGACAACGGTCGCGGCCGCGAGCGCCGCGATGAGTCGATTGCGTCGCGGGAAGTTCTCCGGAAGCGGCTGCATGTCCATCGCGAACTCGGAGAGCACGCCTCCCGAGCGGGCGATCGCGTCGAACAACGCCTCGTTCTCAGCGGGGTAGTTGCAGGACATGCCGCAGCCGAGCACCGCGACCGTGCGCCCGGGAGCGTCGAGCGCACCGCGATGGGCGGCGGTGTCGATCCCGCGCGCACCCCCCGACACGATCTCCACGCCGCGCGCCGCGAGGTCCTTCGCCAGCCTGCGGGCGACCTCGCGTCCGTAGGCGGACGCCCGTCGCGCTCCCACGACCGCGACGCGCACGCGGCCGCCCGGGATCTCGCCCCGCACGTACAGGACGATCGGAGCGTCGTGGAGCTCGGCCAACATCGCGGGGTATTCCTCCGAGTCACGCGTTACGATGCGCACGTCCCGCCTCCCGGCGGCGCGCCACTCCTCCTCCACGCGGCGCGCGAGACCGGTTCGGGCGGCGACGACACCCTCCGCCGTGACGGGGTCGACGCCGGCCAACTCGCGCCACGCCGACGCCGGCCAGCGGAACGCGACTTCTTCCGGGTCAGGTTGCCGGGACAGCGCCTGACGCGCCGACACCGGACCGATGCCGGGGAGAAGGTGAAGCGCCAGCCAGGGGGCGATGCGCTCCGGAACCAAGGGACGACACTCCCGAGAAGGCGGGACGCGCAAGACAATGGAATGCGTGGGGGCGGCGGTCAAGGCGAGGGGGGAGCCGGGGGTGTTTCGGCCGCGAGACCCGGTTCGCCGTACATTCCAGGTCCGGTGGGGAACCCAAGTCCTTATGATTCTGCTACTTAGCTACGCGGCGGAGGGTGCCGACCCCCCGGCCGCGGTCGGAGCGGGGTGGCGTCTCTACCGGGCGGGCGACTTTCAGGGGGCCGCCGAGGCGTTCGCCGGGCGCCTCCGCGAGGCGCCTGACGACCTGGACGCCCGGACGGGCCTCGGGTTCGCTCGGCTCCAGGCCGGGGAGCTGGAGGCGGCCCGCGCCGATCTCGAGGGCGTGCTGGCCGTGCGGCCCGGCGACCACGACGCGATCCAGGGGTTGGGCCTGCTCGTGGGCCGAGGCGGTGGTCCCGAGCGCCGTTTTCGGCCCGATCGCAGTGTCCCGAGGCCCGATGCTCCGGTCCGCGCGCTGAAGGACGAGTTCGAAGTTCGCAATGGAGCCGGACGATTCGAGCCTTTCTTCGTGAAGGGGATCAATCTCGGCGCGGCCCTTCCCGGACGCTTCGCCACCGAAGCCCCGCGCGACGTGGGCGTTTACGCGGACTGGCTCGACACGATCGAGGGGCTCGGCGCCAACGTCGTCCGCGTGTACACGCTGCTCCCTCCGGAGTTCTATCGCGCGCTCGTCGTGCACAACGCTCGCACCGATGCGCGTCCGCTCCGCCTCCTTCAGGGCGTTTGGGCGGAGCTCCCCGACGGCGGCGATTTCGGTGACGAGCGCTATCTCTCCGAGCTGCACGCCGAGATCGCGCGCGTCATCGACGCGCTGCACGGCGACCTCGCGACGCCGCCGCGGCCGGGGCATGCGTCGGGTCACTTCGACGCCGACGTGTCGCCCTGGCTGCTCGGGTACATCCTGGGCCGCGAGTGGGAGCCGTACGCGGTGAAGGCGTACGACGCGAACCACGCCGGCCGCGCCGGGTTCGAGGGTCCCTGGTTTCGCGTCAAAGGCGGCGGCGCGATGGAGGCGTGGGTCGCGGGACTGTGCGACTTCGCCGCGGGATACGAGGCACGCCGGCACGGCACGCTGCGGCCCGTCGCGTTCTCCAACTGGCCGACGCTCGATCCGCTCGCCCATCCGACCGAGGCGGATCGCGCCGAGGAAGACGCCTGGCGCCGCAAGTACGGCGTCGTCTTCCCCGAACGCCTCGCCGGCGAGCCGTGGGAGAACGACGCGGTTTCGCTCGACGCCACCCGGGTCGTGCAGACCGGGCGCATGACCGCCGGCACCTTCGCCGCCTACCACGTGTACCCGAACTACCCGGACTTCATGTACCTCGAGGGGACGTACGAGCAGTACCTGCGCCGCCTGAAGCGCTATCACGGCCGGCAGCCGCTGCTCGTCGCCGAGTTCGGGATCTCGACGAGCCGCGGCATCGCGCATGTGACACCGTCGGGCTGGAGCCACGGCGGCCACGACGAGGAACGCCAGGGCGAGCTCGTGGCGGAGATGCTCCGCACGATCGAGAAGACCGGGTGCGCCGGCGGGATCGTCTTCGAGTTCATGGACGAGTGGTTCAAGGGGACGTGGTCGGTCGCACCGCTCGAGCTCCCGGCGGAGCGCCGGCGGCTCTGGTTCGACGCGGAGAGCCCCGAGCAGTCCTACGGTTTGATCGCGAACCGGCCCGCGGGATCGGAGGGGCGGCCGGAGCAGGTGCTGGCGCAGGCTTCCGGAGGAACCGGATGGCTCGCGCTCCGCGAGCTGCGCGCGACCTCGGACGAAGGCTACCTGCTTCTCACCTTGCGCACGGGCGGGGGCCCGGAACCGCCGGACCTCGGGCGCTCCGTGGGTTACCGGCTCGCCGTCGACACGTACGACCGGGAGCGCGGCGAGACGTCGCTCCCGGCGCCGGGTGCCGCGACGATCGCCACCGGAGCCGAGTTCTCGATCGAGCTGCTCGGACCGGGGAAGAGCACGTTGGAGGCGAGCGCACCGTACGACCCGTACGCCTCGATCGAGGACGGCCCGGTCGCCTCGCCACGCGGAGGCGCGGGCGCGTTCGTGCCGCTGACCTTCGAGTCGAACCGGGAGCGCTTCGGCCGGGACGGGCGGCGCTACCCCGCCGTGCGCGTCGACCGAGGCGCGCTGCGCTACGGCTCCGACGTCACGATCGAAGCCGGGGCGGGGACGATCCGGCTCCGCATCCCCTGGGGTCTCCTCAACGTGACCGACCCGTCGAGCCGGCGCGTCCTGCATCAGGAGACCGCACACCCGCCGCCGCTCGACACGACGATCACGGACGGATTCCGGATCTACGCGTTCGCGTTCGACCCGCGGGATCCCGATGCTCCGCCGCAGTCGCGCCTCCCCCGGGAGGGTGAAGCGACGCTCTACGCGTGGCCCACCTGGGAGATCCCCTCGTACCGCACGGAGCCGAAGGGGGGAACCGAGGCGGTCCGCCGGGCATTCCGCGAGGCCGGCCTTGCTCGCTGACGCCGCTCGGATCGCGATCGTCGTCCTCGCCCTGCTCGCCGTGACGCGGGTGACGGCGGACGACGCCGCGGCCGACGCGGCGTTCGACGCGGGGGACAACGCGAAGGCGCTCACCCTCTACGAGGAGGTCCTCGCGCAAATCCCCAACGACGTCCACGCGCTCGTCCGCTCAGGCATGCTGCTGTCGTGGGAGCGTCGGTTCGACGAGGCGCTCGCGCGCTACGAGCGCGCGCTCACGATCGACCCGAAGGAGCCCAAGGCGCGCCTGGAGCGGGCGAAGGTCTTCCTGTGGAGCAAACGCTACGCCCAGGCGCGGGACGCGTTCGGTGAGATCCTCGCGGAGAGTCCCGGCGATCGCGACGCGCGCCTGGCGCTCGCGCGCGCGTACTCGTGGGACGGCCGTCAGGAGGAGGCGCGCGCGGAGTACCAACGCGCGCTCGACGCGAAGCCGGACGACGCGGAAGCGCTGCTCGGAATCGGCCAGACCTTCGCGTGGAGCGGCCAGGGAAGCACGGCGCGTCCCTACTACGAGCGCGCGCTCGCCGCGTCCCCGGGCCTCAAGGAGGCGGAGCTGGGTCTCGCCTACCTCGACCTCGACGCGGGAGACACCGGGGCCGCATCGAAGCGTGCGAAGGCGCTCGCGGAGGCGCATCCCGGCGATGCCGAAGTGAAAGAGCTCGAAGCGGCGATCAAGAAGGCGCGCGCGCCCTGGATCATGGTCGGGTACGACCACATCGGCGACACCGACGACAACCGCAGCGACACGCTTCGCTTGGAGGGCGGCTTGGGGCTTTCGGGGCGATTCGACCTGAAGCTCGGGATCTCGGGCACCGACCTCGACGGGCCGGGGGCGCTCGTCCCGGCGGGGGACGGGACCGCCTCGACTTTCTACGGGGTGCTCGGCTGGAAGCCCAAGCCCAAGCACCGCGCCGAGCTTCGCCTCGGGGCCGCGCGCCTGACCGACAGCGCCGATCGCGAGCGGACGACCGGGATCGGCGGCCTCACGTACTCCTTCCCCCTCGTCGCGAGCTGGACGGGGCGTGCCGCGGTGACCCGCGACCCCTTTCTCTACTCGCCGGCGATCGTCGACTCCGAGGTCGACGTGACGACGGTGTCGCTCGGAGCGACGGGACGAGACGTCCCTCACGTTCAGGTGGACGCCTCCGCGTCCTATGGCGACTTCTCCGATGGCAACGAGCGCCTCTTCGGCGAGGCCGGAGCCTGGTACGTCTGGAAGAGTGCGCACGCGACGACCCTGGGCGGTGGCGTCATCAGGGGGATGCGCTACTCCGATGATCTCGATCACGGTTACTTCGATCCGCAGCGGCTGATCGCTCCGGTGGGCTCGTTGCGCTCGTACGGGACGATCGGAGCGTCGCTGTGGACCTACGACGCCACGCTCGAGGCCGGCGTGCAGAGTTACGAGGTGAATGGGGAGGACACCTCGAGCCAGCCGCTCGTCAACCTCTACGCGCTCTTTGGCCGTCCGCTGCCGCACGGGATCGGGCTCGAGGTCTACGGCGGCTGGAGCACCTCGTCGATCGCCGCCGGCCCCGACTTCCGCTCGCTGTCCTACGGCGCGCGCTTCCGCTTCACGATCGGAGGCTGACGTGCGCCTCGCGAAGCGGATCCTCGTGGCGGAGGACGATCCGGTGACGGCCCGCTTCGTGGGCTCACTCCTCGCCGAGCACGGATTCGACGTCCTCGTCGCCGACGACGGCGACCACGCCCTCGAGCTCGCCGCGGACGCCGCCCCCGACCTCATCGTCAGCGACCTCGTCATGCCGTACCGGGATGGATACGAGGTGCTGCGCGCGCTGCGGAGTGACCCGCGCTTCCGCGCGATCCCCGTCGTCATCCTCTCGATGCGCGACCGCGAGGAGGACATCGTCCGCGGATTCGAGCAAGGCGCCGACGATTACGTGGTCAAGCCGTTCAACGCGCGGGAGCTCGTCGCCCGCGTGAAGAAGCTCCTCGAGCCGAGGAGCGCGTGATGCAGCGTGTGCTCGTCGTCGCGATCCTCGCGGTCGCGATCGCCTTCCTCGCGCTGACGATCGGGATCGTCGCCGGGAAGGCGTGGCGCGAGATCCGCGACGCGCGCCGCCGGCGCCGTCGCAACGCCCTCGAGCCGATCGTGCTCGGCTTCGCGCACGGCGACGCGCCCTCGATCCTCCCCGCCCTCGGCGGGGGTGTCGCGCGGCGCGACCGCCCGGTGCTCGAGGCGATCCTCCTCGACCACGTCCAGCGCGTGCGCGGCGTCGAGCGGGACCGGCTGGGGAGGATCCTGGACGAGCTCGGCTTCGTGGAGTCCTACTTCGCCGGTCTGTCGAGTCCGCGCTGGTGGATCCGCGCCCGCGCGGCCGAGCACCTCGGCCTGGCCCGCGCGAAGCGCGCCACGCCGCACCTCCTGCGCGCCCTCGACGACGATTCCTACGACGTGCGACTTCGGGCCGCCAAGGCGGTCGCCGCCGCCGGGGGCACGGCGGCGGTGGCGCCCCTGGCGAAGGCGCTGTCCGAGCCGAACCGGTTCTCGACGATCCGCATCGCGGACATCCTCGCGGGGATGGGGCACCCGGTCGTGCGCGAGCTCGTGGACGTCTTCCCGCACCTGACCCGCCACGGGAAGCTCGCCGTGCTCGACATCCTGGGGCGCATCCATCCGCCCGAGGCGGTGCCCTGGCTTCACGAGCGCCTCCAGGAGCCGCATCGCGACCTGCGCGCGCGGGCCGCCCACGCGATCGGAGCGATCGGGGCGACGGCGTCGGCGGGGGTGTTGCGCGCCGCCCTCGAGGATCCGGATTGGCCGGTGCGCGCGATGGCCGCGAAGGGGCTCGGGCGCCTCCACGACGAGGAGGCGATTCCGCAGCTGTGCGCGGCGATGCGCGATCGAGAGTGGTGGGTGCGCGCGAACGCCGGCGAGGCGCTCCGCCGCATCGGGCCGCCCGGAATCGCCGCCCTCGAGAACATGCTCGACGACGAGGACCGCTACGCCCAGCACCAGGCGTGCCTCGTCCTGGAATCCGCGGGCGTCCTCGAGCGTCGCGTCGTCGAGCTGGTCACACCGGGCCCCGCGGGGGAAAGGGCGGCCGTGCTCGTGCAGCGCTTCATTCGCATGGGGCAGACCGCGCGGCTGTGCGAGCTGGCCGCGACACACCGCGACCCGGTCGTTCGCGGCACGATCGCGCGTCTTCTGCCGCTTTCGGGGGCGCCCCAGGAGGTGGCGCGGTGACCTGGACGCGTCTCCTGTTCGACCTCGTCGTCGGCTTCAACGCGTTCGTCGTCGTCTACTTCCTCGCGCTCAACACGATCTACCTCGGCCTGTTCACGTTCTCGCTCGTCGAGGTCCTGCGGTTCGTGAGGCGCACCTTCTTCTCCGACTACCGCCAGATCATGCAGTCGGACATGGCCTGGCCGATCTCCGTGCTCGTCCCCGCCCACGACGAGGAGAAGACGATCGTCGAGACCGTTCGGTCGCTCCTCATGGTCAACTACGGCGAGTTCGAGATCATCGTCGTGAACGACGGATCGAGCGACTTCACGCTCGCGCGGCTGACCGAGGCGTACGAGCTGCGTCGGATGGACCGGGCCTACAAGAGATCGATCCCCACCGAGCCGGTGCGCGCCGTCTACGGCTCGCTCGTCCATCCCAACCTCACGGTGCTGGACAAGGTGAAAGGGGGGAAATCCGACGCGCTGAACGCCGGCATCAACGTCGCGCGCTACCCCCTCATCTGCTCGATCGACGCGGACTCGGTGATCGAGGACAACGCGCTCCTCCGCGTCGTGAAGCCGTTCCTCGAACGGCCCGCGGAGACGGTGGCCGCCGGCGGGATCGTGCGCATCGTCAACGGATGCGAGGTGCGGGACGGGCGCGTTACCCGGATCGCGCTGCCCGATCGCGCGCTCCCGATCTTCCAGGTCGTCGAGTACCTTCGCGCGTTCCTCACCGGGCGCGTCGGCTGGTCGAGCCTCCAGTCGCTGCTCATCATCTCGGTGGCCTTCGTCATATAAAACCACAAAAAGGTCATACAGATCGGCGGCTACACGCACGACACGG
>Ga0111538_10014884_pt1 | contig 10244 bp, 9 predicted proteins | sample SoiMethybrSBSTD1_FD_79669 | JGI IMG/M metagenome (GOLD analysis project Ga0111538, IMG submission 79669) | Bulk soil microbial communities from a Populus tree surrounding site in Tennessee, USA - Soil MetaG P. TD hybrid SBSTD1 (version 2)... | ecosystem: Environmental > Terrestrial > Soil > Tree... | reverse complement strand
GACCGGGAAGATGTTGTCGCGGTCCCCCGACTCGATGAACAGCGGCCGCGGCGCAATCAGGCCGGCGACGTCGGGCATCTCGGCCCAGTTGAGGATGCCGGGCACGTAGTTGTCGACGCAGTGCGCGAGGCTGCCGATGCTGTCGCGGAAGGTATTGAGGTAGCCGCTGACCATCGCCACGCGGATCCGCGGCTCCAGCGCCGACGCGAAGGTGGTGGCGGTGCCGCCGCCCGAGATGCCCATGCATCCGACCCGCGCGGCGTCGAGCTCCGGTCGCGTCGCGACGTAGTCGATCGTCCGCATGATGTCCCAGACGCGCCAGCCGATGAGCGTCTGCCCCAGCATCAGCGCCGCGCCGGCAATCGGCTCGCACCCCTTCTGCGCCAGGCCGCGGCGGGCGTTGAGCGGATCGCGCCGGCAGCCGAACGCCATCGGCTCGATCGCCACCGCGGCCAGCCCCGCCTCGACGATCTGCAGCGCGAAGTCGTGCTGGTAGCCGTCCTTGTTGGTGCGATCGCGCCCCTGGTCGTCGATGCCGACGATGTCGTCGACGCCGCGGCCGTGGCCGGGCACGCAGATCATCGTCGCCGCCGGCGTGCGCGCGGCGGACGGCAGCAGCACGTAGGCGAGCACGCTCACGCCAGGCCGGCTGTCGAAGACGATCTTCTCGCGCCGGTAGCCGGGAAACGATCGCGTCTCCAGCACTGCCGGGCGCAGCGGCGTCCGCTCGCTCGGAAAGCCGCCGACGAGCTCCGTTACCTTGGCGCGCAGCGTCTGCTGCCACGCCTCCGCGTCGCCGCGCGTCCGCGCCTGGAACCGGAGCCGCCGCGGCGCCGCGGCGATGAGCTCGCGTCCGAACACCACCGGATCGAAGCCGCGCCCCTCGATGCCGCTGGTGACGCCCGTGAGCGGGCCGATGTACGACGTTTGCGCCTGCGCCTGCGCGGCGAGCGGCGCGCTGCGGGCAGCGGCCGCGCCGGCGGCGAGACGCGCGAGGTCGCGCCGGGAGATCTTCTGCACGGCGCTGAGGCTATCACGCCGAAGGCGGACGAAGCGTCGCCAGCAGCTCCCCCACCGTCTTGCCGCTGACCGGATCGCGCAGGTCGGGCGCGATCTGCGCCAGCGGCTGCAGCACGAAGCGCCGCTCGCGGAAACGCGGGTGCGGCACCACGAGGCCGGGCTCGTCGATCACGTTCTCGCCGAAGAGGATGAGGTCGAGATCCAGCGTCCGCGGCGCGTTGGGGTACGGCCGGGTCCGCCCGCGCGTGCCTTCGATCGCCATCAGCGCATCGAGCAGCGCCCGCGCCGGCAGCGGCGTCTCGCCGACGGCAGCGGCGTTGAGGTAGACCGGCTGCGGCCCCAGCACGCCGATCGGCACCGTGTCGTAGTACAGCGAAACGCTGAGGTTACAGAGGAGGTGCTGGAGCGCGGCAACCGCGTGATCCAGGTGCCCGCGGCGGTCGCCGAGGTTGCTGCCGAGGGCGACGGCTACTCGATCCACCGGCCGGGAAGGACTTCGCCGCGGGCTGGCTCGAGGTTCAGCTGGCGGCGCCCGAGCAGGTCGACCCGCCCTGCCGCCGCCTGCTCGAAGAACCGCTTCTGCTCCAGGACCTCGCCGAGGACGACCCGGAGCATCTTGGCGTGCCGGGCATTGCTCATCGTCTCGATGCGCGGACGCCAGCGGTCGACGAACGCCTGCGATTCCGCGGCGTCGTCGACGAAGATCCGTGCGTTGGCCTCTTTTCGCCCGTCGTCGTGCGGGGGCAGCGCCGGCGTCTCGGCCACCGTGCCGCCGAGCTCTTCGATCGCCTTCGCGATCCAGGTCAACTGCACATCGTCGCGGTTGATGATGTATTGGTAGGTGTTGTTGGCGTCGTACTGGACCACGAGCCGCGCCCCGGCGAGGTGACGCAGATACATCGTCAGTTTGTCGCGGTAGAACTCCTGCAGCAGCGCGACGAGATCGCTCACGAAGCCTGTTTTTCCTTGCAGGTGATGCAGACGCGCGTCCAGGGGATGGCGTTGAGCCGCGCCGCCGCGATCGGTTCGCCGCAGTCGCGGCACTGGCCGTAGGTCCCCTTCTCGATCCGCCACAGCGCCTCTTCGATCGCCTGCAGGATCTTGGCGTCGGTCTGCTTCAGCTTGAGCGCGATGTGGACTTCGTTGTTGCCGCTGGCTTGATCCGCCATGTCGCCCTGGCGGGTGTTGTTGTCCATCGTGGCCTGGAGCGGCTTGATGCCGCCGGTCCCGAGGATCTCGGTGCGCTTTTTCAGGAGAGCGTCCTTGAAAGTCTGCTGATCCATTGGGTTACAAACTCCTGCCCCTGCCCCACTCCTGCGGGCCGCGTAACTCTGAATCATACCACCAGCCCTCGGCCTGCGTACCCTCGCCAGCCGATGGCGACGCCGTCAAACGCAGAACACGCTGAACCCGCAGAACGCTGGCCCATTGCGATCGATCGCAGTAGAACGCAAAGCCCGCGAAGCCCGCAAAGCTACGCTGACCGTGTCGCACTTGTCGGCCAGCGGAGCTGGCCGTCAACTCGCAGGAGACGAAACCGCGGGAACGCAAGCGCCCAGCGCGAAGAGGCTGCTTGCGTTCCCGCGGTTTCGTTTCCTGCGAGGCCGCCGCGCCGCGGCGGCGTGCGACACGGTCAGCGCTCCGGCGCGAGCGCCGGCATCATGGCAGCGTGACACGTCTCGGCGCTTTGCGGGCTTTGCGGGCTTTGCGTTCCCCCAAGCGCGTCGAATGAAGTGTGTCTCCGCGGGTTCTGCGTGCTCTGCGTTGTCCGTCGTCACTCAGCGCGCAGCGTCGCGAGCGGTTTGTTACGCAGCACGTCGAGGCTGGAGAAGACGCCGATGATCGCGACCAGCGCCGCCGTCAGCACGACGCCGCCGACGTGCTCGCCGACGAAGACGCGCCACGGGATCTCGAGCGCGTAGCGGCTGACGCCCCACGTGAGGACGACGGCGCCGAGCGAGCCAATCAGCCCGGCGAGCGAGCCGAGCACGCCGTACTCGAACAGCAGCATCCGCGCGATGGTGCGGGTGTTGGCGCCGAGCGTCTTGAACACCGCCGCCTCGTACACCCGCTGGAACTTGGTCATCGCGACGGCGCCGATGAGGATCAGAGCGCCGCTGAACAGCACCAGGCCGCCGACGACGGTGATCGCCAGCGTGACCTTCGACATGACGTCGCGCAGTGTCTCGAGAATCTCGCGGAAGTCGATCACGGAGACGTTCGGGAACTTCTCGACCAGGTCGTGCTGGAAGCGTGCCCGCTCGTCCAGGCCAGCCGGCCCCTTGATCGGCGCGACGAAGGTCTGCGGCGCCTGGTCGAGGGCCCCGGGGCGGAAGACGAAGACGAAGCCGCCGTTGCGCGATTCGCGCCACTCGACATCGCGGATGCTGGTGACCCGCGGGCTGACGATCCTTCCGAGGATGTCGAAGCGAATCGTGTCGCCGACGTGGATCCGCGCCCGCTCGGCGATCTGCCGCTCCACCGACACTTCCGGTTCCGGCGACGGCCCCTTCCAGAAGACGCCGTCGATCACCCGCTCGTTTGCTTCGATGTGGTCGCGGTAGGTGAGCGTGAACTCGCGGCCGATCGCCATGCCGCTGCGCCGGACGGCGTCCGCGCCTTCGAGGTTGGTTTCCTGGCCGGCGACGCCGACCACCCGCGCCCGCAGCACCGGAATCAGCTGCGCGTCGGCGGCGTAATGGGCCGGGTCGCTCAGAAACGCGCGCATGCCGTCTGCCTGCCCGCGCTGGATGTCGAGCAGGAACATGTCGGGCGAGTCGGCCGCGGTCTGGATCGAGAACTCGCCGAGCAGGCTCGCCTGCAGCGACCGGACGCCGACGATGAAGAAGGCGCCGAGGCCGACGGCGAGCAGGATGACGCGGGTCTGATTTCCCGGGCGCGACAGGTGAAGCACGGCGTGGCGCAGCGGGAACGAGCGCGAGTTGGCGAGCGGCGCAACCACCTGGACCAGCAGGCGCCCGGCCAGCATCAGCACGAACGCGAGCCCGGTGAAGCCGGCGCACACCACCAGCCCGATCTTGAGCGACGAGGCCTGCCATGCGGTGAGGCCGACCAGCGCCGCCGACACCGTGACCAGCACCAGGTAGCCGAGCCAGTCGCGTCGGCGCTTGGTGTTCTCGTCGCGCAGCAGCAGCGACGGCTTGATGAAGCGGACATCGAGCAGCGGCACGATCGAGAACAGCAGCGACACCAGGACGCCGATGCCGATCCCCTGCGCTGCCGCGCTCGAGGTCACCCCGTAATGGGCTTCGGCGAGCACCGAGGGCGAGGTCGACGTGCTGAGGAAATAGGGGATCGCGGCAATCACGCCGCGCGCGATCGCCGTGCCCAGCAGGCTGCCGGCGAGGCCGAGCGAGAGCACCTGCAGGATGTAGACGGCGATGATCTGCCGGCTCCGGGCACCGACGCATTTCAGCACCGCGATGCTGCGCATCTTCTGCAGGATGAAGACGCGGGTAACGCTCGACACCGCGATGCCGCCGAGGATGACGATGATCAGGCCGACCAGGCTCAGGTAGTTCTCGGCCCGTTCGAAGTCGCGGCCGATCTGATCTTCGGTCGATCGATACGAGCGGATGTTGAGGAACTCGTCGCGCAGGTCGTGGCGAAGAGACAGGACCAGCGTGTCGAGGCGATCCTCAGGCGCCCTGATGTGGAGCCGGCGATCGGCGCGGCTGCCGAAGCCGAGCAGCCCTGTCGACGGCAGGTCGGCGTAGTCGATCAGCACTCGCGGGCCGAGGCTGAAGCCGCCGATGCGCCGTCCCGGCTCGTTCTTCAGCGTCCCGCGGATCGTGAACGGCGCCTGGCCGATCGAGATCTGGTCCCCGACCTTCACGCCCAGCGCGGTCAGCAGCTCCGGGCGCACGATCGCCCCGTGGTTCTGCAGCATCGCGTGCGAGTACGGCGTCCCGTCGGTCATCGTCACGGTGCCGTAGAGCGGGAAGTTCGGCTGCAGCGCGCGCAGCTCGACCATCTTCGCCACCGGCTTCTTCTCATCCACCGGCCGCACCATCGTCGGCGTTTCGAGCGTTTCGGTTTGCGCGGTGGCGCCGGCGGCCGCGACGGCGCGGTCGATGGTCGCGCGGACCGCGTCGGGCCATTCGCGGTTCGTGGAGACGAGCACGTCGGCGGCGATGAGCGACCGTGCCTCGCCGCCGAGCACCTCACGCACGTTCTGAATCACCGAGCGCAGCGTGACGATCGCGGCCACGCCGACGGCGATGCAGATGAAGAAGAACAGCAGCCGCCGCCACGAGGAGCGCGTTTCACGCGCCGCCATCGACAGGACGAACTTCATGATCGCGGATCGCTCGTCAGGACCGGATCTACGTGCCCTGCCCCGAGCGGAGTCGAGGGGTCGCCGCGTTGCCGGCGCACCCCGACTTCATCGGCGGTTCGCGCCGATGCGTGCCGCAGCGTGTTCTCGACCACGCGGCCGTCGCGCATCAGCAGCCGCGCGTCGGCCATCGCCGCGAGCTCGGCGTCGTGCGTCACCAGCACGACGGTGGTGCCGCGGCGCGAGTGGATGTTGCGCAGCAGCTCCATGATGTGGCGGCCGTTGGCGCTGTCGAGATTGCCGGTCGGCTCGTCGGCGAGGACGATCGGCGGGTTGTTGGCGAGCGCGCGCGCCAGCGCGACGCGCTGCTGCTCGCCGCCCGACAGCTGCGACGGATAGTGATGCGCCCGCCCGGTCAGCCCCACTTCCTCCAGGAGCCCGTTCGCGCGCGCGCGGACGTCGGCGATCCCGGCAATCTCCATCGGCACGGCGATGTTCTCGTATGCGGTCAGCGACGGGATGAGGTGGAAGAACTGGAAGACGAAGCCGATCTTCTCGCCGCGCAGCCGCGCCAGCGTGTCTTCGTCGAGCCGCGTGATGTCGACCGTGTCGATCAGCACCGACCCGGACGAGGGCGCGTCGAGGCCGGCGATCAGCCCGAGCAGCGTCGACTTGCCGCTGCCCGACGGCCCGACAATCGCGACGAACTCGCCGCGCGGGATCTGAATCGACAGCGGGTGAAGGATGGTGAGCGGCTCCGATCCGCTCGTGACCGTTTTCGAGACCTCGCGCAGCTCGATCATGATCCCGGGCGCCCCCGGTGCGCGGCCTGGGTCTCGGCAATCGGCTTCAGCACCGTCCAGACATTGTCGGTGACGATGCGCGCGCCTTCAGGCGTCGGGTGGATGCCGTCGCGCTGGTTGAGGGCGGCGTTGCCGGCGACGTTCTGCAGCAGGAACGGCACCAGCGCCAGCCGGTATTGCGCGGCGAGCTCGGGATAGACCTTGTGAAAGCTGGCAATGTAGTCGCGGCCGTAATTGGGCGGCGCTTCCATCCCGGCAAGAATTACCGTGATGCCGCGCGCCTGCGCGCGCTCGATGATCTCCGACAAGTTGCGCCGCATCTGTTCGAGCGGCAGGCCGCGAAGACCGTCGTTGGCGCCGAGCGCGAGAATCAGCACGCGCACGTCGCCCTGGAGCGCCCAGTCGAGCCGCTCCAGCCCGCCGGCTGACGTGTCGCCCGAGACGCCCGCGTTGACCACCTCGAAGTCCATGCCGCTGTCCTTGAGACGCTGCTCGAGAAGAGCCGGATACGCGGCGCCTGTTGGCAGGCCAAGACCGGCGGTGAGGCTGTCGCCGAGCGCGACGATGCGCGGGCGTGCGGGCGCCGGGGCCGCAGCGGGTGCCGCGGCTGCGGTCGAGGCCGGCGTGGCGGCCGGTGCGCCCGTGGCCCGTGGTTCGTCGCGTTCGTCGCCGCGCGGCGAGCCGCAGGCGAGCGCGCAGGCGGCAAGCGCGGCCGCCAGCCAGATCCTCATCCTCTTATGTTACGTGGAGACGAGCGGAAGACGTCCCTGGTTCGGTGAGGCAGGGCTCCCGAGGCGGGGCGCCTTCACGGTGAGGCAGGGCTGAAGCCCTGCCCTACGTAAACGACGTACGCGTCAAGCCTGCGCGAGCTGCTGCTCGAGCGTCGCGATGGCGGCCGCGAGCATGCGCCGGTGCGCGTCGGTGCGCGCCGCCTCGAGATCCGCGCGCGCGCGGGCGAGCGCGAGCTGAATCGTGCGCCGCCGGCTTTCAACCTCGCGCTCGGCGGGCGACATCGCTTCCTTCACCGCCGCTCCCCGCTCGGCCTCAGCCTGCTGGTACTCGACATCCTTGCTCTCAAACCCTCTGGCCATATAAGGGACTCTCTGAACACTTTCGACTGACGACCGACGCCTGTATTCTAACGAGATGCAACATGCTCAAGACCTGCTGACACGCTGGCCCGCGCTGGATGTATCGGCGCGACGCGCCCGCCTCGACAGCTCGCTGCACGTGTCGGCTGGTCCGCTCGCGAATAATTTGAAAAGTTCGGTCGAGGTGGCCGCGCGCGCCGCCGACGGGTTGTGGACGCGCGATCCGTCGGCGTGGAGCCGCGATGTTGCGGTGCAGAAGGCGATTGCCGATCGCCTCGGGTGGATGGCCTCGCCGATGCTGATGGCCGAGTCTGTCGATCGGCTGCGCACTTTTGCCGAGCGTGTCAAAAACGATCGATTCAGCGACGTCGTGCTGCTCGGCATGGGTGGATCCAGCCTCGCGCCGGAAGTGCTGCGCGCCATCCTCGGCGTCGCGCGCGGCTGGCCGAGCTTGCACATGCTCGACTCGACCGATCCGGCAGCCGTCCGCGCCGCGGCGACGCCGCCCGAGCGGACGCTGTATCTCCTCGCAAGCAAGTCGGGCACCACCATCGAGCCCAACTCGCTTGCCGCGCATTTCCGCCAGCGGCTCATCGACGGCGGCGTCGCGCGCTGGGCCGATCATTTCGTTGCGATTACGGATCCGGGCACCGAGCTCGATCGCCGTGCCCGCAGCGAACAGTTTCGCGACGTCTTCCTGAACCCGGCCGACATCGGTGGCCGCTACTCCGCGCTGTCCTTCTTCGGCATGGTGCCGGCGGCGCTGATGGGACAGGACATCGAAGCGATCATCGGCTGGGGCCTGGCCATGCTCTCCGCGGCCGAGCCTGAAGGCGGCAGCGTGGCCGCGAATCCCGCGGTCGGCCTCGGCCTCGCCATCGGCGCCGGCGCCATATCAGGACGCGACAAGCTCACCTTGATCGTTCCGCCGTCGTTCGACGCGTTCGGTCTCTGGGTCGAGCAGTTGATCGCCGAGAGCACCGGCAAGATGGGCAAGGGGGTCGTCCCCATTGCCGGCGAGCCGCTCGCCGATCCCGCGTCCTACGGCACCGACCGGCTGTTCGTGCGCGTTCGCGTCAAGGGCGCCGGCGGCGATGCGGACGATGCCGCAACGAGGCCGCTGAAGACGTTCGCCCCGGTGGTCGAGATCGATGTCGAAGAGCCGGCGGCGCTCGGCGCAGAGTTCGTGCGCTGGGAGATCGCGACGGCGGTGGCCGGCGCGATTCTGAGCATCGATCCCTTCGACCAGCCGAACGTCCAGCAGGCGAAGGATGCAACGCAGAAGCTGCTCGGCGAATACAAGAAGACGTCGAAGCTGCCGATCCCGACGCCCGATGCGACCACCGCCAGCAAGATCGCGCTGACCATGACGAAGGCCGCGAAAGCGCTCGGTCCGGCCGACGCGCTGCTGTCGTCGATCGGTCTCGGCGATTACTTCGCGCTGCTGGCGTATCTCGGGCCCGATCCCGCGCTCGAACGCGAGCTGCAGGCGCTGCGCCGCGCCGTCCGCGATCGCACGCGGGCGGCGACGATGTTCGGCTACGGGCCGCGCTACCTGCACTCGACCGGTCAGCTGCACAAGGGCGGCGCGAACAACGGCGTGTTCCTGCTCGTCACCGCCGCGCCGGCCGAAGACCTGGCGATCCCGGGCGAGCCGTTCTCCTTCGGCACGCTGGAGCTCGCGCAGGCGGTCGGCGATTTCGCCGCGCTCGATGCCGCCGGACGGCGCGGGCTCCATGCGCACATGCCGCGGCCCGAGCCCGCACTGCTGCGTGCGCTCTCGGAGATGCTGCTTCATTCGTAGCGTCCGCCGTTAGGCGGACCGTCGACGTAGTGTCCGGCTTTAGCCGGACTCGGAGTGTGTATGGAACTCGGCTTCGTGGGCCTTGGCCGCATGGGCCTCAACATGGTCACCCGCCTCGTTCGCGGCGGCCATCAAATCATCGCCTTCGATCGCAGCCCCGAGGCGGTCGCCCGCGCCGAGGCCGCGGGCGCGCGCGGCGCCGCCTCGCTCGACGCGCTCGCGCGCGCGTTGACCCCGCCGCGAACCGTGTGGGTGATGGTGCCGGCCGGCGACCCCACCGAATCGACCGTCACCGCGCTTGGCACTCTGCTGTCGGCCGGTGATGCAATCGTCGACGGCGGCAACACACGCTTTCACGACGATGTGCGCCGCGCGCAGGCGCTGGCTCCGAAGCGCATCGACTACGTCGACGCCGGCACCAGCGGCGGCATCTGGGGCCTCACCGAAGGCTATTGCCTGATGGTCGGCGGCGACGCCGCGGTGTGCAAGCGGCTCGAGCCGATCTTCCTCACCCTCGCACCGAAGGATGGCTACCTCCACGTCGGCGACCACGGCGCCGGCCACTACGTGAAGATGATCCACAACGGCATCGAGTACGGGCTGATGCAGGCGTATGCCGAGGGCTTCGAGCTGATGCACGCGAGCTCGTACAAGATCGACCTCGCCGCGGTCGCGGCGCTGTGGGATCACGGCAGCGTGGTGCGATCGTGGCTGCTGCAGCTCGCCGCCCGCGCGCTGGCTGAGAATCCGGACCTGTCCGGCTTGAAAGGCGACGTCGAGGATTCCGGTGAGGGACGCTGGACGCTCAGCGAAGGGATCGACCGCAGCGTCCCGCTGCCGGCGCTCGCCGCCGCCGTCTACACGCGCTTCCGTTCGCGGCAGGACGACCCCTTCGCCGATCGCCTGCTCGCCGCGCTGCGCCAGCAGTTCGGCGGCCACGCGGTCAAGAAATCGTGACCATCGTCATCTTCGGCGGCAACGGAGACCTGGCGCATCGCAAGCTGCTGCCGGCCCTCTACAACCTGCACGTCGACGGCCTGCTGCCGCCGCGGCTGGCGATTGTCGGCGTCGGCCGCAAGGAGATGTCCGACGACGCATACCGCGCGTTCGCGAAGGGGGGCATCGGCAAGTTCTCGCGGCGGCCGCTCGACGAGCAGGCGTGGGGCGCCTTCTCGAAGCTGCTGTTCTTCGTCAACGCGTCGATCGACGGAGAGAAAGGGCTCGCGCCG
>Ga0111538_10014883_pt1 | contig 10244 bp, 7 predicted proteins | sample SoiMethybrSBSTD1_FD_79669 | JGI IMG/M metagenome (GOLD analysis project Ga0111538, IMG submission 79669) | Bulk soil microbial communities from a Populus tree surrounding site in Tennessee, USA - Soil MetaG P. TD hybrid SBSTD1 (version 2)... | ecosystem: Environmental > Terrestrial > Soil > Tree... | reverse complement strand
GGTTGGGCATCCGAGTGAAGTCGGCGCAGCTTCTCGCGGGTCTTAGGCGCGTCCCACCTCGGCCGCTCCTGCTTCAACTGCACGATCAGCTTCTCGACCTGGAAGGGCAGCTTATTGGCTTGCCGATAGGGACGGCGGCTGCGATCGGTGAGCCCTTCCAGCCACAGCCCTTGTAACGGTTGAAGATCTTGTAGCCGGTCTTGCGGGAGATATCGCGGCACAGCCATCGAGTAACCGGAATTGCTTAGCAAATTGCCGAAAAGCAAGCTGAGCGACCGTTATAGTGATTAGCTAGCAACGTCCTCATGCAACCGGTGTCCATACGTTGTCTTCAAGGCGACCTACATGACCAAGGTTAACGGCGCAGTCGGTGGAGCATTTGTCATCGCGGTTGTTCTCTTCTATGTCACCGTTCAAATAGCGATGCATGTGCTGGAGCCTGAGTTCAATCCGCTGCGAGTTCCGATGAGCGCGTATGTCTTGGGCGCTTACGGCGCTTGGATGACGGCGACCTATTTCGTGTTGGCTGCGGGGTTACTCGCCCTCGCTTATTGCCTCGCAACGACACTCCGGCGAAGACCCCTAACCGCGACCGCGGTCATCTTTCTCGTCATCGCCGCAAGCGGTGCGTTGCTCGCGGGATCGTTTCCGATGGACTTACCAGGGGGTACGCTCACGTCAGCCGGTCGATTGCATATGGTAGGCGGCGCACTAACCTTCCCCTCATGGATATTAGGAGTGCTGTTGTTCACCTTGAGCATCCGACAAGATCCGCGTTGGCAAGCTGTTTCAGCTGCGTTGACGGTCGTCGCTGCCGGCGTTGTTGTCGCGGGGGCAATTATGTTTCTCTCGGTGGCCATGCTTGGATTTGGTGCCTACGCCCAGCGTCTACTTGTCGTTCTACTGTTCGCTTGGATGGTTCTCGCGGCCCTTCGAGTTATCCGCCTATCTCGTGTCGGTAGCGACGCGGAACAAGCCGGGTTGCACGCAGAAGCGTAGCGTCTCAGTACGGCATCAAACTTCGCAATCCGTTGCGGAACAAGAAGAATGAGATCGAGGCTGGGCCCTGCAAGGCGTTTCAGGTCGTACTCGACGCGACCGAGTAGATGGCGGAACAGCACGCGATTCGAGCGAAGCGCTCCGATTCACCACTTCTGGCGAGCGAGCGGATCAGCAGCAGCGCGGCAGCTTGTTGCAGGTCGAGCGTTTTCACGACTCGTGACCGCTCGCCAGTGTCGCAGTTCTTTGTAACTGGCGAGCCGCAGCAGGAGTTTACGAGCCGGGATGAATCGAATTCTTCGACTGAAAATCCGTGTGTCGATGGTTCGATTCCGTCCCCGGCCACCATATTCAATCGGTGTGGTCCGGCTAAATCGGTAACGGTTTATACACTACTAAGCCGTCAGCGCAGCCTGACGTAGGTTCGATGCCACGACGGCGAAGCGCGCTTCGATGACGCGCTCGACCGCGGTGGCTCTCGAACGCCTCACACGCCACGCTCGATTGACACGTTGCCGCTGCAACGCAGATGCTACTTGCCTACGTCGGCGCACGGGGGAGGGTGGTGGAGTCGCGATCCGCAATCGCGCTGCTAGACGCGCGCCTTGCATCGATCCTCGATGCGCGGATGGCCATGCGTGCGGCAGCATGCGGGTTCGCGCGCGAGCCGATTGCCGTCGACGGGCGCCGCCAAATCGCTACCTTCTGAATGCGCCGCTCGATGCGAACCGCCTTCGTCCACGCGCTGGCTTGGCCCGTCGCTCTGCTCGGCTTTGCTGCAACGGCAAGTGAAATGGCCGATGCGGTCATGAATCGCGGCAGCCCGGAAACCCTCCGCACCCTCCTCGCCGCCGGGGCGGACATCAACGCCGCGCAGCTTGACGGGGCGACGGCTCTGCACTGGGCCGCGCAGCACGACGACGCCGACACCGCACGGCTATTGCTGCGTGCCGGAGCCGCACCGAACGCTGCCAATCGCGCCGGTGTCACCCCGCTACGGCTCGCGGCCATAAACGGCAGCGCCGCAATGATCGAGCTGCTGCTCGATGCGGGCGTCGATGCGAACGCGCCGCTCACCGCCTCCGGCGACACGGCGCTCATGATGGCGGCGCGCACGGGCAAGATGGAGGCCGTGGAGCTATTGATCGAGCGCGGCGCCACTGTCGATACCGCCGAGCTCTGGGGTGGAACGACCGCGCTGATGTGGGCGATCTCGGAGCACCACCCCAAGGTCGTCGAGACACTGCTGCGGCACGGGGCTCGTGCAGACGTTGTGTCGAAGGCCATCACCGCGCGCGGTCGCAACGGGGCCGAAGGAACGGCGCCCGTCGATTTCGACCCGCGCGCTAAGCCCATCAGCTACGCAAACGGCGGGCTCTCGGCGCTGCACTTCGCGGCGCGTGAAGGCCAAAACGAGGCCGCACGGCTGCTGGTCGCCGCCGGCGCCGATATCGACGCACGAGCAGCGGACGGCAAGAGTGCAGTGGCGCTCGCGATCTACAACGGCCATTACGACACCGCCGAGCTGCTCATCGATGCCGGTGCTGACGTGAACAACGCCGACGCCGAGCGGTTCACTCCGCTGTTCTGGGCTGTCGATCGCCGCAACATGGAGTGGAGCCCCGGGTTCCCGTGGGTGCAGGCCTCCGACCCGCTGCCGCTGATCGAGAAGCTGCTCTCGGCCGGTGCGGAGGTCGATCCGTTCGTCGACAACACACCGGTGTCGCGGCGCAATTTCGGCGGCTCTCCGCGGATCAACTTCGCGACGCCGCTGATGCGGGCGGCTTACTCGGCCGACGTCACGCTGGTCCGGCTCCTGCTCGATCACGGCGCCAATCCCCTCGTGCGTAACAGCGACAACGAGACTCCGTTGCTCGCAGCAGCGGGTTATGGGTGGATCGATGGCTACAGCCAGGGTCGCGCGAATCGGGAGCGGCTCGACACCATCAAGCTGCTCGTCGAACGCGGTGCGGACGTGAACTGGGCTTGCAACCACGGCATCACGCCGCTGATGGTGGCGGCCAATTTTGGCGTAACCGACATCATTCAATATCTCGTGGATCAAGGCGCAGACCTCGCTGCGCACGATCTCGGCGAGAAAAACGACGGCGTATTCGGCGGCAGCATCGAGCCGTTGATGCCGATCGACTATGCCATCGGTGTCGGAACGTTCAGGCCCAACAACGCGGTCTTGTTCATGGAGGACGCCACCAAACTCATGACGCGCATGATGCAGGAGCGCGGCATCCGTCACACCACGTCGGAGTGCACGCTGCGTGCCTTCTCGTGCGGCGACGTCGACCCCCAGGGCGCAAGTCCGGCCGACATCGCCAAAGTGCGCGCGATCCAAGTCGGCAATCAAGTCGAAGGCATCACAGGCGGGCTCAACGTGCAGCTCGATAAGCGATGACGCGCACCGCCAAGACGGCTGCGGTCGGCGTTGTGGCCGCCGCGATCGCGGCCACCGGCTACTTCGTGTTGGCAACGAGAACGGACCGCACCGAAAACGGCACGCTCACGGCTGCGAGCGCGAGTCGCCTCATCGATCGTTACTGCCTCGATTGTCACAACGACGCCGACTACACCGCGAATCTCTCGGTCGCCCATAAGGACTTGGGGACCGTCGGCGATCATCCAGAGGAATGGGAGCAGATCATCCGCAAGCTGCGCGCGGGCATGATGCCGCCACCGGGGCAACCGCGCCCGAAACGGGCCGACTACGCGGCGCTCGCGCAATACCTCGAAAACAGCATCGATGCAGCAGCCACGGTGAACCCGGGCAGTACGGTGCTTCACCGCCTCAATCGGACCGAGTACGCCAACGCCGTACGCGACTTGCTCGCGATCGAAATCGACCCGACCAAGTTCTTGCCGCCCGATGACTCGAGCCGCGGCTTCGATAACATCGCGGGCTCGCTGACGATTTCCCCGACGTTGCTCGAAGCCTACGTCGCCGCGGCGACGAAGGTCGCACGCATGGCTGTCGGGTACTGGAAGACGCCCACGGAATCCCTGTACATCGTGCACAACGACAGCTCGCAAGCGGATCAACTGCCCGGGCAGCCGTTCGGTACGCGCGGCGGTGTCGCCGTCGAGCACGTGTTCCCCGCCGACGGCGAGTATCGATTCACCGTCCGGAACCTCGGCGTGGGCACGTTCATCCCCAACGAGACGCTCGAGCTCAGCGTCGACGGCGAGCGCGTGCACGCGTGGACCTACACAGGCATGGGCTTGAACGCTGGCATGGACTCCGAGGCCGACGGCGAGCTCGTGGCAACCGTGCCCGTGCACGCGGGATCGAGAACTGTCGCGGCCACCTTCGTCGCAACCAATTACCGGCCGAGCCTCGACGTCGCTCAGCACTTCGAGCGCCAATCGCTCGAGAATGGCTTCGTTCGCGAGCTCACGAACTATCCCGAGATCGGCGCGCTGCGGATCGAAGGTCCGTTCAAGGCTACGCGGCCAGAGGACTCCCCAAGCCTGCGCAAAGTGCTGGTGTGCCGCCCCGAAATCGTGAGCGACGAGCGGCCGTGCGCGGCGCGAATCGTCGCCGCGTTGGGCCGCCGCGCCTTCAGGCGGCCGCTCGAAGAGCGCGACGTCGACGCGCTGCTGGCGTTTTACGACGAGGCGCGGCGCACGGGAACCTTCGAAGACGGGATCGAGCTCGCTGTGCGCCGCATCCTCGCAAGCCCGCAGTTTCTCGTGCGGGTCGAGCGCGAGCCCGCGGACGTCACTGCCGGCACGCCCTATCGAATTTCCGACGTCGAGCTCGCCTCGCGTCTGTCGTTCTTTCTATGGAGCAGCATCCCCGACGACGAGCTCATCGAGGTAGCGTCTCGAGGTCAGCTTGGCTCGCCGGCCGTGCTCGAGCAGCAGGTGCGACGCATGCTCGCGGATCCGCGCTCGCAAAGCCTCGTCGACAACTTCGCTCGACAGTGGCTGTACTTGCGCAACCTGGAAACGACTGCACCCGCCCAGACGACGTTTCCGGATTGGGATCACGAGCTGCGTCGCGGTTTCGAACGCGAGACCGAATTACTGTTCGAGGCGGTGCTGCGAGAGGACCGCAGCGTGATCGAGTTTCTCGATGCCGACTACACGTTCCTCAACGAACGTCTCGCCAAGCACTACGGCATCCCAAATATCTACGGAGCCCAGTATCGGCGCGTGACACTTGGGCCCGATCTCGACTATCGGCGCGGCATCTTGGGTCAAGGCAGCTTTCTCTCGATGACCTGGGTTCAGAACAACCGTACGTCCCCCGTAAAGCGTGGCGTGTGGGTGCTCGAGAACATCCTCGGGACACCGCCACCCGAGCCGCCGCCGAACGTGCCTGGACTCGAGGAGACCGCTGCCGACACCGCCACGGAGCATTTGAGCTTGCGCGAGCAGATGACTCGACACCGAACCTCGGAGCCTTGCGCTAGCTGTCACAAAATCATGGACCCGATCGGCTTCGCTCTCGAGCCGTTCACGGCGGACGCGAAATGGCGGTTGCAAGACAGTAGCGGAGCTCCGATCGATGCCACCGTCGAGCTATGGGACGGCACGCGCGTCACGGGGCCCGTCGAGCTGCGCGCCGCGCTGCTCGAATACTCGCCCCAGTTCGTACGCTCGTTGACCGAGAAGCTCATGACCTACGCGCTCGGTCGCGGTGTCGAGTACTACGACATGCCCGTCGTGCGCCGCATTGCCGCCGACGCGGCACAAAACGACTACAAGTTCTCGTCTATCGTGCTGGGCATCGTGATGAGCCCGCCATTTCAGATGCGCAGCAAGGCGGAACCGCCCGCCGCAAGCGTCGCTAGCACTGCGGGAGAAGAGCCATGAGATTCATCACCAAGAAGCACTTGGCGCGGCGCACTTTTCTCCGCAATGCAGGCGTAACGTTGGCACTGCCGTTGCTGGACGCCATGCTGCCGGCAGCAACGGCTCTGGCTCAGTCGCAGAAGGTGAAGCGCTTCGTCGGCATCTGGCACCCGCATGGCGCTGCGCCCGGTTATTGGAGCCCCGTTGAGGCGGGCCGTGACTTCACTTTCTCCTACATTACCGAGCCGCTAGCGCCGTTCCGCGATCGCGTCGTGCTGATCAGCGGTCTCGACAGCACGGCGGCGTTCTCGACGCCCGAGGAGCCCGGTGGCAACCATGCGCGTGGCGCGGTGTTTCTCTCCGGCGCGCGTCCGCGGCGCGACGCCGTGAGCCCGTCCCTCGGCGTCACGATCGACCAGCTGATCGCAGAGAGACACGGTCGCGACAACCTGCTGGCCTCGATTCAGCTCGGCATCGAGGATTCAAGCCACAACAGCGGCAACTGCAACTGGGGTTACAGCTGCGCGTACACGAACTCGATCTCGTGGAGCGATGCAGAATCGCCGCTACCGACGGAGATCAACCCGCGCATGGCGTTCGAGCGCATGTTCGGCGATGGTTCGAGCGCGTCAGAGCGGCTGCGCGGGCGTCTCCAAGCCACGAGCGTGCTCGACGCCGTGGCCGAGGAAATTCCGGACTTGAAGCGAGATCTCGGCACCGTCGACCGCGCGACCCTCGACGGCTATCTCGAGGACGTCCGGGAGATCGAGAGGCGCATCAGGAATGCCGCCAACAATTCGGCTGCCGAAGTGACCGCCGAGATCCCATTCGGCATTCCCGAAAGCAAGGACCAGCATTTCAAGATCATGTACGACTTGATCGCGCTCGCGCTGCAGGCCGATATCACGCGCTCGATCACGCTGATGCTCGGCCGGGACCTATCCGGCACGAACTTTCCCGAGTCGGGTTACCTCGGCGGCTGGCACGGCAACTCGCACCACGGAGACATCCCCGCGAACAAAGCCGGCTACGCGCGAATTAACCGCTACCACGTCGGCAATTTGGCGTACCTGTGCGACAAGCTGCGCAAGATTCCTGACGGCGACGGCACCCTGCTCGATCACGTGCTCATCTACAAGAGCAGCAACATGGGCAACTCGCATCGCCACGCGCACGAGAAGGTGCCGACGATCCTCGTGGGCGGCGTGGACGGCACGTTCCACGGTAACCGCCACCTCGTTTTCCCCGACAACACCCAGCGCTGCGCAAACTTGCTGCTCAGCATTCTCGACCTGTTCGACATCGAGCGAGACAGCATCGGCGAGAGCACGGAACGCCTCGAGATCGTGTGACGTGACCACCCGCGCGAATTACCGCCGCTCGCGGCTAGCTCGCTCGATCATCACGATCGCCGCCGCGACGCAATTATTGCCGGTGTTCGCGCAACTCTCCGCCAACCGGCGCCCGCCGCGCCCGAACGTTACGCTGCCGGACGGTCCGGTGAGAAAAGTGCTTCTCAGCAGTTGCTCCGCCTGTCACGGCATCGACGAGATCGGCTATTACGCGATGAGCCGCGAGGCGTGGCGCTCCTTGATCGAGAGAATGAAAACGGCGCGCAGCGGGTTGGTCGAAGGCGCCGTCATCTCCGATGCGGACCGAGAAGTCCTGCTCGATTGGCTCGTGGCGCAGTTCGGCCCCGACGCGACCCCATACGAACGGGAGTACGTCGTGCGCGCGATCACCGCAGAGACTCGGCTGTCGAACGCGGACGCCGACGCGTTGCTCGATCGAGCATGCAAGGCGTGCCATTCGACGCTGGAGCCCACGCTCGGCGCGGCGCTCGATGAGGCGGGTTGGCGCAGCGCGCTGACCGAAAAAATCGCGCGCGGCGCACCGCTGCTCATCGACGAGGTCGATCCGCTCATCGACTGGTTTCTGAACGTCCGAGCCCGGCGTTAACTTGGATTCAAAGCGGCGGCAAGAACGCGCTGGCCAGGCGGGATCTTGATCCACTAGGCGTCGACGGTCGCGATTGCCTTCGCCGTAACTCCGCTGCCGCGCTCGTACTTCTCGACCTGGCAGAACAAACCGTCGGTACGGCCGTCCTGGTCGCGATCGAGGAACGTGTCGTTGTTGTTGAACGACGTGCGCTTGCGCACGTGCTCGCGATACGGGTCCCAGTTGTTGAAAATCTCGGCGTTGACCTCGTCGTCGAAGAAGATCTGCGTGGCGATGACTTCCTTCGAGTCGACAAAGACCTTGAAATGCAGGTGCGGCGTGCGGCCGCCGTACCAGCTCGGGTACACGGTCTTGAAGCGGACCCAGCCGTCCGCGTCGGTGAGCTGCGTGCCGCGCAGGAACGTGGCGCCGACGGTCGCAACGGCGTCGACGCCGCCAACGCCGGGCTGGTCGCGATAGCCCGAGTAAAGCCCCAGCGCGTCCGCCTGCCAAAGATCGAAGCGCACGCCGGCGAGCGGCGCACAGTCGCGCAAGCGCGTGATCTGCACCGCAACGTCGAGCGGCGCGCCCATGCGCCCGCTCGTGACGTCGGAGCGCATGAGGCTCGGGTCGAAGTAGAACGGGCCTTCGCCTGAATCCGGCGTGACGACGCAACGGCCGGTTTGCGCGAATGCATTCGGCAACACGAGCGACGCTGCGCACGCCGATCCCGCCACCAACACGCGCCGCCGGTCGGGGTTCCGCAGCTCGACGTCTGCGGACGTGGACAGAGCCGAATGTTTCGGTCCCATGTGCCCCCCTGCTTGAATCCCGCAATTCTTACGCCGGCTCGCGGCGATTGCCAGGGTGCCTCGACGTTTACAACCGTCCCCGGACGACGGAACATGGTTTCACGGTCACCGGGGGGAGAGGACATGAGACGCGTGAAGGCGTGCGCCGCGGCGCTGGGCGGGGTGGCAATGGTTTTGAGTGCAGCGGCTGCGGCCGACGATGCGGTCGCCGGCCTCTCGCGTGAGCGGCTCGAGCGGCTTGATGATCACTTCCACGCCTATGTCGATGCGGGCGAGATTGCGGGCGTCGTCACGTACATCTCTCGCCACGGCGAGCTCGTGCATCAGGACGCTTACGGCATGGCCGACATCGGCGCGAAGCGACCGATGACGGCGGACACGTATTTCTACGTCTACTCGATGACGAAGCCGGTCACGAGCGTGGCGTTGCTGATGCTGTACGAAGAAGGCAAGTTCCAGCTCGACGAGCCGATCGCGCGTTATTTGCCGGAGCTGGCGAACGCACGCGTGTTCGACCGCGAGACGGGCCGCGTGGTCGACGCCGCGCGCCAGCCCACGATCCATGACGTGTTCCGCCACACGGCGGGCTATCTCTACGGCCCTCAGGGCGAGACCGACTTCGATCGCTCCTACCGCGAGGCGAACCTCCTCGGTTCCAACCTCACCGAGTTTGCGCGGAAGCTCGGCGAGCTGCCTCTCGGCTATCAGCCCGGCACGCGCTGGGTCTATTCAGTCTCGCACGACGTTCAGGCTCGACTCGTCGAGGTGCTGTCGGGCCAGCCGTTCGACCAGTTCGTGAAGGAGCGCATCCTCGAGCCGCTCGGTATGACGAAAACGGTATTCGGGCGGCCCGACCGCTTGAAGGACCAATTCGCGGTGATCTACACCGAGAACGACAGCGGCAAGCTCGTGCCGAACGGCGCGCTCGATGCGCCCGGCATGGCCACGCGCGTGCTGGGCGGGTTCAGCCTATCCTCGACGGCGTCCGACTACGCGCGCTTCGCCGAGATGCTCGTCAACGACGGCGAGCTCGACGGCGTGCGGATCCTCTCGCGCAAGACCATCGACCTCATGGCTTCGAACCACCTGCCCGACGGCGTCACGCGCGGCGCCGCGGGCGGCGGCACCGCGGGCGGCGAAGGATATGGGCTCGGCGTGCGCGTCGTCATCGACCCGGCGCAAGCCGGCAACCTCACTTCCGCGGGTGTGTTCGGCTGGTCCGGCGCCGCGGGCACGCACTTCTTCGTCGACCGCGAGGAGGATCTCGTGGGCGTCTTCATGATCCAGAAGATGGGTGGCGGTGGCCCGCGGATGTCGGCCGAGTTCGAGACCCTCGTGTATCAGGCTCTCGTCGACTGACGCTGTCCCCGGCGCATCAAGCGCGATTGCGCGGGGTCGTCGCACTGGGTAGCGTTGCGAGCTGAGCGATTCACGGCGCCATTCGCCTGGGGGGAGACCGTGTCGATCAGTCGCAGGGGCTTCGTACGCAGCGCGTCCTACGCATTGGCCGCTGCTCAAGTAAGTAGGTGGCTCACGCCGGCGTCGGCCGCCGAAACCGAGTCGGTCGTCGTCGATACCGCAGCCGGCAAGGTTCGCGGATTCGTCAATCGCAGCGTCAACACGTTCAAAGGCATTCCGTACGGCGCCTCGACGGCGGGCAAGAATCGCTTCATGCCGCCCGCGAAG
>Ga0111538_10014882_pt1 | contig 10244 bp, 5 predicted proteins | sample SoiMethybrSBSTD1_FD_79669 | JGI IMG/M metagenome (GOLD analysis project Ga0111538, IMG submission 79669) | Bulk soil microbial communities from a Populus tree surrounding site in Tennessee, USA - Soil MetaG P. TD hybrid SBSTD1 (version 2)... | ecosystem: Environmental > Terrestrial > Soil > Tree... | reverse complement strand
GCGGCCGCAACCAGACTCAGGGGTACAAAATCCGGCCACACACCGTGTAACAGGATCGCCCGGTATGCATTGATCAAATGGTACATCGGATTGAGTGAGTAAATCATATGGAACCTAAGTGGGACATCTGTAGAGTCATATAGAACAGGGGTGAGATAAAAACCGAGCAGGAGCAGGATGTTGAGCAGGTATTGGGTATCCCGAAAGGTAACGTGAATTGTGGACAATAGATATGCCAGACTCAGCATAAAAATAAACTGAACAACGATGACCAGGGGTAGGGCCAGGATCGTCCAGGTCAATGTGATCTTTGCAGCCAAAATAAAAAACAGAAGAACAGGCAGAGCCAGAAGAAAATGTACCAGGTGGCTAAGAATTGTGATTACCGGTAAGACAGCAGTTGGAAAACCCGGACGACGGATCAGCTCACGATTCCCAACGATCGCCTCGGTTGCCTCAATAAGCCCTCCACTGAACCAGGTCCACGGCAATAAGCCAGTAAACAGGAAGACTGTATAGTTTGGGATGTTGAGCGGTAAAACCGTTGTGAAAACAAAGCTAAACACCAACAATTGTGCCAGGGGGTTTAGCAGGGACCAGGCGAATCCCATCACGGAGCGCTTATAGCGCAGTTTCATGTTACGCGCGACCAGCGTTTGTAACAGGTCGCGAACATATAACCAGCGTTGTATGCTTGGGTGTTTCCACTGGTTGGTTGTGGAACCAGTTATAAGTCTGGTCATTCTTCCATCCATTGAAGTAGCTCTCTGGTGAACTCCGCCACATCCCAATCTTCCACATAACAACGTGGCAAGTAGAAGAGGTCTACTGTTCGATTGACGACGCCGGGTGAATTGATCAATGCTATTTTGTATCCAGCCTCACGCGCGAGCGTGGCGGTTTGGATCGAATAGTCCTGTGGTTTTCCGTACGGATAGGATAGACAGGTGATAGGACGATCTAAGACCGCCTCGAGGGAGGTCTTGCTCTGCCGCAACTCCATCTCCTGAACCTCGACCGGCAGCGAGGCGAGAGATGAATGGGTCAGGCCGTGGGAGCCGAATTCTATCCAGGGATCATCCTTCAGAGCGGCCACTTCTCTCAAGGTCAATACACGGTGAGTTGGGCGCGCATCCGAAGGTAAGTTCGCCCAATCGAGAATCTTATCCAACACCTCTTTGACGCCCCGTTCGTTTAAAGGGTGGAGCAGCTCCCACAGCTTGGTATAGAGTTGATGTCGAGGTCCTGGTGCGGGATGCCAGGCACGCCAATAGAGGTTTTGCTCGAATGCTTCCGGCGTGTACACTGCTGCAGCTCCAAGGTCCCAATGGAAGAGATTCTGATCGATCTCCAATTCGAGTATGGGTGGCAGCTCGCCAGGTTGGAGGAAAACTCGCTCCAGCTCGTCCCACCAGAACTCCCGCGCCTGGTCTAGCGCGGCAGTAGGAAGAAACATGGTTACCGGAACTTCATATTTCTGAAGAAGAGGGCTGAGGTAGCTCAGGGTGTCTGCGTAGCCGTCATCAAAAGTCACCGCGGCGGCATTCGGGGGCAGGGTCCCTGCACAAAGGCGATCGATTAGCTCATCCAAATGAAACGGAGTCCCCCACTCGCGGATTGCCTGGAGATAACCTTCGAAGTGTTCGGGGGTTACACACAGGGACCAGGGATCGGATCCGAGTGGGGAGATGCGATGATAAAGGAGAATCAAGGCGCGCTGTTCTGCCGATCTGCCGGAAGCATGTGCCTCAGAAGCATATGGCTCCTGATGTGATTCCAGACCATGCTTCTCTTCTCCAGCATCCTGGTCTTTTTGCGCCCGGACAGTGATTAGAAAATCATATTCAGAGTCGCGGTGTTCCAGATCCTCCGGGCGCAATTCATCTGCGGAAAAACCGTATAAGAAAGCACTGGACGTGAGGGCATTTCCAGAGGCTTCCACAACGACATTGGAATACTGAAATACCTCTCCGAACAACCGCTTTGCCGAGCCACTGGTAAGTGACCAATACCAGGTGCCCATTCCTTCGCTGAGGCTGGCCCTGGTTATTCCGGGGAAAGTGGCTAAGAGTACGCCACCGGGTTTCAGGATCCGGTGGAGCGTGTCCACGGCCAAGCGTAGATTATAGATATATTGCAGAGTCTGAGTCAGGATGATGCAGTCAAACTGGTTGGCAGGGAGATGATCAGCCTGGGCGAGGTCTGCAACGATCGTAGCCAGCGGATTACCCTGGGTAACGTCCAATACCTCACTCTTTTCGACTCGCGAGCCGCCGTAGCGAAGAGTGTAAGAATTATCGCCGATCTCGAGAACGCACCCCTGAATGTCCGTCGAATGATTTTCCAGGAACTTCTCAATGTAATACCGGTCGACCGGTGTACCACGATCGTAACCCCATTCACGGCTGACGGGCTGGTGTGGCCAATTTCTGGGAGACCATGATCCTCCATCCGTCGCAGCCGCCAGGTCGAAGCTTTCTTCTTTTTTCCCTCGAGGGAAGAGTCGCCTAACCGCGCGCAGGGCAAGCCCGAATATCCCTATCCTCTGCTCCAACGCAACACGTTTCCAGTATCGCTGGTCTTTCTCCAACCAGGCTCTTTCCGCTTCGAGCTGGTCGATCCACGCCTTCAGTTCCTGAATAGACTTCTCCCTTTCTTCGGCAGTTTCTTTCCAGGCGACCCACTGTTCCTCCAGCCAGGCTTTGCCTCTCTCCAACTCAGCGATCCTGATACGCTGTTCCACGATAGTTCGCTGCAAGGCATCTCCCTCCGTGTTTAGATTCAAGTCAGGCAATTTATCCATGAGTTCTCTCTGAAAGAAGGAGCCATATCACTAGTGCAACAATAATCTCTTCAAACCGATCCGAATCGGATCGAGCCAGGTCCATCCCAGGCTGGTATACCAACGATAGTACGGCTCATGCCAACGGTAGAGCTTAAGATACAGCCTTCTGCGAAGGCTCAGATGGTCACTTTGTAACCAGTCTTTTGAGCGCTTACCCAACTGCTCTTTTTCCTGCCATAACATTTCAGCGAGCTGGAACAGACGCATATATTCAACCGCTTCCGCAGCGCAGGCACGTGCCAGGCCGGGGCTGGGGAGTGGTCGGGGCTGTTCCTGGTGGAGACGGACCGCCTGTTGAAATGCCTCGATCATTTGATCGCCCATCTGTTCAATTCGAAAACTGCTGCAAACCCGTTCCCTGGCTGCCTGACCCATTTCCTTCCGTTTCGATTCGTTTTTCAACAGAGGTACGATGACTTCCACATAGCGCTCAACGTCCTCTTTTTCTGTGCCATGCTCGATTAGAATCCCACAACCTGGAGTGACCAGCTCCGCTTGCCCACCCACTCTGGCGCCCACTACGGGTAACCCACAGGCCATGGCCTCGTAGATCGATAGGGCAATTCCCTCCCACTTTGAAGGTAGGAAGAAGAGGTCGGCGGCGCACATCAACTCCCAAACCTCGGGGTTAGGAACCGACCCGAGCACCCGTACCTCACTTTCAAGCTTATGGCTTTTGACAAAGGATTGCAGCCAGGAAAAATCGGGACCGCTGCCAGCGGCCAAGGCTACAAAGCGAACGCCTTGCTGGTGAAGACGTAGCATCGTTTTAGCGAAGACTTCTGGCTGTTTTTGTGGACAGATCCGGGCAACATACAAAATCACGGGCAGATCATCCAGTATGCCCAGTTTCTCTCGAACTCGCATGCGAACCTTCGGTTCCATCTGCCATTTTTCCGGATCGACATTGATATAACATACCTGTATCCGGCTGGCCTGCGCGCCCCGCTGGACCATCCACGATTTCAAATGTTCGGAGGTCACCAGATTTAGATCCAGCAGTTCCTGGTATTCTACCGACATACGCGGGTAGCCCCCGTTTTTCCAGCTATCGTCTTCCATGTGGCAGTAATCAATAATCGGGATATTTCGGCAATGGTAGCGTAGATAGGGGAGAAGCATATAGGCTAGCTCACTGTGCGAGATCAACACCAGATCTACCTGACGTGACTGGATCAGGTAGCGCAAAAAGCGGGGGTAATCAGTCATTCGCAGGAAGTGATTTAGGATGAAGATATCCGGTGTAAGACGGGCAAAGGTCGGAAGCCAGGAGTGATCACCCTTCATAGTGGTCGCAAGAGTAATTTCCCAACCTTGCTGGCTTAACTGTTCCACCAAGTCAAGGTTGAATTTATCCGCCCCCCCGGTGGTCAGCCAGGGAACTACCAATAGGATGCGCGGCCTGTTTTTCTGTAAGCGGTTCTCGCACGGCAGCTCGTCAGGTACGGTTTCATTGGGCATATGCCAGCGGGGTCGTACATCTGGGAATCCGTGCTGCCAGAGCATTGGATAGCGTTGGCGAAGCTGCTTCTGGAAAACTGTATGCCCGCTCGTATAAGACCAGTTGCTCCACCGGTCCGAATGGACTGCCCTCCGGCGGTACCAGTCCAGGAATTCAGGAATCGTGGCACCCCAAAAGCCGTGGCTGGCGCATTTCATCCAGAAATCCCAATCTTCCAACCCGCCCCGGTTCGATTCATCGTATCCGCCAACGGCTTGCTGCACATCACGCCGAATCATGCCGGTCGCATCTACTTGGTTTTCTCTTAGGAATTCCTTTCTGTTTTCGAAGCCTTTCTGCCAGAGGTATTCCTGCTCCCCAAACCCCACGGTATATCCTTTTACAAACGAATACTCTGGATAGGATTGCAGGAACCAGTACCATTTTTCGACCGCGGTTGGTTCTAGCAGATCGTCGCTGTCGAGCTGGACGACATAGGGCGTCCTTGCCGCTCGGAATCCGGTATATCGCGCCGCACTTAACCCACGGTTCTCGGTATGGTCGATAATACGAATACGCGGGTCGCACGCACGATATAAATTCAGGACAACCAACGCTGCCGGGTCCGTCGATCCATCATTGATAATCAGCCATTCCCATGCCTGAAATGATTGGCGCACCACGGTGCAGGCGGTTTCATGGAACACCGCCCCGGTGTTGTAAAAGGGGGTGATAATGGTGACTACTGGCTGATCGGTTGGGTTTGCCGGCAGGCAGGTAAATTCCGGACGCGATTCTACGGCTGGTGTATCTTTATAGTTGGGTTTGGCAGGGTCAATCATGCGGCGACCTCTCTTTCCTACCCCTTTCAAACCGCCTGGACCGATGCCCCCACCCCAACCATCGGTTCAGTCGAGAGTTGGTGGACACTCCCCCGTAAAGCGAGGTTCTTGACTCCAACTGAGCTTCCGACTCGTCGATCCTCTGAATTTGGAATTTTTTCCTCACTTGCGTGATAGCCCACACAGCTTTTTTCAAGAAAAATGCGGGATTCTCGAGAGCCAGGTTGAAAACATCGATTAATTTCAAGCTAGATTTTCGGGCTCGCCTTTTCCTATGATTGACTTGAGAAGAGGAAAGCCAACCGGGGATTTCTACGAGAACTGCATTGATCGTCCCATCTCTACCTCCCTCCCTCGGCAGCCTATCTGGAAAGGATAAGGAGAGGGGCTTGGTGGCTGGATGTCGAGCGATCCGGTTCCGGAACTCGATCTGCTTCTCCAGGATCAGGTTTGGGTTGCAGATTTGCTCAATCTCATCAGAAGCCTGCCTTCCCATCTCAGCCAACCTATCCGGAGGGGTTTCCAATACCCTGCGGAGAGTTTGTGCCAGATGCTCGCTGGTGGGTTGGTCTGCCAGCCAACCTGTATGCCCGTCCCGGATGAATTCAGGCATCCCTCCCTGCCGAGTGGCAAGCACAGGCAGATCGGAACTCATCGCATCGACACTAGCATATGGATAATTCTCCCAACGAGAAGGGACTGCGGCCATTCGTGCCCGAGCGAGATACTCCGGGATATGCTGGCGAGTTTGACCACCATGAAAGATGAATCTTGGCCGAAGCTTTCTAGGGACCATATCTATTAGTATGAGCTCACTCTGAATTGGGTTACAACCGAGAATGTTCAATCCTGTAAACTCGAAGACTGCCTGCGGCGATTCCTGAGCAATCTGAACTGCTGCCCTGATCCATTCCAGCGATCCTTTCCGGCGCTCCAACCTCCCTACATAACTAATCGGGCCATTGACCCAGGTGTCCGCTACGCGCCCGATCCTTCCACCGGCTGCTTTCGGGAGCGGAATGACTTCTATCCTTCCCGGTTCTACTCCGTACTGTTCTTGAACCTGGTGGGCTAGGAACGAGCTTGGACAAAGTAAGGCATCGGCCGCAGTAATACAATATTCTTCCTGGCGTCTGGCGGCTAAAATCTCCGGGGAGTTCAAATCCCAATCGTTGAAGGTGGCAATAAAAACCGTCGGTGAGTGCAAATGCACAATGCAAGGAGGGGAGTGCCTTGCGCCCAACCCTAATGCCCGCCGGAGAAGAAAAAAATAGAGCGGCGCCTCGTATTCCTGAGCTTCGATCAGATCGATCCCTTCAGCATCGACGAGCTGCTCTGCCAGCTGGCCGGCCTCCCAGGAAAACCCCTGTACATGAAACTCGGTATTGAATAAAGACCTGCTGATGTTTGAGCGTAGGTCGGGGTGGGGCTTCGGCTTGCGCAAGGCTGTCCAGTCTTCGAATGGAATACGATGGATGATCAAGCGCCCATTACATTCTTCCTGGATCGTTTTTTCTGCTCCCTCCCACGATTGGCTGATGACATGAACTGTCTCGCCAAATTCAGCGAGTAAGCGAGAGAACAGAAATGCATAGGTGCCAATTCCTCCGCCGGGCGCGGGTGGATATTCACGACATAAAATGAGATGTCTCATCTTATAAATTTCCAGGCCATTCTTTGAATGGCGATGACAATCTACTGCAGCCACCGAAGGCCATTTTCAAGGCAAATCCTGACCGGCATTCGTGATTTCTATTCCTTCTTCGTCATAGGATTTGCCTTGGATGACTGGCTTATTTATTGTGCCTATTACTTCAGATTTCAGCCACTTTCTGAACAGCAATAATTGTAAGAAACCCTGGGCGACGGCGAACATCAGCAGTAGAGAAGGCTGGTGGTCTTTGGCGATCACGGTGTACAACCCGCCCAACATAAGTAAGAAGATAGTGATGGCCTGCGGAAGCAGCCAAACCGGGTTTAGACGTCTTGTCAAGCTTTTCGGCGTCAGACGGAAAGCTAACGGCACCCGGATCAGTGCCATAAACCAGGCTAACATATAAACGGGCCAGGTTCCGTAAACCAGAACGATAGCATGGATCAATGAAGTTTTGGGCGTGGATGTATGACGCCAATAAAGAAGTGACAAATGTCGGATCAAAAGATCTAAGAATACTACGGGAGCGAGATGAATTAGATATTGGTGAAAGGAAATTCGAACGAGAGCGCTGCCAGAGATCAATACAATGATCGTCGCAAAAAGATGCAAGCCAATTACCGGGCCGATCCAGTACTTAGTCATACGGACAGCATAAGAAAGCCGCTGCCCCCAGGTCAAACGTCTGAATAAACGTGGGTAGACGGTGATCAAGAGCTCAAAAACTCCGCGTGCCCACTTAAGCTGTTGTACAAACCAGGCCTCAAAACTGGGAGGCGCCAGACCTGGTGCTAATGGTTCAGCAACGTATGCAGATTCCCATTTGGCGGCGTGGAGAGCGATGGAGGAAGCCAGGTCTTCAGCTAATCCGGGCTGATATCCGCCGACTGAAGCCAGCGCTGAGCGCCGAATCAGGGCGTTGCTGCCCATTAAAGTGGCTCCTCCGATGCTGTATGCGCCCAAGCAAGTGGGGTTATAAAAATCCAGGCTGGTCTCCATTGCTGCCCTTGCTACCCAGCTCTGGCTTCCATTCTGAAAGGTGAGCATAACCTGCACGAAACCGATTTTTTGATTAGCGAAATGGCCGAGTGAGCGCTCCAGGAAATCCGGCTCGGGCGCATGATCAACATCGAAAATAACGATAATATCGCCATCGGTCAAAGCTAACGCATGGTTCAGGTTACCGGCCTTGGCATACAAATGATCTGTACGGCTCAGATAACCTGCCCCCAAGCGCTTGGCAAGTTTGGCAAGCGTCGGGTCTGAACCGTCATCCAATAGCCAGGTATGGTGTTGGCCACGCATCTCACATGCAGCAGCCAATGAGCGCTTGATCAATGGGTAGGCTTCACCGTAAGCCGTTACGAATACATCTACAGACACTCCAGCGGGAGGTGTGGGCGGTGGAGGCGGATGCTCGGCCACAAGATAAAGCAGCCAATTTCCTACAAGTTGCATTCCACTGTACAACACTGCCAGGATCAATAGAAATAAAAACCATGGTGATACAAATCTTCGATCTACGGACCACCAACTGAAGTAATAGAACAAGGCCGCGACTCCCATTCCAACCGCGATTCGAATCAACCAGCGATATCCTCGAGACCATGTAATCCCTTTTGAGCCGGAATGCGTGGAATCCCCCATGCGAATACCATACCCGTTATCTTTTTGAATTTTCGTCTTCATATTCCCGATTCCCAACAAGCATAATTGATCCTTTCTATTTTGAATTGGAACTTACTGGTTCGTAAAGATAGACGCGCATCGAGAAATTTCTGGCCTGTACCCATACGTCGTAGATAGCCACGAGACTGGCGTTCTCTTCCACCCACCTTATCGTAGCAGGATTGATGTCTTTAGCGCTCCAATCGTCCACGATCCACACCTTGACTCTGGACTCCTTGATATTATCAATAGTAAATAATGCCAAACCTTTCGTCTTTTCCTGGGAGTAGTAATCACCCAAGGCCTTGTTCGCAGAAAGAATGATCTCACCCGGATCTTTGTGCGACTGGATAAACGCAAAGGCAGATTTCCAATCCGGTCGATTCCCGTTCTGGTACTGGTAATATAGGATATCCTCTGTTGTCAGAGCTATGAATACAAGGCATACCAATCCAACTGCGAAAATACGGTTGTGCCCCTGTAGATGAGTGAACAATTCTTTAAGCGCCAGAGCGGCTAATATGATCCAGCTTGTTAAAGTAATGAAGACATAGCGGTTGGCTGAATAATGAAAAAAAGCAATGCCCGCCATCAGGACCAGGGGTATCGTAGCGTTAAGACTAATGAGGAGGACAGCCCGATTTCTTTTTAAGAAGAAGTAAACTGCTCCGACCGCTCCGATACAGACCACCGGTAGACCGATATAGTAGACAGTACCTGCCAGGATCCAGAACGGAGAATTGTTCGGCCTGCCAAAATTCTCCAGCCACTGATTGAAATTGCGTACATAAGGGAGGACAAAAAAGAAGGACAAGACCGCTCCCAGTGTGAAAAGCAATAGGAGATAACGCAATCTATGGCGGAGCGGGTTATCGATGGAAAGAATTTTCAGTAAAAAGAAGGAGCTAAGGACCACGGGAATAAAAAATAATGCAACAAGCCGCTCTCGCGCTGCCAGAACCAGGAAAATTACTGAAAGTAACAGAAACCAGGGCCGGTCCTCTTCCAGGCCAATGGCTAGATAGAGGAGCGCCAGGGTATAAAAAAGGAGTAAAAGAGAGTAAAACCGGGCGTTCTGGGACCAGTAGAGATGCCAGGGCGAAACGGCCAGTAAACCGGAAGCAAGGATGGCAACCGAAGATCCGAATAACCTTTTGATGGGAAAGTATAAGATCGGGATCGAGATCATACCGATGAGAGCAGGGAAGAGCCTTGCACTCCACTCGCTTATCCCCAGGGTCGTCGTCGCCAGGTGGATCATGGCTCCTGCCAGGGAACTCCTCAGAAAACTGAAATTGAATCCATCTTCCTGGAATCCAACTGAAAAGATCTCATCGCCCCAAAAGCTCCAATTACCTAGTTTGTAAAAACGTAACAATGCGGCTACTAGCGTGATTCCGGCAAGCAGTGAAAATTCACCAAGCATACTGCTCAGGAATACCTGGGGCTGTGCAGCACTTACCAGTGCATTTGCAGGCTTAGATGTGGTGAAAAAAGAAAAGTATCTGCCTTGGGGTTTCATAATAATGGCAACTACCTGGGGTTTTGTGATATCACACTATCGAAGTTCTCACCTGTGACGAAACAACCCACAAGATACTCCTCGATTTCATCCACCATTTTGTCTAACGTAAAATTCTCCACCACAGTCTGGCGGCCAGCTTGGGCCAGACGACAATATAAGTCTGGATCGACGATAAGCCGGTTAATCTGTTCGGCCAGACCATCCGCATCCTTCGGCGCAAACGTCAGCCCCGTTTCACCGTCCCTCAATATCTCTTCAGTACCACCGGT
>Ga0111538_10014877_pt1 | contig 10248 bp, 10 predicted proteins | sample SoiMethybrSBSTD1_FD_79669 | JGI IMG/M metagenome (GOLD analysis project Ga0111538, IMG submission 79669) | Bulk soil microbial communities from a Populus tree surrounding site in Tennessee, USA - Soil MetaG P. TD hybrid SBSTD1 (version 2)... | ecosystem: Environmental > Terrestrial > Soil >... | reverse complement strand
TGGATGAACGTCGTCTATCTGAACGACGACGAATACAAGGCGCTGCTGGCTGAGCGCAAGGCCAAGGCCACAACCAACGTCGAGCGCGAGCGGCAATAGTAGCCGCTCGCCTCCTATTCTTAATGACGAAGTGGGCTAACACCATGGCTCGAAGTGTGTCTCGAAGCAAGTCGACGTTTTCGAGTGTGTCCGCATTGATCGGGCTCGTGCTGGCGTCGGTCGTCCTGTCAGCGCAGGCGCCTCCCTACCAATTGCCGATGGAACCACCACGCGACTTCGGCACCAGCATCACGCCGTCGATGGAGGGTTGGTTCGAAAATCCCGACGGCACCAAGACTTTCATCGTCGGCTACCTGAATCGCAACGCGAAGATGGAAATCGACGTGCCGATCGGCGAGAACAACAAGATCGAGCCGGGCGGTCCTGACTACGGGCAGCCGACGCACTTCATGCCGCATCGACAGCTCGGCATGTTCACGATCACCGTGCCGAAGGACTTCGGCCAGTCGCGATTGACGTGGAGCATCACCGTTAACGGCAGGACCAACGCGATTCCGCTGAAGCTCGTGCCCGATTACATCCTGCAGCCGTTCAAGGACATCGCCGTTGGCAACACGCCGCCGGTCATCCGCTTCGCGCCGACCGGCCCGACGATCCAGGGGCCGATCGCCACGATGTCGCGCGCGATCGAGATGAAGGCGAAGGTCGGCGTGCCGCTGCCGATCACGACGTGGGCCGTGGACGACGGCAAGTACACCAGCGGATCGAGCGCGCAGCCGCGCAACCTGCCGCCGCCCGTCGAGCTCGAGTGGTCGAAATACCGCGGGCCGGCGGACGTGAAGTTCGACAGCCGCACGCCCAAGGCGACGGTCGAGGCCGGCGGACCGATCGGCGTCGAGTTCCGCGGCAACGCGATCACCAACGTGACGTTCAGCACGCCGGGTGATTACGTCCTGCACCTCAACGTCGACGACTTCTCCGGACGCGGCAGCGGCGAGACGGGATGCTGCTGGACGACGGCGCTGGTGAAGGTGAATGTGACGCAGTAGGTTGAGGTTTTGAGGTCGTAAACATGAAGCGCTCGCTCGCACTCGTTGCTGCCGTTCTTCTTTCCACATCGCTGACGGCGCAACAGCGGGCGCCCGGCAACGACACGATCACGCAGGCGGATCTGCGCGCCGATCTCTTCTTCCTCGCCGGCGATGCGATGCGCGGGCGGCTCACCGACACCAACGAGAATCGCGCCACGTCGGATTACATCCGCGCGCGGTTCGAGCGCGCGGGACTGAAGCCCGTGGTCGGCAATTCCTATTTCCACCCCTACAACCTGATGACCGCGGCGCTCGGGGACGGCAACAGCCTGAGCATCCCGACCAGCTACGGCGCCAACAACGAGATCAGATCGGCGCGCGAGCTGAAGAGCGGCCAGGAATTTTATCCGCAGCGGTTCAGCGCGAGTGCGGCCGTCAACGCCCGCGTCGTCTTCGCCGGGTTCGGCATCGTCGCGCCCAGGTGGGGTCACGACGATTACAAGGACGCGGTGCGCGGCGCCATCGTCATGGTGCTCGATCACGAGCCCGGCGAGCGCGATCCGAAGAGCGTGTTCGAAGGTGTCGTCACCGCTGAACCTGCCGCGGCGTGGCGCAAGGCGCTGGCGGCGCAGGAGAAAGGCGCGTTGGGAATCCTCTTCGTCAGCGATGTCCATAATCATCCCGATGCGGCAAACTTCGAACAGGCCGCACGCAACTTCTGGCCCGCGGCGCCGGCACGGATTCCCAACTACACGCTCGCCACGTGGGCGGATCGCATCCGCATTCCCGCGGCGCAGATTTCTCCCGCACTGGCTCAATCGCTGATTCCGTCGACCGGACCGACGCTCGAGGAGTTGGCGAAGCGCGCGGAAACCCCTGGTGGCATCACGCCGGTGCCGCTCGGTCGTGACATCACGCTGAAGACCGCCGTCGAGCGCCACATCGTCCCCGATCGCAACGTGCTCGGACTGATCGAAGGCAGCGATCCGAAATTGAAGGACGAATGGGTGCTCGTCACCGCGCACTTCGATCACGACGGCGTGAACGGCACGCAGATCCTCAACGGCGCCGACGACAACGGATCCGGAACGGTGGCGCTGCTCGAGATCGCCGACGCCTATGCGGCCGCGGCGCAGCAGGGCCAGCGGCCGAAGCGCAGCGTGTTGTTCTGCGCGTGGAATTCCGAGGAGCGCGGGCTGCTCGGCGCGTGGGCCTACACCGAATTTCCACCCGCGCCGCTCGCCAACATCGCCGCCGTCCTCAACATGGACATGATCGGCAGGAACGAAGAAGTGCAGATCGGCGGCGGCAATCGGTTCAACGGTCTCGAGGTGCAGACCGCCGAATCGAACGCGAATTCGGTCAACATGATGGGCTATGCGCGCGTGCCGTCGCTGGCGGAGATGGTGGACGGCGCCAACGCGGGCATCGGCCTGGACATCAAGAAACGCTACGACAACAACACGTCGAACCTGGTACGGCGCAGCGATCAGTGGCCGTTCCTGCAGCGCGGCGTGCCGGCGCTCGGCTTCATGACCGGCCTGCATCCGGACTACCACACGCAGTACGACCGTCCCGAGAAGATCAACTACGCGAAGATGGAAAAGATCGCGCGGCTCATCCACCAGGCCAGCTGGAACCTGGCGAACGCAGCCGCGCGGCCGAAGAACAACCTTACGACTTCGGGCGAGAAATAGGCGGGACGACGCCGTTCACGCGGTACGAGGTGACGAGCTTGCCGTAGTGCTCGCCCTGGTGCTCGAGCCAGCCGATGAGGCCCGGTGGCGGCTTGAAGCCGGGCGCATCCACCACCGCATATGACGCGGCGATCGCTGCTTCCATTTCCTTCACGACCGCGGCTCGTGATGCCGGGCGCGCATCGTACTCCTTCTCCTTCGCCTCGAAGTCGTACTTCTCGCCCTTCGCCGTCGCGGTGGTCATTTCGAGACCGATCGTGACGTGGCGCAATTCCTGAAACATCGTGCGTGAATCCGGATGAGGCTTGTAACTGAGCTTGGCCTCGGGAAAGACCGTGTCCTTCGCCATCACCAGGATCTTGTCGTGTATCGCGTGCCAGTTCCTGACGATGACCTGTTCGTAGGTCGGCGGCGGCTTCGGCGTCTGCACTACAGCGGCGGTTGCGCCGAGGGTCAGCGCGGCGACCAGGATCATCGTAACGGCGGCAAATTGCTTCATTCCCAGACCTCCATGGACCCTATATGCCATTGGCGCCGGAAAGTATTCCCAGTGAGGCGAAATCGGGGACGAAATGCGTGACGGCTACTGGATCCGGTATTCGGTGACGGCGAAGCTCGCCGTGCCGCCGCTGACGTTGATGCCGTGGCCGAACGAGCAGCCGCCGCCGAAGGTGAGGCCGAAGCGCGACACGTTGAGCAGCGCCGTGTCGAACGCGAACGTGGTGGGGCCGTCGAGGTTGCCGACCTTGCCGTTGACGCTCGACCAGGCATCGGCGGTGAGCGGCACCGTGATCGTGCTCGTGCCGGCCGCCAGCGTGAACGCGATGCGATTGGACCACCAGCGATCGTAATCGCCGTTGCCATTGTCGTTGGCCCAGATGAAGGGGCGCGCCGAGGACGGGATGGTGCACGACGCCGTTTGCGGATCGAGCGAGTTGAAGACGACGGGCCCGCTGGTAGTGACGCGCACCGTCACCGAGAGCGTGCCGCGCACGATCTTCAGCGGGCTCGCGGTGAACAGGTAATTCATCGACCCGCTCGACGGGAATGCGAATGTCAGCGCCGCGCCGTCATTCGTGAGCGGATACGGCTGCGGCTCGCTGATCGTCTGCCAGGCGCTCGATTGCAGCGACAGCGTCGCCGGCGTCGGCGTCGTCGGCGCGGTCGGCGACTTGCAGGCTGCGACCGCGAGCAACGGTGTCAGACACCGCAGCAAAATCGTCGTACGCAAGACATCATTCTACAAGCGGCGGCCGAATCGCTCCTCGAGTCGGGGCCGGAACGTGCGGCTGAGCGCGAGCGTGGCGCCGTTCTTCAACCGCACCTGGAAGTCTCCATGAAGATCCGGAAACAGCTCGGCGATGCGATCGAAGCGGACGATCGTCGATCGATGGATGCGGACGAACTGCTCTGGATCGAGCCGCTGCTCGATCTGCGTGATCGTGTCGCGGACCAGGTACTCGCGGGCGCCGGCGTGCAGCGAAACGTAGTTGTCGGCCGCGCCAATCCAGTCGACGTGCGCCAGATCGACCACGAGCACGCGGCCGTCGGCGCGAACCGGAATGCGCGACAGGAACGGCCGATCCTTCGACAGGTCTCTCAGCAAACCCGTCATTCCCGCTTCGTCCGACGCCAGTCGATCGCGAAGCCGCCGCCGCGCGTGATCGAGGGCCTCCGACAGTCGATCGGCCTCAACCGGTTTCACCACGTAATCGAGGGCATGAACGCGGAACGCGCGCAACGCATACTGATCGAACGCGGACACGAAAATGATTTCAGGCATTCGCGGGACATCGAGGGCCTGCAGCACAGCAAAGCCGTCCAGCTCCGGCATCTGGATGTCGAGCAGCACGAGATCCGGCGACGCAGATTCGATCGTGTGAACCGCCGACGCGCCGTCGCCGCATTCCGCCGTGACGCGGATGTCGGCGTGATCGGCGAGCAGGCGCCGCACGCGCGCCCGCGCCGGCGGCTCGTCATCCACGATCACGACGTCGATCATCCGGCCGCCTCGGCCCGAGGCATGACCAGCGGCAGCTCGAGGCGGACCACGGCGCCGCCGCCGTGACGATTGTCAATCTTGATCCGATAGTTGCCTTCTCCGCACAGCGCCTGCAGGCGCGATCGGCAATTGCCCAGGCCGATGCCTTCCGTCACCGGCTCCGAGCCGAAGCCGCGGCCGTCATCACGAATCTCGATCGCCAGCGTCCCCCTGAAGCGAGTCACGACGATCGCAATGTGTCCGGCGCCGGCGCGCGAGCCAATGCCGTGCTTGATCGAATTCTCGACGAGGGGCTGGAGGAGCAGGCTGGGGACCAGCGCGCTGGCCGCATCGGGCTCGACGAGGATGTTGACGGTGAGCCGATCGCCGAAGCGCGCGCGCTGAATCTCGATGTAGCGATCGAGCAGCTGGAGCTCGCGCGCGAGCGGCACGCGATCGACGAGACCGGCATGCAGCGTTTCGCGCAGGAGATGACTGAGCCCGGCGATCATCCGCTCCGCCGCCTCGGGACGCTGATGCACCAGCTCGGCGATCGTGTTCAGGGTGTTGAACAGGAAATGCGGCTGCAACTGCATGCCGAGCATCTGCAGCCGCGTTTGCGCCAGCACCGCTTCGAGCTGCGTGGTGCGGAGCTCCCGGTCTTGCACCTCACGGAAATAGAGCCACGCGTGCGTGATGCCGACAATGCCCCAGAAGATCAAGTAGTGGACGGCGAGATCGGTAATCTGAAAGTAGGCGCCGCCGCCTTCTGAAATACCGCGTAAGGCGCGCGTGACCGTGACCTTGATGAACGCGATCGGAATCCCAATCACGGCCAGCGCGAGGATCGGCCACCAGCGCGATCGCGACACGCGCAGCCGCCGCGCCAGCCACGCGACGAGCGGCGTCAGCGCCGCCCACACATACCATTCCGTCGCCGCCATCGTCAGGGTGTAGCGCCAGCGTGGCGGCTGGTAGGTCAGCGCATAGGTGAGCGAGCTGCTCACCGCGAACACGATTACAAGGAGCGTCCAGCCGGCGAACACCGCCAGCCAGAGCGACCACCGCCGCAGCATGCGGGTTTCTATCACATGGTGGTCTGCGGCGGCGAAGACGTTTTGATGCGCCAGCGATCGCGCCAGCGGATCCATGCGAGTGCGGCCAGCAGCGACGCGAAAACAATCTCGCCGACGCCGTTGCGGCCGCCGCGCAGCACCTGCGTGGCCGCCGCGCCAAGCATCACCATCGAGAGCGTGATCGCGCAATAGCTCGCGACGCGCGGAATGAGCAGGCCCACGCCACCCACGACCTCGATCGCGCCGATGACGAGATAGAAGCCGTCCGGATATCCCCACGTACGAAACATGCGCTCCCATGTGGGGCTTGTGAACTTCTGCGAGCCCGGGCCCACCATCACCACGGCCAGCAGCAACGTCAGGATCCACGTCCCGCCAATCTTCAAGTACTTCATCGCGCCTCCTCGTGCGCGCATGGTCGGCGCGGCCCGAGGCCACGCAAAACGTAATGTGGCGAAGCGGACACGGCTGGGGCGAAATGCACCCCGCTTATAATCGGGGCGCACCGATGAAACTGACGACCGGCCGCGCGATCCTTTACGGCGGGCTCACCGTAGGCACACTGGATCTGCTCGACGCCTTTATCTTTTTCGGAATCCGCAGCGGCGCGCAGCCGATCCGGATTCTTCACAGCATCGCGGCGGGTTTCCTCGGCAGCGATGCGGCCAGGGCCGGCGGCGTGCCGACGGCGATCGTCGGCCTCTTCTCGCACTACCTGGTCGCGTTCTCGATCGTGACCGTCTATGTGTTGTTGAGCCGCGCGATTCCCTTGTTGCGCAAGCACTGGTTGGCGTGCGGCCTGGTGTTCGGCGTGATTGCGTACTTCGTGATGACGTGGTTCGTGGTGCCGATGTCGAACGCGGGCAACCAGCAGATCACCTTCGCGCTGCCGGCGAGGCCGGTGATGATCAACGGCCTTCTCATTCACATGTTCGGCGTGGGGCTACCCGCCGCGTACTTTTCGTCTCGAATCCGCTAGCCTGTTGGCCTGTTGGCCTGTTGGCCTGTTGGCCTGTTAAAACGTCGCGATCGTATTCATCGGCGATCCCGTGCCGCCGGTGATCGGCATCGGGTTGATCGTGATCATGAACTCCCACCGCTTCAACTTCGCGGCGGTCTCCGCGAGCGCTTCCAGATCCTGGTTGTCGAGAATGTTGATGCCGAGCGCGGTGATGAGCAGCGTGTGCACCGGCAGGTTCACGCCGGCGACTAGAGTCGGCGACACTTCGGACGCCGCGTCGCTGCCAACGATCGCCACGCCGCGCGCCTTGATGAACGGGATGATCGATGCGTGGAAGCCGGCGGCGCTTCTGCCGACCGCCCACGGGCCGACTTTCTCACGACGCGCCCATCGCCCGGTGCGCAGCAGGATCGCATCGCCGGACTGGATCTTGACGCCGGCCATCTTTTCCCACGCCTCGACATCTTCCTGGTAAATCGCGGTGCCGGGCTCGAGGTACGGCACGCCCTTCAAGCGCGGCATGTCGATCAGGATCGCGCGCGTGATCAGGCCCTGCTTGAGATTCTCGATGCCGAGTCTGGTGCAGCCCTTGTCGGTGTTGACCACGGCGCGGGCGTAGCCGTTGTAGGTCTGATCCTTGTAGAGGATGTGGCACAACGCATCCAGGTGACTGTGCGAGTAGCCGTGATACGACACGCGATACGTGTCCGTGGTGAAGCCCGGATTCATCGTGTGCTCGAACGGGCTCGCGTTGTCGTCGGCCTTGTCGGTGAGCGGATTGTGCACGAGCGACACGGTCTGCCCGGTCTTCGCGAGCGACAGTGCCTGTTTGCGCTTCGCCGCAGTGATGAGGTTCACCGAGCCGAGTTGATCCTCCGCGCCCCAGCGGCCCCAGTTCTTCACCTGCTGAAACATCTGATCGAACTCGTCAGCGTTCAGAGGAGAGCGCCCCGGCGAGCCCTGTCCCGCCGGCGCCGTGGCGAAGGCGGATGTGAAGGCCAGAGAAAATGTGGCGACGACGATTCCGGTTGCAAGTGCGTTGCGCATGGCGAGGCATCATACAATGCCGCGATGGCCACCCTGGCAGCCACCGACCTTCGTCCGCGGCGGCTGGTCATCGATCATCTTTCGCTCACCATCGAGGGACGCGCGCTCGAGGATGTGCAGCTTGGCGGCTGGGTCTACGGGCCCGAGCTCGGCACGGCGCCCGCCGTCCTGATTGTCGGCGGCATCACCGCGTCGCCATTTCCGTTCGGCGACGGCCAGTCCGAAGGCGACGATCCCCGCGCCGCGTGGTGGCCCGCGCTGTGCGCGCCGGATCTGATCGATCCCGCGAAGCACACCGTGCTCTGTCCGTCGTGGCCGGGCAACGGATCGACCTGGAAAGGCTTCGACGATCCGAATTCGCACGAGTTCATTTCCGTTGCGGGCCTCGCCGATCTCGTGGCCGCGTGGCTCGACGGCTGCGGCTGCAAGATCCCGGTCACGTGGGTCGGCGCCAGTCTCGGCGGCATGGTCGGCGTCGTCTTCGCGGCGCGGCATCCCGAGCGGTGCGCGAAGTTGATCACCATTTCCGCCGGCCTGCGTCCCGACGGCTGGGGCACGGCGACTCGACATTTGCAGCGCGAGCTCGTTCGCGACGGCCTTCGCAACGGCGACGTGGCGACCGGCATGATGCGGGCGCGGCAGCTCGGCATGCTGACCTACCGCGGACGCGATGAACTGGATACACGATTCGGAAAACTGCTGCCGCATCTCGAACGTCCGCCGGTGGCCGAGTATCTCGATCATCATGGCCGGCGATTCGCCGAGCGCTTTCCGGTCAAGACGTTCCTGCTCCTGAGCGAGTCGATCGATCGCGAATCGATGGGCGATGCGCAAGCGGTGCGCGACGCGTTCGCGCGCGTCAATGCCGAAACGATCGTCGTGGGAGTGCCCGGCGACATGCTGTTTCCGTGGGCGCTGCAGGTCGAGCTGCATCGCGCGCTGCAGGCCGCCGGCGCGGATTCGTCGTTGTGGAAGCTCGAGTCCTTGTACGGGCACGACGCATTCCTTGCCGATCAGGAAAAGCTCGCCGATCTGCTGCGCGGCGCCGAGGCCTTCGGCAAGCCGCTCAAGACCGCATCGCGGCCGCGCTTCGAAGGCGTCGGCGTGGAGCCGGTGCGCGAAATTCGCATCGGCCTCGTCGGCTGCGGCACCGTGGGCCGCGGCCTGCTGGAAATGATCGAGCGCCAGAGCGGCGCCATTGCCGAGCGCTACGGCGTGAAGTTCCGCGTCTCGCGAATCGCGGTCCGAGACGTGACGAAGAATCGCGGCCCTCGCGTCGCCGGCATCCCGATCACCGATCGCGGGCTCGAGCTCGTCAGCGATCCCGAAGTCGACGTCGTCGTCGAAGCCGCGGGCGGCACCGCGGTGGAGCCGATCCTTTCGGCGGCGCTGGCGGCCGGCAAACCCGTCGTCACCGCCAACAAGGAACTGCTGGCGTCGAAGCTCGCCGAGCTTGGCGTGCTCGCGCAGCGAACCGAAACGCCGCTCTACTGCGAAGCGGCGGCCGCTGCCGCGATTCCGATCATCCGCCACCTCAGTCACCGCGCCGATGAAGTCGACAGCCTGTGGGGCATCGTCAACGCGACCTGCAACTTCATCATGACGCGGCTCGAGCAGGGCGACCTCACGCTCGACGAGGCGATTGCCGAGGCGCAGCGCCTGGGATTCGCCGAGGCGGATCCAACGGCCGACATCGACGGCCTCGATGCCGCGGCCAAGCTGTCGATTCTCGCCTATCGCGCGTTTGGCGCGTGGGTGCGTCCCGATGGTTTCCTGGTGCGCGGCATTCGCGACATCGATCCGGCCGATTGCGATCTCGCCGAATCGATGGGCTTCCGCATCCGTCAAATCGCGCGCGCCATTCGCATCAACGGCGCCCTAGACATGGCGGTCGAGCCGCTGTTGCTGCCGTCGTGGCACCTGCTGGCCTCCGTCGAAGAGGAATACAACGCGGTCTATTTGCGATGCGTGTCCTCGGGCGACTTGAGCTTGTTCGGCAAAGGCGCGGGAGCGCTGCCCACTGCGACCGCGATGCTCGGCGACCTGATCGATCTCGCGCAGGACAATTCGGTCCGCTGGCCGGTGCCGCATGCGCTGCCGGTGGCGAAAGACGGCACTTCGGTCGCGCCCGCGCCGCGCCGGCATTACCTGCGCATCACGGGGCAGCCGCACCCGGGACTCGAGCGCAAGTTCGATGGCCTGGTGCGCCGGCTCGGGCTCGTCGTCCAGAATCGCGCGACGCGCAGCGACTCGGATCGCGTCGACATCGCGTTCATGGTGTCGCCGAGCACGGATTCGCAGATCGCGGACGTGACCGCGGCGGTTGAAAAGCTGGCGCGTGTCGATCGCATCGTGTGTCTTGGAGTGCTTGACTGATGTCCGGGGATCGGGGATCGGGGATCAGGGATCGGGGGATCGCTGACTGGCTCGATCCGACGTCGTGCCCGAGCGAGCG
>Ga0111538_10014876_pt1 | contig 10248 bp, 7 predicted proteins | sample SoiMethybrSBSTD1_FD_79669 | JGI IMG/M metagenome (GOLD analysis project Ga0111538, IMG submission 79669) | Bulk soil microbial communities from a Populus tree surrounding site in Tennessee, USA - Soil MetaG P. TD hybrid SBSTD1 (version 2)... | ecosystem: Environmental > Terrestrial > Soil > Tree... | reverse complement strand
GAATTCCAGCTCCTCGATGGCCTCGTCCGGCGTGTGAACCGGAATGACAGCAACGGGCGTGAGCCTGTCCTCGAGCCCCTTGAAAAAATCGAAGGTGACGGTGTTGAAGCCGCGGATCACCGCGCGCCGCGTCGCGTCGTCGGCGATACGCGGAAGGCTCAAACCAGCGGTCGGGTAGATAACGCAGTAGTCGAGGCCCAGCTCGTCGAGCCGGTCGTACAGAAGGCGTGGCATCATGGCAGTCGCGCGATCGACGGTGTTGGTCGATTGCCGGCCCCAGAAGGCTTCCATGCCGACGTGGCGCTCCGCGCGCTGCGCCGGGCTCAGCTTGAGCGAGTCGGGGATGCGGCGCTGCGCCTGCAGGAACCCGTCCGCGCCGAGGTTGCCGACTACCTTCCGCATCCGCTCGGCGAATACCGGCGTGTACTCGACCCAGTGTCCGTCGCCATCGACTACCGGGTGCTTGAGGCTCTTGCGGATTTCTTCGGGCGTACGATGCGCGCTCATCTGTATCCTCCGGACGGTTTGGCTGGGACTAGCCTATGCTCGGTGAAAGGCCAAGTCAAACGTGGAAAAGCGCCGATGAGCCCCAAAGTGACTATTGCAGCCGTGCCGCGTCGGGACATCAGGATAGGGCCGCGCCATGGGTAAGGTAGTTTCTGATTCAACGCATCAACTTTGGTAAATCGGTACTTCGACCTCCTTCGCGTTCGCGGGCAGCAGATGATCGCGATTCCGGATACCGTGACGACCTCATTGTTCTAAAATTGATGGCACCCTACTATTGTGGCGGACCGTAGACCGCTGTCGCTGCGATTATGTGGCACTGTGACGGCGCGGTAAGGGACAAGAGCGATACAGTCACAGGGAGGGATGCAATGACGGCCTCGATTTCTACCCTACCCTTTGGCCCCGCGTTCGCTGCGGATTGGGAAAATGCCTGCCGCGACGACGCGGAGTTGAACAGCCTGGGCAGCCGCGCCAGCGTCGCCTTTGCCGTGCAAGCCGGCGCCGCCGCGGCAACCGTCGAGTTTGCGGACGGCAAGCTGCTTGGCATCCGGGCCGGGGCGGACAGGGCCGCCTTCACGCTGCGGGCGCCCGGGGAAGTATGGGGACGCTTCCTGCAGGCGGTGCCGCCGGCTCCCTATCACCACGTGCTTGCCATGAAGATGCGCGTGCCGGAATTCTCCGTTACCGGCGACGAGCAGAAACTGCTGCAGTTCGCGCACCTCGTGCGCCGCTCGCTCGAGCTTGCGCGCTGGGTGGCCAACGGGCGTGTTGGCGCCGCGCTGCGCCCGGATGGAGCGGTGGCGGCCCCGGCAACGGGCAGCGTCGAACCCATCGCCGGCCGCTACGCCTGGTTCGAGATCGAGGGACGCAGGCATCGCATCTATTACGAACAGGCGGGGCGCGGGCGCGACCTCTTGTTCCTGCATACGGCCGGCTCGGACACGCGGCAGTTCCACCGCCTGATGAACGATGCGGAATTGCTGCGCGATTGGCGCATGACCGCTTTCGACCTGCCCTGGCACGGCAAGAGCCTGCCGCCGGAAGGGGGCGTCCCGGGGGAGTGGAGCCTCAGTACCGACCGCTATGTCGCGTGCATCGAGGCCGCCATCGCCGGGCTCGGGCTCGAGCGCCCCGTGCTGATGGGCTCTTCCATGGGCGGGCAGATCTGCCTGGAGATGGCGCTTCGCTTTGGCGACGCCTTGGGAGGCGTCATCGCCTGCGAGGCTTGCGACAGGATCACCGGCCGCGAGGTGCCTTTCGCCCGGCACGCGCTCTTCAACCAGGCGCTCGCGGTGCCGGAATGGATTTACGGCCTGATGTCGCCCACCACGCCGCGCGCGCGGGCGACCGAGATCTGGTGGGAGTACTCGCAGGGCGGCTACGGCGTGTTCTACGGCGACATCGAGTTCTACGCCCACGACTGGGACGCGCGCGAGCGCGTGCAGCGCATCGACACGCGCCGTTGCCCGGTAATCATGTTGACCGGGGAGTACGATTTTTCGTGCACGCCGGAGGCCTCCCGTGCTACTGCCGCCAGGATTCCGGGCGCTGAGTTCCAGATGATGAAGGGGCTCGGCCATTTCCCGATGACCGAGAACCCCGAGGTGTTTCTGGAGTATCTTCGTCCCGCGCTCGCGCGCCTGGTAAGGATCGAAAGCCGTTCTTGAGACCGGTTCGAATATCTACGGAGACGTGAATGCAAGAAACGCAAACCCTCGCGAAATTCGTGGCCGATACCGGCTACGCCGATCTGCCTGCCAGCCTGATCGCCGAGTGCAAGATCGCGACGCTGGATGTTTTCGCCGCCGCCTTCGTGGGCTCCTCGCTGCCGTGGGCGCAGCGGGTGGTGGAAATGGTGCGCGAGCTGGGCGGCGCGCCCGAGGCTTCCGTCGTCAACCAGCCGTGGAAGACCGACGTATCCCGCGCTGCACTGGCCAACGGCGCCATGATCGGCGCTTTCGAGTGCGAGCCCCTCACGGGCTCCCACGCCGGCGGCACGGTGCTCCCCGCCGCACTCGCCGTCAGCCAGCGCGAGCACCTCGACGGCAAGGCCTTCCTGCTCTCGCTCGCGGTCGGGTTCGAAGTCTCCGGGCGCTTGCACAGGACTGCGGTGGGACTGGAGAGCAAGCGCGGCTTTCACAATCCCGGCGTCCAAGGCCCCTTCGGCGCCGCCGCGGCCGTGGGCAAGCTCTATGGCTTCGACGCCGCGACGCTTGCGAGCGCCCTGGGCTTCGCGGGCTCGTGCGCCGCGGGCCTGCTGGAATTTGCCTGGCGCGGCGACGACACCAAGCGCGTTCACCTCGGCCGCGCGAGCTCGATGGGGCTGGAGAGCGCGCTCCTCGCCCGCAAGGGACTTAATGGCCCCGTCACCGTGATCGAAGGTCCTTACGGCTACTTCAACGCGTTCTCCGAACCGACCGACATCGCGAAGCTGACCGAAGGGCTGGGGAAGAAGTGGATCATCCAGCCGGCCTCGCACAAGGCGTTCGCCGCTCACGTGACACAGCAGGCGGTGGTGCAGGCGATACAGGATCTGAAACGCGAGCATGGATTCGACCCCAGGTCGATTACCCGCGTCACCATCAAAGGCGCGCACCGCATACTCGAAGACCGCCACACCGTGCGCGATCCCGTGACCGTGATGGGCGGGCAATACAGCCTCCCGTTCACGGCGGCCGTGGCGCTCACCCGGGACATGTCGAATCCGCTGGTTTACGACGATGCGGCGGTGAAGGACCCGCTCGTGCGAAGCCTGGCGCAGAACATGGAATTGATCGTCGACAAGAACGTGCACGATGTCTTCCCCGCGGAGATCACGATCGTTTGCGGCGACAAGACGTACAGGAAGGTGACCTCCGCCCACAAGGGATCGCCGCACAACCCGCTCACCTGGGCTGACGCCTGCGAGAAGTTCAGCCGCTACACGCGCACGCACATCGCCGAACCGCAGGCGAGGGCGATCATGGATGCGGTGGCCGATCTCGAGAACCAGGGTGATATGGCGCGCGTAGCGACGCTACTTGCGTCGCAGTGATGAGCTTCGCAGTGACGACGTTATCACTGGTGACGAACTTCGTGGTGACGAGCGGCGCAGTGACAACGCTTTGCTCCAAGTGCGGTTTTCATCGCGGCGAAGCTCGTCACCGCAGCGCTCGTCACCGCGGCGCTCATCACCGCGGTAGCTCGTCACCGCGATAGCTCGTCACTTCTCCGGCGTGAGGCCGATGTCCTTGTAGAGCTTGCGCATCCTGGCGTCGTCGGATTTCAGTTTCGCCGCCAGTTGTTCCGGCGTTCCCGTCACGACTTCGGAGCCGCCGGCCGCCATCCGCTCCTTCACGTCGCCCTGGCTCATGATCTGCACGACGTGGTGGTTCAGGCGCTTAACCAGCGGTGGTGGGGTCTTTGCCGGCGCCAGGATGAAGCCGATGGTATCGAGGTCGTAATCCTTCAGTCCTTGGGAGGCGAGCGTCGGTACACCCGGGATCAGCGGAGACGGCTGCGCGCTGGTGACCCCCAGCGCCTTCAGCCTGCCGTCCTTGACGTGGGGCATCGCTCCGCCCGGTGTCGAGAACACCATGTGCACTTCGTTGGTCAGCAGGCCGAGGAGCGCCGGGCCGGTGCTCTTGTACGGCACGCGGCTGATCTTTACTTTCGTCGCGATCATGAACATCTCTCCGGCGAGATGCAGCGCGGTGCCGGTTCCGCCGGTGCCGTAGAGCAACGCCCCGGGTTTGGCTTTGGCAAGCGCGACAAGCTCGCTGACCGTGCCGACCTTGAGCGACGGGTTCACGACCAGCACGTTGGGCGAGCGCTCCAGCTGTGAAATGGGCGCGAAGTCAGCGAGGATGTCGTAGTCCGCTTTTTCATTGAGCTGCAGGAACTGCATCGTGCCGCCGCCCACCGCCAGCGTGTAGCCGTCCGGGGCCGAGCGCGCGACGATGCCGCCGACGAAGCGGCTTGGGCGATTGTCCACGATCACCTGCTGGCCCACGGCGGCGCCGAGCGCGGATGAAATGATGCGCGCGAGATAGTCGTTCCCGCCGCCCGGTGTCGCCGTCACGATGCGTATCGGCCGCGTGGGGTACTCCTGGGAGGCGGCAGCAGCCGCGTGCATCGGCGCGAGCAGCAACAGGATTGCGAGCGTTCGAAACGAATCCTGGATTCTCATGTGCGCGGTCTTGTCGGCCTCTGAAACGATATCGGCAAGTATCTGTGGTCATCGCGTCGGCCGATGCGCGCCACCGGGGGGCGGCTGCGACTCGGTGTGCGCAGCAGGGTGCGCCCCTCGGCGCGCTACTTGGCCTTCAGCCCGACTTCCGTGACGAGCCGGGTAAACACGACGAGGTCGGCGCGCAGGTTCTTCTCGTGCTCTTCCGGTGTCGTGGAAGCGACGGTGAATCCCATGTTCTGCAGCCGCTCCCTGATCTCGGGCTGGGCGAGCTGGCGCGCCAGCTCCCTGCTTATCTGCTGCCGGACGGCGCGCGGCGTGCCGGCCGGCGCGAGCCACGCCTGCGACCCGTCTCTCCCCCAGCCGGGCAGCACTTCCGGCGCTGCCGGGATATCCGGGAGCACGGGCGAGCGTTGCGGAGTGGCCACCGCCAGCGCCACCAACTTGCCGTCTTTGATGAACGGCAGCGACACGATCAATCCCGAGGTGCCGAAGTGTATGCGCCCGGCAATGATTTCGATCAGGAATTCGGACTGGCCCTTGAACCCCACATGCTGGGCCTTGAAGCCGGCAGCGATCCTGAATCGCTCCGCGCTAAGGTGGGTCGATGTGCCGGCGCCGGTGGAGCCGAACAATAGTTTCACGGGCTTCGAGTTGGCGAGCGCCGCAAGCTCCTTCACGGTCCTGACGCCGAGCGACGGCGTAACGACCAGCACCGTGGTGCTGTAGCCCAGCTCCGCGACGCTCGCAAAATCCTTGAGCGGATTGTACTGGGCGTTGTCGCTCAGCACCGCGCTGATCAGGAGCGCGGCCGAAGTCGCCAGCAGGGTGTAGCCGTCGGCGGGCGCCTTGGCGACGAGCGAAGCGGCGAGTACGCCGCCCGCGCCCGGACGGCTCTCGATCACCAGCGGCTGCCCGAACGTCTCGCTCATCCCCGGCGCGACCATGCGCGCGAGTATGTCGGTAGTGCCGCCCGGGGTGAACGCCACCACCAGGCGGACCGGCTTCACCGGGAACTTCTGCTGCGCCTGCGCGATGCCGGGCGCTGCGAGGGCACTGCCGATCACGACGAGAGCTGCGATTGCGATGCGCTGCAAGAAATTCATGACGCCTCCTCCCGCGACCCGAACGGCGTGACTATCGGTCGACCTTGATGCCGGCCTCTTTGACTATACGGGCCGTGGTTGCCATGTCGGACTTCACGAACGCCGCGGTTTCCTGCGGTGTGCCGCCCACGATATCCACTGCCTGGTTGAAAAACCGCTCCTTCACCTCCGGCCTCAAGAGCACCCGGGAGATATCCTCGTTCAGCCGCTTGACGAGCGCCGGGGACAACCCCGCCGGTCCGAATATGCCTGCGGTCGCCGCCGACTCGAAGCCCGGCAGGTTGCCCGCGACGGCTACGGTCGGCAAATCGGGCGCGAGCGCTGAGGGCTGAGCGGTACTGATTGCCAGCGCCCTCAATTTGCCCGACTTGATGTGGGTCATCACCGTGCCCGTGGTACCGAACATGAGCTGCAGCTGGCCGCTGATGAGAGGGATGACAGCCCCGCCGGTGCTCTTGTAGGGAACGTGCACTATATTGACGCCCGCCATGACCTTGAACAGCTCCGAGGACAGATGGGTCGAAGCACCGATCGCGCCCGCACCGTAATTCAACTCACCCGGCTTGGCCTTGGCCAGCGCAATCAGCTCCTTGACGGACCTTACCGGCAGCGCGGGGTGCACGACCAGGATGTTGGGCGAGCGGCTCACCAGCGTGATCGGCGCGAAATCCTTCACCGGATCGAAGGGCATCTTCTGGAAGAATCCTCCGCGCCAGAGACCGTCCGTTATGACGAGTATGCTGTAACCGTCGGGTGCCGCCTTGGCCACCATGTCGCATGCGACGATCGTGCTGCCACGATTGTCCACGACCACGGCCCAGCCCAACATGTCCGTGAGCCCCTGCGCGACGGTTCGCGCGGCGAGGTCCGTGCTGCCGCCGAGCCCGGTCGTGAGGAACCGTATGGGTCTCGTCGGGTAGTTTTGTCCAAAGGCCGTGTCTGTGACGAGAACCGCCACCACGGCCGATATCCAAATGATAAGACGCGGTGCCGACATGAAGCCTCCTTCATGCTTCGCGGGACTGAATCTCAATCAGGATAACCGAGTTGGCGCGCGGTAGCCATCGGAAGGCGGAAGGCGGAAGGCAGGGGGGCCTTTTATTTGCGGCCCACCGCGGCAACGACTTTGCTCCAGGTCTCAGTTTCCCGGCGCAGGTGGTCCGCGAACGCCTCGGGTGACGAGGCGTTGATGTCGAAAGCGATCTCGGTCAGGCGCGCCCGCATGGGTGGCGCGGTCAGGGTCTGCACGAGCGTGTTGTTCAGCTTCGCGACGATGGCGCGCGGCGTATTCTTCGGCGCCAGCACGCCGTACCAGCTCGCCGCGTCGAACTGAAACCCGCTCTCTCCGACCGTGGGTACGTCGGGCAGCAGCGGGGAGCGTTTTGCGCCGCCGACGGCGAGCGCGCGCAGCCGGTTCGCCTTGATGTGCGGCGCCGCGGCGGGTATCGCCGCGAACGTGGCGTCCACCTCGCCCCCGATCATGGCGGTCATGCTCGGACCGGCGCCCTTGTAGGGTACATGCACGACGTCCATGCCCGCCACGAGCTTGAAGAGCTCCATGGCCATGTGGCTGCTTTGGCCCGTGCCGCCCGATGCGTAGTTGATCTTGCCGGGCTGCGCCTTCGCGAGCGCCACGAACTCCTTCAGCGATTTGGCCGGCAGCGACGGGGTCACGAGCAGCACGAACGGCGCCGATACGGCCAGCGACACCGGCGCGAAGTCCTTCAGCGCGTCGTAGGGCGGCTTGTCGGCCAGCATCGGCGCTATGATCAACGGACCGGGGAATCCCAGCACCAGCGTGTAGCCGTCCGGCGCTGCCCGGGCGGCCATCTCCATTCCGATCATGCCCGTGGCGCCGGCGCGATTGTCCACCACCATGGGCTTGCCCAGGAGGTCGCCCCAGGGCGTTGCCGCCATGCGCGCAATGAGATCGTTCGGCCCTCCCGTCGCGGCGGCGACGATCAGGCGGATCGGCCGGCTGGGATACTGCGGCTCGGCGGCCGTGACGAGAGGCGCCGGGATCACGAAGCCCCACGTCAGCCAGAAAGCGATTTGCCGGACGGTCTTCATCTCCTCATCCCCGGTCATCTGTCATCAATCTTATGCCGGTCCGTTGACTATACTCCGGCTGGCGGGACCCTCGATCCCCAGGCGAACGCTTATCGGGTACCGTAGCCCGTGCGAAACAGACACTGACATTTCACAGGAGACAGCCCATGGCCGAGATACCGACGTTCGGACGCTATGCAGAGATTCCCTACGACAAGATGACTCCGGAGCAGCAGGAAGGCTATCGCGCGATGGTCGAAGCGCGCGGCCGGCTGCCCGGTCCGAACAAGATCTACGTGCACAACCCGAAGCTCGCGAAGGTGGTCGGGCCGTTCGGAGCGCATTTCCGCAAGGGCTATTCGCTCTCCGAGCGCGAGCGGGAAATCGCCGTCAACATCGTCAACAGCCACTGGCATTCCGCCTACCCGACCAGCTCGCACGAAGGGGCTGCCAAGCGAGCCGGCTTGCCGGCCGAGAAGGTCGAAGCGATCCTCTCGGGCCTGACGACCTCGTTCACCGACAAGCGCGAGCAGGTCGTCTACGAGATGGCGACGTGCCTGATCAATTCGCGCTGGGTGTCGAAGGGACTCTACGACCGCGCGGTCGAAGCCCTGGGGCATGTCGGCATTACCGACGTGATCACGCTGATGGGCCATTACACCCACGTCTCGATGACGCTTGCGTTCTACGACGTGCCGGCGGGGGCGACGGGGATGGAGCGCTGACTGAGGGATGAAAAATGAGGGATCAGGGATCAGGGATGAGGAAGGGACTCGCAGCCATAGTGCTGGTGATCGCGACCGCGGCGGGCACGCCATCGCTTGCCCAGGACGGGCTGCGCTTCAGCGAAGCATGGTTCCCCGAGGATTGCGGGCTCCTCAAGCTGCGGGTCAAGGAGCCCGCTGCGGTGTGTGGGTACGTATCGGTTCCCCTGCGCCACGGGGACGCCGAGTCGCCGCGCATCCGTCTTGCGGTGGTGGTGCTTCCGGCTCTGGACAGGGCCGGGCGTCAACCCGACCCCCTGTTCCTCGCGCAGGGCGGTCCCGGCGGGTCGACCATCGGCGGTTTCGGCCAGGTGCTGCTCGACGACCCCGCCAAGCGGCCGTCGCTCAATCGCGATCTCGTGCTCTGGGATCAGCGCGGGACGTATTTTTCCCAGCCCAGGCTGCTGTGCCGCGAGGTCAATCAGCTGCCTGCGGACGCAGACGAGGAGAAGCAGAAGGCAGCGTACCGGCGCTGCGGAGAGCGCCTGGCAAAGGAGGCCGGCGATCTCTCGGCGTTCAACTCGCAGGAGAATGCGCGCGATGTCGACGACGTCCGCGCGGCACTGGGCTACGAGAAATACAATTTCTATGGCGTGTCGTACGGCACCGAGCTCGGCCAGTTCCTGATGCGCCTCAAGCCGCCGCATCTGCGCAGCGTCGTGCTCGATGCCGTCGTGCCGCTGGGATTCAGCCTGGTCACCGACGTGCCGGCGATCAAGCAGCAGGTGATGCAGCAATACGCGCGCGCCTGCGAGCAGTCGCCGGCCTGCAACGCCGCGTACCCGTCACTTGGCGATCGCTACCTGGCGCTGCTCGACCGCCTCGACAAGGCGCCGGTGCCCTATGCCGTGCTGGACACCACGGCGGGACCCGGCAAGCCGCGGGTGACGCGCTCGTCGCTGACGGGCAAGGATTTCGACGCCGTGCTCTACCAGTCCATCTACATGCGCGAGGCTGTCCCGTTCATACCCTATGTCGTCAGTCGCGCCGAGGAAGGCGATTTCAGCTTCGCGCTGAACATCGCGGCGCTACTGGGCGCCTCGCAGGACGACATGGCGGATGGAATGTACATGACGGTCGTGTGCTCGGAATACGGCGATACGCCGGAGAACGCGCTGCGCTTTCCCGGGGTGCTGACGCGGCTTGCCGATTCTGCCCAGACCGACGCCAAACAGGTCCTGACCTTGTGCCGTGACTGGCGTATCCGTCTGCTGGACAAGGCATTGCTCGAGCCGGTGCAGTCCGACATACCGGCGCTGCTTCTGTCGGGGCAGTTCGATCCGATTACCCCGCCGTCGCAGGCAGAGCGCGTGGCGGCGAAGCTCACGCGCGCGTTCCGCTATACCTTTCCGGGCGGCACCCACGGGCAGGCGTTTACCGTGCCGTGCGCGAACCAGATCATTGCGGCCTTCCTCGATGCGCCGGCCAATGCGCCCGATGGGACATGCGCCCGGGAGTCGCCGCCCGTCTTCGTGACGCCGGATCAGCTTCTCAGCCTGCCGGGGAGACAGCGGGGCGGCAGCGCGACGATACAGGATCACATGCTGGCGCTGCGGGGTCCGGTGATCGCGCTCGCGTTCGCGCTCGCACTACTCTTCAGCGCCGTGCCCGTGTATGCAGTGACCGAGATCGTGCGCATCTTTCGGAGTCG
>Ga0111538_10014873_pt1 | contig 10248 bp, 6 predicted proteins | sample SoiMethybrSBSTD1_FD_79669 | JGI IMG/M metagenome (GOLD analysis project Ga0111538, IMG submission 79669) | Bulk soil microbial communities from a Populus tree surrounding site in Tennessee, USA - Soil MetaG P. TD hybrid SBSTD1 (version 2)... | ecosystem: Environmental > Terrestrial > Soil > Tree... | reverse complement strand
GTGTTGAATCCGACCAGAAACGAGTCGAAGCCCGGGATCCCGATGCCGCCCTTCACCCCGTCGTCCGTGCAGACGCCGTAGATGTACTCGGTGACGTGGGTGTGGGTGTGCTGAACGCACTCCATCCCCGCGAACTTGATGGGCTGGTCGTCGGCGATCGCACGGGCGGCCGTGTCGCCCACGGCGAACTGGATCGGCGCGGCTATGCATGCCACGGTCAGCGGGATCAGTAGGCCGAGGCGGTGGTGGCGGTCGCGGCGGCCGCGGAGCATCCCGACCGCGTAGACCGAGGCGATTAGAAAACCAGTGACCAGGTAGGCGGCGAGGATCATGTGCGGCACCTCGTATGGGACGGCGCCGTTGAAGATCACCTTCACGAGGTCGATCGACTTGGCGGACCCGTCCGCCGCCAGCTCAAAGCCCCCCGGGCGGTTCATCCACGAGTTCACGGCGACGACCGAGTACGCGCCGCCGATGCCCGCGATCACTACCGGCACCCCGGTCCAGAAGTGAGCCCAGCCGGACAGGCGCTTCCACCCGTAGATGTAGATCGCAATGAAGATCGCCTCCGTGAAGAAGAAGATCCCCTCGATCGCGAACAGGATCCCGAACACGCCGCCGAAGCGGGCCGTGAACTCCGGCCACAGCAGGCCGAACTCGAACGAGAGGACGGTCCCGGTGACGGCGCCGACGGCGAACGTCACCGCCGCGACCTTGGACCACCGCTCGGCGAGCCGCAGCGCGTCGGGGTCGTTGCGGCGCAGGCCGATGTAGTTGGCGATGAGCATCATCGCCGGGAAGGCGACGCCCAGCGACGCCAGGATGATGTGGAATCCGAGCGTAAACGCCATCTGGCTCCGAGCGGGCGCGAGCTCGGATGAGGCGGCGAGCGTTGTCAGGGCTTGCGTCAGCGAGGTGGCAGCTCCGCGGCCTCGGCCGGCTTGTCGGTTCGCGGCTGATTCTGTTTGGGAAGAGCACCCTCGAGGACCCAGTTCTCCCTGGTGCCGAAGCGGGCCGCCGTCCATGCGTTCAGCACCCGAAGCCGTCGCCCGCGAACGCCGCTGAGGTAGGTGAGGTGCACCCCTAGGTACATCCAGAAGGCCGGCCGGCCCGAGAGCTCTACTCCGCGGACCTGGCAGACGGCCTTCCCGCGCCCGATCACGGCAAGCGCTCCCTTATCGAGGTACCTGAACGGGGTTGATGGCCCAGGCTCGCCTCGGCGGATCGCGTGCGCGACGTGATGGGCCTGTTGGATCGCCGTGGTCGCGAGGCCCGGCAGGATCTTGCCGTCGCCATCCGGGTGGGCCGCCATGTCGCCGATCGCCGAGATCTCTGGATGCCCTGGAACCGTACAGTCTGGATTCACCTGGATCCGCCCCGCACGGTCGCTCTCGCCGCCGGTGGCGCGCCCGAGCGCCGCCGTCAACCCTGCGGCACGCACGCCCGCCGCCCAGATCACGGTCCGGGCGGCGATCCGCTCCTCGCCGTCGCCGACCTTTATCGTCAACCCGCGTTTGTCGATCCCGGTCGCCAGCGCCCCCTCGCGCACGGTGACGCCGAGCTCCGCGAGAGCTTTTGCGGCCTTGGACGACAGCCTCTTGGTGAACGTCGGCACGACGCGGTCTCCGGCGTCGACCAGGATCACGCGGGCGTCGGCTGTGTCGATACGGGAGAACTCGCGCCCCAGGGTGTAGCGCGAGAGGATCGCCAGCTGGCCGGCGATCTCAACGCCGGTGGGCCCGCCGCCTACGACGACGAAGGTCATCAGCTCCTCGCGGGCGGCCTCGTCCGTGGTCCGCTCCGCCTCCTCGAAGATGGAGACGATCTGGTCCCGTAGGGCGACCGCATCGTCGAGGCTCTTCAGGCCGAAGGAGACATCCGCCCATTCGTCGTGGCCGAAGTAAGACGTCTCCGCGCCGCAGGCTGCGACGAGGCTGTCGTACTCGAGCGGCTCGCCCGCATCGAGGATCACCCGGCGCCCGTCGACGTCGATGTCGGTCACCTCCGCCATCAGCACGCTGGCGTTCGCGTGGTCCCTCAAGTGCCCGCGGATAGCCGAGGCGCACTCGCCCTCGGATAGAGCGCCCGCGGCCACCTGGTACAGCAGTGGCTGGAACAGGTGGTGGTTGGTGCGGTCGACGAGCGTGACGTCGGCGTCCGCGCGGCGCAGCTCGCGCGCGACGGTCAGTCCGCCGAAGCCACCGCCGATGACGACGACGCGGCGGCGTCGGTCCCGGGGATCAGGCGGCACCGGCTCTCTCCGGCTGAGCGGCCGGAGCACCGAGTCGCCCCAGGAGGTGGTCGCCGACCCGCAGCGCGTTCGCCATCACAGTTAGCGCTGGGTTCACTGCGCCGATGGCGGGAAAGATGCTGGCGTCGACGACGTACAGGTTGTCGAGTTCGTGGGCCTTGCAGCTGGTGTCGAGCACTGAGTCGCCGGGGTCGGTGCCGAATCGGCAAGTGCCGGCCTGGTGGGCGCAGCCGGCCACGGGGATATCGGTCTTCATGTAGGCGTGCTTCGTGAACAGATGGTCCGAGTGCATGCCCAGGCTTCCGAGCATCGACCTGAGCTTGTCGTAGAGCTGCTTCCTCGCGGTGGGATTGCTCGCCGTATAGCTCACAGTGAGCTTTCCCTCTCGGTCCACGACCGCCCGGTTGTCGGGGCTGGGCAGGTCCTCGGTCGAAAGCCAGAAATCGACGGCGTGGCGGGCGATCCGCTCGAGCGTCCACTGGGGCGCCAGCTTCGTCTCGATGGGCTTCTCGCCGCGGAACATGGGCGCCTGGGACTTCCCCACCATCTGGATGTTTCCCAGCGGGTAGTCGAACTCGTCGCTTCGAAAGTAGAAGTCGTTCAGGCCGAGGGTCTTCTGGAAGATCGTCGGGTTCTCCTCCTCGGAGAGCGCCAGCACCGCGGTGCTCTCGTGGAACATGAAGTTGCGGCCCACCTGATCGGAGCCGTTGGCGAGGCCGCTGGGATGCTTCTCGCTCGCCGAAAGCTGGAGCAGCTTCGCCGAGTTGGCGGCCCCGCAGGAGACGACCACGATGTCGCCGCGGAACCGCTCGGTCTCCCCACCGCGCTCGACCACGACCTCGGTGACCGCGGTGCCCGACTCGTTCGTGTCGAGCCTGACCGCCTTTGCGTTCCTGAGCAAGGTCACGTTCGAGTGCTCGAGCGCCGGCCGCACGGCCAGCACTTCGGCGTCCGCCTTGGCGTGGACCAGGCATGGGAAGCCGTCGCAATCCGGGCAGCGGACGCACCGGCTGTAGGGCATGTTGCCCTCGTCGAGCATGATCCCGCAGGGGGCGTGGAAGGGGTGATGGCCGGCGGCGGCGAGGTCATCGGAGAGCTGCTGGATCCGGGGTTCGTGCGAGACGGCCGGGAATGGATACGGGGCGCTGGCCGGAGGCTCGGTGGGATCCTCACCCCGGTCGCCGTGCACCTGGTAGAGCTGCTCGGCCTGCGTGTAATAGGGCTCGATCTCGTCGTAAGAAATGGGCCAGGCCGGTGAGACGCCGTCATGGTGTCGAAGCTCGCCGAAGTCCTCGGCTCGCAGGCGGTAGAGCGCGGCGCCGTAGAGCTTCGTCGCGCCGCCGACGAAGTAGTGGACCTGCGGCTGGAACGCCTTGCCCCTCTCGTCGTACCAGGTTTCGGGCGAGACGTAGCGTCCATCGACGAAGACGTCCTGGGCGAGCCAGTTCTGGGGCTCTCGAGGCAGCCAGTCGCCTCGCTCGAGCAGGAGGATCCGCTTGCCGGAGGGTGCGAGCCGGTGCGCGAGGGTGCCGCCACCGGCGCCGCTCCCGATCACGATCACGTCGTGGTGCTCGGCCATCATGAAATCTCCTCGAGTCGCTCGGCGATGATGATCCGCCCCGCCGCCTCGATCAACGCCAGGTGAGAGAACGCCTGCGGGAAGTTGCCGAGGTGACGGCCGGTATCCGGGTCGAACTCCTCCGCGTAGAGGCCGAGCGGCGACGCGACCCTCAGGAGGCGCTCCATCAGATCGCGAGCCCGTTGGTGCTCGCCGACTATCGCCAGCGCCGAGACGAGCCAGAAGGAACAGATCAGGAAGCTTCCTTCCTTGCCCGACAAGCCGTCATCGGTCTCGCCCGTGCGGTAGCGCAGGACGAAGCCGTCCTCGGTCAGGTCGTCGGCGATCGCCTCGACCGAGTTGCGAAGGCGCTCATCATTCGGCGGCAGGAAGCCGAAGATGGTCGCCAGGAGCGTCGACGCGTCGAGGGCATCGGTGTCGTAGTGCTGACGCAGGACGCCATCCCGAACACCGTGCGCCAGGATGTCTTCCTTGATCTCGCCCGCGGTCGCCTGCCAGGTGGGCTCGAGCTTCGCGTCGCCACGGATTCCCGCCAGCTTCGCCGCCCGGTCGAGGGCGACCCAGCACATCAGCTTCGAGGACACGTAGTGCTGGGGTTTGCCCCGGGCCTCCCAGATGCCCTGGTCCGGCTTCTTCCAGACCGCGGTCGCGCACTTGGTCTGGGCCTGCACGATCGGCCACAGGCGCCTCGGCAGGCGCTTGGACCGGCGGGTGTGGAGCAGGATCGAGTCCAGCGCCCCGCCGAAGACGTCGTTCTGGCGCTGGTCGAAGGCGCCATTGCCCACCCGCACCGGGCTCGCCCCCCCGTAGCCGGAGAGGTCATCGCGGGTCGACTCGGTGAGGTCGCGCCGGCCGTCGATCCCATACATGATCTGAAGCGCCCCGTCCTCGTTGGGCTCCAGGTCGGCGACGAACTGCATGAACTCCTCGGCCTCCCAATCGAGGTCGAGGTAGTGAAGGGCCTGCAGCGTGAAGGTGGAGTCGCGAATCCAGGTGAACCTGTAGTCCCAGTTTCGTTCGCCGCCGGGTGTCTCGGGCAACGACGTCGTGCCTGCCGCGACCGTCGCCCCGGTCGGCATGTAGGTGAGGCCCTTGATCGCCAGCGCCGAGCGCTGGATCGGATCGCGGAAGCGATGGTCGGGGATCGTGGCGCGCCCCAGCCAGTCCCGCCAAAAGCGCCGCGTGGCGGCGATCCGCGCGTTGGCGTCGTCGGCGTCCCTGGGCGAGGCCAGCCCCTCGGCCCACGAGAGCGAGCAGTAGAGCTGCTCCCCCTGCGTGAGCTCGTGGCGCGCCCGGACCCAGTCGCCCTCGATGCCGAGGGCCATGTCGGTTCGCAGGCGGATCGTCGTTCCGGCGCCGCTCGCATCGGCCGTGTGGCGATCGCCGTCGAGCTCCCACTCGGCCGGCGTTCGTCCGTAGTCGAACACGGGCTCGCAGATCAGCTCGATCTCGACCGTGCCGCTGAGGCAGAGCACTGTGCGCACGAGCATGTGCTCGCCGTCGTCGTCGATCGGGGGCCTGGTGTGGGGCGTAACGGAGTCCTCTGCCTCGGACGGCCCCATGGTCAGGGCGTCGAAGACGACCGCCCAGCCGGTCGGGGTCTTCCAGGTGGTCGTGAGGACGTTGGTGCCGGGCTCGTAGATCCGCGCCGAGGGAACGTTGATCCCGAACGGGCCCAGCCTGAAGGCACCGGCCTCGCGATCGAGCAGGGTTCCGAAGACGCTCGGGGAGTCGAAGCGCGGCACACAGAGCCAGCCGACCCCTCCGTCGGGAGCCACTAGGGCACCGGTATGGCAATTGGAGAGGAAGGCGTAGTCGGCGATCGGAGGGAACGGAGAGGGCATCGCCGCGCTCTGCGGCATTGTCTCCTCGGCGGCGGTTCCCGGAGCCTTGTCGTCTCCCTTCGCCGCGGCCTTGGCACTCGAGCGCGCCTTGGACTTGCCCTTCGGCTTCGCAGGGCTCACGTTGCGACCCATGGCCCGTGCCAGCCGCCGTGGTCCGCGACGAGCTTGTCCGCCGCCTTCGGCCCCCACGAGCCGGGCTTGTACGGGTGGACCTTCGGGGGTTTCTTGAGGAGCGGGGCCATGATCCGCCACGTCTCCTCGATGTTGTCCTGACGGGTGAACCGCTTGCTGTCCCCCACCATCGCGGCGTGCAGGAGTACCTCATAGGGCGTTGGACCCTCACCACCCTCCTCGGCGAACTCCATGTCGAGGTTGATCTGCTCCGGGTCGGCGGAGTCGCTCCGTTGCGCATCCACGAGCAACCTGATCCCCGTACTCGGGTGGAGCTTCACGATGAGCTGAGGAGGCGCCGGCCGGCGCCAGCGGGACGCGTAGCCCATTGGTGGCGGCTCCCTGAAGATCACCCGCATCTCCCATTGGGTGACCGGCATGAGCTTTCCGGTGCGGATGAAGAAGGGGACTCCGGTCCAGCGCCAGTTGTCGATCTCGAGGCGCAGCGCGGCATAGGTCTCGGTCGTGGAGCCCCTGGCGACCCCCTTTATCTTCTTGTAGCCCTCGTACTGCCCCCGAACGTATTGGGATGGGTCACCCTCCGGCATCGCTGAGAAGACGGCGAACATCGCGTCCTTGATCGAGCGTTCGTCTTGGCGCGCCGGTTGCTCCAGTGCCGTCGCGGCAACGATTTGCATCAGGTGGTTGACCACCACATCCCTCAAGGCGCCGACCGGGTCGTAGAAGCTGCCCCGGTCCGCCACCCCGAAGTCCTCGGCCATCGTGATCTGGACGCAATCGATGCAGTTGCGGTTCCATATGGGCTCGAAGATCGCGTTGGCGTAGCGCAGAAAGAGGATCTCGGCCAGACCCATCAAGCCAAGGAAGTGGTCGATGCGGTAGAGCTGGTCCTCGCGAATGTACTGGTGGATCTCGGCCGCGAGCGCGCGGGCGGACTCTAGGTCCTGACCAAACGGCTTCTCCACCACCACGCGGGCATTTCCGGTCAGCCCCGCGTCATGGAGCCCATTGATCGTCATGCCGAACAGGCTGGGCGGGATCTCGAGATAGAACACCGGGCTCTTGGTTCCCTTGATTTCCTTTGCCACCCGCTCGTAGGTCTCGTCGGCCGAGAAATCGCCCTGGATGTAGGAGAACCGCTTGGCCAGGCGGTTGAAGACCTTTGGGTCGGGCCTCTTGCCGGACGAGGTCTGGATCGCTTTCCTCGCGTGTTTGCGAAGGTCGTCGTCGGACCAGTCGTCGAACGCCACCCCGACGATCGGGCAATCCAGGAGCCCCCGGGCCTCGAGCCGGTAGAGCGAGTTGAAGGTCATCACCTTGGCGAGGTCGCCGGTGATGCCGAAGATGACGAGGACGTCGGCGGGCTTTTGGTCGGTGCCGGGGGCGGAAGGAGGCACTGGTCGATCAGTCTATGTCCGTCTCGGCGTGGACGTGTCCCGATTTGGCGGCGTCGGCGAGAGCTCCGTGGTCGAGCTCGTTCTGGTCGGCATAGCGCTCCGAGAACTCTGCGATCGCCCGGTCGAAGGCGTCGCCCTTGCCGAGGTAGGCACCGATCGCGATCCGATCGCCGGAGCGCGCGTGGGCCCTGGCCAACACCCAGCCGCAGACGCGACCATAGATCGCCAACCCCTCGGGCGGCAGGGTTTCGATCTCGACCGACCGCTTCCCGTCCCAGAGCTGGCGGACGTAGAAGTCGCGCTCGCGGTCGTCGATCCCGAGCGCTGGAAGCCAGCCCAGAAGTACGTCGCTCGCGGCCTGCATCAGCCACTGGCCCTCGACCACCCGCTCGCCGTGGTTGGAGAACTCGCTCTTCCCGGCGAAGGGCTCGAGCACCGAGGCCTCGGCCTCCTTGGCCTGCAGGAACAGGGGGTCCTGTCCGTCGCGACCCATCATCAGGACCACCCAGGCGCGGGTGCCGACGCTTCCGACCCCGACCACCTTGCGGGCAATATCGACGAACCGGTAGCTGTCGAAGAGGTGGCGACGGTCTCCCTTGAGGCTCTCGCGGTAGCTCGCCAGCAGCTCGCGGATCCGCTCCTCGAAGTCCAGTCGCTCGTCCTCCGAGAGAAGCTCCTGAATGGGGACGAGCAGCGGCGGGTCGCTGATGATCCGCGGCTCGCCATCGACCACTCGGACGAGGCGATCGAAGGCCCTGAGGCTGTTCTTCCTGCGCGCCTTCTTGACGTTCTTCCTCGTCGTCTTCATCTCCTTGGCCGTGGCGACCTTTGCGAGATCGGCGAGGAGCGTGTCCACGTCGAGGCGCGCGTACCAGACGTCCAGGTTGCCCATCCCGGCGAACTCCCGCATCGCCTCGCGGTAGGCGCGGACCGCGGTCAGCACAGCCGCGCGAGTCTCCTTGGGAGTGAAGTCGCAATCACGGCCGGCGATCTCGAAGCTCGCGGCGAGGCGCTTCACGTCCCATTCCCAGGGCCCTGGAAGGGTCTCGTCGAAGTCGTTGACATCGAGCACCAGGCGGCGATCGGGAGCGGTGAAGACACCGAAGTTCGACAGGTGGGCGTCGCCGCAGAGCTGGACCTCGATCCCCGAGGTGGGGGTGCTCGCGAGATCCATTGCCATGATCGCCGCCGCGCCGCGGTAGAAGGTGAAGGCCGAGGCCAGCATCCGCCCGTAGCGGATCGGCACCAGCTCGGGAACACGGCTCTTGGCCTGCTCCTCGAGAACCTTGACCGGATCGCGCCGTCGGGCGGGCGGCTCCCACTCACCGTGGCTCTGACGCGACGCCGCCTCGCGCGCCGCCTTGCCGGCGGCCGCGCGCTCGTGTGGCGAGGCGCGAGGATCTACGGCTGGGACGGGGATCGTTGCCGTGGGCATCGTTGCGCTTCGTCAGCGAGCCCTCCCGCTGATATCAACTCGCGATTCGATCCTACACCAGCGGAAGCTCCAATCCCAATTCGGGGCGCCGGCTCCGCCACCCGAGGGAGACTAGGCTTCGGCCGCACGCCTGCGGCGGGCACCAATCCGGCGATTCAGGTTCCGCTGAACGACGAGCGCGGCCGACGCGCCCAGCACCATCATCAGGACGTTCATGCCGAGCATCCCCAAGGCGCCCAGTGCTCTCGAGGCTTCGCCGAGACCGGCCGCCACGCCTAGGTACGCCGCAGCTGGGATGGTGGTCACGGACACGGCTACGCCAACCGCCGAGCTGGCGCGGGTCTCGAGCGCGAGCATGCCCGCAACACCCGCCACGAATGCGACCGCGATCGTCTCGTCGTTGACGCTCGTCAACCCCCCCAGCACGGTCGACGATGCGGTCAGGTCAAATCCCGATGGCAGCAGGTCGAGCTTGTCTTGGGCGAACGCAAACATTGTGGCCGCGATTGCCGTGACGGCCATCCCCAGCGCCAAGGTCAGGAAAGCCTCGCCGACGAGCCGCATGCTGCGACCGACGATGCCGACGCCGATTGAAGTGATCGGAAGAAGGTCGGGGCTGACCGCCATCGCCCCAACGATCAGGATCGCGTTCTCGTCGACGACGCCGTAGCAGGCGATCACGCCCGCCGTGAACATGAAAGCCAAGTATCGACCGATCGGCCGCGCGTGATGCCATGCTGCGCTGAGCACGTCCGCCCAGACGAGGCTCGTCCTCGCCGTTCCTGCGATCGCCTGACCTATCACCTCCACTCGGCTCAAGGTGATCCCCGAATCGGGTACGCCGAGGCGCCGTAGTTCCCTCAGCAGAGGGTCCACAGTGCCGGGTTGCACGACGCCAGCAACCAGAACATGACCCGGCCGTATCGCGCCCACCGATCTGACGCGGCTGACGCCGTCGAGGCTTTGGAGCGACTCGACGACCGTGGCCATGGTCGTCGACTCCCCGAACACCTCGAGCTGGATCACCGTCGCGAGCCTACCGGCTGATCACGACGCGGACCCGCGGCTGCCCGTTCGAGCTGGCCTCTCTGCCCAGGTGGGGACGCCTCACACGTGTCGTCGGTCCGGCGGGGGGTCGGTCATTCCTCCTTCCGATGGGCCAGCCGCGCGAGCCGGGCCTTCATCGCCTGGACCTGTCCGATCATCTGCTCGAGCTTCTGCAGCCTGGCTCAGGCGGACCCAAGCACCAGCCCGGTTGCGACTGCATTGAAGTGCAGAATGAGCCGCTCAGCCTCCGGCTCGGCGAACTTCTCGACGGTCTCCTTGCTGACCGCCTGATCGGGCCAACCGATCAGCATCGACGTGCCGCGCGGGAGGGAGGGGGCAACCCCCTGAAGTCTGTGCGCTGAGACAGCTCGGCCGGCCAAGAGCCCGTAGAGCATTCCGGCGAGAACGCCGAAGATCGCCCAGCCGAGGCCGGTAACGAGCCCATCCTTGAGGAAGCCGAGGATCCCTCCACCGCCGAGAAGGCCGACGATCGCGCCGAATACGAGGCCAAACCCGCCCCAGCTGATCACATCGCTTCTGCCCATCGCACGTACCCCCTGCTT
>Ga0111538_10014870_pt1 | contig 10250 bp, 12 predicted proteins | sample SoiMethybrSBSTD1_FD_79669 | JGI IMG/M metagenome (GOLD analysis project Ga0111538, IMG submission 79669) | Bulk soil microbial communities from a Populus tree surrounding site in Tennessee, USA - Soil MetaG P. TD hybrid SBSTD1 (version 2)... | ecosystem: Environmental > Terrestrial > Soil >... | reverse complement strand
CTCGATCGCGAGCGGATACGTGAGCCGCCCGATCACGATGCCGAGCGCGCCGAGCAGCGATCGCGTACCGCGGGGCCCGTAGACTGTGATCGGCAGCTCGCGCCCGCGGAGCGCGAACGTCTTCAGCATCCCCGGCAGGCCGAGGACGTGGTCGGCGTGTAGGTGCGTGAGGAAGACGTGCTCGAGGTCGACGAGGCCCGCATCCGAGCGGAGCAGCTGGCGTTGCGTCCCCTCGCCGCAGTCGATCAGCAGCCGGTCGCCTCCGCGCCGGAGGAGCGTCGCCGAAGCTCCGCGGGAGGCGGTCGGGGCGGACGCCGACGTGCCCAGGAAGACGAGGTCGAGGTCCACGGGCGCCGATCCTAGCCCTGCTCGGCGCGTCGGGCATCAGCGGGTCGGTCGGCCGGCTCCGCAGCGCTCCGGACGCGACTCGAGTCGTGGTCACACACTCGGCACGAACACGACTCCAAGGTGTCGCCCGACCGCGGATACCGTGACATCAGGGGCGTCGAAGCCCCCTTGGGGGTCGTTGCCCGAGCGGCTCCGGCGCTTGCCCCGCGTCCTGGCCCCTCGCCGGCCGTCAGGCCGCGGAGGCCGGGAAGCTCAGGTCGGTGTAGACCATCTCGCCCTTGAAGAGCCGTGCCTCCGGATCCCAGGGGAAGAAGATCGCGTTTCGCCATGTGAGCTTCTCGCCGGTCGGCTCGTTGTCGAGCCAGCGGGCCAGGTGGGTCGCGGTCACGATCGCCTCCTCGCAGACGCCCTGTGGCCCGATCACGATGTAGTCGAGGTCGAAGTGGATGTCGGGGAACGCGGTCAGGAGCTCGGTGTAGAACCGCGCGGCACCATCGTGCCCCTCCCATCGGGCGCCCGTGCCGGCGACGGTATAGACGCAGTCCTCCGTGAGCGTGGACAGGAGGCCCGGCAGATCGCGATTGTCCTCGGCGATCGAGTGGGTCTTCCAGAGCTCGCGGATCGCCTCGTGCTCGTCCGGATCGGACGGCCGTCGCAGTAGCTCGAGAATGCGCTCGCTCGCCATCGGGCCTCCAGTCGTCGCGCCGAGTGTCGTTCGGCGAGATATATCTCGCCCTTCCCGGCTGCGCCAGCGAGGACTACGCCGGGAGGACGAGCACCTGGCCCGGGACGATCACGGCCGACCCGAGGTCGTTCCGCTCCCGAAGCTCCCAGACACCCTCCCGCGGATCGCCCGGGAACGTCCGCTCGGCGATCGACCAGAGCGTGTCGCCCGGCTTCACGCGGTAGCTGCGCTCCGGCCCGCTCGCACCCGTCTCACCGGCGTACAGCGCCCAGAGCAGGATGACGCCGAGCGCGACCAGCAGGATGCGACCGATGAGCGATGAAGCGAACACGTGTTCCCATGGTGACAGAACACGTGTTCGATGTCAAGCCCGAACAGGCTGAAACGTCACCCAAACGTCCGAACCGCCGTCGTCGCGCGCGAGGCGTTCGCCTCGGCCGCAAGGCGGACGGCGAGCGTCTGCGGACCGAATGGCCGGGCGAGTCGGAGCGTCGTCACCCGATTCGCTTTGACCGCCGCCGTGACGCACGTACCCGCGGCCGTCACGCGCGACGCGAGCACGCGACGTGCGGAGGAGAGCGTGTGACTGCCGGGGAGCACGCACACGCGGGCCGTCGCGCCTTCCGTCGCCGTGACCTCGACGCTCAGGCTGTCCTGCTCCACGACGACGCGTGGGCCCCGGGCGCCGACGACGGTGCGCAGCGGCGTCCACGCGGGCTCGGTGCACGCGACGGGCTCGGCGAGCGCGTCGCGGACTGCGTCGGCCGAGGGGCGAGCGGTGCCGTCGAAGCGGTAGAGACCCGCCTGGAAGCCCGCCCGCGACGCGTCGTCGCGGAACCCGAAGACGTTCACCTGGGCGATGTCGGGGTCGCAGGCCGCGCGTCGCACGACCTCGGCGTACACCGACGCCTGGTGGCTCTCGGTCGTTACCGGCACGTTCTCGACACCGACGTGGCCCTCGACCGAGGTCGTGTCGACTTGCCAGCCGATCTCGTCGAGGTAGAGGCGAAGCCCGTCGATCGTCGTCGGCTGGGCAGTCCCGGAGAACGCATCCCAGAGCGCCTGCCTGACGCGATCGAGGTTGACGAAGCCGGCGTTCGGCCACGGATAGCCCGTGGCGAGCGCGTCGGTCGCGCGATTCGGGTACGGGTGGAAGCTCAGGCCGTCCATCAGCGGGCGGTCACGTCCGCTTGCGCGATACCAGGCACCGAGCCCGGCGAGGAAGCGCACCGGCGACGTGGACACGTTGCTCCGCGCGAGCGGCCGATCGTTCCCTCGAGGCGACAGGCCGACACCGACGACCTTCAGCGTCGGATCGACCCCCTTCAGGGAGTCGTACCCCGCTGCGAGAAACGGGCCGAACGCGGCTGCCGACAGCTGCCGCGACTTCGAGAACTGTGGACGCCAGAACGCCGGCTGGTTCGGCTCATTTCCCACCACGAAGCTCCGCACGGCCGGGTAACGCTGCGCCAGCTCTGCAAGCCACAGCCCGAACGCCTCAGGACGGGCGAGACCCGCCTCGATCTCGCGAGGCGGATACGGATAGGCCGCGAACACGACCGCGAGCCCTGCCGAGCGGGCCGCGGCGACGGTCATCTCCAGGATCGGACGATCCGCGAGCGCGAGCGGGTCGCTCGGCCGCCAGCGCACGGTGACGACGACCTGGCGAAGGCCGAGCGACGCCATCTCCGCATACAGCTCCGCCCCGGCGTCAGGCGCCCATTTGCCGAGGTCGTCGTTGGCACCAATGTCGGCCGCCGTGGCGGCGCCGGCCGACAACAGCCCGCACGCCGAAACCACCGCGAGCGCACGCAGCAATCCCCCCCAACCCCACCTCTCCATTCCCCGCAGAACCCCGTTCGCTCGAGTTTCGAAACGCCCCCCCACCGGAGCGGGCGGGATGCTACAGGATCACGCCCCGCGCATCAGCTCGTTGCCTCGAGCACGGCATCGAGCACGGCATCGGCCCCGTCCCGGACCGGATCCCCGGCAGGCAAGCCCGTCTCCTCCGCGGCCGCCGCGATTGCGGTTGACGCCTCGGCGTCGTCGAGCCCGGCCGTGTTCATGGCGATCGCCACGACCCGGGCGCGCCGACGGGGCAGCGACGCCTGCTCGTGGAGCGCGATCAGCTCGGGCAGCGACGGCAGCGGGTGCCCCGGATATCCCTCGACCTCCGTCGTCCCGGCACGATGGCAGAGCACCAGCACGTGCGGCGTCGACCCGTGGAAGAGCCCTAGTGTGACCCCGGAGTAGGCCGGGTGGACGAGCGAGCCCTGGCCCTCCACGAGGAGCAGCTCGCCGCCGCGCCGACGGCCCTCCACGACGAGGCGCTCGGCGGCGCCCGCAAGGAAGTCCGAGACGACGGCGTCGACGGCGATCCCCCAGCCCGCGATCGCGATCCCCGTCTGCCCGGTGGGGACGAAGAGCGATGCGACGCCGCGCGCACGCGCCGCACGGTCGAGCTCGAGCGAGACCGTCATCTTCCCGATCGCGCAGTCGGAGCCGACGGTGAGCACGATCGGCGCATCGACCTCGAGATTCGCACCCGTGGGGCAGTCCAGGCCGTCGGGCGGGCGTCGCAGGTCGCGCAGCTCGACTCCGCGCTCGTCGGCGAGCGGGCGGAGCTCGGGATCGTCGCGGATCATCTGGTGGAGGCCGTTCTCGATCGACAGCCCGGCGCCGATGCATGACTTGAGGAGCGCGCGCCAGGCGGGTGGGAAGCGGCCGCCCTGCGTCGCGACGCCCACGAGGGCGACGACCGGCTGGTACGCCAGCGCCGCATCGACGCCACCGACGATCGGCACACCGTCTTCGGTCTCGCCCACGCGCTCGGAGTCGAGGATGGCGACGACGTCGTCGCGTCGGTAGCGGAGCACGCCGCGCATCGTCTTGCCGTAGTGGTGATCGGCCGAGAACCCCTCGGCGAGGATCAGCGTTCGCTCACCCGCAGCCAAGACCGGCTCCTTCCGCGGCGACCTGCACGCCGTCGACGAACGTCGGGCCCGGCACGGGGTCGTGGGCGAGCAGGAGGTTCCCGTCGAGGTCGACGTGGTCGCAGAGCGGCGCCACCGCGCAGCCGGCGGCGATCCCGAGACCCGACTCGACCATGCACCCGAGCATGACGCCGAGGCCGAGCGCCCGGGCCGCGTGAGCCATCCGGATCGCCTCGCGGATCCCACCGGACTTCGCGAGCTTGATGTTGACGCCGTGCGCGATCTCCGCGCACGTGGCGACGTCCGCGAGCGTGTGGCAGTCCTCGTCGACATAGATCGGCAGCTTCGACCGGCGGCGAAGCTCGACGCCATCGCCGTCACCCTGCCGGAGTGGCTGCTCGACGTACTCGACGCCGACGCGCGAAAGCGCGTCGCAGGCATCGAGTGCCTCGTCCAGCGTCCACCACTCGTTCACGTCGACCATGAGGGGGAGGTCGGTCACCTCTCGCACGGCGCGGACACGCTCGACGTCGAGGCCGTCCCCGCCGCCGAGCTTGAGCTTCAGGCGCTTGAACCGCGGCGCGGCGGCGGCCGCGCGTCGCGCCATGTCGTCGGGGTCGCCGAGCCAGACGGTCCAGGACGTCGGCGGCCCGACCCGTGGCAGCCCGAGGAGACGGTTGACGGGGACGGCCAGCAGCTTCCCTTGCAGGTCGTGCAGCGCCGCGTCGAGCGCGGACTTCGCGGACTGCTCGCCGTCGAGGCCGGAGAGTCGCTCGCCGATCTCCTCGAGCGCGAATGGGTCGACGCCGACGAGGTGCCCGTGCTCCGCCACGAATGCCAGGGCGGACTCGGCGGACTCCTCGTAGCGCTCGATCGGCGCGGCTTCGCCGCGCCCGATGGTGCCGTCGTGGCGGATCGTGACGTGGACGACATCGGCCCAGTCCTGCGACTCACGGCTGATGACGAACGTCTCCGCCAGGTCGAGGCGGACGATCTCGGCGCGCACCTCCATGCGCGGCGAGGTTACTTCGCGATGGACGCGACGTGCGCCGCCACGTCGGCCGCGTCCTGGCCCGTGACGATCCCGGCCGGCATCACGCCACGCCCGCTCGCCACGACGGCCGTGACCTCCACCGCGGTCAGCCCGCTGCCGCGAAGCGGTGGGCCGACGCCGCCCGTCGCGTCGGCGCCGTGACAGCCGGCACAGCTCGTCGCGAAGATCGCGGCTCCGCGCGCGGCGTTCCCCGTCGGAGCGGTCGCCGCCGCCGGCACGGACGGGGAGAACGGATGCCACTCGGCGAGCCCGAAGACGGCGAGCGACACGACGACGAGCACGACCAGCGGTGCGAGCCGGCGCGCCATCAGAAGCCGAACCGGACGTTCGTGAAGTACCAGAAGCTCGACGTCAGCCACAGCGTGGCGAGGATCACCGCGAGCGAGCCGCCGAGCACCGGAAGCACCCAGTGCGGGTAGCCCTTCCACCTGATGACCAGGAGCTTCGCGGCCACGACCCCGTACACGAACGACCCGGCGATCGAGTGGATCGCGATCCGCGCGTCGGGCGTCCGGAACCCGAGGATCGTCACGCAGTGGAAGAACACCGGCAGCGTGAGCAGGAGCGCGATCCGTCCCGACCAGCGGTGGATCCGCCGCGACGTCGCGAACGACACCGGTACGACGCCCTTGAGCTTTCCCCACATCCGCGACGCGGTCAGGACCTGGACGATCGCGAGCAAGAACGCGCCGGTCGCAAGCCACGCCTTGCCCGCGATCGCGGTCGAGAACACCGTTTCGACGAGATCGGTGTATCGGGAGCTGACGTCACCGAGGAGCACGGCTCGAGCCTAGAACTGCTCGGGCGGGAACGGAAGGCGCGGGCGGTACACTCCCGTCTCCCCCGGCGCCCGTAGCTCAGGGGATAGAGCGCGCGCCTCCGGAGCGCGAGGTCGCAGGTTCGATTCCTGCCGGGCGCATTCAGCGGTCTGCACCCATGCGGAAACGGCTTGAAACCGTGGGTCAGGTGTGCAGGAACCCCCGGTTTCGCGAAACGGTGCGGCCCCCGGTGCGGCCCTCTGAAACCCGACGTTTCGGGGAATCGGCTCGGGGCCGATAGACAAGGGCGGATGCCAGAAGACCGGAACGAAGCGGATCGGATCCTCGGGCGCCGAGCACGACGACTCGCCGCGCTGGCTCGACGAGTCCGGCGACATCATCGGACGGCTTGCTTCAAACCGCACATCCTTGTAGCTTCGACCACCACGACAAGTCGGGCTGGACCGGCAAAGGCGTTTTACGGGGGGAGGTGTGATGCCACTCGGCATGGATGTCGTCGCCAATACTCAGGGACGGCGGCCAAGTTTCCTTGTTCTTGGAACGGCAGTCATTGTCACGGCGCTTGCGCTGTTTGCTGTCGGGTCTGCGCGGGCGATCGTGGGAGGTTCGCCGGACAGCGGGCATCCGAACGTCGCGGCGATCGTCTATGAAGGCGGCTTCGTCGGTTGCACGGGATTTCTTGTCGCTCCCAGGATCGTGGTGACGGCCGCGCACTGCATCGGGGTCTACGAGTTCCTCGGCTTCCACCCGTCCGGCGTCTCGTTTGCCCAGACGGTTGACGTGAGCAGCACGATCGGCATCGCTGAAGTTGTCGTTGATCCTGAGTGGCCTGGGATCAAGCAGTTCCACGCACTGGCTGGCTTGGGCCTCGTGCAGAAGAGTGACATCCACGACATCGCAGTCTTGAGACTCTCCGCAGACGCGCCGGTGACCGCGGTGGTATCGCTTCCGACCAAGGGGCTGCTCGATCAACTCTCTGCCAAGGGTGGCCTGAACCGCGAAGCGATCACCGCCGTTGGCTACGGGACGACAGATCCGAAGGAGTTCCCGCAGCTCGTGTCCGAGCGGCGCATCGCCCAGTCGAGGTTCCAGTCACTGAGCAAGGCCCGAATGCAGGTCTCCATCCTGACCGGCGGCGCATGCATCGGCGACTCGGGTGGACCCGCGTTCCTGTCCGTCAACGGTCAGGAGGTCGCTGTGGCCCTGTCGTCACTCGTTGCAACCGATCCCGGCTGCGTCAGCAACTCCGGCTACTACCGGCTAGACACGGAGCAGGCTCGTGCGTTTCTTGCCCCGTTCGTAGACCTGCCGTAACTCAACTCTTCGACGAGTGCGCCCACTTGCATCGGGCGCACTCCTCCGAGCCGATAGGCGCGGTCGCAGGCGCAGGCCGACGTCGGACGAACCTCGCCGCGGGGCGGCGAGTACCGAGGCCGAAGCGTCAGCCGGGCCGGACGCCGCGACACTCGCCCGACCGCGCCTTGCCGCCAAGCAGAACCTCGCCCGCCTGTTCCCAAAACTGGGATCAGCTCAGGGTCAGCGATCTCGACGACCGCGGCGCAGACCGCGTCCTCCCCAAAGAGCCATAACTCCTCGGCGAGCGTCCAGCGATCGATCGTCACAACGACTGAACCGGGACTCACCACCGAGTCGAGTCCAAGGGCCCGTTCTCGCGTCCGAGGTCGCCGAGCTGGCGCGTCGCGGCGCGAGTACGACCGGCCGCATAGGATCTAAGCGTGGCCGAGCACGACTACGCGCTGCGGCCGTGGTACCGGCGCAGGTTCACTCGCCGACAGAGACCGCTGTTCGGAATTCCCATGCTCTCGGGCTTCTTCTGTGCCGCCGTGGCGTACTACACGGGATCGATCGCGTTAGCCGTTTTCGGGTTCGGGCTGATGTTCGTCGCCTTCATCGTCGCGTCGATCGTGACCCTCCGTTTCTATCGCGAGGACAAAGAGCGGCAGCGTCGCGGGCAGCTCGCCGAATAGGCGAGTCGGCCGTAGTCGGGAAGGCGCCGGACCGGCGGCGTACCCCGTCGGTATGAGCGGGGCTGATAGCTGGATTCGGGCCGAGGTCGTCGACGAATGGTCGTCGACGCGACGCCCGAGCGGGTCGAGCAGCCATCGCGTCCGATCGTGACGCAGGGCGCTCGCTCGACGGTTCCGGCTTGGCGGAGGCCGACGCCGGACGACTGGCTCAGGCGGGGCGGGCGTGGCGGTCGCGTCTGGGAACGGCTCGTCTAGGACTGCCCCGGTGCCGCTCGTCGCGGCGGCATCGTGACATCGCACACTTTGCGGCCGGATCAAGACGGAGTAGGTTCGCTCCTGGTTACTTCGGCATGCGTGCAACAGTCACCCTCCTGGCCTTGATCGCGGCGTTGCTGCTGGCAGCTTGCGGTGGTGACGACGACAGCATCGGCGATGGCCCTCAAGCGACGTTGACCGACGACGGGTGCACCTACGAGGGTGACCAGACACCCACCGACGGGTCGTTCACCATCGTCGTCGAAAACCGAACAGATTTCTTCGGTGCCTTCGCACTCGCGCGGCTCACCAACCAGACAATTGATGAGCTCAAGCCGCAACTGAAGAAGGCACAACAGCAGTTCAAGCGGTCCGGCGCCATTCCCCCGCCGCCGGACTATTACAAGCAGATCGTCCGCACCGGCGTAGAAGCCGGTAAGACCGGCGCCCTCCCGGCCGACGTCCCCAAAGGCACTTATGTTCTCACGTGCTTCGTTGACGACCTGCCGACCTGGCGAGTGTACGCCGCGGCGCAAATATTCGTCGACGAGTAGGCAGCGGACGGGGTCCTCGTTCGTGGATCGCGTTCGTCTGGGGCAGAGACGGCGCTCCGGGATCGCCGGTTTCGTGATCGCGGGCTGCGCGGCGAGTTACGCACTGTGCCACGACCCGCCCATTTGCAGGGATTCGTTCCTATCGGGCGCATTCAGCGGCGCGCAACCATGCAGAAACGGCTTGAAACCGTTTCGTCGAGGGCACGAGAACACGAACGGTGCTCCCCCCGGATTCCGACCCTGATCCGGGTCCGGCGATGGGCCGCCGGCTCGCCCTGCGCTACCGGCACGGCGTCAACGCCGTCGCGCTCGCCGACCGCTGCGGTGTCGACGGCACACGATCTCGCTGCTCGAGCAAGCTATCCCTACCCCACGGCTCGAGCCGGTCCCACTCGAGGATCGAGCGTCCCCGGTCAGCCGAAACTGACCTCGCGCAGGAACGGCCGCAAAGCCTCCGCGAACTCGCATGGGTACTCGTGATATGCGTCGTGTCGACCCGGCGTGGTGGCGACGTCGACGCCGAGGCACTCGCCTAGGCGGCCGGCGATCTCGGCGTAGAACGGAAGGCTGTCCTCGCTCACGAGCAGGCGCACCGGCGCGGCAAGGGAGGACAATGTCTCCTCGTCGGGCAGGCTCAGCTCGTAGGCCCCGAGCTCGACCCCGAACAACGTGCTGGCGGTGGCGCACATGCGCTCACGAAGCGCGGGCGCCAGCCGATTCCAGGCGTTCTCGTCCCCAGCCACGTAGCACCAGAGGCGCTCCACCGCGGCGGCCCGCCCGCCGCCCTCCATCGCCTCCTGCACCAGCGCCCTCACCGGTGCTCGGACAGCGTCGAAATCGTCAACCAGGGCATACAACCCCGGTTCGTGCAGGATCGCGCCGCGAACCGCCTTCGGATGACGGACCAGCAACCACAGCGCGAAGCTGCCGCCGCTGCTGGTGCCGAACACGGCGGCGGGACCGACACCGAGCGCATCCAACAACGCCGCCGCGTCGTCGGCCTGCTCCCCCGTTGAGGTCGTCTGCCAGCCGGCCGGGACGGGACTGCGTCCGTTGCCACGCCGGTCATAGGTGATAACCGTGAACTCGTCGGCCAACAGGTCGGCGAGCTTGTCGAAGTGTCCGCCGTCGCCCGTGGCTCCCATGATCAGCAGGACCGTCGGCCCTTTGCCCCGGACCTCGTGGTAGAGCTCAGTCCCGTTGACGGTGACTCTCGGCATCGCGAGCTGCCTTGGTCGGTCTCCAAAGAGAATCGTCGCCCCTTTGTTGCACGGATCGAACGGCTTGTCCATCACCCAGCTCGAACCAGCCGGGCCGGTCGCGACGTCAGCCGAACGCGGCGCCGGCGAGCTCGCGGCAACGCGCGGTCGGCCACGCGTGTCGCGTTCCGCGAGCCCCGAGCCGGTCAGCCATGCGGCGAGCGCGGCCGGCTTGAGCCGTGTCGACTGGTCGGCGGCGTTGACACGGTCGGCGAGCTCGGGACGCTTGCGCCGACCTCGTCTTTGACGTGCCATTCTCGATCGCCACGTCGACGACGACGGCGTCGACGGTGGTCGTCTCGGGCTCGACGTTCATGGGCCCTCCGTGCCGCACGACGGCATCCACCCGCCGCCACACGCGATCGAGACGGTCCTCGCGCCTCCGGGGATGAAGG
>Ga0111538_10014869_pt1 | contig 10250 bp, 8 predicted proteins | sample SoiMethybrSBSTD1_FD_79669 | JGI IMG/M metagenome (GOLD analysis project Ga0111538, IMG submission 79669) | Bulk soil microbial communities from a Populus tree surrounding site in Tennessee, USA - Soil MetaG P. TD hybrid SBSTD1 (version 2)... | ecosystem: Environmental > Terrestrial > Soil > Tree... | reverse complement strand
GCCGCCGGCGCTGCCGTCCATTCCCGGAGTGCCGCCGTCTCCGGACGCTCCATCCGCGCTCGTGCCGCCGCTGCCGTTCGATCCGCTCACGCCCGCCGCTCCGCCGATCCCCGCCGCGCCGTTACCGCCGCTGCCCGGGATCGCGCCGCCTCCGTTTCCGCTCGCGCCCAAAGCACCACCGTTGCCGAGCTCGCCACCGCTACCCCCCGGTTCGCCGTGGTCGGCGGGGCCGGAGTGGGCAACGGTCTCCGCATCGCCATCGGAGCCGCAAGCCGCGTAACCGAACGGCAGCATGAGTACGCCGATCGTGGTGCCAAGAAATCTCGCGCGCATCAATGCCTCCAGCACCGCGCGGCCGCGGCAGCCGGGGGAAAAGCATGCGTGCGCTTCGAGCACGACGCAACGCCTCTCGTCGAATCGAGACGCGCGGAACAAAAGCGGACAGCGCGGGCAAAACTATTTAGTGACGGCGGGACCTACCACTCGCCAACCACCGGCGGTCCACTCGAGCAGCGCGCGGGACACCGGACGCTCGGCTTGCTGTGAGATTTCTGCGACGAGCTTGGAAAGCTTCTCGACGATGGCGGGGCTCGGGCTGCACGCGATCACGAGCGTGTCGTTGCTCGGCGCCGCGACGACGATGCTTCCCTGAGCCTTGGCGGCCAGATTGGACCATTGGCGGTTCAGCAGCAAGCGGCTCGATTCGTAGAAGTTTCCCGCGGCCACGAGCACGATCGAGCCTGGCTCACAGCGCGTGAGCTCCGGTAGCACGGTGCCGAGATTCCCTTGCGAAAGCGCGGGCAGCGCCTCTCGGCTGATGCCGTTCGCGGTCAGATCTTCGGCCTTCGCGCCGCGCACCGCGCCTCCCTCGTCGACCACGTAGATGACCACCATGTCCGCAACGAACGGCTCCTGGATCGCGTTGGCTCGGACCGCCGGGGGTAGCCCCTCGAAGTAGCTCGCGCCGCGGATCACCGCCATCAACTGCGAGCGGCCGGCCTGTGGCGTCTTCGGCCTGTGAAGAATTTCGAGAACGGTGTTCGCATAGTGTTCGACGATGCGGTTGCATTCCGCCGGAGCGCTCTGGCAGCCGCTCCAGGGGCGGTGCAGATTGACCACTTCCTGCTCGTTGTTCGTCAGCACCAGGTTTTCCTGGCTGTTCCACGCTCTCGACGGATCGCGCGATTGAAAGAATGCGAGCACGCTATTCGTGAAGGCTTCTTCCGAGGACGCGTCGAAGGGTCGAGGAGCGGCTGAAGCGCCCTGTTGCGCCGTGGGCTGCGCTGCTCCCGCCTGGCGCTGGGCACACGCGCTCAGCAAAACCGCGAACAACGCCAGAATTCGAGCTCCCCGGTCGAACCATCTTTTCGATTGCATCGTCATTTCAAACCGAGCCCTCAGCGGCAGCTCCCGCCGGCCGAGGCCGGAAAGAAGTATCCGATCGCCATGCACTGTTCGTTGAACGCGAACGACGTGCCAATCGTAATGTTGGGCGAGCGCGGATTCCGATAGCTGCACGAGTACTGAAGCTTCTCGCCAGCGGCGAGCACTAGAAACGGGTCGGCGCCCCAGTACCGTTCCACGGGATGCGCCCAGTCGTCCGACTCGACGATCATTTCGCCGAGCTGTCCATTGGCGAGCACTCGCCGGATGAGCGCTTGCGTCGCAAACTGGTGCGTGTGCGTCGTCAGCGAAAAGAACTTGGCTCCCGCGCCCGGCGTGCAATCGCCGCTGGCGGTCTGCGTGCCGTTCGCGGGAATGTTGATTCCCGTGTGGAAGGAGACGAGCGCGCTCGCCTCGATGGTTGCAGCGGGTGAAAAGTAGAGGTTCAGCGCGACCTTCATGGTGATCGGTTCAGCACCGGCGTTGTAGTGATGAAGGTCGAATTTAATGAGCTGATTGGCCGCGAGCGTCTTGGCGACACCGCTCGGCATCGAGAGCTCCGCATCCTCCGCGTAAGCGGCCCATACCCAATCACTACCGCCGAAGCCCGACGTGCAGCCGTTGCTCGCCAGCGTCCCATCCGGCGCCGTGTCGCCGTCCGCCTTGTAGACGATGAGCGACATCTGCGTGACCGGACTCGCCTGCGAAGCGAGCCTTCCAATCTTCATCTCCGCGTTCACCGGCACTCGGGCGTGGTAACACCTGAAGGTCTCCTCACCTTTAGGCACGACCCACTCCGGGGTCACGATCTGAACGCCCGTGCCCGGCGCCGGCGGCTGCAATACCGAGCGGCCGCCGTCCGCGGCATCAGCCGCGCTTCCAGAGTCAGTGTGCGACGAGTCCCCTCCACTGTCGGCTCCGCTTGCGCCGCTCGTGCCACTGGTGGAGTGGTCGTTGCTCGCGTCGCCGGGCGCGCCGCCGGTGGCATTCGCGTCGGACCTCGCGTCGCGCGCGGCATCGGCGGGCGCACCTCCCGAGCCATGCGTACCAGTAGTGCCACCGGCTGCGTCCGCTTTCGCGTCGGACGCGTCCGTCGGGCTCGCGTCGTGACTCGCGCCGCTCGTGCCCGCACTGCCATCGCTCGTAACCGCGCTTGAACCGGCACTGCCGCCACTCGTGCCCGCAGCGCCGCCACCGGTGCCGCCCGAACCGCCGCGCCCAGCGCTGCCGCCCGCTGGATTGCCGGAGTCGGACCGCGTGCCGGCGCTTCCACCCGCAGCATCCTTGGCCGCGCCGGGAGCCTGTGACTCCGTATCGTCCCCGCACGCCGCGACGATCGCACTCGCGGCAAGCGCATGACTCAGCACCAACCAGCGCCCAAAGTGCGAAAAGTTCAAGATTCCCTCCGGAGTTTCGACCCCGCTCGCGGCGACCATACTACGGCCGCGATTCGTGTCCACGCCGCCGACGTCCCGCCGACGCGCTTCTCCGGACAGAGCTCACGCAATCCTCAGTACGGAACCCAGACGTACCAGGACGATCCGCAGTGCCAGGTATCATCGTAGTACGGCGCGTAGAGGTGCTGGAGCTGGCCGCACGAGATTCCGCCGTGATCGGAGACATAGAGGCGCGCGAGAAAGTCCGAGTACTGGTAGCAATAGAGGAGATCGATCTCGAGGCCGAGCGGACTGTAGACCTCCTTGTGCGTCTGGAACGGCTGGCAGTAGCCCTCAGGCGGTTCGGGACCGTCCCCTGGGGCATAGCTTGGCCGTTGATCGGGCGACGCCGGATCGGTCGCAGACATGTCCACGGTGTCGACGGTTTGTGTGCACGACGAGAGCAAAACCATTGCGAGCAGCATGAATCGATTCATGCTGCGGGCGGCGAGCAAACCGCGTACCGGCGCGGCGGGCGCGAAAACGCGACTTCGGCGGGGGCTGCGTGGGGACGAGACGGCTACATTGTGGTCTCGGAGTCGACAGAGCAGATCAAAATCGCACGCTGTCAATCCAGCCGCAGCACGAACCAGCCGCGAGTTGCGGCGATCAGCGCCCTCACGTAAGCTGCGAGTGCACTGGAGACCGAGCGATGAGCCGAAGCGCGTTACAGGAACTCTTCGGCACGCGCTTTCCAGTCATCCAGGCGCCGATGGCCGGCGTCCAGGGCAGCGCGCTGGCCGTCGCCGTGTCCAACGCTGGCGGCGTGGGGTCTCTCCCTTGCGCGCTCCTGACGCTCGAGGGGGTCCAGAGAGAACTGACCGCGATTGCCGCTCGAACGTCGCAGCCTTTCAACGTCAACTTCTTCTGCCACACGCCGCCGGAACCGGACGTCGAGCGCGAGCGGCGCTGGCGAGAGACGCTCGCGAAGTACTTCACCGAGCTCGGCGTCGATCCGAGCGCGATCCCCGCGGGGTCGGGCCGCTCAGCGTTCGGGCGTGAGGAGGCGGAATTGCTTCTCGAATTCGAGCCCAAGTTCGTGAGCCGCCACTTCGGGCTGCCGTCGGCGGACCTCGTCACCATCGTGCGGAGCTGTGGCGCGAAGATCCTGTCCTCCGCGACGACCGTGGACGAGGCGCGCTGGCTCGAAGCACGCGGGGTCGATGCGATCATCGCTCAGGGACTCGAAGCGGGAGGTCACCGCGGTCACTTCCTATCGGACGACCTGAGTCTGCAGATGGGCACTTTGGCGCTCGTCCCTCAGATCGTGCGAGCCGTGAAGACTCCCGTGATCGCAGCCGGCGGCATCGCGACGGCGAGAGGCGTGGAGGCTGCAATGGCTCTGGGAGCTTCCGGCGTTCAGGTCGGCACGGCCTATTTGCTCTGTCCGGAAGCCAACACGAGCGCGGTGCATCGCGACGCACTGAGGAGCGAAGCGGCCAGAATGACGGCTCTCACCAATCTTTTCACCGGGAGACCTGCCCGCGGGATCGTCAATCGAATCATCCGAGAGCTCGGTCCAATCAGGAACGACGCGCCACGATTTCCGCTGGCTGCACCTCTCGTCGCGCCCCTGCGCGCGAAAGCCGAGAGCGCCAAAAGCGGGGACTTTTCTCCGCTGTGGGCCGGGCAAAACGCGACGGGCTGCAAAGAGATCGGCGCGGCAGCGCTGACGGAAGAGCTGGCGGGCGGTCTCGGCAAATGACCCGCGCGTATCGTGGCCGATTGCCGCGAGGAGAACACTCGCTTCGGCCGATCGAACGTGGCAGATTCCGGCCATGCGAGACTTCAGCCTCTTCGGTGAGGAGCACGTTCGCCAGTACGAAGCGACCGGCGGCAAGGTCGGTCACGACTGGAACGACACCCAGGTTCTGATCCTGCACACAGTCGGACGGAAGTCCGGCGTGACGAGGAAGCTGCCGTTGATTTACGGACGTGACGGCAAGGACTACCTGATCGTCGCGTCGAAGGGTGGCGCGCCCAACCACCCCGACTGGTATCTGAATCTCATGGCGCACCCGGAAACCAAGGTCCAGGTCTGGGGCGAGGTCATTCCAGTGACCGCCCGCACTGCGAGCGCGGAGGAGAAGGCGCGGCTCTGGCCGATCATGGCGGCAGAGTGGCCCGACTACGACAACTACCAGCAGAAGACCGAGCGCGAGATCCCGCTCGTCATCTTGAGCCCGCGCCACTCATAGCGGGAAAAGCGGGGGGTTCGTCGACAGGGTCGGCCAAATGGTACGGTTGTCCCGTACTAGCTCGGTACCAGGGAAGTCGGCGAGCCAGCGACCAGGGAGAGGGCCAGGATGAAACTGCTCGAAACATTCGTGGAAATTCGTGGGTGGCGGGCGGTTGGAGCGCTCGCCGTGGCCCTGATGCCGACGGCGTGCTCGAACGGGGATGATGCGGGTGGGCCCTCTACGGGGGGACCGACGTGGCATCAGGACGTGGCGCCGCTCGTCGCCGAAAAATGCGGTTCTTGCCACGCCGCGGGCGGGATCGCTCCTTTCTCGGTCGCGGACTACGCGTCCGCCAAGGATTGGTCGAAGTTGATGGCGAAGGAGGTCGAGGCCGGCACCATGCCGCCCTTTCTCGCGCAAGAGACGGCGGAGTGCACGCCAAAGCTCGGCTGGGCGCAGGACCTCCGGCTCTCGGCCGATCAGAAGCGGCTGCTGCGCGATTGGGCCGACGCCGGAGCTCCCGAGGGCGACGCGAAATCTGCGGCCCACGTGAACCAGCCCGCGCTGGTTGCGATCGAGCGCGAAGACGTCGCGATTCGCTTGCCTCAGCCGGTGACGGTCGACGGTGACCGCGACATCCACCGCTGCATCGTCGTGGACCCGGGGCTGACCGAGGATTCGTACATCGTGTCGCGCCATGTCACCGCGGGCAACGCAAAGGTCGTACATCACGTGGTCGCGTACATGGTGCTTCCCGGCGCGAACGCCGACGGAACTCCCCGCACGAAGGCTCAGCTGGAGCAGGCGATCCGGGATGCGCAGGGCGTCGGGGTCGGCGGCAGCTACGATTGCTTCGGCGGTCCGGGTCTGCCCGATCTGGGCATCGAGATGCTCACGGCCTGGGCTCCAGGGAGCGTTCCGAGCCGGGCCCCGCCGAACACGGCGCAGCCGATCGACAAGGACGCGCTGATTCTCCTCGACACACACTACCACCCCACCGGTCAATCGGAGGTGGACTCCGATACGAAGCTCTCGTTGATGCTCGGCGATGGCAAGCCAATGTACGAGAGCCGCGGCGCGCTGATCGGCAATGTCGAGGAGCCGCTCCAATCCGCCCAGATCACCGGGATCCTCGTGCAGCAGCCCGATGAAACGAAGGCGGAGTTCGTCATCCCCGCCGGCGCCAGCCAGCACGTCGAGGAAATGAACTTCACCTTCACGTTCCCGGAAACTTCGGAGGTCAGGATCTACGGAGCCGGGACGCACATGCACTACGTCGGGCGCGACATGCGCGTTTCCCTCACCCACGCCGCCACGAACGAGACGGAGTGCTTGATCGAAACGCCGAACTGGGACTTCGACTGGCAGCGCGGCTACGCGTACGACGCCGATGCGCTCGAGGATCTGCCGGTCTTGCGCAGCGGCGACACTCTGCACCTCCGCTGCGTGTACGACAACACGACCCAGAATCCACACGTCCGTGAAGCGCTCGAGGAACGAGGGCTCGATGCGCCGGTCCCGGTGAAGCTCGGCGAGGACACGCTCGACGAGATGTGTCTGACGGGCCTCGGCGCGATCTTCGTCACCCCCTGAGGGAAGCTTCTCGACGCGGGCGTCGTATACGGCAGTGGAGCCGATGGCGACCCTCACGGTGCTGCGGGGCAGAGCGCGTCACGTGCCCGATGCTGCGGCCTGGTACGGCAATGTCGTTGCGCCGCGCGGCATCGAGACGCGCTTTCGAGTCGATGACCAGACGATCCTATTCGCGGGCGCTCCGGCTTTGGCCGACGGGGACAAAGTCACGATCGCCGGCCAAATCAAGGGCAGGAAGTTCAAAGCCTTCGCCCTGCGCAATCACTCGACGGGCGGGGAGTATCTCGCCCCGGTTGGAAGGTCCGGCGCGTTCTTCTCGACCTTGGTCGGGCTCGTACTTATCGCGTGCGGCGCCAACTTCGGGATCGTATTGGCGTTTCCGCTGGCACTCGCCGGCGTGACCTTTGCCTTGTTCGGCGTCGAGCTACTCGCCCGCTGCCGTCGCAATCGACGCGCCAATGAAGCGTTGCTGACGGCGTGTGCTTCGGCGCGAGCGCAAAGTCCAGACGGTCCGAGCCTGACCTCGTGCATCGCTACTGGCGTCCTGGGAAGCCTCGGCGCGGTGTTCATCGCGGTCGCGCTCCTGCTCTCGTTCGCCGTCGTCACTGGCTACAACCTGAGGTCCGCTGCTCTCGTACCGTTGGTGATGGGTGCGGGGCTATCCGGGTTCTTTGGGCTGCTCTTCATCCGCACGGTGCAGCGTGCCGGGCTGGCGGCCATCCAGACCGAGCCGCCCAGCGTGGTGCCCGAACACCTTGCAAGCGTCAGAGAGCAGTTGCTGCCCGTCGCGAGCAAGTACGGCGGCCGAGTGACGGCGGCGGAGGTGGCAGCAGCGCTGTCGGTCGAGCTCGAGCCCGCGCGCCGAGTGCTGGACGAGACGGTGGAAGCCGGCCACGCGCGGCTGCTGTTTTCGCCCGAGGCCGTGCCGGTCTACGAATTTTTCGAGCTTACGGCGAGCAAAGCCAACGCAAAAGAGCTCTGGGAGCTCGACTGAGCTTCGCGACGGTGCGGCCTCAGTACCCGAGATCGCGCCCGTGTTTGCGCTTCGACTTCGTGCTCGTCGAGCGCGACGAGCTCGAGCTCTTGTTGGACCTCGCGGGCGCGCGTTCACGAGCCTGAGGAGCCGCGCTCGGCTCGGCGCTCGCAGAGGCCGCTACCGCAGCCGTGGTCGCAACCGGCGCCGCCGTTGGTTCGGGCTCGACGGCGGACACAGCCACCCTCGAGGGCGTGCTCGACGCGATCGGCGGCGCAGTCACCTCGGTCGGCGCTTCTTCCGCCCGGTGACCGAAGATGCGCGCGGCGGCAATCACGGCCACCAGGCCCGAGAGGCCGATCACGACGCCGACCGTCAGACGCCGGCGCCGCGAGGATACCGACGCGACGCTGGCGGCTTCCAGCTGCTCGCCGATCGGCAACGCGACTGCTTGCTCCAGTGTGACGCGTTCGGCCACCGTGGGTTGCTCTGACTCCGGGTCCGGCCTCGACGGCGAACCGCGCACTTGCGGAGCCTCCGCCGCGGGCACGAACGCCATCGAGGGCGGAGGCCACGACGTTTCCGGGCCGCGGAAACGCTGGGCGAAGGCCTGCGACATCTCGCGCGCAGTCTGAAAACGTTGCTCCCGATCGCGCACCAGCGCCCGCGCGAAGAACGCATCGATCTCGGGCGGCAGCTCCGGGTTGAGGTCGGTCGCTTTCGGAATCGGACCCGAGCAGATCTTGACCACCGTCTCGAGCGCGCCTGCGCCGGCGAACGGGCGCTTGCCGGTGAGCACACGGAACAGGATCACGCCGAGCGACCAGATGTCGCTGCGAGCGTCGATTTCGTGGTTCAGCGCTTGCTCGGGGCTCATGTAGTACGGCGTCCCGAGCACGATGCCCTCGTGCGTGACCTCGTTCGGCACCCGGTCGCCGACGGCCAGCGCCTTGGCGACGCCGAAATCGAGAATCTTCGGGACCTCGTTGTCGCCTTCTCTCGCGAGAAAGATGTTGCCCGGCTTGAGATCGCGGTGCACGAGGCCGAGCTCGTGAGCGCGTTGCAACGCGCGGGCGATCGGAACCAGGATCTTGGCCGCCTCGGCGGGAGACAGGCGCTGCAGGCGCGTCAGGCGCGCTTCGAGATCCTCGCCCTCGAGCAGCTCCATGACGATGTACGGAACGTTGTTGTCGATGCCGTAGTCGAGGATCTGCACCACGTTGGCCATGCGGATCTGGGCCGCCGCCCTCGCCTCGCGCTCGAACCGCGCCCGCCCCTCGACCAGCGCCCTCTGGCGGGTTTCCGGAGTGGCATCCGGATCGTCGGCGAGGCGCACCGTCATGAACTTGATCGCGACGGGCGTGTCGAGCGTCAGGTGCGTCCCGCTCCAGACCGAGCCCATCCCGCCCTGGGAGAGTTTGCGCTCGAGGCGGTATTTCTGAGCGATCACGGCGCCGGCCTTCAGGACCAGCTCTCCCGGCGCCGCAGGCATCACGCCCGAACGCTCGCCCCGTTTCGGTATCGGTGGCTTGCCTTTCCCCGCGGCGGACCCCTTTGGCGGCGGTGGCGTCGTGGAAGGCAAAGGTTTCATTCCCAGCTTTCAATGAAGAGACGGCAGAGGCTCCCCACGCGTAAGTGGGCCGTGTCTCATGTGATTACGAGCCGCCGGGGCATTTTTTCCCGCGTCAGAGGGCCGTTACACTGAGCGTAAAATCGGAGGCTCCGTAGCCGTCGATCACGAGGTAGTAGGTGACGCCGGCCGTGGCCACGAGATCGAGTTGCTCGTCGGTGTTCGAAGGCCGCGTGCTCTTCGAGGTGGTGCTCAGGCAGAGCCCATTGCAGATGGGGGCGGCGACCACGAAGAGATCGGCGTTGGTCGCAAGTTGTTTGAGATCGACGCGATAGGTGCCGTCGACGGTCGGGGTGAACATGAAGGCGGCCTCCGGCCCACCCCGGTCCCCACCGGCGCACGAGAACACCCCGAGTTTCTGGGTAATGTTGGGCGCGCTCCCGACCACGAGGCTCCCGGTGAGGGTCTGCCCGGCCTCGATAGCGCGAGCTGGAATGCAGCCATCGAAATCCGAGCACTGAACCGAAATCGAGTAGTTGCCGGCCGCGAGCCCGTCGACGACGACGAAGTAGTCTCGGCCCGCCACACTGGAAAAGGTGAGGCCCTCCGCGGCCATGCCGGTGCCGGTCGCTCCGCCCGTGAGGCACGCGTTCTTGGCGTCGCACTGCCCACCGCTCGCGGCGTCGAGCGCGTAGACGCTCATGTCGCCATCGAGCCCGAACAGCTCGACGAACACCTTCCGCGCCTCGGGTACGTTGATGCGGTAAGCGTATTCGGGACCCGGTTCGTCCCGGCCACCGCAACCGTAGAGTGGCGGACCAATCCGGGTCGTGGCGCCGGGGGCGGACGTCGTCTGGGAGCGTAGAACTACGTTGCAGGGGAGGGTCTCGGCATCGCTGCAGAAGCCGGCGCACGCGGGATAGTCCCGGCACTCCGAGTCGAAACAATCGACTTTCCCGTCGGTGTCGTCGTCGACACCGTTCGCGCATTGCTCTCCCGTCGCGGCGTCCCCGCCGGCGCTGCCTCCCGTGCCTTGCACGCCCGCGCTGCCATCGGTACCCGCAGCGCCCCCCGTGCCGCTTTCACCGCCGCTGCCGATGTCGCCGCCCGTGCCG
>Ga0111538_10014868_pt1 | contig 10250 bp, 6 predicted proteins | sample SoiMethybrSBSTD1_FD_79669 | JGI IMG/M metagenome (GOLD analysis project Ga0111538, IMG submission 79669) | Bulk soil microbial communities from a Populus tree surrounding site in Tennessee, USA - Soil MetaG P. TD hybrid SBSTD1 (version 2)... | ecosystem: Environmental > Terrestrial > Soil > Tree... | reverse complement strand
CAGCTGGCAGGACATCGTCGTGGTCGTGCGCAAGCCGTTCCTCAAGCAGCGCCGCCTCGAGATCCTCCCGCAGTGGGGGATCACGATGAACGACAACATCATCCGCCACTACCAGTTCAGCGGACAGCTCAACTTCTTCCTCACCGACGTCCTCGCGGTCGGCGTCGAGGGGCAGTACTACATCAAGGATCTGCGCGAGCCGTACGACCTGGTCGCGCGCCAGGCGCGCCGCCTGCCGACCGTCAACAAGTACAACTACGGCGCGGCGCTCAACTTCCACTACGTGCCCATCTACGGCAAGTTCGCCATCCTCGACGAGCACATCATCCACTGGGAGACCTTCTTCACCGCCGGCGTCGGCTTCACCCAGAGCGAGGTCATCCCGCGCGATCCGGCCTACCAGCCGTTCACCAACTTCCTCATCACGCCCAACGTCGGCGCCTCGATGCGGTTCTTCGTCACCAAGTTCATCACGGTGAACGCAGGCATCCGCGACTACGTGTTCGTCGACAAGTTCGAGGCGGTCGGGCGCACCGAGGTCAACGGCGATGCGGCCAAGAACAACGCCGACTCGTCGCTCATCAACAACGTCGTGTTCCAGGCCGGGCTGTCGTTCTGGTTCCCGACCTCGTTCGAGTACACGACCTTCCGCTAGCCACCAGGAGTCGACGACCATGCATCGCATCGCAACGACCTGCGCCGCCCTGCTCGCCTCGCTCCTGGCCGCCTCGCCAGCCGGCGCCGACCGCAAGAATCCGCTCGAGGGCCAGCCGGCGGTTCGCCACCGCCTCCTCCTGGTCAAGCAGCGCTTCGAGTTCGCCCCGGCCTTCGAGTCGTCGGTCAACGCCGACTTCCAGCACACCTTCTCCGGCGGCCTCAAGCTCGAGTACCACCTGACCGACATGTTCTCGATCGGCGCGGTCGGCTTCTACGGCAAGGGCTTCAACACCAAGCTCAACAGCCGCATCGTCGACGACCTGCCGGACACCACCGACGAGGGGGATCCGACCCCGACCCGCGCCGAGTGGGAAGAGCACCTGAACGAGATCCAGGTCCACGGAGCGGCTTACCTGACGGTCACGCCCTGGTACGGCAAGCTGGCCGCGTTCAGCAAGTTCTTCGTCAACTTCGACTTCTACTTCTCGGGCGGCGTGGCGTTGGCCAAGCTCAACAACACCTGCTGCTCGTTCGATACCGATCCGGCCCCGGGCGGTGACCTGGAGGCCGACCCGCCCATCTTTCCGGACGACGATCCGAACGACGATCAGGCGATCAACGACGGCACCCGGGTCGGCGCCTACCTGGGCGGTGGCATCCACCTCTTCCTGTCCAACTGGATGGCGCTCGACCTGACGGTGCGGAGCTACCTCTTCTCCGACAACCCGTCCGGCCTCGACTTCAACGCCGACCGCGCCGTGACCGACGACGACAACCGCTTCCTCAACCACCTCTTCATGGGGGTGGGCCTGAGCTTCTTCCTGCCCGCCTCGATCGAGCGGACTCCGTAACCGGGGTTCACAGGGCGAGGTCGATGGTGACGGTCGTGGTACCGGCGGGCTCGATCGAGCCGGAGCCGCTGTCGATGACCGCGCCGCCCTCGTCGTAGGCGATGAGCTCGACCCGGTCGAGGCTGGACGGCATCTTGTCGTAGGTGGTGCGGCCGAGCGTGCACGGGATCGGCGCGAAGCTGGTCGCCTCCTCCTGGCCGGCGTAGAAGATCACCTCCAGCTCGGCGGCCGGCTGGCAGCTGACATCCGAGGGGGCGGCGCCGGCCACCGTCCACTCGACCACCACCTCGATGGCGCTGTCGGCTGCGATGCACTCGCCGGTACGAGCGCAGATCTGGTCGCAGTCTGCATCGCTCGCGCACTCGCGGGAGGAGTGGGAGAAGCAGCCGGCCAGGAGCGCGGCGGCGAGCGCAAGGGCGAGCCTCACCACCGTCGAGATTCCCACGCGGCCGGTCGGGTTGCCTAGAGCGCCTTCAGCCCGCCCACGCCGAGCAGGTGCATGTGGGGCCCGGTGACCGGGTTGTCACAGGGCGGAACCCGAGCCGGCTCGAACAGTCGCTCCAGGAGAGTCAGGGGAGTGGTGACCGGCGCCACCGGGGCCGGCACGCCCGACACCACCTCGTGGAGCGCCGGCGGTTCGCCCTGGCGCACGACCAGGTGACTCATCGTGAAGCCGGTCGCCGGCGCCCCCTCGGCCGCCGTGCAGGCGCCCGCGTAGTGGACCAGCTCGCCCTCGGCGAAGCGCAGGGTGATGAGGCGCCGGGCGCGCGGCCCGCCGGATGCACCCTCGAGGCGGCCGGCGTCGACGTCGTCGAAGCGGTAGACGGCGCAGCCGAGCCGCTGGTCGGGCGACTCCGGCGTCGCGATCAGGTACTCGTCATCGCCGGCGGTGAAGAGCTCGGCCGCGTTGACCCGCTTGCCGGCGCCGCCGAGACAGGCGCCGTCGGCGCCGGTGAGCGGCGTGGCGAGGTAGCTCCAGCTCGCGCCGTGATCGAGCGAGCGGAGGAGCACGATGTCGAGCGTGGGATCCTCGAACGGCGGCTGGATGCAGGCGGCGGCCAGGTGCAGCGAGCCGTCCGGCGCGACCGTGGCGCCCGGCTCGCCGAGCGCGCCGCAGGCGGCGGTCGCCGGATCGTCACCGGTGTGGTAGGCGGCGCCGGCGACGTCGCCGTCGCTGGCCGGCCAGGCGGCCACCGGCACCGGATCGCTCCACGGGCCGCTCGGCAAGGGCGCCGCCTGGAGCGCCAGGTGGCCGAGCGCGTAGTAGAGCTTCGCCTCGGGATCGCCGGCGATCTTCACCACCGGATAGCGATGGGTGAAGAGCTTCCAGCGGCGGTCCGGGTCGGGATCGCTGGCGTCGTAGACGATGCTCGAGGTCTCGTGGACGCGCGTCGCGCTGCAGGTCGCCCGCGCGGGACAGCTGCCGGCGGGCGGCGCGGTCGCGATCGCCGCATTGGCGACGGCGACGAACGTCCAGCTGGCGCCGCCGTCGTCCGACAGCGCCACGCGCGTGTGCAGGCCGCCCTGGTCCGCGACCGGACCGATCATCGGGACCGCGGTGTAGGCCAGCGCGCCGCCCGGCGCGCCCGGCGGGTACTCGATCGAGGGATCTGCCTCGGTCACGCTGCCCGGCTGGGAGAGGACGACCAGCTGCGAGTCGCCGCGGTCGCCGAGCTCGCTGCGCTCGTCCGGCTCGGCGCAGCCGACCGCCGCGTCGGTGGTGACGACGTCCGTCCCCGGCGCAGCATCGCCGTCTCCGCTTCCACCATCGCCACTGCAGCCGGCGGCGAGAGCCGCGACACAGATGGCGACAAACTCCACACGACGGGTGGAATCGAGCGACATGCCGGCCGGTCGTGCAAGGGGCGGTCCGGCGAGTGTCAGGCCGGCGGTGAAAAGCCAACGACGAGCCTCGCTCGGGATGGGCCGCGCCCTCGCGGAGTCGGGCGCTTGCGCGGTGGCACCGGGCTTGCTGAGCGGCCGGTGCAATGAAGACACCCCTCATCGCCCTTGCCCTCATCGCCGCGTCCGCCGCTGTCGCGTCGGCCGATCCGGTGGATCCGCTCGATGCCGCGCCGACGGTGAGCGTCGGCTCGTTCGCCTACACGATCGACGGCTACCTCAGCTCGACCCCCGCCATCCTGAGCGGCCTCGACGCCGCCTACGACCACGCGCTGACCGGCGACTACGGCTTGAGGTTCCGCGCCGGCGCAATCCTCGTCGGCGTCGACGAGATCACCGGCGTCGCACCGCACGCGGAGGCGGGCGCCTTCCGGCGCCTCCAGCTCGGCCCGCGCCTGGCGCTCGATGCCGCGCTCCTGGCCGGCTACCACTTCGGCGGCCTCGACCACAAGCAGGAATGGGAGGACCACGCCGGCCCGACCGCCGTGGCCGAGCTCGCGCTCTACCTCGCGGTCACCGACCACCTGCAGGCCGCGGTCGGCGGCGGATACCGGCTGGCCTGGACCGCCGACGAGCACGTCACCAGCGACGAGAGCGACCCGTTCTCCAGCGGTCCGCTCCTGCGCATGAACCTCGGCTGGTCGTTCTGACCGTCAGAAGTCGAGGCGCTGGATCGAGGTCGAGCAGCCGACCAGGCCGACCTGGCGGCCGCAGTCGTTGTTGAGGCAGATGGTGTTCTGGCAGACCGGGTCGTCGATGTCGCCGCACGGCTCGCCCTCGTCGTCGTAGACGATCTCGATGGCGCCCAGGAGGACGTCCTCGAGGTGGCCCGACACCTGGTCGTCGGACACCGAGTCGACGATGAGGGTCCCCTTCTGCGCGAACATGTGCTGGCTCGGTCCGCCGTCGGTCTCGTCCTTGTCGGCGAACAGGCTGATGCAGAGCGCGCAGTACTGGTAGTCGGTGTCCTCGCCGGCGATGTCGTACTTCCCCGGCACCACCCCGCCGCCGAAGACGCCGCGCCCGGGGTAGAGGTTCATGGCGAAGAACCAGCGCGGGTTGTCGTCGAGGTCGACGAAGACGTTGTAGTGCTCGTAGGGCGGGTCGATCGGGGTGGCGTTGCGATTGGGCGGCGAGTTGCCGCTGGCGTCGAAGCTCTCCGGCAGGCCCGGCGGGCATTCGACCGAGCGGGCGTCGGGCCCCGGCGGCCGCGCGTCCGTCACCTCCTCCGGCTGGCCGTCGATCCAGGGCGTGTAGCCGCTGTCGATGGTGCCGGGCGGGCTGGCGGTGCAGGCGCCGAGGGCGAGTAGGACAGCAGACGACAACCACCGCACGTCTGCATTATACGGGCGGGCCGCCGGCCACGGCCCTCAGAGATCGCACTCGAGGCTCGAGCTCGACTGTCCGTCCCTGAGGTGCACGCAGGTCGACGCGATCTGCGATTCGAGCTCGAAGCTCACCACGATCTCGTCGCCTTCGAACGCCGGGAAGGGCTCGGTCGGGGGCACACGTCCGTCCCCGTCTGCCGTCGTGATGACACCCCTGCCCTCGTCGCGGTTGAAGACGTAGACCACGGCGCCGGCGTAGTCGGCGCGCGGCGCGTACTCGAATGTGGCGGTGCCGCCGGTCAAGTCGACGGCGAAGCTCATCGCTTCCGGCTCGGGCGGCGGGATGGGCACCGACGGCGCAGCGCAGGCCCAGAGGCCCGCCACCACGGCCGCTACGAGAGCCCATCGCTTCATGCCGGACACACCGGGTGCACGGGTCGTGCCGCGGGGTCGCCACCAGCTTCCGAGGGCTTGTGCGCGACCGGTGCCAACCCGGTTGGCGAGAATATCATCGCGGTTGGCACCTCGGTCCATGGTTCTCGGGCTCGGTGCGGGTGCGACCCCAGGAGCGACGCACGCTTACGCCGCGCATCCCCACATTGGCCCCCTCGCAAAGTCTTCCGGCCCTCGCGCGGACGCGTGCTAACTTGAGACAAGGGCGTGTTGCGAAAGGAAAAAGCTGGGGCTGAGCGCGCACCCGGCCGGCGGCGCCGTCGCCGCCGCCTGCCGATCATCGCCGGTCTCCTCCTGCTGGCCCTCCTGGGCGCGGCGGTGATCGTCCTGCGCCTCCAGTTCAACGGCGCCGCGCTCGCCGAGCTGGTCCAGGACCAGATGAACCGGCGCATGCGCGGCAGCGTGAAGATCGGCTCGATCGAGTGGCCGCTGTCGAGCCTGCCGCACGTGGTGACCGGCGGCTTCATCGAGGTCGACATCCAGGACCTCGAGGTGTTCGACAGCAAGGAGGACGGCGGCCAGCGCGTGCTCTACGCCAAGCACGCGACCGCCGAGCTCGACGCCCATCCGGCCATGCTGGGCCGCCACGACCTCATCATCCGGAACATCGTGGTCGACGAGGGCGGCTACGCGCTCATCAAGGAGATCAAGGAGCCCTATCCGGTCCACGAGTACGACACCAGCACGGTGAGCCTGACCGCCGCCTTCTACCCCAAGAACATCCCCGGCTTCCGCGCCGGCATCTCGGCCGGATCATCGCCCATTTTCGACCTGCGCGATTATCAGATCGAGAACGCCACGCTCGACTTCGAGTTCGCGAACTTCAAGGCCCACGTCGAGGGCGCCAGGCTCGACTCGAAGAACAAGGGCTTCCTCCGCTTCGACGGCAGCGACCCGCTGGCGCGCAGCCTCTACTTCGCGCTCCGCCCCACCGCCAAGAAAGGCTGGATCCGGGTCGGCCCGGTCAAGCCGGTCCAGATCGATCTCAAGGACATCGTGGTGACCCGCCTGGCGCAGCTGCCGACCCAGTGGCCGCGCGACAGCGTGCCGCACGGACTCGAGTACTCCGCCACCGCGACCACCACCGAAGGCGCCAAGGTGGTGCTGGACGGCAAGCTCAACCGCACCTGGCTCGACCTGTTCGGCGGCGAGCACGACCTCCGCCTCACCGTCACCGAGGCGGGCCGGCTGGCCAATCGCGTGTCGAGCGGCCTGGCCGACGGCGACCACATGAAGGTCGCGCTCAGCCTGCAGGGTCCGGTGCTCGGGCCCAAGGCGACCCTCAACCTGAGCGACGTCGACCTGGCGGTCGCCACCGCGCCCGACAAGCCGCCCCTGGCCCTGCACCTCGAGCGCGCCACCGCCGTGTTCGATCAGGCGACCGACTCGGGCTACCTCGAGGACACGGTGGCGACCGGCGCCGGCGGCGAGGTGCACCTGGCCGCGTCGCTCAACCTGGCGCCCACCTCGTTCGACCTCAGCGTCGAGATCCCCAAGGCGCTCGAGCTCGGGCCCTACCTGCCGCTCGACGTCAGGAGGATGCTGGGCAGCCGGCTGTCGGGCGGGCTGCACGCGTTCGGCAACACCCAGGTGCAAAGGCTCGACCAGCTCGACCTCAAGCTGGGGCGCGCCCGCGTCACCGGCGGCGCCTTCCGCACCGCCGACGGCCGTATCCACGCCCAGGAGCCGCGCGGCCTCGAGGTCGCGGTCGGCAAGACCAAGGTCAAGCGCATCACCGGCATCATCGACCATCGCGCCGGCCGCCTGGTCGGCGTCAAGTTCAACATCGAGTCGACCGACACCGCGCTCTGGCTAGCCAAGGTCGGCGCCCCGCCGCTCGCCCGCGGCGTCACCGGCTCGGGTCACGTCGAGGGGCCGCTGACCAGCCCGAAGGGCGGCGCCAGCCTGACCGTGACCGGCGTGCCGGTGGTCTCGCGGGTCGAGACCCAGCTCAGCTACCAGGACCGCCAGGTGGTGGTCGAGAGCGCCCGCTCCGGCGCGCTGGGCGGCAGCATCAGCGCCTCCGGCAAGCTGGTGCTCGGGCGCCAGCCGCAGCTGGTCGACTTCCAGGCGCACGGCGAGGGCCTCGACCTCTCGCGCCTGCCCGGCTCGGCCGGCCTCGTCCGGGGCAAGGTGTCGGTCGACGCGACCGCCAGCGGCGCGGCGCGGGCGCCCCGGGCGACCGCCTCGGCCAGGGTGAGCGGCCTGGTCCTGGCCGGCGACGAGTTCGAGGACACCGACGTCCGCTTCGACAGCCACCCGGACGGGCGCAAGAACCTGGCCTTCGAGCTCTCCCGCAAGTCGGGCGGCGTGCTGGCGGCCGACGCGGTCTTCGGCCGGCATGGCGAGCTCGGCGGCGCGCTCAGCCTGAAGAAGCTGCCGCTCGAGACCCTCACGCCGCTCGGCGGCAAGGGCAAGACGCCGCTCGGCGGCCGCATCGACGCCGAGCTGCAGATGTCGGGCAGCCTCGCCGCGCCGACCGCCGACGGCCGCATCCAGATCGCGCGCGGCTGGTTCAGGGACACCTTCCTCGGCTCGGCGCAGCTCGACGTCGAACGGGTCGGCAACGGCCAGCTGCGCGTCAGCGGCCAGCTCTTCCAGGGCAAGGTCGAGGTCGACGGCGTGGTGTCGACCCGCGCCCCCTTCCGCGCCGACATGACCCTGATCCTCCGGCGCGTCGAGATCGATCACCTGTTCCCCGAGCTGGCGCAGAAGTACGAGGTGCGCGGCTGGCTGTCGGGCGAGGTCAGGTGGAAGGGCGCCCTGGCGATGACGCGCGGGATGCGGCCCGAGGTCAGCGCCACCTTCACCGAGGCGGTGGTGATCCGCGACGGCGAGGACGCCGCCGGACGTCCGGCGCCGATGCGCCTGGCCAACCTGACGCCGCTCGAGCTGACCTTCGACGGCCGCACGGTCGAGCTCAAGAAGAGCGTGGTCCTGCGCGGCCCGGCCGGCGACTTCACCCTGTCAGGCCGAGGCGGCCTCGACGGCCTGGCCTTCGCGCTCGACGGCAAGGTCGCGGTCGCGATGCTGGCGCCCTACCTCAAGCGCTACTTCGACAGCATGTCGGGCGAGCTCGACATCTCGGTGCGGGTGACCGGCACCCCGGAGGCGCCGCGCTTCGCCGGCGTGGCGGAGCTGTCGAAGATCGCGCTCAAGCCGGTCGGCCAGGACGCCATGGTCCGCATCCCGAGCGGCAAGATCGAGGTGGCCAACGACCAGCTGGCGGTGACCGGTGTCAGCATGGTGGTGGTCGACGAGTTCAGCGACGACCGCTCCGAGCTGACCATGTCGGGCGGCGTCGCGCTGAGGAACTTCAAGCCGACCCACTGGGGCCTGCAGATCACCGGCGAGCTGTCCGGCAAGATGCTGCTGGTGGTCGCCCCGACCGTCTTCACCTCGGCCAGCGGCTCGGCCGAGCTGTCGATCGCGCTCATGGGCGACGGCCGCACCCCGGACATCGACGGCTCGCTGCGGTTCGACGAGAAGACGCCGCTCACCCTCATCCCGCGCGGCCTGCGCCGCGAGATCGCGATGACCAGCGGCGCGCTGCGCTTCACCGACAAGCTCATCGAGTTCACCGAGGACGAACAGGGCCGGCCGGTGACCGGCTGGGTCGACGACGAGGGAGAGATCACCGAGCTGACCGGCGAGATCAGCCTGGAGAACTGGAAGCCGGTCGACATCGACCTGTCGGTGACCGCCAACGACCTGCCCTTCCGGGTGCCCCAGACGCTCGAGCTGGCGGTCAACGTGAGCCGCCTGCGGGTGGTCGGCGGCATGGGCTCGGGGCTCGAGGTCTCCGGCCTGGTCGAGATCGTCGATGGCCGCTACGTCAAGAAGTTCCAGCCGTTCCTCGACGCCCTGCGCCCCGAGCGTTCGCGCGAGACCCAGACGCCGATCTGGGAGGCGGTGCCGCTGGTCGGCAACGCCAAGCTCGACCTCCAGGTCGCCACCCGCGCCTTCTTCGTCAAGAACAACGTCGCCGACATCGAGATGAACGGCGAGGTCACCATCCGCGGGACGCCGAAGCGCCCGCGCCTCGAGGGCGTCATCCGGGTCGAGCAGGGATCGTTCAAGTTCCAGGGCGTGAGGGCCCGCTTCACCCAGACGCGTGGCACCGTCAACTTCTCCCCCTACAAGAGCTTCCCCGAGTTCACGCCGACCCTCGACATCCGCAGCGAGAGCGAGTACCGCGACATCAGCGGGCAGATCCACCTCATCACCCTCGCCCTGCGCGGCCCGATCGGCCAGCTCGACTGGGATCTGGCCACCAACACCGGCCTCAACAAGGCACAGACCTTCACCCTCATCTTCATCGGCCGCTCGCCCGACGAGGCGCGCAAGGCGCTGGGCGACGAAGCGATCGGCGGAAACAGCCTGAATACGTCGACCGCCGGCACCGGCACCTCGTCCGGCAACCTGGTGGTGGCCGACCAGCTCCTCAAGCAGCTGGCCGGCGAGTACTTCTCGCTCCTCATGGAGGACAGCATCAAGAACGTGACCCAGCTCGACGTGGTCAGGATCGAGCTCGGCACCTCCTCGCTCGGGACCCATATCGAAAAGGAGGTCTTCCCGAGCCTGCGCGGCAAGGCCGACGTCGAGCGCTCGCTGCGCGGCTGGTCGTGGGACGCGCGCGGCGAGTACCGCCTGAACGACACGGTGTCGGCCGAGGCCGGCGCGACCGCGAAGAACTTCGACGACGCGTCAGAAGAGGACGAGTCGGACAAGCGCGTCGAATTGATGTGGCGTAGAGTCTTCCTGCCATGACAGGGCGGCAGCTGGCGTTTGTGGCGCTCGCACTGCTGAGCGCCGGCCGGAGTGCATCCGCCCAGCCGCCCCCCGGCACCACCACCGCGCCGGAGGAGCCGCCGCCAGCGGCGAGCACCGCGCCGCCGCCCGGCACGCCGCCCCGCCAGCCGCCCCCGCCCGGCGCCGGCGCGCCGCCGGCGACCGCCCCGCCCCCGTCCACCGCGCCCGGCCAGGGGGCCATCGAGCGCTCCACGCTGGGCGCGCCGTCGGCCCAGTGGACCACCTGGTCCATCGAGGGGAGCCTGCT
>Ga0111538_10014866_pt1 | contig 10251 bp, 8 predicted proteins | sample SoiMethybrSBSTD1_FD_79669 | JGI IMG/M metagenome (GOLD analysis project Ga0111538, IMG submission 79669) | Bulk soil microbial communities from a Populus tree surrounding site in Tennessee, USA - Soil MetaG P. TD hybrid SBSTD1 (version 2)... | ecosystem: Environmental > Terrestrial > Soil > Tree... | reverse complement strand
CCTCCTACAAACAGGAGGAGACGCTTCGGTATAACGGTCGGGACGTTGCGGTGCTTCGCGGCAAACTCTTGGAGTGTCCGGTAATTCTGGGCTCAGCGACACCGGCTTTGGAAACATACGAGAACTGCAGGCAAGGGCGTTACCGGCTCCTGGAGATCACCCAACGAGTAGAACAGCGGCCGCTGCCGTCGATCGAGCCGATCGATCTGCGCAGACGAGCTGCGTCAAACGGCTCCGGCACGGTCAGGACGTTAGAGCGGGAGTCCCTGGCTCCTGCCCGGCAACTTTTCTCGGACGAGCTGGTACAAGCACTCAATGACAATTTCTCTTGCGGGCACCAAACCTTAGTTTTCCTCAACCGCAGAGGGTTCGCCAATTTCGTTCAATGCCGTATGTGCGGGTACGTCTGGCGCTGTCCTCACTGTAGCGTAACCCTCACTCTGCATCTGAAGCTAAACAGAATGTCATGTCACCATTGTGATTACCGCCGCCTGCTGACGGACAGTTGCCCGGACTGCGGCCATGACACACTTTCCGGCGTTGGCAGCGGCACAGAACGAGTTGAACAGGCTCTCAAGCAGCTCCTACCCCAGGCTCGAGTGGCTCGCATGGATAGAGACACTACGCACGGGCGCGGTTCACACGAAGAACTGATTCGACGCTGGGAAAGGGGCGATATCGATATACTTGTCGGGACGCAAATGGTGACCAAGGGCCATGATGTTTTTGGCGTCACCGTGGTCGGCGCCCTACTCGCCGATTTGTCACTCAATATGCCGGACTTTCGCGCGGCGGAGCGAACATTTCAGCTTTTGAGCCAAGTCGCCGGCCGCTCAGGGCGCGGCGATAATCCCGGACGGGTCATTGTCCAAACGTTTGCGCCCGATCATTACGCGATCCGATATTTAACTGCCCACGATTACCGCGGATTTTTTACCGCGGAGCGCGAGTTTCGCGAGGCTCTGAATTACCCGCCGTTCAGCCGGCTGGTCAATTTGCGCGTGGACGGTCCGAAGCTCGCCGATGTAGAGAACAAGGTCCGGTGGTTGGCAGTTCGGCTACGCGCGCTGCAAAGTCGTAATCCGGAAATTTACGATCAGGTCGAAATCCTCGGACCCGCGGCAGCACCTATTGAAAAACTCCGCGACCGCTATCGCTGGCAGCTTCTTCTGCGAAGCAAGAACAGCTCGCGCGTGTTGAAGCTCGCGCGCGCTGCCAGGGACGTACTGCCGAACTCCCGTGCAGTGCGACTCCACATTGATGTCGATCCATACAGTATGTTATGAATTTTTCTAGTTATGGCGATCTTGGAGATTTTAAAATACCCCGATCCATTGCTACAAAAAGCTGCCGCGCCGGTTAAAAATATTACCGAAAAAACAGCGCAGTTGATTGAGGACATGCTGGATACGATGTATGCGGCGCCCGGCGTCGGCCTGGCCGCGCCGCAAATCGGTGCTTCCGAGCGAATCGTCGTCATGGATGTCGATCATGAAAACCCCCGCAAGCAAGTTTACAAGCTCATCAACCCGGTGATTACGCAAGCCGAAGGCGAAGTCATTTGGGAGGAAGGGTGCTTGAGCGTCGTCGATTTTACCGCCGAAGTTCGGCGCGCAGCTCAGGTCGAAATCGTCGCACTCGATGAACACGAGAAGGAAGTGAAAATCGCGGCCGAAGGACTTCTCGCAGTGGCACTGCAGCACGAGATCGACCATCTCGATGGTAAACTCTTCATCGACCGCATCAGCCGTCTCAAACGCGATCTCTATGCCCGTAGGCGAAAGAAGATGCTGAAAACCGGCACCGAGCCAGCCCAAGAAGGCGCGCGGGTAATGATCTGAACCGCTACCTGCGCCTGCAAAACAATCTCGCTAAAAACCAACGGATCGTCAATGTCACTCGAGTGGCCGATCGTTTTCATGGGCACCCCCGAGATCGCCGCCGCAACGCTCGACTCGTTATTTGGATCACCTGATCGCATTGTCGGCGTTGTTACCCAACCCGATCGTCCAGCCGGTCGCGGCCAACGGCCGGCGCAATCGCCGGTCCGCAAGCTGGCCGAAGCTCATGGCGTTCCGGTGATCATGCCGGAGAAGGTCAGGGGACCGGAAGTACTCGAAATCTTACGCGCGTGGCGCCCGCAAGTGATCGTGGTGGTCGCCTACGGACGGATTCTCCCGAAGACCATTTTGGATCTGCCGCCGTACGGTTGCATCAATCTTCACTATTCACTCTTACCGAAGTATCGCGGCGCGGCTCCAGCTGCGTGGACCATCATCAACGGAGAAGACCAAGGCGCTGTGACGACCATGAAACTGGTGGAGAAGATGGATGCTGGGCCAATTTACCTCCAGGAAGCAGTTCCGCTCGCGCCTGACGAAACCACTGGTTCGCTTCAGGAGAAGCTTACCCCGATTGGATCCCGTTTGTTGCTAGACACCATCCGACAACTCAAAGAAGGCTCGCTTACCCCCAAAGAACAGGACGATACCCAAGCCACGTTGGCACCGATGCTAAAAAAAGAGGATGGGTTGATCGATTGGCGGCGACCGGCCGTGGAAATCGAGCGGCGCGTGCGTGGTTTGGATCCCTGGCCGGGGAGTTTCACTTACCTGCGAGGGGGTCTACTCAAAGTGCACCGAACTGAGCTCATCAGCGAGAATCGCTCGGGCGAGCCCGGCGAAATCGTGCGCGCGGATAGCGGTGGATTTTGGGTGGCCACATTAGCCGGCGTCATCGGCCTCGAAGAGGTTCAATTCGAGAACAAAAAAAAACTGGCAGGCTCAGAGTTTCTCAGGGGTGCGCGGGTCGCAACCGGTGATCGCCTTGGCTGAAAAGCCGCGCCTAAACGTTCAAGCTCGCGCGGCTGAAATTCTCGCCCAGGTCGATACGCAGAAAGCTTATGCCGACATCTTGCTCGATCGAGCGCTCAGGGATGATGCTATGGATCAGCGCGATCGAGCTCTTCTCACTGAGATCGTCTATGGCACTCTGCGGTGGCGCGGGAAAATTGACGCAGAATTGGCTAAATATCTAAATCGCGCGCTTTCCCGGACGGATGCGCGGGTCCGCAATGTACTGCGTCTCACCTCTTATCAGCTCCTCTTTCTCGATCGCGTTCCCGACTATGCCGCGGTGAGCGAAGCTGTAGAAATAGCCAAGCTTTACGGAGGTCAAAAGACCGCCAGTTTTGTCAACGGTGTGTTGCGCAATTTGCTTCGGAGCAAACCCCCTGACCCAATCCGTTCGGAAAACCAGTCGAGCTCCTCTCTCGCTGCCGAATATTCCCATCCCGAGTGGCTGGTGAAACTGTGGACGGCACAATTCGGTTTCGAGTCCGCCGTAAGCTTAATGCGCGCCAACAACGACAAACCGCCTTTGGTGGTGCGCGCGAACTCGCTGAAATGTACCAGGGAGCAATTGTTGGAGCTGCTGCTAAACGCTGGCGTCACGGCAAAGCCGACCCGCCAATCACCCCAAGGAGTTTCTATCCAATCAGAGGGCGCCGTCGAAAAGCTTCCCGGCTTCGCCCAAGGTTTGTTTCAGGTGCAAGGCGAGTCGTCTCAACTGGTGGCGGCACTGCTGTCACCCATGCCAGGAGAACGGATTCTTGACGCCTGTGCCGCACCCGGCGGTAAAGCGACACATATTGCCGAAACCATGAAAGATCGAGGCGAGATCATTGCGATCGACAAATCGGCTGCGGGAATCAGCAAATTACGCGAGAACCTTACCCGCTTGGGCATTAACTCCGTTCGGCCCTATCGAGCTGACGTGAGCCACCTACTCGATGATGATTTTCGCGGGCCGTATGATCGCATACTCGTCGATGCGCCCTGCAGCGGCTTCGGAACCCTGCGCTCACATCCCGAAATCAAGTGGCATCGCGAGCTTGGTGATGTTCGCCGCCTCAGCGCGCTGCAATCAAAGATTCTCGACTGCGTCGCTCTGCATCTAAGACTCAGCGGAATTCTCGTCTATGCGACGTGTACCCTGACAGCGGAGGAAAATGAACGCAACGTGGAATCCTTCCTCACCCGTCACCCCGGGTTTGAGTTGGAAAATGCCGCGAGCTATCTTCCCAGTGAGGCACAACAGATGACCAGGGGAAATTTCTTTGAGGCGCTGCCGCACCGCCATGACACCGACGGCTTCTTTTCCGCTCGTATGAAGAGGGTGGGTTGGTGACATCGATCAAAATAGCGCCGTCAATCTTGTCTGCGGATTTCAGCCGGCTAAAAGATGAGATCGAAGCCGTGGAGGGAGCGGGCGCCGATTGGCTGCACGTCGATGTCATGGATGGTCACTTCGTTCCCAACATCACCATCGGTCCGGTGGTCGTCGAATCCGTGCGCAAAGTCACCAAGATCCCGGTCGACGTTCATCTGATGATTACCGATCCGGATAAATACGCGGCGGAATTCATCAAAGCCGGCGCCGACTCGGTATCGATTCACCCCGACACTTGTCTGGATCCGAACGCCACTCTGGAGCGCATTCGCCGACTGGGCGCGAAGTGTTCCGTCGCTGTGAACCCCGATGTGCCTTTGAGCAAAGTTGAATTCTGCTTCGATCACATCGACATGATTTTAATGATGACCGTGTTTCCCGGCTTCGGCGGACAGGCGTTTATTCCCGACGTTCTGCCTAAAATCGCCGAGGTTAAACAAACTTTCGCTCAACGCCGATTAGAAATTCTGATTGAAGTCGACGGTGGTATCAAAACCGACAATATTGCGCGCGTGGTGGCTGCGGGTGGAGAAGTGATTGTTTCCGGTTCTGGAATATTCAAGACGCCTGATTATGGCTCGACCATCGGCCAGATGCGCCGTGCGATTCACGCCATGTAATGACGATTCCATTCGGTGATTGTAACGGAAACACTACGGCGGAGCTGTTGTTTTCTGCTTTCCGTGTGTTAGTTTGAGCCGATCGGGGCGTGGCTCAGCTTGGTAGAGCGCACGGTTCGGGACCGTGAAGTCGGTGGTTCAAATCCACTCGCCCCGACCACTTTCCTGATTTTATCCAACAAAGAATTTCTTTTTGCGAGAATCGCGAAAATCGAGCTGCGCGCTTAATTCTCACGTTTGGCGTTCAGAATGTATCGAACCAGCAGGGTAGCACGGTCACCGTTTTGCGTTTCCTCCAGGATCGCGTCGCCGGGCCGCATCATTCGCGTCATGATGTCGTGACACTTCGGTATCCGAAGATGCGTTTTTGAACCACCTCCCAATTCGGCAAATAGATTGCCCGATTCGACATCGACGTAAGGCATGCCTTTGTGCCTGGCCGCGCTCAGGACAGCCAAAAGTTTGTTCCGAAAATCCCATTCAGTGGGTTCCATGCTTCCTCCAACTTGCTCTTTTGAATTGAGCCATGCTAACACAACCGCTGTCAAAAACTACCACCAAAGCGCTGTTTCTGAGCCTCGTGGAGCCGGCGCTTGCTCTCGGAAAATTTGGCCGTCGCCGTTGTTATTAGAAAACTGGTCGTGGATGGGCGTTGTCGGATTCGGCATCCGCTGCAGAGTCGTCGGAATCGGAATGGTTCCGCGCGGCGAGCTTAGGCTGATTTTGGCAGGAATCGGAACGCGATTAATGCTGGAAGGAGAGCCAATTCTGATCAGAATGTTTATTCGTCGGTAATGCTAATGGTGCTAATCACTCCCGTGAAGTTTCGTCGAGTTTTCAAAGAGTAACGTAATCACCGATTGGGGATCCGATTCAATTAGAGAACACCATTAGGTATCGCCACGATTTCGTCTGTCACACGGTTTGAAAACTCTCGCCGGCCAGTGTGGCGGATCACTTTCTGCACATCGTGATAGGTAATCGGCTTTTTCAAACAGATTTGAATCCCACGCGCTTTCAGGTCGTACATTTCAGAATACGGATGGTTTCCTTCCATCGCGATCACCAGCGCGTTCGTCGTCTTCACTGCATGACGTACAATGGATCTCCATTCAGGAGTGTCGAGGTCTACGATCACGAACGAGACATTCGGTATTTGATCAAGATACGAAAGCGTCGCTCGAAAATTCGGTGCTTGAAAAACGCGGTAACCATCGTAGCTTAACAAGGAGGCGAGCGCCGCCCGGGCGAAGGGATGTCGGTCGGCGACAATAATCGTGAGATCCGCTGGACCGGATTCAGTTTGTAGTTCGCTACGCATTTACCCTCCAGCCGACAAAGAGCTTTGCCGGCGCTAAGAGCAATCGGAATGCCGAGCATCGTGTGTCAACGGCGAGATTTAGCGCTCTCAATGCAACCGCTGGAAATTTGACCCTTTAGCGTGAATGTTCTCTGAACTCGCTGGACGCAAGACCGGAAAAGCAGATCGTCAAATTTGACAAAACTGAGCTTGTTTTTTCATTCACCGTCGGGCTGCACAGGTTTGTTCGCATGAGGGAACCGCTAGCGATCCTCAAACGTAGTGACTGCAACTCTGGCCGGCAGGTTCGCTTAGAAGACGGCTAGACCGGACAGCTGCGAATTGCGCTGATTCTCTCAACTGGTGTCGGGTGCGAATAATAATAGGCGGAATACCAGGGATGCGGCGTCAAGTTGGACAGGTTCTTGATCGTCAGATTGACCAGCGCCTCTTCCATCGCTTTGCCGTCGCGCAATGTGACCGCGGCGAACTTGTCCGCTTCATACTCATGCTTGCGCGACAGCACATTCATCAGCGGTACAAGATAGAAGGTCGCCGGTCCGGACACCAAGCTGAACAAAACCAGCGCCGCATGGTTCGACCGCTCCAGACCGAAGGCCGCAAACAGCGGATCATAGTGCAGCAGCAAGCTCAGCAGGTACAGTCCGATCAAGAGAAAAAGCGTTTGCACGATAAGCATCCGCACGATGTGCTTCATTTTGTAGTGCCCCATCTCATGGGCGAGCACCGCCAATCCCTGATCGATGGTCATTTGCTCGAGCAATGTATCGAACAAGACGATCCGCTTCGAACGACCCAAACCCGTGAAGTACGCGTTCGAATGAGCCGACCGCTTGGACCCGTCCATGGTGTAGATGCCGCTCGTTTTAAAACCGAGCTGCTTCGCCAGCGCCAGAATTCGATCGCGCAGCTCGCCTGCGGGAAGCGGCTCGAACTTGTTGAACCAGGGAGCGATGAAAGTCGGGAATATGACGATCATCAGAAGCTGGAAAGATAAAATGAAGCCGAATGCCCAAACCCACCAGTAAGGCCCCATCACATTCATCAGCCAGAGCACGACGAACAAGAACGGCGCGCCGATCAGTATGCCCAGCACGAGGGCTTTGAGCTTATCGAGAATATAAAGGCCAGCGGTCGTCTTGTTAAAACCGAACTTTGCTTCCAGATAAAACGTCGAATAAATACTTGTCGGCAGGCTCGCCAGCGAAAATATCAACGCGACCGCAAGGCAGAATAAAATGCCTGCGCCGTAAACGCCTAACGAGTAGTGCTGCGCAACCGCGGTCGCCATTCGATCCAAGCTGACAAGTAATCCGCTGAACAGAACGAAGAGCGTGACCGCTCGGCCGTAAACTTCGGTCCACCGGCCAAAAGAGCCTCTTGCGAGCGTATATTGAACCGAGCGCTCGTAGTCTTCGGCGCCGATTTTATCGCGGAAACAATCAGGGATTTTTCTCTCGGCCCAGCGCGCCCGAACGTAGCGCAAATTTAATTCGTTCAGAATAAATTCGATGCAAAATTCGACTAAAAATAAAAACAGGAAGAGCGCGATGATGAACTTTTGCATCTGCGCGGATGAAAATCCAGTGAAGGGAAGAGCGCCGGCTCAGACCGCAGCCAACGTGGGCGTGCTATAGGTAAACGTTAATTTGCCTTCTTCTTCATCGACTTCGACTTTGCCGCCCACTTGCAGCCTGCCGAATAGAATCTCATCGGCGAGCACTCGCTTGATCTCGTTTTGAATCAGTCGCGCCATTGGCCTGGCGCCGAAAGTCGGATCATAGCCGCGCTCGGCAAACCAACGGCGCGCGCGCGGCGTGAGTTGCAGAAATACTTTCCGCTCGTTGAGCTGTTGGTCGAGCTCGATGATGAACTTGTCCACCACGCGCTCGATATTTTCTTGGCTCAGCGAATTGAACGTGATCATGGCATCGAGGCGATTGCGGAATTCCGGGCTGAACATCTTTTCTATCGCTTCTTTGCCTTTACCGACATTCGATTGAGCGCCGAAGCCAAGCGGCGAGCCGCTCATTTCCCGCGCCCCGGCATTGGTGGTCATGATCAAGACAATATTCCGAAAGTCCGCCTTCTTCCCATTGTTATCGGTAAGCGTCGCGTGATCCATCACCTGCAGCAAAATGTTGAACAGGTCCGGATGCGCCTTCTCGATCTCATCGAGCAGCAAGACGGCGTACGGGTTACGGTTGATCGCGTCGGTCAGCAATCCGCCTTGATCGAAGCCCACGTATCCGGGAGGTGCGCCGATCAGCCGCGACACGGTGTGTTTCTCCATATATTCGCTCATGTCGAAGCGCAGAAACTCGATGCCCATGGTTTTTGCCAGTTGTTTTGCCAACTCGGTCTTGCCCACACCGGTAGGCCCGGCAAAAAGAAAACAGCCGATCGGTTTTTCCGGATGGCCAAGGCCGGAGCGGGAAAGTTTGATCGTGCTGGCTAATGTATCGATGGCCGAATCTTGGCCAAACACGACGAGCTTCAAGTCTCGGTCGAGAGTTTGCAGTTGCTCTTTGTCGGAGCTCGACACGCTTCTGGGTGGAATCTTGGCTATTTTTGCAACGATATGTTCGACATCTTTCGGGCTGATGGTTTTACGGCGCTTTTCTTCGGGCTGGATCTTCACCGCCGCGCCGATTTCGTCGATGACGTCGATCGCTTTATCCGGCAGGCGACGATCATTGATGTGTTTGGCCGAAAGCTTCACTGCGGCGCGAATGGCGCTATTGCTGTAGCGCACACCGTGATGCTTTTCGTAGTGCGGCTTCAAACCCTGCAGGATCTTAACCGCATCTTCCTGGCTCGGTTCCGGGATTTCGATTTTCTGAAAGCGCCGCGCCAATGCGCGATCGCGCTCAAAATAGCTCTTGTAATCGTGGTACGTCGTCGAGCCGATGCACTTGAGCTCGCCGGAGGCCAACGCGGGCTTCAAAATATTTGACGCATCCATGGAGCCGCCGCTGGTCGCGCCGGCGCCGACGATCGTATGAATTTCATCAATGAAAAGGATCGAATTGGGATGTTTTTTAAGCCCGCTGAGAACTCCCTTGAGCCGCGCCTCGAAATCTCCGCGGAACTTTGTGCCGGCAAGCAGGGCTCCCATGTCGAGCGCGTAAATCACCGCGCTCTTGAGCGCATCGGGCACTTCACCATCATGAATTTTCATGGCGAGACCCTCTGCGATGGCGGTCTTGCCCACGCCGGGATCACCGACATAAATCGGATTATTTTTGCGCCGACGACAGAGCACGTGAATGGTTCGCTCGATCTCATCATCTCGGCCGATCAGCGGATCGATCAAACCCTGAGCCGCTTTGTCAACCAAGTTTACCGTGAAGGCCTCCAACGGCTTTACCCGTCGCGACGGCCGTTCCTCGCCGCTTTCCTCGTCCTCATCCGATTGATTATCCGCGTCTTCCTCCGCGGCGATCTTGGTCACACCGTGAGAAACGTAATTGACCAAATCGAACCGCGTGATGCCCTGCTCCTCGAGCAGGTAGACAGCATAGGAATCCGGCTCGCGGTACATGGCGATCAGCAAATTACCGCCGTTGATCTCCTTGCGCTCAGCCGACTGCGCATGGATCACGGCTCGTTGCAAAACACGGTGAAAACTCAATGTCTGCTGCGGGTCGTGGTCTCGGCCCTGCGGCAGCGTTTCCAGCCGCGCCGTCAGAAACTCTTCGAGAGCCTTATTCAGCTTTTCAATGTCGCCCCCACAGGCGACAATCGCTGCTTTACCGTCCTTGTCACGCAGCAAAGCGTAAAGCAGGTGTTCCAAGCTGACGTATTCATGTCGTCGGGACTTGGCTTCTTTCAGGGCGAAGTTTAGTGTGGCTTCGAGCTCTTTACTGATCATTCTAAGCCTCTTCCATTGTGCATTTCAGCGGATACTCATGTTGACGCGCCAGGTTATCAACCAGCGCGACTTTGGTTTCGGCGATTTCGTAGGTGTAAACGCCGGCGACGCCGATGCCTTTCTTGTGCACGTGAAGCATGATCTGAACGGCCTCGGTCTGCTCCTTATGAAAGACGTATTGCAGAACCTGCACAACGAACTCTTTG
>Ga0111538_10014864_pt1 | contig 10252 bp, 8 predicted proteins | sample SoiMethybrSBSTD1_FD_79669 | JGI IMG/M metagenome (GOLD analysis project Ga0111538, IMG submission 79669) | Bulk soil microbial communities from a Populus tree surrounding site in Tennessee, USA - Soil MetaG P. TD hybrid SBSTD1 (version 2)... | ecosystem: Environmental > Terrestrial > Soil > Tree... | reverse complement strand
GGTTGGCTAATCATGGGCCGCGAATGAAAGCATTGGGTATTGATTATTATGCATCCAAACAGGTTCCGTGGGTGGAATAAATTGTTAACAAAGTTGTCATAGCATTGAAAGAATGGGAGGTGGAAAACGCCTCCTTTTTTTTTGCCGCAGGGGCCCAAAGATTCCAGGCGCTGTAATTCTGGGGTCAATTTTTCTACATATAGCCATAACCTCTTAGACTTATGGACTTCAGATTCTGGAAAACACAAAAAGAACGCAAACCGGTTTCAGCAGCAAGGGACTGGTTCAATTCCATACTGTTTGCCGTGGTGGCCGCTACATTGATCCGCTGGACCACCGTAGAGGCCTATGTCGTGCCCACTCCTTCGATGGAGAATACAATTCTTGTGGGGGACTATCTTTTCGTAAGCAAATTTCATTATGGTACCCGCACTACGAGCACACCGCTGCAAGTTCCGCTTACTCATCAGAAGATCTGGGGTACTAACATTCCATCTTACCTCGACTGGGTTGAGCTCCCTTCATACCGCTTTCCAGGCATTAGTGAAGTAAAACGTGGTGATGTAGTCGTGTTCAACGTGCCGCCTGTAAGCATGAACGAGGGTCAGGAGCATCCTATTCAACTGAAATCAAATTACGTCAAGCGCTGTGTTGCTGTAGCTGGTGATCGCCTGCAGATCGTTGATAAAGAAATTTTCGTGAATGGTTCCGCGCTACCTCATCCTGAGAACATGAAGTTCCGGTATTTGGTAGCTGCAAAAGACGAGATCACTCCAAGAACGCTTACAAGACTCGAACTGGGTAACGATGACTACTACTTCCTGGGCCGGTCGGATAACAAGGTGATGTACTCGATGCTTCTCACCAATAAACAATTAAAAGAAATTTCGTCGTTGCCGTTCATCTCCTCTGTAGCAAAGGAAGATAAGACCAATAAAGGACCTGAGAACGACATCTTTCCATCGTCAGAGTATTCGCTATGGAATGGCGATGCCTATGGACCACTTGTTATTCCCAAAAAAGGCATGTCTATTGAGATCAACGATACTACTCTTGCCTATTATGGAGAAACCATCAAGTTGTATGAACATCTCGATAACGTCTCAATCGAAAATAACAAGCTGATAATTGACAGCAAAGTCCGCACAAACTATACGTTTAGCCAGGACTATTACTTTATGATGGGCGACAACCGTCACAATTCTTTGGATTCAAGATACTGGGGTTTTGTGCCCGGCGATCATATTGTTGGTAAACCACTTTTTATCTGGCTATCACTTGACTACGATGCCGGTATTATGGATAAGGTAAGGTGGAAGAGGATGTTCACTAAAATTGAATAACTTCGACGCATGGTTATGCATCGTCGATCCTCTATCCTCATTGTTGTATTATTTTTTCTTTGCTCCCTCACTGCACCCATCAAGTGGGTCGCAATTGGAGATTCCATTACCTACCTGAACGAACATACGGATGAAACGGATAACAGGATCACGACTGGTTACATGAAGTTGGTGTGTGAAAAACGACCTGACATCCAATATATCAACAAAGGTTACAATGGGTGGACTTCCGGAGACATTGCCTCAAAAATTGAAACACTTGCATTAGCACGTGCGGATGTCTATTCTGTTTTTCTCGGTACCAATGATTGGTGGAGCGGCCGGCCTATTGGCACAATGAAGGATTATAAGTCAAAGACGGGGAGCGCAACTCTTTTTGGTTCTTTCCGCATTATCATAGATAAACTCAGAAGTCTCAACAAGGAAGCTCAGATCATTCTAATTACTCCGTTGCAACGAGGCGATTTCGTTTCTATGAATGACATGAAGAATAACGCGTATGGATCATACAAAACAAAAAATGATCAGTCACTCGAGCAATTTGCAGATGCGCTTTTAACAATAGCGAAGAAGGAGAATCTGGTGATCGTTGACCTCTATCACAAGAGCGGAATAACACAGGAGAATATGGTCAAATTCAAAAGATTGAAAGATCCTTCCACAGGGTTATATAAGAACTTCACGTATCCTGAATTCAAGAATATTTCATTTGATCCTGTTTCTGACGAATACCCCTATCCTCCAGAAGCGATTGATATGACATACGATGGCCTTCATCCCTCAGATAAGGGATACCGAGCCATTGCGTCCTTGATCTTGAATGTAATTAGAAAGTAGCGATATCATTTTTTAAGCTGGAAATCGCTGACCTGATCTTATAAATAATTATTGTCGATTTTAAATCTCAGTTAAAATCCATAAGGTTGTATTTAATTTGCTGGTGTTTCTTTCTCCAATAGGTTAGCACATGGTAGCACAAGAACCCGTCGTAACGTTTTTGGTAGATAGTTCGGGAATCATTACGTTGGCCGGTGACTTTGACGTTTCCAGGCTAGGATTAGCGCATAAAGTTCAAAGTGGAAATTCAATATTTGAGCTTTACGAAGATACTCCTCAAGTTATCCTCGCTATCCAGCAAGCGCTTCATGGTGAACATGTTAATCTGGAAACAAGCGTGAATGGGTTTACATTCGCGAACAGTTATTCCCCGTTGTTTGATATAAAGGGCAATGTAACGCGGGTAATAGGTGTTTCTTTCAATATTACTGAAAGTAAAAAGACGGAAGATATATTGAGAAAAAGTGAATTCCGTCTTCGCACACTTTTTAACTCCGCCAGCGATGCAATTTTTACAATGGACAATAAAACGTTCATCGATTGCAATGACGCCACGTTGAGGATTTTTCAATGTAGACGCGATCAGATCGTTGGCCAAACTCCATATAGGTTTTCGCCAGCAATACAACCTGATGGCAGATCATCGGAAGAATCCGCTATGGAAAAGATCAACGCGGTATTGCAAGGCCGGCCACAGTTCTTTGAGTGGAAGCATATTCGTTACGATGGAACAGCTTTTGACGCGGAAGTTTCATTGAACCGCCTTGACCTGGATGATGAAGTTTTTATTCAGGCGATGGTTCGCGACGTAAGTGAGCGCAAGAGAGCTGAGGAAGAAAATCGCCTGCTCGCAATGGTGGCAAATACTACCACTAACATGGTTGTCATCGCTGACGGAGAAGGTAAGATTGAGTGGATAAACCCAGAGTTCACACGCACTACGGGATACAGTCTTGAAGAAGTAGTTGGAAGAAAGACAGGGAGTTTTCTCCGTGGCCTGGAAACTGACGACAAGGTCGCCGCATTCATGGACGAAAAGATGAGATCTGGACAAGGATTCAAAGATGTTGAGATCGTCAATTACTCAAAGGAGGGAAGACCTTATTGGGTATCGATAGAGGTCCAGCCGATCCATGATAGGGCGGGTAACGTCCTTCAATTCATCGCGCTCGAGACCGATATTTCTGAAAGAAAGGCAACACAACAAATGCTGCTCGACCGCAACGAAGAGCTAATAAAAACAAATGCAGAGTTGGATAGATTTGTTTATTCCGCTTCCCATGACCTTCGCGCGCCCATCGCGTCGCTTCTTGGACTGATCGAGGTTGCGCGCCTTGAAAAGGACCGGAATAATATCGTAGAGTTGTTGGAGATGCAGCAAAAAAGTCTCTTGCGCTTGGACCGTTTCATAAGAGACATCGTGGATCATTCGCGTAACACACGCATGGATGTGAATTCCGATCCCATAAATTTCGAAAACCTTGTTCATTCAGTTTTCGAACAACTCCAGTTTATGGATAATGTGAACAAAATAGAGAAGAGGATTACTATCAAGCAACAGGGCGATTTTTTCACGTCAGCTACACGGCTGGATATTCTATTTAACAATTTAATTTCGAATGCAATTAAATACGCCGACTTACGTAAATCCGATCCATTCCTGGAAGTCCTGATTGCTGCCGGTCCCAAGGAAGCTGAGATCCGGATACGAGATAACGGTGAGGGTATCCCTTCCGATTCCGTGTCAAAAATATTTGACATGTTCTTCAGGGCCTCGCGAAGGGGTACAGGTTCTGGTTTGGGTTTGTACATCGTAAGAGAAGCGATCCAAAAGATTAAGGGCACGATTGACGTCAAATCCGAACTTGGTAAGGGGACGGAGTTTGTGGTAGTAATTCCAAATCTGAGTGTTAGAAGTTAGAAGTTAGAAGTTAGTGTGCGAGTGTGGGCATGGGCATTAACCGCTGAGGCACAAAGGCGCTAAGCAATCGCAAAGGATCTCTGCGAAAACTTTGCGTTTTTGCGTCTTTGCGGTTAACGCACTCACACTCACACACAGTCACATTTAACGATTAACGAGTACAGGTATGAAAAATATAGCTATCGTTCTGTTCGACAGGGTCGAAGTTTTGGATTTCGCCGGCCCCTTTGAAGTCTTCTCGTCATGCGGAGCACACGGAGAACATAAGGGCCACTATAATGTATACACTGTGGCCGAACGCAATCCGGTGATCGCGCGTGGTGGACTTAGCATCAGTCCAAGTTACCTGTTCGAAAATTGTCCAAAGCCTGATATTTTTCTTGTGCCCGGTGGTGGAGGGTACACGGATAGCGGTGTTCCATTCGGAAGTCGTAAAGAGATGGATAATCCGATCATGCTACAGTGGGTCACAAAACAAAACGAAACCGCTGAGCTGGTTCTGTCCGTATGTACAGGATCACTTATTCTCGGAAAAGCCGGATTGTTAGATGGCTTAAGAGCAACAACTCATTGGAAAGCCATAGATCAACTAAAAGCTGCTGCTCCCAACACAACAATTGTTGACGATAAACGATGGGTCGACAACGGTAGGGTTATTTCGTCTGCTGGTGTATCAGCCGGGATCGATATGTCCTTATACGTTGTAGAAAAATTATTGGGTAAAGCCGTTGCCAGTGAGACGGCACGGTCTATGCAGTACGATCATTGGCAGGGATTAGAGGTATAGGGTATAGGGTATATGGTATAAGGTATATGGTATATGGTATATGGTATATGGGTAGGTTTATCATTAGTTTACCTTGATCAGTTCGACCTCGAAGATCAATGTTGCATAAGGTGGAATATCATTACCACTGCCGCGTTCGCCATAGGCAATATCATAAGGGAGATAGATCATCCATTTGTCACCTTCATGCATCAGCTGAAGAGCTTCTGTCCATCCCGGGATCACACCTCCGACTTCAAAAGTAACGGGGTCACGCCCAACTGAGCTGTCAAATACTTTTCCATCCACGAATTTTCCTGTGTAATGTACGGTTACTTTATCTGTTGCTACAGGCGACTTTCCTTTTCCCGAACTAATCACTTTGTATTGAAGTCCGCTTTGTGTTGTTTGTACGCCTTCAACTTTCTTGTTGTCTTCTAAGAATTTAGCGCTCTCAGCCTTCATCCTTAAGGCTTTTTTCTCCATTGCCGCCTGCATATAAATCTGGACGAGTACCATCACTTCCATCTCTGGAATTTGCGACTCCTTTCCCGTCATCACATCCTTAAGTCCTGCTGTCATGGCAGCTACGTCTAGTGAGTCGCCTCCTTGCGATTTGAGGTTGGCGGCAACAAGAGTTCCAAGTCCATAGCTTACTCGTTTCAGCGTATCATTAAGCTCTATTTCCTTAGGATTCTTCAACAGCTGTATTTCAGCTTTCATTTGTTCAGTTTCTTTCTTTAGTTGATCTACCTGTCCCAGCAACTCTTTCTTAGACTGCGACAATGCCGGAACAGATATCAAAAATGCCAGGCAATAAATGATTACTCTCATCTCAAATTAATTAGTGTTCAAAATAGGTTCCCTTCAAACCTTAAAGGTCAGGTAAAAACCGCCGCAAAGAAAGGAAAATATTCTAAAACGACGGCAAGATTATTTGCAAGGAAGTTTTAGCGGCAATTTTCACGAATTGTACCTTCTAAAGTCTCCTTTCCGAACGCAAATGATCTGGATATTTCAGCCGAAATCATTATCTAGCACCTCAACTCAATTTTACACATGTTGTAGGTATAGAGAATTTATTTTACGTCTAAAAGAATGACTTATTTAACGTAAGACCGGAATTGATATAAGATGAAAATTGAACAGACACTCACTTACAATTCGTTACTGAAATCTCTTGATAGATTCTGGCAAGTATCAGGGAAGAAGATTTATTCGATAGAAAAGAATTTCGATACCCGCAAGGGTACACCCGTTTTTACGGTCAACGGAAAATATACTACACGAGGATGGACGGAATGGACCCAGGGATTTCAATATGGATCTGCGTTGCTTCAATTCGATGCCACTGGTGAGAAAGAATTCCTTGATGTTGGTCGTAAGAACACCGTCGAAAAAATGGCTCCGCACCTGACGCATAAAGGCGTTCATGACCATGGGTTTAATAACCTCAGTACGTACGGAAATTTGTGGCGCTTAATGAATGAAGGGAAGCTGCCACATAATGAGTGGGAGAAAAATTTTTACGAACTCGCGTTGAAAGTAAGCGGCGCTGTTCAGGCGATGCGTTGGACTAACATTCGCGATGGAGGCTATATTTATTCCTTCAATGGTCCACAATCTTTGTTTGTAGACACTATTCGCTCCTGCAGAATCGTTATGTTAAGCCATTCGCTCGGACATATACTTCAAGGTGAAAATGATGAGAGATTAAGTTTATTGGATCGAGGAATTAAACACCTCCTTGCAACCGCTAAGTACTCGGTCTTTTATGGCGAAGGACGGGATTCGTATGACGTTCGCGGCCGCACCGCTCATGAATGCATCTTTAACGTGAACGATGGAAATTACCGATGTCCAAATGCTCAGCAAGGCTTCAGCGGTTTTACTACATGGACACGAGGACTTGCCTGGGCGATGTGCGGGTTTGCAGAGGAATTGGAATTCGTCGACCAATTACCAGACAACGCTTTTGCTGACACGATTGGTAAGAAAGAATTGCTCGATGTCCTGATTAAAGGTGCGCTGGCAACAGCTGATTTTTATATTGATAACAGCGCTACGGACGGAATACCTTATTGGGATACAGGTGCGCCAGGGTTGGCAAATATGGGTGAGTACTTGAGCCGCACGTCGGAGCCTTTTAATGATCATGAACCGGTAGATAGCTCCGCAGCCTCCATTACAGCTCAAGGTTTGCTTCGATTGGGTAACTTCCTCCAAAAAAGGAAGGATAGAAAAGCCGACGCTTATACTCAGGCCGGACTGACTGTTGCAAAAACGTTGCTCTCTGACGCATACTTATCCCTCGATGACAGCCACGAAGGATTGATCTTACATTCGGTCTATCATAGACCAAACGGATGGGATAATATACCGAAGGGAAAGAAAGTACCGTGTAATGAATCCAGCATGTGGGGCGATTATCACGCCCGTGAGCTCATGCTGTTCATAACGCGAATGGCGAAAGCCGAACGATATTATACTTTTTTCAACGGATTGAAGGACTAGCAGAAGAGCAAAGAACATACTTACATTGAATTTTATTTTTTGAATGAGCACTAAAACTAAACCTAAGTACAAACGTGTAGCACAGCTTAAGACGACGAAGGACTTTCATGAGCATCTGAAGACCATCGGCGTTGAGCTTCCTTTTGATGATACTTTGGTTTCACCAGAGCAATCTCCGGCGCGTAAGAATTTTGTACTGAAATCGGGCCAGAATATTGGCAATCGTTTTTGCATACTCCCTATGGAGGGCTGGGATGGTACTCCTGATGGAAGACCCAGTGAATATACCAAGCGACGCTGGAAGAATTTTGCAATCAGCGGCGCTAAGTTGTTGTGGGGATGTGAAGCAGTAGCAGTGCGGCATGACGGAAGGGCGAACCCCAATCAACTTCTATTGACGAAAGCTACGCACGACGAGTACAAGCGTCTGTACGATTCGCTTATCAAAGATCACGGGGAAAAATTCGGAAATACAGAAGACTTGCACATTGGATTGCAGCTGACGCACTCTGGACGTTTCTGTAAACCGAACAGTCAAAAGAAGATGGAGCCGCAGATACTTTATCCGCATCCGATCCTTAATCGAAAATTTGGCCTGTCCGAAGATTATCCCTTAATGACTGACGAATACATCGACGGGCTGATCGACGATTTTATTCGCGCATCTGTCATGGCACAGGAAGCTGGTTATCATTTTGTTGACATAAAACATTGCCATGGTTATCTCGGTCACGAGTTTCTCAGTGCGCATACGCGAAGTGGTAAATACGGTGGCTCTTTTGAAAATCGTACAAAATTTCTAACGTCAATTGTAAACGGAATAAAAGCAGCAGCGCCAGGGTTAGGAATAGGAGTGAGGTTGAGCGCATTTGACTGGGTGCCTTTCAAACCAGGAGCTGATCAGGTAGGTGTACCGGAGAGTTTCGGGGATAAATATTCATTTGCTTTTGGCGGCGCGTCGACTGGTTTAGGGCACGATCTTACCGAGACATATCGCTTCCTGAAGTTGCTCGAATCGTTAGACATCGAGCTGGTATGTATTACCGGTGGTAGTCCTTATTATAATCCCCACATTCAAAGGCCAGCGCTCTTTCCCCCTTCGGATGGATATCAGCCTCCTGAAGATCCATTAGTGGGTGTAGCCCGACAGTTGCAAGTTACGGCTGACATAAAAAAGGCCTTTCCTGGTCTCGTTATTGTGGGCTCCGCGTATTCCTACTTGCAGGAATGGCTTCCGAATGTTGGCCAAAGTGTGCTTAACAATGGTTTGGCAGACTTTGTGGGCTTCGGCAGAATGGTGTTGTCGTATCCGGAAATGCCGGATGACATTCTTAAAGGCAATTCTCTGAAACGCGACAAGATCTGCCGCACATTTTCAGATTGTACTACGGCACCTCGAAATGGTATGATCTCCGGTTGTTTCCCGCTCGATCCATACTACAAAGGACTTCCGGAAGCTGTAACGTTAAAGGAAATTAAAGCTGAGTAATAAAATGGAAAAGGCGGCGCTGGTTACCGGTGGAAGCCGTGGAATTGGATTTGGTATAGCGAGGGCGTTAGCCGCTGGCGGCTACAATCTCGCGATCAATGGTGTCAGAGCAGAGCAAGATGCCGGCAATTCTCTGAATGAATTGAAAAGTTTTGGTATTGACGTGATCTATTGCCAGGGCAACATTGGAGAAAAAGATGATCGGGAGAAGATCGTCCAAAAAGCATTTGAGCATTTCGGTTCGATCGACGTCCTCGTCAACAACGCGGGAATTGCGCCGGCAGTCCGGAAGGATATCCTGGAACTGGACGAAGAAAACTATGACCGCCTTCTCGACACCAACCTCAAAGGAACGTTCTTCTTTACCCAGCAGGTCGCGAACCGGATGCTCAAAAGGAAAGTCGAGAATCCTTCGTATAGCCCTTGCATTATTACGATAACGTCTATTTCTTCCGAAGTCGCTTCTGTTAATCGCGGTGAATATTGCATGTCCAAGGCGGGGTTGAGTATGATGACTAAGCTGTTTGCAACACGGCTGGGTGAGGCGAACATACCTGTTTACGAGGTGCAGCCGGGAATCATCAGCACCGATATGACAGCCGCTGTGAAGGACAAGTACGATAAGTTGATCGGCGATGGTCTTACAATAGACAAGCGATGGGGGACACCTGAAGATATAGGAAGGATAGTTGCAGCTTTGGCGAAAGGAGATATTCCATACTCGACGGGCCAGGTTATCTACGCTGACGGAGGAATGGGAGTGAGGAGGTTGTAGCCCTTACTTCGCAGGACCTTTGTTGAAGAATACACATAGGCCATCTTTCCCTGCAACGACAATGTCTTTCCAGTTGTCCCCGTTTAGATCTTCAACTGCGAAAAAAATGCCGGTGCCCTTTCCGATACCAAACGTGCCATAGCTTATCACCTGTTTTATAAAGAACTCGCCATTCCATTTGTAATAGTAAAGGCCAATTGGATCGTGTGCACCAGGATCGTTGTCATCGTGCGCGCGATATCGTTTGCCGGTGATCAATTCAGGTTCTCCATCATTGTCGATATCGCTTAATGTCATGGTATGAAACTGTGAATTGTATGGATCGATGGAGTGTTTTATCCAGCTTCGCTTTTTCGCCTTGTCCAACCGTTGCTCGTACCAGTCCAAACCGTAGTTGTGTCCTTGTCCTATGATGAGATCATTCAGGCCATCGCGGTTCACGTCTATAACCAGCATGGGTACACTTGACTGTACCACGTTAAATTCAGAGTGGAATACCCACGGTTGTTCAAACGGTTTGAGGGGGCATTCAAGCCAACCCTTGTCGATAACAAGATCTGAACGCCCGTCGCTGTTAAGATCACCGTAGCCCAAACCGTGCCCGTGT